>ERZ802822.143-NODE-143-length-54087-cov-12.415275_pt1 | contig 54087 bp, 59 predicted proteins | sample MGYA00345649_ERZ802822 | MGnify/ENA primary metagenome ERZ802822 (study PRJEB30503, sample SAMEA104212359) | marine metagenome | biome: Westerlies Biome; feature: [SRF] surface water layer (ENVO:00010504) within the epipelagic zone...; material: water... | reverse complement strand
GTTTATAATACACATCACAAAGACACACTTAATTTTAGTTATATGAAATCACTTTTGATATTTATTGCTTCCTTCAGTATTGCATTTAATGCACATGCGGCTGAAAAGTCTACCGGTCCTGAAGATATGCCTGAGACATTTAAGTCTGGTGATGCTTCAAAAGGCTCATCTCTTGTTGCTTCTTGTGCAGCATGCCATGGCTCTGATGGCAATAGTATGAATGCTGATTGGCCTAAACTAGCAGGACAGAATCAAAAATATTTATATGATCAATTAAAACATTTTAAGTATGAAGAAAGAAATAATGCTCTTATGATGACTGTCACACCTTATTTAAAAACCTTAAAGGATGGAGACCTGCTTGATATAGCTGCTTATTACGAATCAAATGACGTTTCTATTGGACAAGCAAAAAATGATGAAGATTTACTATATTTAGGCAAGATGTTGTATAGATCTGGAAACATGAAAAAAGAAATTCCAGCATGTTCTTCTTGTCACTCAGTATACGGTGATGGTAATAGTTTGGCTGGCTATCCCTCTTTAGCAGGACAGCAGATAGGCTATACGACTTCGACCTTAAAGGCCTATAGAAGCAAAGAAAGAAATGAGGGTGAGGGTGCTTTAGTTATGCAATCAATAGCAGAAAATTTATCAGACAATGAAATAGACGCATTAGCAAACTACATACACGGTTTATATAAATGAAGAAATACATAAAGAACATAACCAAATTATCACTTCTAGTTATCTTTGCTGTATCTATTAATGCTGACTATAAACTTGGCAAAGATTACAGGCTTGTTGATAACCCCATGCCGGTTAAAAAAGATGGGATTGTGGAAGTCACAGAATCATTTTGGTACGGTTGTGGAGGTTGTTATTCTTTTGAGCCATCAATTAATGCTTGGGCATCAAAACAAAATTCGGATGTAAAGTTTAGAAAAATGCCGGTTCCATGGAGCCAAGTTCATCAGCTTCACGCAGCTCTTTACTATACAATTAATGCCCTTAAGCTTGACCCATCCACTCATTCAGCAGTCTTTGTGACCATTCATAAGGAAGGAAATTTCTTACAGAATCCCAAAGCAATCCAAGAATTTTTATCTAGATTTGGCGTTGCCCCAGAGGTTACTTCTCAATATTTAAATTCATTTACAGTTGAGCAAAGAATTAACAGAAGCATTAAATATGCAAAACAACTTAAAATTACTGGTGTTCCAACAATGATTGTTGATGGAACATACGTAATTGAACCTAAAAGGTCTTATGACGAGCTTTTAAAAGTTGTTGACCATGTGGTTGAGCTGCAAAGACCAAACTCATAGGATTATTATGAAAAATAAACACTACTTATATATTTTACCCTTATGCGCAATTTTTTTGTTTAATGGCAAGAAATATGACGAGTCTGTAATTGAAAGGATTCATCTTGATGTAAATATATGTATTGAGGGTCAAGAATGTGGCGCTGCTGCTGTCATTGCTCAAATAGATACAAAGGTATCTAAAGGTAGCAAATTATATGCAGGTTGCATTGCATGTCATGGAGCAAAAGGTGAGGGTGGAATTGGGCCATCATTCAAAGGCTCAAAGAGCGATTATATAGCCTCTTCTCTTAATGAATATAAGAATAAAATAGAAAGAGGCCCTCAAAGCGCACTGATGTATGCACAAGCAGCAGCCTTATCTGATAGCGATATAAAAGAACTATCGAAATACATAGTTAGCTTATAAGTTTTTCTCTAAATCAATAATTCTTTTTTCGAGCTCTTGGGCCAATCTCTCTAAAGAGTCATATTTTGACTTTGTTACATACCCACTTTTCTCAACAAGCCCTTCTATCTCTGGAGCAATTTTTTTTCTGATAGTAGATAAAAGTTCTGCTGGCAAAATATCTCCCACCGACCCCAATTCCTTCTTAAGAACATTTAATATTGCTTTTGTTAGATCATTGTCATTCATATAAATTTTCAATTATTTTAGGAAGTTTTTGCCAATTTGAGAACTCTGTAGGCTTTGTAAAATTCTGATCCCATTCCTTATTTGTATTATTAAACCATAAAGTTTCTATACCTAATTGATATGCTGCCAAAATGTCATTAATCTGATGATCACCAATATGAAGCACCTCACTAAAATTTATTTTATCTGCTTGTTGAACAGCCATATCAAAATGAGCTCTGTGAGGCTTTATATTTTGTGCCTCTAGAGAGCTTATTGAAAATTTAAAATATTTTCCAATTTCTAATCTAAAAATATCTGCATTTCCATTTGTTAAAACAGCCAAAGTATATTTTTTAGAAAGAGCAAAAAGGGCTTTATCAACACCGTCAAATAGTTGAACTTCGTGTCTTTTGTTTATAAAAAAATTAAAAGCATCATTTGCTAAAACATTAGCCTCAGACGAAGGCACAAGATGATTGATTTTTATTTTAAAAATTTCTTTTCTTAATTTGCTTATATCCCATGCAATGCTGGGGTCTGACTTTATTAAAACATTTCTAAGTTCAATAAAATCCTCAAAGTTGCCCCATTCAACTTCTCCAACCCTTTCTTCAATCCATTTCCTTGTTTGAATCTCTGCATTTGTAATAGTGGGACCGTTATCCCACAGAGTGTCATCAAGATCAAATGTTATCAGTTTAATTTTTGTCATTTTTAGCTCTAGGATGGGCCTGATCATAAATTTTTACTAAATGTTGATAATCTAATTTTGTATAAATTTGAGTTGTAGATAGCGAACTATGTCCTAGTAATTCTTGTATGGTTCTAAGGTCGCCACTTGATTCAAGCATATGAGTAGCAAAGCTATGTCTTAGCATGTGAGGATGCACTGGAGGAAGGCCTTGTTTTAGAGCAAGCCTCTTAAGTCTTAACTGAATACTCCGAACACTAAGCCTGCCCCCTTTTAAGTTTATAAAAAGCGCATTTGAATCTTCAGAATATTTAGCTCTTTCATTAATCCAATTATCAATGGCATTTTTTGCATATCTTCCAATGGGCACAAGCCTAGTTTTTGATCCTTTTCCAAACACCCTAAGAAAAGACTTTTCTTCTTCAAAATCGTCTAAATTAATATTCGCTGTTTCAGACACCCTTAGACCAGATGAATACATTAATTCAACAATTGCTAAATCTCTAAGTTCTAATGCATCAGAAGGTTTGAAATTCAATAATTGACTCACATCTTCTGGTGACAGCACCTCTGGAAGATAGTTTGGAGATTTTGGAGCTTTTACCAACTCAAAAGGAGAAGAATCTATTATTGAATTTTGCTTTAAAAACTTAAAAAATCCTTTTGCAGAAGAAAGATGTCTTTGTATGGTTTTTGGATTATTTTCAAGAGAGTAGAGATTACCAAGCCAGCTTGTACAAATTCCATCATCAATTTCTTCATAATTTTTAATGTTTATTGAATCTAAAAATATTGATAATTTCTTAAGGTCTCTCTTGTAAGAGCTAGTTGTATTTTGGGAGAGGTTTTTAACTTCAGATATATAGTTCAGGTAAAGGCTTATATCTTTATCAGTAAAGTGTTCGCTAGGCATCTAAGCTATCAATTAATTCTAATTTTTTTTCCAAGATATCTCTTATATACTCTATAAAAGTTGTATCTTCATCACCAAGATACCTTGTTCTTTCATAGCTACCAAGCATTAGTATCCCAATCTCCTTGTTGTCAACCAAAACAGCTAAAGCTACTGATTCAACCTTTTCATCTTTAAATAAATATTCCATCTTTTCTTTAGAGAAAGAGCCGCAATAAACAGCCCCTTTATGAAAGGACATCCCAGTTATATCTTCAATAGCTCCAATTTCTGAATTCGAATAAAAAGCTAATTTACAATTATTTACTTCAAAGTTTTCAGTAAAACTTTTTTGAACAATATCCTGTATTTGATTTCTACTAGAAGCTCCAAGAATCGACAAGGTAAGATGTTTAGATTTTTTAAATAAGTCCTCATTTAACTGAGCTGTATTTACAAATGATGATAAAAGATCCATTAAATCACTTTGCTCGTCTCTAAGCTTATTTATTTGTCTTTCTAATAATGAGGATGCAGAACTGCTTGAGTGTTTAAATTTCATTTCACCAACAAGAGACTCTCTTGATTCAAAGAAATCTAAATTATCAAGCAAGAAAAGCTCAACGTCTTTTGGATCCAATTTATTAGTCATCAAAACTCCCAGAAAAAACAAACTCAGCAGGTCCAATCATCTCCATACTATCACTATTTCTCTTTTTAAAATCTAAGGTTCCTCCAGAAGATTTAACTTTACACTTATCTTTAATACATAATGATGCAACTGCCAAAGAAGCAGATCCGCAGGAGAGGGTTTCACCAACTCCATTTTCATAAGTTCTAATATCTATATTACCTTTTGAAACTTTATATATGGATAGATTACATTCAAGAGGTTTTATGTGTTTGGCTAAATTCTTATAAAGTGTGTTCATATCTACATTTTTAATTGAGCTTTGTTTTATGCATAAGTGCATATTTCCAGAATCAACGAAATCAAACTTATTAGATATAGTATTTGAGATTTTCTTATAAAGATTATCATTTTTATAAATAGCAGAAATTTTTATATTAACTCTTATCTTATTTTTAACTGGCTCACATATTACCAATCTATTTTTAGTCTTTATTGTTATAGATTTTTTAGGAGCAAAATCATGATTCCAGATATATGAAGCAGCCGATCTAATGCCGTTAAGACACATGCTTGCCTCACCCCCATCAGCATTAAAGAATTTTACTGAAAAATCATGATTATCTTTTACTGGGACACTGATTAAAATTAATTGATCAAAACCAATTCCACAGTTTCTGTCTGACAATTTCTTAATAAGAGATTTTTTCATAACAAAATCTTTTTCAATAGAATTAATAACAACAAAGTCATTCCCGTTGCCATGCATTTTATCAAAATTAGTCATCGATTCTTTCTAGCTCCAACAAATGATCAAAAGTCTCTCTTCTTCTAATAAGCGATGCTACATTACCATCTATTAACACTTCGCAGGCCCTTGGTCTAGAATTATAGTTTGATGCCATTACAAAGCCGTAGGCTCCGACATTTTTAATTGCAATATAATCTCCTTCTTCAGCTTCTATAGAAACGTTTTTTGCTAAAAAATCTGAAGATTCACACACAGGACCTACAATATTCCAATTTCTTGTATTTTGCTTCTTAGCTTTAATATTTGATACACCGTGAGTAGCCTTATATAAAGCTGGCCTTAAAAGATCATTCATTGCGGCATCAACAATTAAAAAATTATCCTTAATGTACTCAACTTTAGTTAAAAGAACTCCAGTATTTGCCGAAATACTTCTACCAGGCTCCAGAATTAACCTTTCCCTTCTTCCAATAAATTTTTCTTCTAAAGCTAAAATAAGTTCCTTGGGTGATGGCGGAGCTTCATCTTCGTATCTAACTCCAAGTCCTCCACCAAGATCAAGAAAGTCTAATGTAATTCCTTCCCCAGAAAGTTTGTTAGATAATTCAAAAATTTTATTTGCAGATTCTATATATCCATCAAGATCTAAAATTTGTGATCCAATATGACACGCCAGACCAACTAAATTTAAATTTTTTGAGTTAGCTGAGTACTTACAGAGTTCAAAAATTTCTTCGATTGAAGAAATCCCAAACTTATCACCCTTTCTTCCTGTGGTGATGTAGTCATGCCCGCCAGAGTCTATGTCTGGATTTATTCTTATAGATACCGGAGCAGATGAATTTATATCTTTGGCTATTCTTTCAATGTTATAAAGTTCTGATGATGATTCAACATTAAATGATAAAATATCATTTTTAATTCCTTGCTCTATCTCGTTTCTTGTTTTGCCCACTCCCGAAAAAATAATTTTTTTTGGATCAGCTCCAATAGATAGGACCCTATGAAGCTCTCCACCTGAAACAATATCAAAACCACATCCCATATCTTTAATGATTTTAAGAATAGATATATTGCTAAGAGATTTAACGGCAAAGCATGCTAAATTTTCAGGAGCAGTAAAAGAATTTACATATGATTTTGCATTATCTTCTATTGCTTTTTTTGAATAAACATATGAAGGAGTCCCATAATCATTTGCAATCTGCTCAAGATTTACGTTTTCACAAAATAGCTCACCCGAAATATATTTAAAAGAACTCATTTCATATATGTAGTGTGATTAAAATTTATTAAAGGACCTTTTACCCCACACCCATGAAGAGATGTAAGTAAGAATAAGCCAAATAAAATTTTTAGTAGGTTCATAGTGCGTATTATGGGCAATTATGCCCATAATTGCACAGTTTAAGGCTAATATTTGTAGCTTTCTTCTTTAAATGGGCCTTCTTGAGGCACATTAATATAATCAGCTTGATCTTGAGTAAGCTTAGTAATAACCCCTCCAAAACCTTCGACCATTAAGGCAGCAACTTCTTCATCAAGCTTTTTAGGAAGCACCTCAACAGTAATCATTTCTGCTTTTGTATCTTCATCATTAATATTTGCAAAACCTTGCTTATATAGATGTATTTGTGCCAATACTTGGTTAGCAAATGAGCCATCCATAATTCTACTTGGATGTCCTGTCGCATTCCCTAGATTGACCAAGCGACCTTCAGCTAAAAGGATAAGATAGTTTTTGCTGGTTTGATCTGGTGTTCCATCAGGTTTTGTATCTCTGAATATTCTGTGCACTTGCGGTTTAATCTCATCCCAATAATAATTATCTCTCATAAATGCAGTATCAATCTCATTATCAAAGTGACCGATGTTACAAACAACAGCTGTATTTTTTAATGTAGCTAACATTGCGGCATCACAAACATTAACATTACCTGTTGTAGTGACAATTAAATCAGTATTGCCCATTACTTCCATATTAATATCTGATTCATTTCTTGAAACAGCACCATCCTTATAACAGGAAACAACTGAAAAACCATCCATACATGCCTGCATTGCACATATAGGATCTGATTCAACAACACTAACTATCATTCCTTCTTGAGCTAAACTAGCTGCTGATCCTTTACCAACATCCCCATACCCAATTACAAGACCTCTTTTACCCATAAGAAGCATATCAGTTCCTCTTTTAAGGGCGTCATTAAGGCTGTGTCTGCAACCATATTTATTATCATTCTTGGCTTTAGTAACTGAGTCATTGACGTTAATAGCAGGTATTTTTAATTCGCCCTTTTCTAACATTTCCTTAAGTCTATGAACCCCAGTAGTAGTTTCTTCTGAAACACCATGAATAGTTTCTAACATTTCCGGGAATTTTTCATGAACCATTGCTGTAAGATCACTACCATCGTCAAGAATCATATTAGCATCCCATGGTTTTCCATCTTTGCATATAGTTTGTTCAATACACCACTCAAACTCTTCTTCTGTTTCACCTTTCCAGGCAAAGGTTGGGATTCCTTTAGCAGCCATAGCTGCAGCAGCATGATCTTGTGTGGAAAAAATATTACAAGAAGACCACCTTAGTTCTGCGCCTAAATCTATTAATGTTTCCATTAAAACCGCAGTTTGAATTGTCATATGGATACAACCCATAATTTTTGCATTGGCCAAGGGTTGTTCATCTCTGTACTTGTCTCTTAATGCCATTAGGGCTGGCATTTCATTTTCAGCAAGAGATATTTCTCTTCTACCAAATTCAGCTAAGCTAATGTCAGCTACTTTATAGTCATTTTCCATTTTATTTTTCCTTTTTAAAATTTAATTATTGTGAAATGTCTGCAGCTTTGTCAGTTTTTTCCCAAGATAGGTCTATATCAGATCTGCCAAAATGACCATATGCAGCTGTTTGCAAGTATATAGGTCTCTTTAGATCAAGCATACTAATAAGACTTTTCGGCCTTAAATCAAACTCTTCTTCAACTATTTTTACTATTGCTTCTTTTGATATTTTTTCACTGTTAAAAGTTTCAACGTGAATTGAAGTAGGCTTCGCAACACCAATTGCATATGAAACCTGAATTTCGCAATAATCAGCAAGGCCAGCAGCGACTATATTTTTTGCAACATATCTAGATGCATAAGCTGCAGATCTATCAACTTTTGAAGGATCTTTTCCTGAAAAGGCCCCGCCACCATGTCTAGCCATGCCACCATAAGTATCTACAATTATCTTTCTTCCAGTAAGACCGCAATCACCAACAGGACCACCAATAACAAACTTGCCAGTTGGGTTGATATAAATATTTGTTGAATCTAGTATCCATTCTTCTGGGACAATTGGCTTAATAATCTTATCCATCACACCAGCTTTTATCTCTTCTTGAGTCACATCCTCATCATGCTGGGTAGATAAAACAACAGCCGAGAGACCCTCTATTGTTTTTCCATCATCTGAATAAATAACACTAACCTGACTTTTAGCATCAGGTCTTAACCATTTAAGCTCTCCACTTTTCATAACATCTGCTTGTTTTTTAACAAGTCTATGAGAAAGATCTATTGGAAGAGGCATTAACGAATCTGTTTCAGTGCATGCATATCCAAACATTAGCCCCTGATCACCGGCTCCCTGCTCTAAGTTTTCTCCTTCACCCTCAGTAACTCCCTGAGAGATATCAGGAGATTGTTCGAAAACAAGATTTGTAAACTCACAGGTATCTCCATTAAAGCCATACTCGTCAGTGTTGTAGCCGATATCGTTAATAGTTTTCCTAACCACCGGTTCAAGGTCTGGACTACCAAGAGAGGTGATCTCTCCTGCAATAAAAACCATATTGTTTTTGATCATAGTTTCACAAGCAACCCTGCTATTTGGGTCCTCTGCAAGATATGCATCAAGCACAGCGTCAGAAATTTGATCACAAACTTTATCAGGGTGGCCCCCTGAAACTGATTCCGAGGTAAATATATAACTCATTTATTTCTCCAAAAATTAAAAAATTGCGGTGAAATAATAATTTTTTAGCAGCTTGTTGTGTGCAAAAAATTTAAAAATCACAGCGAATAAACATTTTATATAAAAACGTTATATTTAGCTATTAATTGTGCTTTATAAATATTATTATCTGTTTAAACGCTTAACAGGAACAGAAATGCACCAATTCGAGCCAACAAACGCCTTAAGATTTCTTTCAATAGATGCTGTACAAAAAGCTAATTCAGGTCATCCTGGAATGCCAATGGGAATGGCTGAAATAGCGACAGCTTTATGGAAGAATCATCTAAATCATAATCCATCAAACCCTTATTGGTTTAATAGAGATAGGTTTGTGCTTTCAAATGGTCATGGCTCAATGTTGCTCTATAGCTTGCTGCATTTAACTGGTTATGATTTATCAATTGAAGATTTAAAAAACTTTAGAAAGTTAAAATCTAAAACACCAGGTCATCCAGAATATGATTTACAGTATGGAATAGAGACCACTACTGGGCCTTTGGGTCAAGGCATTGCCAATGCTGTTGGTATGGCAATCTCTGAAAAGATACTTGCATCACAGTTTAATACCTCAGAAGAAATGCCTATTAATCATTTCACCTATGCCTTTTTGGGTGATGGTTGTTTAATGGAAGGAGTGTCTCACGAGGCTTGTTCTTTTGCAGGAACTCATAATCTAGGAAAACTAATATGTTTTTACGATCAAAATGGAATTTCAATTGATGGAAAAATAGAAAACTGGTTTACCGATGACAGCGTAAAGAGGTTTGATAGCTATGGCTGGCAGACCATTGAAGTAGATGGACACAATGTGGATGAGATTAATGAAGCTATTGTTTCTTCTAAAAATGAAGTCAAGAAACCAACAATGATTTTTTGTAAAACAACTATTGGTTATGGCTCTCCAGCTAAAGCTGGAACAGCCGATGCTCATGGGGCACCTTTGGGTGATGAAGAAATTCTAGAAACAAGAAAAGCCCTAGATTGGAATCATGAACCTTTCAAAGTTCCAGAGTCTGTATATGAATTCTGGAATGCAGTAGATCGAGGTTTGGAGATTAATGATGAATGGAACTCCTTGATGGAAGCATACAAAAGCAAGAACCCAGAAAAGCATGATGAGCTTACAAGAAGAATATCAAATGATATGCCTATCAATTTTGATGAAAGTTATAAAAACTTCTTAAATCAATGCAATGAAGAAAACACTTCAATGGCTACAAGAAAAGCATCTCAATTATGTTTAGATTATTTTGTAAAAGAATTACCAGAGCTTGTGGGTGGTTCTGCTGATTTAACTCCATCTAACAATACTTTTTCTAAGTCTAGTTCAACTTTTTCAAACGAGAACCCGTCTGGTAATCATATCAATTATGGGGTTAGAGAATTTGGCATGTCTGCAATCATGAACGGCATGGTGCTTCATGGCGGCATAAAACCATATGGAGCAACGTTTTTAGTATTTACTGATTATGCAAGAAATGCAGTAAGACTATCTGCATTAATGGGACTGCCAAACATTTTTGTTTATACCCATGACTCTGTTGCTTTGGGCGAAGACGGACCAACACATCAACCGGTTGAGCATCTGGTCACCTTAAGATCTACGCCAAATCTAAATAGCTGGAGGCCGGCTGATCTCGTTGAAACTGCAGTTGCATGGAAAAATGCTGTTACTTCTGTAAATACACCAACCTGCTTAATCTTTAGCAGACAGAATACTTCTCCAATTAAAAGAAGTGAAGATCAAATCAAAGCAATAGAAAATGGTGGATATTTATTATCTGACCAAGAGAATGCAAACATAACCCTAATAGCATCTGGAAGTGAATTGCAGCTTGCTCTTGATGCTGCTGAAATTTTACAAAAGGATCATGGGGTTATATCTAATGTAGTTTCTATGCCATGTTTAGATACATTTTTAGATCAAAGTGAGGCTTATCAGTCATCTGTTGTAAAAGAAGATTTGCCATCACTCGTTATAGAGCTTTCTCATCCAAATTCTTGGTATAAAATTTTAAATAAAAGTGACAAAGTTCTTGGTATTGAGACATTTGGTGAGTCGGCACCTGCTAATATCTTGTTAGAGCATTTTGGCTTTACCACTCCTAATGTTGTGGAATTAGCAAAATCTTTACTAGATGAATAGATTATCAGATTTAAATATTTCAAATCAAAATCTTGTTATAAGAGTTGATATGAATGTTCCCATTAAAGATGGTGTTGTAACTGACAACACCAGAATTCTTGCCTGCATGCCAACAATAAAATTTGCTCAAAAGAGTAATGCCAAGATTTTACTAGTTACCCATTTAGGAAGGCCAAAAGAAGGCACTTTTGATAAAAATTTTTCTTTAAAACCCGTTGCAACTGAAGTGTCAAAGATTTTGGATCACGAAGTTGATTTAATAGACAATCTAGATAGCACAAAAATTTTTAATGGCTCATCAGATATTCAGATTTTAGAGAATATAAGATTTTTTGAAGGCGAAAAAAGTAATTGTAACAAGCTTGGCAAGTCATTGAGCAGCTTAGGGGACATATATGTCTTTGATGCTTTTGGTACATCTCATAGAGAACAATCTTCAACTCATTCAGCAATTCTTAACTCCAATTTATCTTGCGCGGGGTTATTGTTAGAGAAAGAAATAGACTCCTTAACAAAAGCTCTAAATGAATCACAAAATCCCTATACCGCGATCATTGGAGGGGCAAAGGTCTCTACAAAACTAGAATTGATTAAGAATATTAATTCTAAGGCTGATCACATTATTGTGGGTGGTGGAATAGCAAATACTTTCTTAAAAGCTGCAGGGCATGAAATAGGAATATCACTATGTGAGGAATCAATGGTTGGTATTGCAAAAGAGTTATTGAATGATGGCAAAATTATTTTGCCTGATACCGTTATTACCTCAAAAACTTTTGAAGGTGAAGATATTAAAGAAAAACATATTTCTGAAGTTAAAAAAAATGAAATGATTTTAGATCAGTTCTTAAATGATGAGATAGATAATGCCATCTCATCATCTAACACTATTTTATGGAATGGGCCGCTGGGAGTTTTTGAAAACAAGTCTTTTAAAGAAGGAACAGAACAACTTTCCAATGCAATAGCAAAATCAAATGCTTTTTCTATCGCAGGAGGCGGCGAGACCCTATCTGCTATTAATAAATTTATTAATAAAGATGATGTATCATATTGTTCTACAGGTGGAGGCGCTTTCTTGGAGTTTATGGAAGGAAAAGATCTGCCATCTATAGCAGCTTTGAAAGCAAAGATTTAAAAAAGGAGAGAGGAATGTCATTAAATAGTTTAGAAGAAATTGCTTCGTATATAGTCTCAGACGGCAAGGGTATTCTTGCTGCCGATGAAAGCAATCCAACATGTGGAAAAAGATTTGATTCAATTGGAGTTGAATCAACAGAAGATAATAGAAGAGATTATAGAGAGATGTTATTTAGATCATCGGGCATGAATGGAAATATAGGTGGCGTCATACTTTTTGATGAAACGATAAGACAAAATGCTAAAGATGGAACACCTCTTGTGAATATTATTACTAATCAAGGCGCCCTCCCTGGCATAAAGGTTGATAAAGGGCTTCAACCTATTGGCGATTCTGATGAGACAGTTACAGTTGGACTCGATGGCTTAGATGACAGATTAAAAGAGTACGTTTCAATGGGAGCAAAATTCACTAAATGGAGAGCGGTAATCAAAATTGGTGAAGGTATGCCTACAGACGAATGCATAGATGCAAATATGAAGGCCTTAGCAGATTACGCCAAAATAGTTCAAGACAATGGAATGGTTCCAATGGTTGAGCCTGAGGTACTTATGGATGGCGATCATTCAATCGAAGAGTGTTTTAATGCCTCTGATAGGTCGCTTAAATCTCTCTTCAAACACCTTCAAGAAAATGAAGTAAATATTAAAGGAACAATATTAAAACCAAACATGATAACTTCAGGTTCAACATCTTCGACACAAGCAAGTGTTAGTGAGGTTGCTAAAAGAACTTTAGATTGCTTGATATTAAATGTTCCATCTGAGCTCCCAGGAATAACTTTTCTCTCAGGCGGTCAATCAGATTTACTAGCAACCGCCCATTTAGATGCTATGAATAAGATAGGCGGATTTAGTTGGAAGTTAAGTTTTTCATATGGAAGAGCTCTTCAAGCACCTGCCCTAAAAGCCTGGATGGGAAAAACTGAAAATATGTTTATTTCTCAAGATGCTTTATCGCACAGAGCACAAATGAATAGGCTGGCATCGTTAGGTCAATGGGCCCAAGAACTAGAAGACGAATAGAATTTGCTTGCAACAATTCAAAGGGTTTCTGAAGCTAGAGTCTCAATCGAAGGCAAAACATTTTCAGAAATTGGATCAGGTTTATTGATTTTTGTATGTATTGAAAAAGGCGATTCAATCGAATCTATCACCTCTATGGTGGGTAAGATTATTAACTTTAAAATGCTTCATGGATTCAAAGGATCTAAGCCGCGTTCACTAAAAGATGCAAATGAAGAAGCCTTAGTTGTAAGTCAATTTACACTTGCTGCAATTACTAATAAAGGCAATAAGCCAAGCTTTCATAAATCTGCAAAGCCCGAAGAAGCAAAACTGTTGTATGATGAATTTATTAGCCTCTTTGAAAGGTCTTATGGTAAATTCAAACAGGGAAAATTTGGTGCTTTTATGGAAATTTCTTTAATTAATAAAGGCCCCATTACTTACAACTTTAAAACCTAGGTTAAATATGGAAAATATATCAATTTTTTGCGGCGCTCATGAGGGCAAGAATCCAAGATATGCTGAAGATGCAAAAAAGATTGCAGAAATTCTTGCTAGCAAAGGAATTAATATAGTTTTTGGTGGTGGCAATGTGGGCCTAATGAAAATTGTTTCCGATACAGCTCTAGACAATGGTGTTCAAGCAAAGGGAATTAGTTTGGAGTCTTTGCATAAGCTTGAATTAGCAAACCCCAGGCTTCAAGAAATAATTATTACCAAAACTTTACTCGATCGCAAAGATGAATTTATGAAGCGATCAGATGCTTTTATTGTTTTGTCAGGAGGAGTTGGGTCTTTAGATGAGCTTGCTGAAATCATGGCTAACAATCAGCTTGGATTAATCAACAAGCCAGTTGGATTATTAAATACTGAGGGCTATTATGATCATTTAATTGCCTGGATGAAAAAAGCTGTTGAAGAAGGTTTTATCTCAGAAGCTAATTTTAATGATTTAATAATCTCTGACTCGTGCGAAGAGTTGATCGAAAAAGTAATAAATCATCAGAGGCCTCATGACAATGACTGGACAAACAGGTTGGGTATTTAGACTCTATTGGTAAGAATTTTTCCATCAGAAAACCTAAACAGCATATTTCTATAAACAGCAACATCAGTCACATTGTTGGGAGTATTTTTGGGGACACACCTATAGTTTGTTGAAACCCGCACATTATCAAGAATTGGGAGAACTTTATGCCATGTATGACCGTGGAGCAAAAGAAGTGAGCCCTTCAAAGGACTTATTGTGACGCTTCCTACAATTTCATCAGTTGCAGATCCTCTAGGTATAATACCTTTTTTATGTGAACCCGGTATGACACAAATCTCTCCACCAGTTGAGTTATTAATATCCATTGAATAAACAAGTCTATTAAGATTAAAAATGCCATCATCATTAGGAGAACAGTCCTGGTGCCATGCTTGGCCATTTGAGGACTTATTGCTATACATCACCATGCAATAAAGAGATTTCCATCCCGAGCCTAAAACTTCTTCTGTAAGATCACACAGCTTTTTATTTTTCTCAAGGACATTAAATTTTTTCCTTCCTTCTATTTGAGGAAACCATGGAACTACATCCGTCTTAGATTTTTCTATAAAAGATTCGTCATGTTTATAATTATTATTCTCTTTGAAATGATTGCAAATCTCATCTTGATAGTCATTCATTAGAGCAGCGTTAAAAAATTTTTCTATATAAACATAGCCATTTTTATGAAAGAGTTTTGATAACTCTTTGAAATTCATTAATTTTTATCCCTGGAAACAAGAAGACCAAGTTCAAATAAAACCCACATAGGAATAGCCAAGAATAGCTGAGAAAAGATATCAGGTGGTGTTAATAACATACCAAAGACAAAGAATACAATTACTAAATAAGGCCTAGCTTTAACTAGGGTTTCTTTTTTTACAATTTCAGATTTTATCAAGAGAAACGTAGCTACTGGAATTTCAAAAGCTATACCAAATGCAAATATAAGTTTTATTACAAAATTCATATATTGATTTATATCCGTCATAACAGAAATAGATTCAGGAGCAACGCCAATAAAAAATTTAAAAATTATTGGACAAACAATAAAATAAGCAAATGCCACTCCAGATAAAAATAAAAAAATTGTAGATAGCATTAACGGTGCTATAAACGCCTTTTCCTTCTTATATAGGCCTGGTGACATAAACATCCACATTTCGTAAAAAAGATAAGGCATTGTAATTAGCAGGGCTGAAAAAAAGACCAATTTTAAAGGTGCCATTAAGGGTGATGTTACCTGTGTGGCTATCATAGAACTTCCAGACGGTAAGATTTCTAGTAGAGGAGATGCTGCAAAGGTGTAAATATCAGATGAAAAGGGAATCCCAACCAACGCCAGAAAACCAAAACAAATCAGAATTCTTATAAGCCTAGATCTGAGTTCTAATAAATGACTTGCTAGAGATTCTTTATGAGTCATTCTTTTCCTTTTCAAAGCCCTCTAATTCTTCCATCCTCAATTCATTAAAAACATCTTTTTTTAATTCATCGGTGCCAATATCATCTTCTAAATCATTTTTAAATTTCGTAATATGGTGTTGAATTTTTTTATAAAATTTTAACCAGCCCTTAATTACTTCTGGCAGCCTTGCGGGCCCAATAATAATCAGTCCAAGAACAAGGATTATCGCAATTTCTAAAAAACCAATTTGAAACAATTGTTATTCTTGTTTGTTATTATCTGTATCTTCTTCTTTTACAGCTTTTTTAAAACCCTTGAGGCTTGCACCCAAATCAGATCCGAGCGACTTAAGTTTGCCACTCCCAAAAATCAAAAGAACTACAACCAATATAATTAGTAGTTGCCATATGCTAATTCCACCAAAGCCCATATCAATCTCCTATGTGAGCATTAAAAAGATACCACATAATGTTATTATACCTATTCCAATAAATCTTATTATGTATTTCTCTTTTTGTAACTGCATTTCCATCTTATGAATTTTTTCTTCATATGATCTTTTATTCTTGGAATACCCTCTTATCTCATCTAATGCCTCATAAATGAAGCCAGGCATTTCAGATGCTTTTAGCATCAAATCGTCTTTATTTTCTAGAATAAAATCTTTAATTTTTAATGGACTAAATTGGTCTGAAAGCCATTTATCCAGATAAGGTTCAGCCAAACCCCAAAAATCAAGCTGTGGATAAATTTGACGTCCCATACCCTCTATATGTATCAATGTTTTTTGAAGAAGCACAAGTGTTGGTTGTAATGATAGTCCAAATGGTCTCGTACTTTGGAACAGATATAAAAGTAACTTTCCAAACTCTATTTCTGATAAGGGCTTTTCGAATATTGGTTCACAGCATGCTCTTAGAGTGTTTTCTAATTCAATAATATTTGAGTTTGGATTAACCCATTCCGAGCTGACAAAAAGTTGAGCTAATGATTTATAGTTTTGTTTAATTACAGCCTGAAGCATTCTTGCAAGAATGTATCTTTCTTCATTGGATAGAGAACCGGTAATGGCACAATCAATTGCAATATAGCCTGGTGTTTCTGGATTTCTTTTGGAAACAAAGATATTTCCTGGGTGCATATCAGCATGAAAAAAATTATCTCTGAAAACTTGATTCAAAAAAATCATCACCCCATTTTCTGCAAGCCTTTTTTTATTAATGCCATATTTTTCTATTTCATTTATATCTGTACAGGGTATTCCATCAATCTTCTCAAGTACCATGACCTTGCTTGTTGTCATTTCCCAATATACTTCAGGTATGTATAACTCCTCTGATTCTGCAAAGTTTTTTCTAGTAAGATTTGTATTTGCTGCCTCAAGTCTTAAATCTAATTCACGCATAATAGTGCTTTCATAATCATGAACAACTTCTATTGGTTTAATTCTATGGCTCTCAGAGTAGACATATGTACAGACTTTTGCAGCAGCCTTTAAAAGCCTTAGATTTTTCTTTACTTCTTTTTCTATATTTGGCCTCAAGACTTTGATAACAACTTCTCTACCGTCTGGGAGTTTTGCTGAATGAACCTGAGCAAGAGACGCCGCTGCTAAAGGAACCTCATCAAAGTATTTAAATATTTGATCAATTGGACCACCTAGCTCTTTTTCTACGATTTCTTTAAGCTTTTTTACTGAAAATGGCTTGCAGCTATCTGTTAATCCTTGAAGATCTTTTGCAGTAGCTATATCTAGAATATCAGTTCTGGTTGAAAGCAGTTGACCAAATTTAATAAATATTGGTCCAAGTGATTCTAAATATTTTGATATTTTTTTCCCATCAGGGTTTCTAAATACACCATACCTAATACCAAGAAATGACATCTTTAGACTTTCAATTATTAGTATCAAAAAATTCATAAGTTGTTTGCGGCCTCCAATCTATCCAGTCTAATTGAAAGGTCTCTCAGCTTAGATTGAAGAGCATTTTTATTATTATACTGTTTTAGATTAGATAATTTTTCTTTTGTAAAATAAGCAAGAGCAGCTGGAGTATTCCCAAAGTACTTATCTATTAATAATACAAAATCAACTTCAGACTTCATAAAGGCATTGATTGTTAGGATTGCTTTATCAGTATCTCCATAAAGCATACCTCTATTTATTTTTTTACCCATTAGAAAATCTAAAGACTCTTTGACCGATGTTCTTATTTCAAAATCTATAACTTCATTAGGACTAAACGAAATATTTTTTTTATTTTGATCTAGGTCAAAATAAATATCTTTATGACCAACCAACTCTAATTTGAATTTTATTGGATAGATTTCATTCAGCTTATTTTTTAAATTTGGTGATGCGTCTTCGATATCCCTAAAAAGGGAATTAATAATCCTTAACAAGTCATTTTCCATAAGCAACATGTATCGAAACCACGCCATTTAAAAGATTATAGAATTTACATTTTTTAAACCCTGACTCTACAACTATTGCTTGAAGACGTTTTTGATCAGGGTGCATACGAATAGACTCTGCAAGATATTGGTAGCTTTCAGAATCGTTTGCCAACAATGACCCAAGCTTAGGCAAAACATTGAACGAGTACCAGTCATAAATTTTAGAGAAAATAGGATTAGTTGGTTTTGAAAACTCTAGAACTAGAAGCCTTCCATCTTTCTTTAGACATCGCCTCATTTCTTTTAAACCTTCTTCCTTATTAGTAAAATTCCTTAGACCAAAACCGATAGTGATAACATCGAAGGTTTCATCATCAAAAGGCATAACCTCTCCACTTAGTTGACAAAAATGACAATTCCCATAAAAACTTTCATTTATTGATCTATCCCTACCTTCTGCCAACATATCCATATTGATATCAGTCATATATATTTCAGTTTGCGGGTATTCTCTTGAAATTAGTTTAGCTATGTCTCCTGTCCCGCTGGCAATATCTAAAATTACATCTTTTTCAGAGATTGCAGCAAGTTCCACAAGAATTTTTTTCCAGAGCCTATGCATACCTAATGACATAGCATCGTTCATAATGTCATAGTTTTCTGCAACAGATGAAAATACTCCACCAACATGAGTGCTCTTATCTTTTTCATCAACCTCTTTAAAGCCAAAATGAGTTTTTTTATTCATTTTCTTCTGCATCCCGAAATTTAATAAAATTATTGTATCTGCTTTTATTAATTTCACCATTATTCAGAGCATTTAATATGGCGCAGCCATCATTATTAGTATGATTACAATCATTGAATTTACATTTCTCTGATAACCTTTGAAGCTCAACAAAGCCATAAATTATTTCATTCTTTTTCCACCCAGTTATTGGAAGATCTCTGACACCTGGAGAGTCAATAATTTTGATATTATTTTCTACTTCATATAGTGTCGATACCGATGTGGTATGGACACCCTGATTATTTGAAAGCTTATTAGTTTTAATATCTTTTCCAGTTAAACAATTTGTAAGGGTTGATTTACCAGCGCCAGAATTTCCAACAAAAACTACACATTTTTCTTCCAAAAATTCTTTAATTTCAACAATATTCGTATTATTTTTTGCAGAAATTCCAAATATATCTATATCGAGTTTTTTATATATATTTAGTTTATTAATATAAGAATCATCTGGCTTTAGATCGATCTTATTATTAATAATAAAAGGTTTAATATTTGAAAGAATACTAGTTAGTATCCACTTATCAATAAATTCAGCAGTGGTCTTAGGTTCCAGAGTAACAAGAATTCCAACATGAGTAATATTTGCAGCAATGGTCTTTGATTTCAATCCATCTTTTTTTTGGAGTGCAGATTTCCTAGGATTTTTTGATACTATCAAACCTTTTATTTCTTTGCTATCTTGAATTATTTCAATTTTTACAATATCACCAACGACAACATCTTTAATGGCAATACATGGAATATCGCCAACTTTAGTGCGAACCAAACACGCATTAGAGTAAAATTCTATTACAAAACCTGTTTGAACTTTTTCCATATAAAGCACAAAATACACTAAAGGAAGAAATATAAAAAGTTATGAAGAGCCTACAAGCAAAAGATAATCTGATTTGGATCGATTTAGAGATGACTGGATTGGATCCAGAAAAAGAAAGAATTATAGAGATAGCCACTTTAATTACAGATTCTCAGCTAAATATTTTGGCAGAGGGACCGAATATAATAATTAATCAGCCAAAAAGTTTATTAGATCAAATGGATGACTGGAACCAAAATCAACATGGTTCTTCAGGATTAATAGAGGGAGTGAAAAAAAGCAATATTACAGAACAAATGGCAGAGATTGAGACTCTAGATTTTATTTCCAAATACGTTGGTTCAAAACAGTCACCTATGTGTGGCAATACTGTCTCGCATGATAGAAGATTTCTTACAAAGTATATGCCAAGATTAGAATCTTATTTTAATTATAGACACATAGATGTTTCTTCATTTAAAGAAGCTGCCGTAAGGTGGATGAATGAAGCTCAGGTATATGAGAAAGAAGGTTCTCATAGAGCAATGGGAGATATCAAAGAGTCTGTTGCTGAATTAAAATTTTATAAAAATATCTTTCTACCGCAGAGTTAATTAACAGCCAAACATATGGGAAAAAAACTTTATATTAAAACCTACGGCTGTCAAATGAATGAATACGACTCTGATAAGACTGTAGATATCTTGAAAGAAAAAAAGGGCGTAGAGCTTACATCCAACGCTAAAGAAGCAGACATAATATTACTTAATACATGCTCAATAAGAGACAAAGCAGAATCTAAAGTTTATTCCGAACTAGGAAGGCTTAATAAGCTTAAAGAAAAAAACCCTAATCTTAAAATAGGTGTTGGCGGCTGCGTAGCTACCCAAGAAGGAATTAACATAAAAAAAAGAGCGCCATATGTCGATCTTATATATGGACCTCAGACATTGCATAGAGTTTCTGATTTACTAGATATCGATACTCAAAAAGGCATAAAGGCAATAGATATAACCTTTCCAATTGAAGAGAAATTTGACTCACTTCCGAATCCAACAAGCGGAGGCCCATCAAGCTTTGTAGCAATCATGGAGGGCTGTTCCAAATACTGTTCTTTTTGTGTTGTGCCATACACAAGAGGTGATGAGGTAAGTAGAAAGCCTGAACAGATTTTTGATGAAGTTGCACGACTAGCTGAACAAGGTGTATCAGAAATAACTTTCATTGGTCAGAATGTAAATTCTTATAAAATGCCTTATAAAGATAGAATCTTAAGATTATCAGATCTCATTGAGATTGTTAGTCACATTGATGGAGTTGAAAGAATTAGATACACAACATCTCACCCTTTAGACATGACTGATGATTTAATTGAGGTTTATCAGTATGTACCCCAGCTTGTAAGCCAACTTCATTTACCGGTTCAATCGGGATCTAATAGAATCCTTGAAAAAATGAAAAGAAATTACACTATAGATATTTTTCTTGATGCTGTAGAAAAAATTAAGTCTTTTAGACCAGATTTAAGAGTTTCCTCAGATTTTATTGTCGGGTTTCCTGGAGAAACAGCTGATGATTTTCAAAAAACGCTAGATTTAGTAAATGAAGTTAAATTTGACTCGTCATTTAGCTTTATTTACTCAAAAAGACCTGGAACACCCGCATCTAAGTTGGAAGATAATACCTCTGCGGATGAAAAGAAGGAGCGTTTAAAGACTCTTCAAGATCAACTCAATCTTTACCATAGAGAACATAGCAATAGCATGATAGGCTCAATTCAAAGGTGCTTAGTAACTGGTCTTGCTAAAAGAAGTCCAGAACAACTTCAGGCCAGAACAGAATGCAATAGAGTTATAAATTTTGATCTTGAAAATATTAGGTTTATTGGAAAATTAGTGGACATAGAAGTTACTGAGGCATTATCCTATTCCTTATTAGGTACTTTGCATAATCCAAGAGGTAAAAATTAAACATTAATGCAAGAAACGCAAACCGCTCTTAGAAATATTTCCTTAAAACCATCTAATGCAGAAAGAATTGCTCTTTTTGTAGGTGAGCTTAATGGAAACTTGAAATTAATTGAAAAAAGCTTCTCAGTAAAAATATTTCATAAGGGAGATGAGGTAAAAATTACTGGCAGTGAAAAAGATATTAAGCATGCTTCAAATGCAATATTAGATTTATATAATTTAACTAAAAAGAATATTGAAATAAGTAAAGAAGCAGTTCATCTTACCATTCAATCACATTTGAATTTAAGTCTTTCAAAGAAAGAGGATGTGCTCGATTCTGAAATTCAATTAAGAACACCGAAAAAAATAATTAGACCAAGAGGCACTAATCAACAATCTTATATAAGAAATATCAATAAATTTGAAATAAATTTTGGCATTGGCGATGCTGGAACAGGCAAAACATACTTAGCAGTAGCTGCTGCAGTCGAAGCTCTTTTAAATGAAAAGGTTCAAAAAATAATTCTAATTAGGCCTGCAGTTGAAGCAGGTGAAAAACTTGGTTTTTTGCCAGGAGATCTTTCACAAAAAGTAGATCCTTATCTTAGGCCTTTATATGATGGTATATATGAAATGCTTGGTGTAGAAAGGGCGACTAAGCTAATTGAAAAAGAAGTTATTGAGGTTGCACCTCTTGCATACTTGCGCGGAAGAACTTTAAATAATGCATTTATTATTATGGATGAAAGCCAAAATACTACAGTAGAGCAGATGAAAATGGTTTTAACTCGAATAGGGTATGGCTCTCAAGCAGTTATAAATGGTGACTTAACTCAAATAGATCTTCCAAAGCATATAACTTCCGGCCTAGATCATGTAATCCATGTTTTAAAAGACACCAGCGGCATTGGAATCGTAGAGTTTTCTTCTCATGATGTTATTCGTCACCCTTTAGTTAGAAAGATAATCGATGCTTATAAAAAATTTGAATCTAATATAAATAAGTGAACTTAATAATCACATCAGATAAGGGTATTTCAATAGGGTCAGATCTTAAGGAAAAGCTTCAAAGTATTGTGTCTTTGATTTTTAGTGATGAGGGATTGGTCGACAAAGAGATTAATCTAAGAATACTTAACGATAAAGAGATGCAGAAATTAAATCATCAATTTAGAAATAAGAATAATACAACTAACGTTCTTTCCTTTAGGAGCGACGACATATCAACAAAACTTACTAAAAATATTGGTGATATTGCAATAAGTTCAGAGTATGTTCTTAGAGAGGCTAAAGATGAGGGAAAAACTTTTGAAGATCATATGATTCACATGTTGGCTCATGGTGTATATCATATATTAGGATATGATCATGAAAATGATGAGATGGCATTGATCATGGAAAAGAAAGAAATAAATATTTTAAATAAAATTAACATAAATAATCCTTACTAAATGAATCAGAAGTTAGAAAACGAAGACAGCCACCCTCCTTCGGGACTTATATCAAAAATAAAAAAATTCTTTAGAAACCCCTTTTTTATAAAGACTCAGTCAGTTTCAGAAGTTACTGACTTTCTAAAAGATGCAGTTGACTTAAATATTATTGATAAGGAAGCTGAATCTATAGCAAATAAAGCCATAAGATTAGGAAATACAACAGTAAAAGAAATTATGGTTCCAAAAGTTGATATGGTTACTTTTGGCATAGATGATGAAATAAACTCAATTCTTGAAAAAATTATTGAATCTGGACATTCAAGATATCCTATATTGGGTAGTGAAAGAGACGAGGTAAGCGGAATACTGCTCGCAAAGGACATGCTGCCAAAAATTTATGAGGGTAATAATAATTTTAGTCTATCTGATATGTTGCGAGAGCCCAATGTAGTGCCTGAAACAAAAAAAGCAGATTCATTGCTTGAAGAATTCAAAAAAGATCGCTCACACATGGCTGTGGTCATAGATGAGTATGGAACTATTTCAGGATTAGTAACTATTGAAGACATTCTAGAAGAGCTTGTAGGTGAAATAGAGGACGAACATGATATTGATGAAGAAGAATTTATCAAAATCTCTGATAAAAAGTTTTACGCTGATGCAAAAGTTGAGCTTGAAGATTTTACTGAATTTTTTAATCTTGATATTGACCCATTGGCAATTGATGCTGAAACATTGGGAGGATTTATTATTAGCAAGTTGGGAGTTCTTCCAAAAGTTGGTGATAAAGTCAAAATAGAAGGCCTTACTATAAAGGTAATCGATGCCGATGATAGAAAAATAGAAAAGGTCCAAATAACTAAAAATCAATGAATCTAAAGCAATTTTTAATTCCATTTTTTTTTGGTTTTATAGGAATTTTTGCTTTTTCACCCTTCTCTATTAAGCCCCTAATAATACTGTCTTATTCCTACCTTATTAGAGAGTTAGTATATAGAGAAAATAGCTCTTTAAAAAAAATAATATTCTGGTCATTTGGCCATTGGGGATTTGGAATGTCTTGGTTAATAGTAAGTGTTTACTATTATGGAGAAACAAGCATTTTAATATCTTTAATTATTTTCCTATTATTAATTTTAATTCTAACAACCTTCTTCAGCTTGCCATTATCAATACTTAGATTTCGGTTATTCAGTAGGAATAATGCATCTCAACATATTGAATTACTATACATATCAAGCATTCTTATTCTTAGTGAATTATCAAGATATTATTTATTAAATGGTGTTCCATGGTTAATACCAGGAAGTGTATTTTTAGATACAAATACTCAATATATTTATTCTATATTTGGAGTTGCTGCAGGCTCAATGTTGATTTATTTATTTGCAAGCTTAATAGCGCTATATTGGGGTAGAAATAAAAATATTTCGTACATAATTTTTTTAAGCTCATTAATTTTATTTATCCCAGTAACGCTAGAAAAAATTGAAGATAGGAGAGATATTTATGTTTCTATTATTCAACCCTCCTCCGATCCATTTTTAAAATATAAGGATGGCTATAAAAATGAAATTGAGCAAAATATATTAAATCTTGTAGAAAGAACATCTCCTAAATCAGAAATAGTGGTATTGCCTGAAGCAGAATTACCATATTCAATGCAAAGCAAAGATTTTACTAATTTTATTAAAAAAATAGATACTTCAAATAAAGAGTTTATTTCAGGCGTGTGGAGTTATAAAGATGAACATCTTTACAATGCATTAATTAACATAAATACAAGTGAAAGCTATAATAAAATGCATTTAGTGCCATTTGGTGAATATATTCCATTTATATCATCAATAAGAGGAATTATTAGCTTTTTTGATATGCCCATGTCAAATGTGAAGCATGGGAATAAAAATCAACAAAATATAGCTATTTTTCAAGATAAGACAATAAATTTTGCTCCTTTAATATGTTTTGACATTGCATTTAGTAATACAGTTAGAAAAAGCAACAAAAGTTCATATTTTATGATCAATATAAGTAATGATACTTGGTTTGGAAAATCTATTGGCCCATATCATCATCTTGATATTACAAGAGTTAGAGCAATTGAAAATAATAAATGGATTATTAGGTCAACAAACGATGGCTTCTCTGCCATCATAACCAATAATGGGACAATTGTGGATATAATTGAAAAAGGAATAACTGGTGTTATTAATAGTGGTATCAATATAGAGAAAGAAAGAAGCTTATATAATATCTATGGATATTTTATTCCTTATTTGCTCTCAATTTTAATAATAGTTATATCAGCTATAATGTTTAAATGTCGAAAAATTCATTCTTAGTTATATTTTTATTAATTTCTTTTCAGATATCGTCAAACGATGTATCTATTGAGATTGATATTTCTGAGCAAAGACTTTATTTAATTGAGGGCCTTGATATTCAGGCATCATATGCAGTATCTACATCAAAATATGGAGAGGGAAGTATTGAAAATTCCTTTAAAACGCCTCTTGGTTATCATGTAATTAAAGAAAAAATTGGAGAAGGGGCAAAAAAAAATACAATCTTTAAATCTCGTATAAATACAAGAAGGTCTGCAGATATTATAGAAGAATACCACGATTCAGAGGACGATTTTGTTACCTCAAGGATTATGTGGCTTGATGGTAAGGAAGAGGGGAAGAATAAGGGCGGATCAGTTGATTCTTTTGCTAGATATATATACATACATGGCACACATGAAGAGGGCTTAATAGGTACTAAGGCGTCTCATGGCTGCATCAGAATGTTCAATACAGATGCAATTGAGCTATTTGATAGAATTAAAATAGGGACAAAAGTTCTTATTAAGGCTTAATATCCCTTTTTAATCTAGTTCTAGAAGTTCCCTGCTACAGAAGACATTGCAAAATTAAGCTTTTCTTTTCTTTCATCTTCTGAAGGAGCCTGATTAAGCTTTTCACCATTTTTAGCTAGCTTAACGAGCATTTCACTAGGCTTGTATGCATTATTGCCTGTGATTTCATGATATTTCTTCAATTTATCAACAACAACATCTAGCCCCATAGCATTCGCATGATGCATAGGACCACCTCTCCATATAGGGAAGCCATACCCATTTATATAAACTACGTCGATATCAGCTGCTCTTTGGGCAACACCTTCAGAAAGAATATCAGCTCCTTCATTTATAAGAGCTAAAATGCATCTGTCTAGAATTTCTTCATCAGATATTTCTCTTCTAGTAAATCCATTATCTGATGATATTTTTTTATAGATTTCTTCATTTTCTGGAGCTGGATTTGGGGCTCTAGAACCTTCACTATAATTGTAGTAACCCTTACCATTTTTTTGCCCAAATCTATCATTATCACAAAGGTGATCTCCTATTTTTGCATGAAGTGGTGATTCAGCACCACTAAGCTTTCTTGCTCTCCATCCAAGATCTAGACCAACAAGATCCATCATCCTAAATGGACCCATATTCAAACCAAATGATTCAATAGCTTGATCAATTTGATGGGGAAGGGCACCTTCCAAGAGAAGCATGTTTGCTTGTGCTGTATAGTTAAATAACATTCTATTACCTATAAACCCTGGAGCATTCAAAGATACAACAGCAGCTTTTTTGATCTTCTTGCTTATATTCATTACAGTTGCTAATGTCTCATGCGATGTTTGTTCACCTCTAACAACTTCCAGCAATCTCATAATATTAGCAGGGCTAAAAAAGTGAGTACCTACTACCTTTTCAGGCCTTTTAGTTACTGATGCAATAGCATCAACATCTAAGCCAGAAGTATTGCTGGCAAGAATAGCATTATCCTGCACATGCTCATCTAAACTTTTAAATATCTCTAGTTTTAAATCTAGATTTTCATAAACAGCTTCAATTGCTATATCGACATCATGAAGATCTTTATAATCTAAGCTGGATGTTATCAATCCAAAAACCATATCTTTTTGCTCAGGTGTCATTCGACCTCTGCCAACCATAAAATCATAATTTTTTTCGATAACAGAAAGGCCTCTTTTAAGATTGTCTGCATCTTGATCAATAATATGAACTGGGATACCAGCATTGGCAAAACACATTGCTATTCCACCGCCCATAGTTCCAGAACCAATAATTCCTGCTTTTTTAACATCCATGATAGGTGTATCTTTTGGCATGTCAGAAATTTTTGAAGCACTTCTCTCGCCAAAAAATATATGAATCATTGCTTCTCTTTGAGGATGTAATAGGCACTCTAAAAATAATTCACCTTCTCTTTTTAATCCTTCATCAAAATCATCAAGGTTTATTGCTGCCTCAACACACTTAATTATTTGGCCAGGAGCAAATTGACCTTTTCTTGACTTAGCTGCAAGAGCTTGAGCTTCGACTAAGACATTTTCAGAACCTCTAGCTTCAATTACTTTATCGTTTAGATCCCTCACCATTGGGTGCTTTATGCCTTCAGCAGCTTTTTCTTTTGCAAAGGCTATAGAGTCCGTAACAACATTTTCTGATAAAACATCGACAATACCCATATCTAAAGCTTTTTTAGCAGGAACATGAGCTCCTGTGAGCATCATTTTCAATGCTTCAGATGGTCCAACCAGCCTAGGAAGCCTCTGAGTACCTCCGCCACCAGGTAAAAGGCCTAGATTTACCTCAGGAAGACCAACAAAAGCCGTATTTGAAGCAATTCTATAGTTGCAACATAATGCAGTTTCCAAGCCGCCACCAAGTGTTATGCCATTAATAGCAGCAACAAGAGGCTTTTTGCAGTATTCAAGGCTTTTAAATACCTCGTTTAAGCTATGTCCGGACGGGTTTCCACCAAATTCTGAAATATCCGCACCAGCAATAAAAGCTCTTCCTTTTCCTGTGAGTACAACCCCAACAACACTTTCATCTGCTTCAGCCTTAGCAATACCTTCATATAGTCCATTTCTAACACCCTCACTTAATGGGTTAACGGGTGGGTTATCAACCGTTAAAAGTGCAACGCTATCAACAACTTCATAGTGAACTGTTCCTTTCAATTTATACTCCGTAAAAAATTTAGACATGCATTATACATAATAAATAACCATATTTATCAACGTTTAACTGCTTATAGATGTTGCATTATTAAAATAATCAAATTATTTTATAAAAAGTATTGATAATATAATATAAGTATATATAATAATGAAAGTCAGCACTCCTCTCCCCCTATTAGATTTGCTGACACTCTGGAATCATATGGAGGGCTCAGTCCCTCCATTTTTATTAGGTTTTTAAAAAAAATGAGTAAATACAAAGAAGTATTCGAAACATTCATATTAGTAAGTGTTTTTATAGTATCGGTTCTAGCCATAGGCCCATTAGCTTAAATAAACTCAAAACTATATAATTTTCATTAATGAAAAAGCTTTTATTATCTATTACCTGTATTTTTATGGGACAGACTGCTTTTGCTTGTTCTGAACTTCTTGATTCTGAAATGAGAATATTAGATTCAGCAGAGAGCCAAAACTTATGTGAGTATGAAGGAAAGACATTGCTAGTTGTTAATGTAGCAAGCAGATGTGGATATACCTATCAGTATGCTAGCCTTCAAGCCTTATATGAAAAATACAAGGAGGAAGACTTTGTGGTTCTGGGAATCCCTTCAAGAGATTTTTTTCAGGAATATTCTGACGAAAGTGATGTAGCTGAATTTTGTTCAACAGAATATGGAGTCAATTTCCCAATGTTCTCAACAGTAAAAGTTAGAGGAAAGAAGGCTCACCCATTTTATAAAAAACTTAAAAAAGAATCTGGTGTAGAGCCAACTTGGAATTTTAATAAATATCTTATCTCTAAAAACGGAAAAGTTGTTTCTACTTTTAAATCTGGAGTAAAGCCTGACTCGCCAGAATTAATTTCTGCAATAGAAAGTATTCTCTAGTTTTATTCAGATACCAAAACTGTCTTCGGTTTGTTAAAAGCAAATATTCCATTATCTACAACCCCAGGAATATTATTTAGTAAAGCCTCAACAGCCTCAGGATTTGATATATTCAAGTCTTTTACATCTAAAATATGGTTTCCTTGATCAGTAACAAATCCAGACCTATAGATTGGAGTTCCTCCCATCGAGACTATTTTTCTTGCAACAAGACTTCTGCTTTCTGGAATAACTTCTACAGGTAAGGGGAAATCTCCAAGTTCTGAAACTAACTTAGAGTCATCAACAATACATACAAACTCATTAGAAGCTGATGCAACAATTTTTTCTCTAGTATGAGCTCCGCCACCACCCTTAATAAGACAGTTACTTGGAGAAACCTCATCTGCACCATCAATATAAAATGCTATGTCCATAACATCATTTAAATTGAAAACCTCAATGCCTTTCTCATTTAGCAGAATTGATGATGCATCTGAACTAGAAACAGCACCTGAAAAGAGATTTTTATATTCTCCCAATTCTTCAATAAAAAAATTAACAGTAGAGCCGGTCCCTATACCCAAGACCATATCGGGATGAAGTTTATCTTTAATATAATTTATGGCTTGTTTTGCAACATTTATCTTTGAGCTACTCATATCTGTATAATACAAGAAAAATAACAATAGATAATTATCTTGAGATTAAAAATAAAGAAAACAGGTTCTTTTAAGAACTCTAAAAGATATATAAAGCTAATTGAGGATGCATCTGTATATGATGTAGCAATAAACTCGCCTATAACATATGCACCTAATTTATCTTTAAAAGAAAATAATAAAATTTTTTTAAAAAGAGAAGATTTACAACCAATTTTTTCTTTTAAAAATAGAGGAGCTTATAACAAAATAATTAATTTATCTGATTCTGAAAAGAAGAGGGGTGTTATAGCTGCCTCGGCGGGAAATCATGCACAGGGTGTTGCAAGTGCTTGTAAAAAATTAAAAATAAAGTGCACCATTGTAATGCCGATAACAACACCTGAGATAAAAATTAAAGATGTGAAAAGGTTTGGTGCAAAAATAATACAGCATGGTGACGATGTAAATACGGCTTTAAAAGAGGCAAAATCTTTATCAAAGAAAAAAAAATTAACTTTTGTTCACCCATTTGACGACCCCTATACAATTGCTGGTCAAGGAACTATTGGTAAAGAAATTCTTGAGGATGATAATCATTATGATGCTATATTTGTTCCAGTTGGAGGTGGAGGAATTCTTGCCGGCATATCCTCGTGGATTGCACAACATGACAAAAAAGTAAAAGTAATTGGTGTTGAGGTAGAAGATTCTGCATGTTTTTTAGAAGCTGTTAAAGCAAATAAGAGAGTGACCCTTAAAGAGGTTGGTTTGTTTGCTGATGGCGTAGCAGTTGCTCAGATTGGTAAAAATAATTTCGATGTTGTAAAAGAGTGCGTAGATGAAGTTATAACTGTTAGTGTAGACGAGGTTTGCGCTGCTGTTAAAGATATATTCGAAGATACCAGAGTTCTTTCTGAGCCGGCCGGAGCTTTAGCATTAGCAGGGCTAAAAGTTTATTCAAAAAAAATAAAAGGTAAAAATCTATTAGCAATTAGTAGTGGTGCAAATGTTAATTTTCAAAGACTAAATTTTATAGTTGAAAGATCTGAGCTCGGTGAAAATAGAGAAAAAATACTGAGTATAAAAATACCTGAGAAACCAGGAAGTTTCTTAAATCTATCAAGAGTATTTGGCACCTCATCAATCACTGAATTCAATTATAGGAAGTCAGATTTAAATGATGCATATGTTCTTGTGGGTATTAGAACCAAGACAGAAAAATCATATCAAGCTCTAAAAAATAAATTAAAGAAATTTGGTTTTGTTTTTAAAGACCTGACAAGAAATGAAATTTCAAACGATCATTTAAGACACATGGTTGGCGGAAGAATTAATCAAAAAGGTGATAATAATGAGAGAATATTTAGAGGTGAATTTCCTGAAAAGCCGGGCGCACTTTTATCATTTTTAGAGAAATTTGGTAGTCACTGGAATATTTCATTATTCCATTATAGAAATCTTGGATCCGCATTTGGAAAAATATTAATTGGAATAGAGGATGTTAATTTAAATAAGCAGCGACTTACAAAACACTTAAACAAGTCAGGAACTTTATTTATAGAAGAAACTTCAAACAAGGCCTATAAAGACTTTTTAAAATAATTAATATTTTAATCTAAATTTAATTGAATAAACTTCGTCAGAAGGATTGTTCCATGGCTGTTCAAAGATTTCTGATCTTGACAGGTTTTCATCATCATCATAATTTCTACCACCTTTTGAATAAACGAGATAAAGATATGACAAAGGAGCAAGCTCGTATTTGTACCTTATTTGAAACGAAACAACGCCCTGAGTGAATGGCTTAACCAGGTCATCCGAATCATACAAGTAACCACTAGTATCAGAAATTAGGCTTCTAGGATTATCTGCTTGAAGAGCAACAAATTGACTTTTTAATCTGATTTCATGCTTGATTCCTCTGAACCAATTTAGACCTATGGATACAGTATTTTGTTCAGAGTCGTATAAACCAAATTTATTATCTTCAGTCCATATCAGCCATTCATTTTCTTTTCGAACTCTGTACCCTAAATTTATTTTTAGATTGTCATTTGGGAAATATGAGCCTGCTATTTTATAAAACTCTCTTTTATATCCATCAGAGTTAAATGAGTCATATTTATCTCCTTTTTCAAAACTAATCCTCCAATCGTATGTCCAGAAGTTATAGTTAACAGCCTCAAAGTCTAGAGTAATGTTTTTTTTACTATTAATTTTTATAAATGGAAAATCGGGATTCTTTCTAGTTATTGTTGTATTTTTCCCTGAGGTTTTAATACCAAAATCAAACTTAAGTTTTGATGTATCTTTAAAGGTGATTTCATTTTTTTGATCAATTCGAATTGGATTAGAATTTCCCTTGGTGTCAGAATCATAATTAAAGTCAACACTCATATCAATTTGATTTATGGGTGATTGTTCTGCAAAGTTTATTTGCTTAAATCCTCCGCCAAGGCCAACATGAATCCAATCGGCTCTTTTAAGGTAACCAAAATCATTTAATTGAAAATTCTTATCAAAATATAGAACACTTCCTGTTACATATGAAAAATTCGATGGTTGATAGTTGAATTGCGATCTATATCCAAATTTTGAGTCATTGTCTTTTTCAGAAAAAAGTAGATCTGTAAAGTAAGTCAATTGATCTGACTTCACATTCACATAGTCAATTACATTAACAGTTGCAGTAGAGTTATTAAAACTGTCATCAACATGAGTCAGCATATACCCAAGTGTTTTACTGCCAAGATTTGTGCGTGATCTGATAGCATAAAAATTTCTTCCAACAGAAAATGATTCATCATTTTCTCTTGCAGTAAAGAAACCCATTTCTGTTTTTCCGGTTTTTTGTGAATACCTCAAAGCATAATCTATATCTGAATAATTCTTTTTAGCTTCCTCACATTCATCACTGTTGTTTTCTTGAGCACATTCATAGCTTGGAGCAGATCCAATTCTTCTAGTATTCATTACAGAATAGCGGTCATAATTATTGATATTAAATAGAGATTGATTCTCATTAAAAAAAGCTCTTTTCTCTGAATAAAAAGTTTCTTGGGCAGAAAAGTTTATTACCACATCATCGCTTTCAGCCTGACCAAAATCTGGATTTAATGTAGCATTAATTTGTTTGCCAGTTCCTGAATTATAGAAAATTTCTGCACCTACTTTGTTGTCATCAAATTTAGTTACAGAGTTTTGATTTGTAGATATATATGGAAAATAATTTAATTTTGATTTTGTATAGTTGGCAATTTCTAAGGAATCTAGTTTCTCAAAATAGTCTGGTCTGCTCGCCATTGATCCTGAGCTGCTAACCCATATCTGCTCGTTAGCCTTATATCGCAAGAAGGAGTATTTTATTGTTCTTTTATTACCTGGTGGTTGATTCATAAGAACAAGGTTCCATGGTAAATAAAATTCAGACACCCAATACCCGTCATACCTTTTTGTTTTTGCTATCCAATCTCCGTCCCAATCAGTTTTAAAGTCGCCTGTTTTAATCTTAATAGCATCAAATAATGAATCTCCTAAATTTACAGCTAATATATAAGCTTTATTTCCATCTCCATCAAAATCAATGTTAATAGAATTTTTATCACTCAATGATGTCATTTCATCTCTTAATGTTTTTTTCGATAACATTAAAGAGTTGCTTTGCTTATTAACAAAACCAACATAGATACCATCTTTGTTTGAGAATATGTAGGCAAGAGTTTCATCTTTTGTTCTCTCTAGATTAAATGGAGAGGTCTGATAAAACTCATTTTTAGAAAAAGCATTAGCCCACTCAGGCTCATCCAAAACACCATCAACAATAATAGATTCAGCTTTTATTGAGACAGAAGATAAAGTTAAAAAGATTAAGAAATAATATCGCATAACACCTATGTAATTTTAACCTTTAGTATGAAAAATACATATAAATTTTATATATCAACTAGTAGGAAAGTATTCGAGACTCAGTAACAACTTTATGATATTTAAAATCATGTGGCTCAGCTAGATCTTTGGTAAGAATTTGATAATCGTACCCAAGACCAATTATGAGGGGCTTATTATTTTGATCCTTTAGATTCGACAAAGCCCTGTCAAAATAACCACCACCATATCCAACTCTATAACCATTTATATCAACGCCAACGAAAGGGATAAACATAGCATCAAATAAATGAGGGTCTAAGTACTTGGTATTATCAATTTCATCAATACCGTACTTATTTTTAGTCACAACATCCTGCTCTGTGAGCAAATTAAATTTCATTTTCTTCTGAGGAAAAATTTTTGGTATATAGATATTATGTGAATATTTCGCCAGTTCTTTTATGATAATTTCTAATGTAACCTCTCTTTGAAAAGGAGAGTAGAGTAATACGTTTTGCATTTTAGATAGATTAAAAGTATTTAAAATATTTTTTTGGACCTGGATGTTTAGTTGATTGATTACATCAGATGAAAGACTGCGCCCCTGCTCAAGAAGTGATTTTCGAATTTTATTTTTCACCATATATTGTGCCGAGGCTAACAAACCAAATCACCGCCATGTGTTTTACCTGAACCGAAAGGTCAGGTGGTGAATTTCGTATCAAATCAGGCTTCCCTATTAAGGTACTGCTCAACAATGATAGTGGAATATCACCTATTTAATTGTATCGGTTCAAATTTAACAACACATTAGCGAATGAACCAGAATGTTTTAAAAGTATAGGGTAAAAATTATTTAAGTTAAAGACTATTTGCCTAATGCTAAATCAATTTTTTCGATAATACTTGAAAGGTCAATATCTGAACCAGAAGATTCAACGTTTGAGCTTGATAACAATTTATTTGCCAAGGTAAGACCCGCTATTATCAATGCATTATTTTTATCATTAATTGAATCAAGTTCTGTATTTAATAGTTGTGCGGCTTTAATTAATTGGTCTTTTTCTTCAGGAGGACATGCTAAGGTGAGGTCTCTTCCAAATATTCTTAAGGATAGTGTATCCATCTCACTCATGATTCTTCTCTTTGCTTAGCTTCTTTTCTAGAGAAGACACTTCTTTGCTGAGTAAAATTTTATTTTTTTTCCACTCCCTTTCTCTTTTAATATATGAATCAATTATTCCCCTTTGTTCCTCAAAGCGTTTAACAAGCAGGTCTATTCTTTGCTCAAGGCTTTCAAGAGATGAATAATTTTTGTCAGACATATTGTAAGTTTAATTGCACATCAACGAATTGGAAAGTTTGTTTAATAAAAGAGTAAAATAAACCATGGATAACAATATATACAAAACAAGAAGAGAATCACTAAAAAATCATCTACCCAAGAACTGTGCTTTGATATTACCCGGAGCAGATCTTCAGTATAGGAATTCAGATTCATCTTATGCGCTAAGACAGGAAAGTAGTTTCTATTATCTTTCTGGCTTTTGTGAACCTTCTTCCCTCATGGTTATTATTAATAACGGAACAGAAATTAATTCAATTGCATTTGTGCCTCCCAAAGATAAATTAAAAGAGATATGGGATGGTTATAGAGCAGGACCGATAGGTGCTGTAGAAGAGTATTTTTTTGATCAAGCTTTTGAAAATAATAAGATTGACGATTTGATGCCTGAATTACTTAAAGGGGTTAAGAAAGTTTTTTACCCTATAGGTAAGAAAAGTGGGTTTGATCAAAAAGTAATTGATTGGACTTGCGCAGCTAATTCAAAAGACAGGCATTCTCAGTCTATTGATATCATGGATGGGTCTTCTATGGTAGGCAACATGAGACTGATTAAAGATGATCATGAAATAGAAATCATGAAACGCGCATGTGAAATTTCAGCAGACGCTTACATAGAAGTAATGAGGTCAATCAAGCCTGGTGATAATGAGCAGTTAGTAGAAAATCAATTTCTATATGAATTTGGTAAAAAGGGTGGTCGTTTTCCTGCCTATACACCAATAGTTGCTGGTGGTGAGAATGCATGCGTTCTTCACTATATCGAAAATGACAAGGAACTTGGTGGGTCTGATCTTATACTCGTTGATGCTGGGTGCGAATATAAGATGTATGCCTCAGATATTACTAGAACATTTCCAGTTAGTGGCAAATTTTCCGATGAACAGCTGGCTATATATAAAGTTGTTCTAGCTGCAAATCAGGCAGCAATAGATGCCGTCAAAACTGGTAATAGCATTATGGAGCCTCAGCTTATATCAGAAAAAGTAATTACAGGGGGGCTGATAGAGCTTGGAATTTTATCTGGAGATGCCGAAGTCCTTCATAAAGAGGGTGCTTTTAAAGATTTTTATATGCATAAGATTGGTCATTGGCTTGGTCTTGATGTCCATGATGTTGGTGATTACATGGAAGACGGTGACTATATGAAATTTAAACCTGGGATGATTACTACAATTGAGCCTGGCATATATATAAGTAGCTCAATGGACGTAGATAAAAAATGGAAAGGAATAGGCATCAGAATTGAAGATGACATTCTTGTTACATCCTCTGGAAACATTAACTTAACTGCTAAAGTCCCATCAGATCCTGAAGAAATTGAAGCCCTAATGAGATAAGTTATGAATGTTTCTGTTGCTATCTCCGGTGGTGGAATTATTGGGAATTACATTTCCTTAAGGCTTAAAAGAAACAATATTGATTCTATAATAATAGAGAAGTCTGATTATGCCTCTGATATGCCGGCAGGAATTAGGACTTTGACCCTTAACAACCACTCGATGTCATTATTAAAAGCAGAAGGCATTGATATAGACTCAGCTCCAATTAATGAAATCAATGCTTTTGATGGAGAGGGCACAGGTAAAATACAATTCTTGGCACAGGATATAGATGAAAGTTATCTATCGCATGTAGTAATGTTTAATGATTTAAAAAATAGACTGACAGAGGCATGCAAAGATAGGACTATATTTAATAACGAAATAAATTCAATTCAAAAACTTAACTCAGAGGATGCAAGTGAAGCTGTGCTTGGTGATGGAGAGTCTATACAAGCACAAATAATAGCTGGGTGTGATGGTAGAAATTCAAATGTTGCCAAGATCACAGGGCTGCCGAATGAATATTATGAATATAAACAAACAGCTATTACTTTTGTTGGGCATGTTCTAAATGATGATAGCAACCTAATTGCTCATCAGGCTTTTTCAGAAAAAGGAATCTTTGCTTTAATGCCAATGCCAAATAAAGATTCACACAAAAATAGTTACACAATTGTTTGGTCTATCGATAACTCTATTCTTCAAAACATATCTCCAATAGAGTACGTAAAAAATAATCTATCTTTTTTTGAGTCAAAATTAGGCGTAGAAATAGAAATAGATTCAGAAATTTTAAATTTTAAGTTATCAAATCATCATTTTGAGAATTACATTAAAGACTCTGTTGTTCTTATAGGTGATGCAGCACATTCTATTCATCCTTTAGCTGGACAAGGAATTAATCTTGGCCTTGCTGATGCAGATATTTTTTGTGAGGAAGTTATCAATGCATATAACAAAGGATACGAAATAAATAATAAAGCTGTTTTAAAAAAATATGAAATTAAGAGAAAGGGGATGAATTTGTTAATGCTTAAGTCTATGGACTTTTTCGTAGATTTTTTTAGTAGTAAAAATCTTTATGTAATGCTCTTGAGAAATTTTGGATTAAGTTCGGTTAACAAGACAAAATTTTTGAAGGCATTTTTTATGAAACACGCTTCTGGATTAAATAAATTTTAATTAAACCTTTTGACCTTTAGCTCTAAGTTCTTTGAGTACAACGCTAATACCTTTTTTGTCGATAATACGCATGCCTTTAGCAGAAACCTTAAGATTAACAAATCTATTTTCTGATTCTACCCAGAATTTGTGTGTATGTAGGTTAGGAAAGAACTTCCTTTTAGTCCTATTTTTAGCATGAGAAACATTATTCCCAGACTGTGGTATCTTACCTGTTACTTGACATATTTTACTCATAGAACCGCGATTTTATAGAACACTGAAGCACTTAGCAACTATTATGAAACAAATTTTTTTATTAAGACATGCAAAGTCTGACTGGAGCACATTGGGGCAACAGGATTTTGAAAGGCCTCTTGCAAAAAGAGGCATAAATGATGCGATGTTAATATCACAATATATTCAAGACAAGAGACATTCAGTTGATGCAGTTTTTTGTAGTAGTGCCCTGAGAACCAAAGAAACCTTCGATCTATGTGCACATAGCTTTAATTTTGCTATTGAAAAAGCTACATATTTAGAAGAGTTATATTTTGGATCAGTTGAAATAGCGATCAATTTAATTAAAGGCCTAAATAACAATCTTTCTTCAGTTTTGGTGGTTGGCCACAACCCAACTATGCATATTTTGTTAGAAGAATTGACTGGAAAAACTATAGATAATTTTTCAACATGTGGGTTAGCGCAAATTTGCATAGAAAATTCATGGAAAGACTTATCATTAAAAAATTGTGAGTTAAAATCGTTTATCAAGCCAAAGGAGCTAAAAACTTGAAAGACATTAAAATAAAAATTATAAATCCCTTGATGGGAGACTCTATTCCGCTACCTGAATATGAAACTCAAGGTTCAGCAGGTTTAGATCTAAGAGCTTGCCTAGAAGGTAAATTAATACTTAAAGCCAACACTTCACAATTAATTCCGATTGGTTTTGCTATGTATCTTGAGGATCCAGGCTTAGCGGCTTTAGTAGTTCCAAGATCAGGTCTAGGATCAAAACATGGAATTGTTTTGGGTAATTTAGTTGGGTTAATCGATTCTGATTATCAGGGAGAGTTAATGGTTCCTGCATGGAATAGGTCAGAAAAAGACTTTGAAATTAGCCCTGGAGACAGAATAGCTCAAATGATTATTGTTCCTGTTATTCAGGCTAGATTTAAAGTTGTAGAAAGTTTTGAGGAATCTTTAAGGGGTGAAAAGGGTTTTGGAAGTTCTGGTATAAATTGATTAATTTATTTTTTCTTGCCAAATCTTTCTTCAAACTTCTGAACTCTTCCGCCTGTATCAATAATTTTCTGTTTACCAGTATAAAAAGGATGAGACGCAGATGATATATCTAGAGGGTAGTATGGATACGTTTTACCATCTTCCCACTCTTTTGTTTGAGTTGTTTCTAATGTTGAGCGAATGAGGAAGAATTTCTCTGCACTTGCATCATGGAATAAAACTTCTCTGTATTCAGGATGTATATCTTTTTTCATAATAAAATCAAAATTTGGATGAGAACTATAACAAAAAACAACTTCTTTACAAACAAAAAATGAATATTTTTTACTATGATATTGCAGTTTCATTGCCTTTGAGGCAATGCTTTACATATAAATCAGTATTAAAAATTAAAAAAGGTGTGAGAGTATCTATTCCTTTTGGCAATAGGAAAGTTATTGGAGTGGTAGTAAAAAAGATTAATACTCCTGCAGTATTAAATAAGACTGGGACTATAAAAAGTATCATTTCAATATTAGATGAATATTCTATTTTTGATAACCCAAGTTTTAAGACTATTTTATGGGCATCGGACTATTATCATCATCCAATAGGTGAAGTATTCCATTCCTTTATTCCTACAGAGCTCAGAAAAATTAATAACAAGTTCATTGCACCTATAGAATCTAAAGATAATCATGGCGTGACAGTAAAAGAAGATGATAAGAGATTTAATTTAACCCATGATCAAAATAAAGCTGTTACTAAATTATCTAAATCAACTGGTTTTGACCCATCATTACTTTATGGTGTAACTGGCTCTGGCAAGACAGAGGTTTATCTAAGACTCACAGAAAATTGTATTAAGAATGGTAAGTCTGTTCTCATTCTTGTGCCAGAAATTAATTTAACACCACAATTATTATTAAGATTTGAATCTAGATTTAAAGGTGAAATAGGGTTATATCACTCGAGACAAACGCCATCTAAAAGGCTTAAAGTTTGGCTGAAAGCTAAGTTTGGGGATATAAAAATAGTAATAGGTACTAGATCTTCGGTCCTAATGCCTTTAAAAGATATAGGGCTAATTATTATAGATGAAGAGCATGACCAGTCATTCAGGCAGTCAGAGGGATTTAAATTTTCAGCTAGAGATATTGGTATAAAAAGAGCTCAAGAAGAAAAGGTGCCTATTATTCTAGGGTCGGCGACCCCATCTCTCCAAACCCTAAAACTAGTTAAAGAAAAAAAATTTAATAGAGTAGATATTTTAAGTAGAGTTGATGGAAGGAAACCACCCAAGCTTATAGCTATGGATATAAACAATCTTCCACTTCTGGGAGGACTTGCACTTGAAACAATAAGTGCAATCGAGTCTGTTCTAAGCAAAGGCGAACAAGTACTTATTTTTATAAATAGAAGGGGTTTTGCTCCTATATATCAATGCGGATCATGTGGGTGGGTAGCTGACTGTAAATCTTGTGACTCAAATCTAGTTTACCATCACTCTAAACAAAGACTTATTTGTCATAGATGTGAGTCGTCTTATGCGTTGAGTAGGTTATGCCCTGTATGTAAGTCAGATGATTTTTATATGTATGGCTCTGGAACTGAAAGGGTTGAGGAAGTCTTACAGAATAGCTTCTCTAAAACTCCAATAATAAGAGTTGATCATGATACAACTAAAAAAGTTGGAGCCATGCAAGCCATAGTAGAAAAAATTCATGCTTCAGACTCAGCCATACTGGTTGGTACTCAAATGTTAGCGAAAGGTCATGACTTCCCAAAAGTAACATTAAGTGTAATTCTAAATGCTGATAATGGTCTTATAAGTCCTGAAATAAATGCCTTAGAAAAACTATCACAGTTATTAATTCAGGTATCAGGTAGGGCAGGAAGAAACAACAATCTTGCAAAAGTTATTATACAAACCAGATATCCTGAAGATATTAATCTTAATAAAATTAAGACAGGCGATTATATGAATTTTGCAAATCAATGCCTCTCTTCTAATAGACAAATGAACTTGCCGCCATTCTCTACTATTTGTCTTTTAAGATGTTCTTCACCAACTCAGAAAAGTAACAATACTTTCCTTGAAAAAGCCGCCATAGTCTTATCAAATAGGAAAGAAATAAATGTAATTGGGCCAATACCCTCTTTAATATCCAAGTCTAAGGGAAATTATAGAAATCACTTGCACATCCAAACCTCTTCAAAACCATACCTAAATAAAGTTTTAAAGTACTTAACTGAACAATTCAATAAATGGCCAGAAACTAAGAAAATAAAATGGTCCTTTGATATAGACCCCATAGATTTAAATTAAATATAAATTTTTAAAATTTGCCCAGGATATATAGGTTTATTATTAAGATTATTATTTTTATCAATAGATTCAACTGATACTCCGAATCTAATGGCTATTTCGGATAACACATCACCTTTCTGAATTTTGTATGATAAGAATTCTGGGTTATTTTCAATAATAGTGCCAATTATTGGATTCTCTAAGAAATAATTATGTATTCCTAGAAAGATAGACCTTGCAATCATCCTTCTTCCTGGTTTTCCTTTTAGTCTTTGTGCATCTTCGGGGTTTGTTATAAAGCCAGATTCGACCAGAACCGAGGGAATATCAATAGATTTAAGAACCCTAAAATCTGCAAACTCAACATTTTTTTTATGAATTTTTGTATATGGATCTCTTTTGAGTTGGTCTAAGATTTTTGTGCCTAATATCTTGCTTTGACTTATTTTATTTTCATAAATTTTTGGGTAAAGCGCTCTTGCCAAGTCTTCATTAAAATCACTTGGTTGCAAGTTATTTATATCAGCTTGAATTCTTTTTCTTTGTTTTTCTGATAAGTTTCTTGCTATTGTGCTAGATGCTTCATCAGACCATATAAAAACAGATGCACCTTTAACTGAAGATAGCCTAAAACCATCAGCATGAATCGAAATAAAAATATCTGCGCCCATTTTTCGGGCATTTTGGAATCTATCATTAAGACCAATGGTTTCATCACCACTTCTTATCATCACGGGTTTATACCCATTCGTATCTCTTAGAGTTCTTTCAAGTTCCTTTGAAATAAGAAGCGTTACATCTTTTTCTAGAATATTATTTGGGCCAACAGCACCAGGATATTTACCACCATGCCCAGCATCTATAGCAACAACTATATCTCTAGTCATTGCTTTAAGATTCCTATCAGTTTTAAGCTTTAAATTAAGTAAGACGCCCTCATCTGTTTGCAGTTGAGTTGGTTTCCACCAATACACAAAATCATACAGATCAATAACTATCCTTGTTTTATCTTCTTCATTTGAGGCCCTTATTTTTCTTATGGGGTAGTTATATATCTCATCTATTGGAGCCTTAACGTTTGATTGATTAATCTCAAAAACTAATCTTGATGGATTTTGCAAAGTGTATGAATTGATATATGAGACTTTCTCAAGCCCAAACAAAACATTTATTGACCCGTCACTTACTTGCTTTATCTCTTTGAAGACCAGCTCATTAGACTGAGCAGCTAAAGATAATATCAATATTAATAGAAATTTATTCATAACTTTTTAGCCAATTAGAAAATAAATCTGAGCCTGTTTCAATATTTATTTTTCTTCCATTACTTAAATGATTAAAATTAATCTTTAAGTCGTAGTCTCTTTTTTGTTTAAGTCTTTCCGGCCACTCTATAAGAACAATTTTTTTTGAATCTGTTTTTCTGTTCAAATTAAATATATCTATATCTTGTGCCTCATTTGTTCTATAAAGATCTATATGTAAAAAAAGATATTCACCAATATCATATTCTTCACATAGAGTATATGTAGGACTCTTAACTAAATCTTTCCAACCGCAGCTCTTTATTATAGATCTAGATAAAAATGTTTTCCCGGCTCCCAAGTCCCCCTCAAGATGAATTTCTATTGATGAAGTTTTTACAAGCTTTATTTCATTTGCAATATCTTTTCCAAGCTTATTCGTAGCTTCATCATTTTGTAAGATCAACTCTTTCATTTATTCAATATTTTTCTAACCATTGGTATTAATGAAGATGCATTTAAACCAATTTCACCTACATCTTCAACAAAGTTTTCACCCGCTTTTGCATGAGAAGCAACCGCTAATAAACAAGATTCTTTTAGAGGTAAATTTTGAGCTAGTAAAGCACTTATGATTCCTGCCAAAATATCTCCAGTACCTCCTGTTGCAAGCTCTGGCCCTCCATTTTCGCATATAAATGTTTTATCCTCACTCTTTATATATACAAGGGTATTGAAACCCTTGAGAACTACCACAGATGCGTCATATTTCTCTGCTATAGCAATAGCACTATGTTCTCTATTTAGCTGAACTTCCTCAGCAGAAATACCAAGTAGAGATCCTGCCTCACCTGGGTGAGGAGTTAAAATTAAATTTTTATTATTTTGTGATTGTATTATTTTTGTTTGAGACAATGCCCCGGCATCAATAATTAAACCATTTGGAGCATTTAGAGACATGCATTTAGATATCTCTTTTGACCATTTATTGGCTCTAAAACCTGGGCCAATTAGTATTACATCAAAATTTCCTTTGACCCTTTCATGGCTTTCAACTCCAATAGCCATGATTTCAGGATTTCTTTCTAGAGACGCTTGAACATTTGAATTATGGGTATAGAGATTAATGAGACCGGAGCCACAAAAAAGACTAGCTTCCGAGGCAAGAATACCCGCACCCCCCATACCTTTTGATCCAGCAATAATAGCAACCCTGCCATACAAACCCTTATGAGATTCAGTTGGTCTTTTTGGCAAAACAATATCTAGGCTATCAAAACTAAAATTTTTTGCCATAAGATTATTTCTTAATGTAATACCCCAATCTATCAGAGTGAAAAGATCCCATATAAATCTTATCGCTCATTGGAATTGCTATTGTTGGAAGCCCAAAGGCTGTTTTACTAAAAGAATATTCATTTTTTAGTTTAAATGAATCTTTATCAATCTCGTAGATTGAAAAGGGGAGAGAGCAGGCCGCTCTATTAATACAATCTCCAGCATCATTGGGTTGGAAATCGAGAGAAGTAAACCATGCTGAGTTTTCTGTTAAAAAAATATTGTCAGGCGATTGGACAAAATAACTATTAATCTTTTCATTATTTGAAAGATCAAATTTTACAATCTGATCACCTTGGTTATAACTTATAAATAGAATATTAGATAATCTATCTAAGGTGATCCCATTTGGGCCACTGCCCTCTGAATTTTTTACTTTCTTAAAAAAACCATCTGACCATTCAACAACATGCCCAGAATTACTTTTAAATAAGGATGTAATGAGCCACTCTTCCATCGTTATATCTCTTGAGTACATATGCGAAGCAAAGAAACTGCCATCACTTTTAAGAGCAATGTCATTAAAGTAATATTGTTCTGGGACTTTGATACAGCCTCGCCATATTAGTTCCCAACCCCTATCATCATCTTCAGATAAGATTAGTTCAAACATTTCTATGGATTCGTTAGGATAATGATTCACCACTGCAAACTGGAAACGACCATCTTTTCTCTCTATTAAGTCTATACCATGTGGCCCAAAGTCTTTATTTGAAGAATTACGACACACGGAATCTCCCCATGTATTTTTTTCAAAAGTTATCTTAGGAGATATTTTTTTATTGTCTGCAATTCTAAGCAAGGCAAAACCACCAGATTTTGTTTCTTGATAGGGACTAATACCTCCAAATTCTGACATCAGAAAGAATTCTTGATCCGGCGTGATTACAATATCTTCTGGATTTGATATGCCACAAACAACACTAATAGAATCGTCAGATTTGCAAATGCTGATATCTTTTTGCTCTCCAATATAGTCCGTAGAAACTATAAAAAAACTAAGACTAATTAATATCAGCGATATTGAGAAAGTAAATTTATAGTAATGATTCAAATATAAGGGCAATATTTTTTTTACTGAATCAAGGTAGAAAATTACAACCAATCCTCTTATGCATAAAAGACAGCCAAGAATTACTGTAATTAGAATCCACAACCTGTCCGCCCAACCATCATAAAGAGTAAAAAAAATAACTAATGAGACACCAATAAGAAAAGTTATTCCACCTAAAATATTCAGATTCTTTGCCTCCTGAACCTTTTTAGATATATAAAACATTAGCGGTTTGAACCAAACAAGCACCGAGAGAGATAAGAAAAAAAAGAAATAGAAGTAATTCATAAAAAATTTAAAATAATCGTTCTTTAATTATATTAACTATTTCAAGTGGCTTGTCTAATGGCACATGATGGGCAGAATCACTGACCTCAATAAAATCCATCGTATCTGAATAGGTTAATTTAATATTTTTAAGAAAATCACCCGAGGTTAGCAAGCTATTTTGACCATGCACAAATAATGCTGGACAATTAAAAGAAAATTTATAACCAAATAACCTCTCAAGACTTGTAAACATTACATCATCAAATCTCCATCTCCATCCTTGATCAGTTTCCTTTACAGAATACTCTGCAATATAGCGCACAAACCAATCATTTTTGCAGTCCTGCTTGGGCATTAGACGAAATCTATTTAATATCGTAATTTTATCTGAATAATATTTGATCATTCTTAAAGGCCCACCTTGGTGTTCAGCAGGGTTATAGTCTGGAGGCCTTATAAAGGTATCAATTATAATTATATTATCAATAAGATCCTGTTTCTCAGAAGCAACATAACCAGCTACCTGACCGCCCAATGAATGACCGACAATATGAATATTCTCTATATCACTGTTTAATTTTTCTTTCTCAATAACTGAAGTTATGCATTCACCAAAATCTTTAATTCCATATTTATCTCTAAATCCAGACTCTCCCATGCCAGGTAGGTCTATGGCTATTACACTTGAGTGATCTAAAAATTGTGGTGCAATTGGATCCCACCACTTTTTATGAGCTCCCGTTCCATGAATTAAAACAATGAGATTGTTGGTGTCATTAGGGGAGCTCCATTTAGAATATGAGATATTCCCCAAAGGATTCTCTATAATTTGATCAACAGGCCGAAGCTCAATGGCATCTTTAAACCATTGAGGAGCATTCTCAATATCTCGATTTAGATTGTTAGTTATTTGCATAAGCATTATTCTAAGCTATATAAAATATATTTATGAATAAACTTTCCTTGATTCCAGCAGCAACTGTTTTAATGATTCGAGATATTGATGATGGGATGGAGGTTTTAATGGTTAAAAGGTCAAAAAAACCACCATTTGAAAATCTTTTTGTTTTTCCTGGGGGAAAGATTGATGAAGCTGATAAAGATATAAATATTTCTAATTCATGCGACGGTCTTAATGATCAAGAAGCCTCCAAAAAACTTGGATTAAGTCATGGAGGCCTAAGCTATTGGGTGGCATGCGTTAGAGAGTGTTTTGAAGAGGTAGGTATTTTATTTGCCAAGAAAAGTAATGGTGAAGATTTAGACCTCACAGGTTTTGAGAAAGAAAAATACGATAACTATCGAGATAGGCTAATTAGTAATGAAATAAATTTGTGTGATATTTGTATTAAAGAAGATCTAAAATTAACTATGCTAAATATTGCTCCATTCTCTCATTGGATTACTCCTAATATTGAGACTAAACGTTTCGATACAAGGTTTTTTATAGCTCACCTACCTAATAATCAAATTGAAAAACATGATGGTACTGAGCTCACCCATAGTGTTTGGATTAATCCTAAAGAGGCTTTAGAGAAAGCATTTAATGGAGAAATGCCAATGATAATGCCAACAATCAAGAATCTTCAGAAATGTGAAAATTATAATTCATGTGCAGAACTCCTTAAATATCAGCATCAACTTAGCAGCAGTGATATACCTCCAATATTGCCAAAATTTTTTAAGAAAGATGGCAGGTGGCACGGACTGCTCCCAGGTGATGATGGTTATGAAAACCAGTAAAATACATATATGGAATTAGTAAAAAAAATAACAGCACCAAATCCTGGAGTTTTCACAGGAGGAGGAACTAATACTTATCTGGTTGGTAGAGAAGACCTAACTTTAATAGACCCAGGCCCTAACATTAAAGAACATATTGATGAGATTATTAGAGTGGGGGAGAATAAAATAAAAAGAATTTTAGTTACACATACTCATACCGATCACTCACCCGCAGCATTACCAATCTCAAAAGTTTTAGATGTTCCAATGTATGGAAGGTTGATTGATGGTGAATCTTCATGGGAGGATGAAACCTTTATTCCTGATGTAATTCTAAATGATGCAGATATTATTAAAACAGATGAATACACATTAGAAGTAATACATACACCTGGACATGCATCAAATCATTTATGTTTTTTAATCAAAGAGTTGAATTGTTTGATAACTGGTGATCATATAATGGATGGCTCAACTGTTGTTATAGGACCACCCGATGGAAATATGGCAGATTATCTGGAATCTTTAAATAAATTATTTAAATACAAAATAGATTGTCTTGCACCCGGACATGGTAATTTTATGTATGAGCCAAAGAAAGTGATTGAATCTATTATTAGACACAGACTTTCAAGAGAAGCTAAGGTTCTAAGAAGGCTGGAAGATGTTGGAGATATTGATTTAGAGTCATTAACGGCTATTGTCTATGACGATGTTCCAGAACAACTCCATCCTATAGCTAAGTTTAGTTTAGAGGCACATTTATTAAAATTATTAAAAGAGGGTGTTATTAAGAAAGACAATAATAACTTTGCTAAAATTTAGTCTTGTTTTGGTTTTTTAAGAACTTTTGCCTCAATGGCTTCGATGTCTATATCGTCAATAGAATCACTGTTAATAGTTAATATTTCTTGCTCTTTACCATCACTAAGATCTATAGAAGAGTTATCAAATTCTATAGTTAATTCTCTTGTATTTTTTGACAGTAGATCATCATAACAATCACCTTGATCATAAGACTCTCTAACTTCACCCTTTTTATTAATGGGATGGGGTCTTTGAGGAGTCTGCATTTGCATGCATTTGATAGTTTGAGCCGGTGAATAATAATTATTTTCAGAGTTCAGCTCATCTAATTTTTTTGGAGATACCGAGCAGCTAACCATTCCAATTAGTAAACAGCTTACGACAAATTTTTTCATAAGCTTTGTTTATTTGTTATTAAAGCCTCAACAACAGATGGATCTGCAAGAGTTGTTGTATCACCAAGGTTGGATAGATCTCCTTCAGCTATTTTTCTTAGTATTCGTCTCATAATCTTTCCAGATCTAGTTTTTGGCAGGCCTGGTGCATTTTGTATAAGATCGGGTTTAGCAATAGCGCCTATAGCCTTTGAAACAAATTGTTTTAGCTCAATATTAAATTCATCATCAAAGGTTTCTCCGATCATAAGAGTTACAAATGCATAGATACCTTGACCTTTAATTGGATGATCAAACCCCACTACCGCAGCTTCAGCAATCTTGGAATGAAGTACAAGAGCACTTTCTATTTCAGCAGTTCCAAGTCTGTGTCCTGACACATTTAAAACATCATCAACTCTTCCTGTAATCCAATAATATCCATCCTCATCTCTGCGAGCTCCATCACCAGTAAAGTAAATATCTTCATACATGCTAAAGTAAGTATCTATCATTCTTTTATGGTCTCCATAGACGCTTCTAATTTGACTGGGCCATGATTGTTCAATAACTAGGTTTCCTGAATTTGTACCATCTAGAGTATTACCTTCCTCATCATACAGAGCTGGCTTGACTCCAAAAAAAGGAAGGGTAGCAGAGCCAGGTTTTGTTGGCGTAACTCCAGCAATAGGAGAGATCAAGACAGAGCCAGTTTCAGTTTGCCACCAAGTATCAATAACTTCACACTTAGATTGGCCAATTACCTTAAAATACCAATCCCATGCTTCAGGGTTAATAGGCTCACCTACTGTCCCCAATATTCTTAAGCTATTTCGATTAGTTTTTAATACAGGATCATCACCTTGTGCCATAAGAGCTCTTATTGCCGTTGGAGCTGTATAAAAAATAGTAATGTCATATTTATCACATATTTCCCAACATCTTGAAGCGGAGGGATAGGTAGGAACTCCCTCAAACATAAGGGTAGTTGCTCCATTTGACAGAGGACCATACAGAATATATGTATGACCAGTAATCCAGCCAACATCGGCAGTACACCAATATTTATCTTCAGGTTTAATTCCAAAGAGGTATTTAAAACTTATATGAGCACCCAAAAGATAACCAGCTGTGGTGTGTAATACACCTTTGGGTTTTCCAGTGGAGCCAGAGGTATATAAAATAAATAATGGATCTTCTGAATCCATGGGCTCAGGCTCGCATGTAGTTGCCATCCCTCTCGATATTTCCTCGTACCATACATCTCGAGATTCATTCCATGCAATGCTTCCCCCAGTTCTTTTAATTACAAGAGTATTTCTAACATCAGGACATTTTTCTAATGCTTCATCTACATTTGATTTAAGAGGAACTACTTTACCACCCCTTAATCCCTCATCAGCCGTAATAACCATTTCACAATTAGCATCAAGAATTCTATCTTTTAGCGATTCAGGTGAAAATCCACCAAAAACTACTGAATGGATTGCTCCAATCCTAGTACATGCAAGCATTGCAAAAGCTACTTCTAAAATCATTGGCATATAAATACAAACCCTTGAGCCCTTTTTTACTCCAAGATCTTTTAAAACATTTGCAAATTTACAGACTTCATCATGAAGCTCTTGAAAGGTAAGTTCTTTTGAATCATTTGGATTATCACCTTCCCAGATAACGGCTATCTTGTTTGGGTTATCTTTAAGGTGCCTATCAATGCAATTAACACTAATATTTATTTTTCCACCCTCAAACCATTTTGTATTAGCAAACTCCTCATTATGAACAGAGGTAAAATCTTTTATCCAAGATAAATCCTCTTTAGCGAGATTGCTAAAAAACTTAGAAGGATTATTTATAGATTGATCATATAAATTTTTATATTCATCAATATTCTCTATAAAAGGATTACTTCCATTTTTTGGTTGATATATACCATTCGACATATTATTTTTTATATTATTGAGGGCTGAGGATTTATGAAATTTTTACCTTTTGGATTAGACATTATTTTAGTTATTAAAGATTCATAATCAGACTCATTAGATTCTAAATTTATGTCAGCTGCATTTATAATTAAAAGTGGTGCATCGTTATAATCTAAGAAAAATCTTGAATAAGCATCATTAAGTTTTTCTAGGTACTCAAGTGTTAGATATTGTTCGTTAATATTTCCTCTTTTTGTAATTCTATCTTTTAGAACATCAATTGGAGCTTGAAGGTAGATTACGAGATCTGGAGAAGGGGCATCAAGAGTAATATGATCATAAACTTTGTCATACAGATCCATTTCTTCATTAGATAAAGTAACTTCTGCAAACAATCTATCCTTTTCAATCAAGAAATCAGCAACTCTTACGGTTTCAAAAAGACTCCTTTGTTTTAAATCTTGAATCTGTTGCATTCTTTGAAATAAAAAGAATAACTGTGTTGCTAGCGCTGATTGACTTGGATTCCTATAAAAGTTCTTGAGGAATGGATTTTCAGCAGGCTGTTCAAGAAAAGCATCATAATTAAATGTAGTAGCTATTTTATTTGCAAGTGTTGTTTTTCCTACACCGATAGGACCTTCGATGGCAATGTATTTAGGAAGTGGTACTTCTTTAATAGCTGGCTTCATTTTTTACATATAAGTTTTACTCTAGATTATCTCAACTCTTTAAAGAAACCAAATATTTTAGATGATTCTTCATCACTTTTTTCATTCATGCTTGAGATTAATGAACCTCTTAAAGAGTCATCATTTTTTTGGAAGTCAGTCCACCATTTGCCTAAGCCGTTTTTATCACCAGAAGCTTGTTCTCTAACTAGTAAAAAATCGTATGCTGCTCTAAATCTCGGATGTCTAATAGTTTTGTAAGGCTGACTTTTTATTCTGCTGTGAAGTTTCAACTGTAAAACCCATATATCTTTTATATAACTATTAAATTTTCTTGGTATTGCTGTAAGCTTTTGTTGCTCCCTGAGCACGCCATCCATCGACCTAAAAAACTTTCTAATATTAACTTCTCCATCTTTTGAGCACTTAGAAATTAGTATCGGCCATAGAAGAGCTGCCATCAGGAATCCAGGCGTAACAGATTGATTATTTTTAATTCTTTCATCAGTATTTCTTAATGCTTTAATCATAATACTATTTGAAAAATCATTTTTATTTGGATCTGATGAAATAAGATATTTATTGAGACCAAACGAACATAGCTTAATAAAATTTTGTTCGCCCATTCCCCCAATAAATATTTTACAAAACTCATCAAACAGCCTTGCATTTGAAATGCTAGATAAAAGATGCCCTTTTTCATAAATAGCCTCCTTAACTGCATTGTCGATTTTAAATCCAAGCTTATTACTAAACCTAATTGCTCTTAGACTTCTTACAGGGTCTTCCTCAAACCTTCTTTGAGGATCCCCAATAGACACAATAATTCTTTTATGTATGTGTTTTAATCCGTTATTTTTATCTTCTATTTTTTTTGAAATGGGACAGTAATATAAAGCATTAATTGTAAAATCTCTTCTATGACAATCTTGCTCTAATGTTCCCCAAACATTATCTCTCAGAATTTTTCCTGCATCATCTTTAATTAAATTTGCATCATCATTGGTTTGATTATTTCCAGACCTAAATGTCGCAACTTCAAGGAGTTCAGATCTATTAAAAACATGCACTAGTTTAAATCTTTTGCCAATAATTCTAGAGGCTTTAAAAATCTTTCTGACCTGTTCGGGGGTGGCATTGGTTGCTATATCAAAATCTTTCGGCTCTATTCCAGAAAGAGCATCTCTAACACATCCGCCTACCAGATATGCTTGGAAGTTGTTATTTTGAAGGTCTCGAATTACGGATATTGCAAACTTGCTTATCTTATTATTATCAATCAAATGGATTCACAAGTTAATTAAGAATCTTAACCATTAAGTTGTTTTTCTTTAATTTCATCTAAGGTTTTGCAATCAATACAATGAGTTGCAGTTGGTCTGGCTTCAAGCCTTTTAATTCCAATTTCATCTCCACATGCATCACACCAACCATAGTCATCCTGTTTTATTTTTTCTAACGATACTCCAATTTTACTGATGAGTTTTCTTTCTCTATCTCTTGTTCTAAGTTCAAATGCAAACTCTTCTTCTTGAGAAGCTCTATCAACAGGGTCAGCATAAGTTTCACCTTTAGTTCTAAGATGATCAAAAGTTTTTTGCATTTCATCAAGAAGATGCTCTTTCCATAGGAGTAAAACAGCTACAAAATGTCTTTTCATGGCAGCACTCATATATTTCTCATTTTTTTTAGACTTATATGGAGCAATTTTAGATTTATTGTTAGCAATTTTTTTTGGAGCTTTCTTAGCTACTACTTTCTTTACTGGTGCTTTCTTAGCTACTACTTTTTTTACAGGTGCTTTCTTTGTTGCTACTTTTTTTACAGGCGCTTTCTTAGTTGCTACTTTTTTTGCTGCTACAGTTTTTGTTTTTGCCATTTATTAAATTAAAGAATTTTTAAGAATTTTAGGATGGAAAAAATATCAGATACTGAAGAAATTAGCTAGCTTTTTCTCAATTTATTTAAAACTTCTTTATATCCATTTGAATCTAATCTAGGGCCAAATGTTTCAACAACCTTAGAAGATGCGTAGTTACCAAACTTTGCACAGTCTGAAATATCCATACCTTGAATATATGCATGCATAAAAGACCCAGCAAACATATCTCCAGCACCATTAGTATCAATGGGTGTTATTTTTTCAGCTTCAGCTATATGCGTAACTCCATTTTCTATGACTATACTTCCTTCAGACCCTTTGGTAATAACAGTCATATATGATTTAGATTTATAAAACTCTTCAGCTTCACTAAGATTTTCTTTATTTGAAAAGGCGACAGCCTCGTCATCATTACAAAAAATCATATCAATTCCGTATGATTCTATGAGTTCAAATTTATCTCTAAAGCCATGAACAATTCCAGCATCTGAAAGAGACAATGCTTTAATCGTATCTTTTCCCTTTAAATGCTCTAAAACAGATATAACAGCATTAAAGTTATCATCACTTGTAACCATATAACCTTCTATATAAAAAATTCTAGAATTTTCAACAACTTCAAAATTTATATCTGAAGATCCAAGAAAAGCACTTACACCTAACATGCTGCTCATTGTTCGTTTCGCATCAGGAGTGACTAATATCAAACATTTGCCGGTAGGCATATCTGCATTTTCTGAACTAATACCAATATGCTCTACTCCAGCAGAGCGCAGACTATCAAGGTACTTTCTTCCATCTTCATCGTCAGCAACCCTACATACGTGATGGCACTTAGATCCATAATTTGCTGCAGCCACTAAAGAGTTCGTAGCAGAGCCACCGCAATCGGACATAGACTCCGATCCCATTTCAATAAGTTTATTTATTATTGGAGCTTGCTCATCTGCAGATGACAGGGTCATTGAATCAGCCTCAAGACCAATTTCAGACAGGAAATTATAATCAACTTTATATTGAGTATCTACTAGAGCATTTCCAAGAGCACTTATGTCATATTTCATTTTTTTATATCTCCGTTTTTAATAATTTTTTCAACTATTTCAAGTGTTTTATCTATTTCTTTATCGCTATGTTTGTATGATATGAATCCTGCCTCAAATTTAGATGGAGCAAAGTATATCCCATTGCTAATAGCTGCATTAAGAAAAGAACAAAACATTTTGTCATTGGATTTAGATACATCTTGAATGTTTTGAGGAAGGCTCTCTAAAAAAAAGAACCCAAACATTCCTCCAATCTGATTTGTCGAGAATGGTATTCCTGCAGAAAACATAAGTTTTTGTATACCTAATAACATTGTTTTTGCTTTATTTTCTAATGATTTATATGGGTTTTCATCAATTATTAATCTCAAGAGGGCTGATCCAGCTGCCATCGCAAGGGGATTCCCAGATAAAGTACCAGCTTGATATACAGGCCCCTCTGGAGCGAGGTATTCCATAATCTCTTTTTTACCACCAAAAGCTCCGACAGGAAGACCTCCACCTATAACTTTACCCAGTGCTGTCAGGTCAGGAGTTATTCCATAAATTTCTTGCGCACCACCAAGAGACACTCTAAAGCCACTCATGACCTCATCAAAAATTAATAACGAATTACTTGATGTGGCACAATCTCTAAGTGTATTTAAGAACTCGTCTGTTCCTGGAACAAATCCCATATTACCAGCGATTGGCTCAACAATAATTGCAGCGAGATCGTCTTTTGTTGAATTAAATATTTTAGTGAAAGCTTCCACATCATTATAAGGACATGTGATTGTGAGTTTGGCTAACTCCTCTGGAATGCCAGGAGAGTCTGGAAGCCCAAATGTCGATACTCCCGATCCAGCTTTAATTAATAATGAATCTACATGTCCGTGATAACATCCATCAAATTTTATAATTTTATTTTTTCCAGTAAAACCTCTTGCAAGCCTTAC
>ERZ802822.141-NODE-141-length-54694-cov-19.974147_pt1 | contig 54694 bp, 64 predicted proteins | sample MGYA00345649_ERZ802822 | MGnify/ENA primary metagenome ERZ802822 (study PRJEB30503, sample SAMEA104212359) | marine metagenome | biome: Westerlies Biome; feature: [SRF] surface water layer (ENVO:00010504) within the epipelagic zone...; material: water... | reverse complement strand
GACTCCTCAGGCAGGCAATTCTTTAAATATGTTAAATCGGGTTGGTAAATTTAACTTTGATGCAAATACACATTCCTTACCAAAACTTAGATTGAATACTTTTTTTAGCTGGTCATTTAATAATTATGAACTGGGCATGAATACCCGTTATGTAGAGGGTTATCGAAATGAGCGAACAATTCCTTTGTCTGCGATCAATTTAGGATATTCAAGTTACATAAAATCATTTCTTGTTCATGATTTCTCAATTAAAAGAATATTCCTAATTTCAAAAAATGAGTTAGAGGTTGGTTTGGGAATTATGAATGCTTTCGATAAAAAGGCTCCATTACTCTATGATGCGCCCGATTTTAGTTTTGATACACGGGTTCATGATCCAAGAGGGCGCTTATTAAACTTAACTTTTGAATTAAATCTTTAAAAAGTGAAGGACCTAATTAAAGGTCCTTCGTCATCTTCAAGGGGAAAAAGTACGCCGAGTATATCTTGTGAATAATGTATTCAACTTCTACTTGGGGGGAAAGAATGAATACTCAGCGTACAATCACATAGATGCAATTCTTATGCCAAATATTAATTCTTTGAATGAATTTCTTTTTATTGATATAAATAGACTATCTAATTTTAAAAAAACATGAGAATAAATATAAACCAATCAGACGGAGGAACCATGACAGGTCCTGGCGAGGTCTATGCCAAGGAAATATCAGGGGCTGGGAATGCCTTTGCATATTCAATATATGCACATAGCAAGCTTCCGTTAAAGGTATTTGAAGCCGCTCGCATTGCTACAGCCATGATTAACGGCTGTATGATTTGCATGAACTGGCAGTCCAAAAGAGATGTTCATCAAATGGGAATTTCTAAGGGAGTTATAAATAATGGACATGCTCCAGATGAAGATTTCTATTCTGATCTCCTTGATGAGAACTATGACAATTTATCCAGTCAAGAATTAGTTGCAGTTAAGTTCGCCAAAGCCATGGGTGAAGACCCCAAGTCATTATCAAGAGATGAAAAATTTTGGGTTGAAATTAAGACTAACTTTACGGATGCTGAAATTACTGATCTTACATACTGCATTGCCGGCTGGATGGGCATGGGCAGGGTAGCTCATGTTCTTGGTTTAGATAAAAATTGTGAAATATAAAGTTTATGAAAAATGATAGTGACCTAGAGAAGGATTTTAAACAAGCAAGATATATTTATGTTTCTATATATTTTGGTTTAGTAATCCTCTTATTAGTAGTTTTTTTAAAATAAAAACTAAACCTTAAAAAGGAAAATGGTGCCGGCACCAAGAGTTGAACTCGGGACCTGATGATTACAAATCAACTGCTCTACCAACTGAGCTATACCGGCAAAGATCGAAATTTTACATCAATAAATTGAATGTGGGAAGTTGCAAAATTGTTGCAGTAATAACTTTGATTATATGTTTATAATTTAATCATTATTAATTTATTTACAGAAAACTTATGAAAAAAATATTATTATCATTTACTTTGGTTTTTAGCTTTGGAGTCTTGGCTGATGATCATTTACCAGAAAATTTTTCAATGTATCAAACAAATTTTTTGTTCAATTGTCCTGAGCCAGAAATGTGTTTTGCTGCTTTTGATAAGTATATGAATTCCCCAATGGTTGCAAAAGAAAAATTTGAAGTTGATTTTTATGCTTTGCAGCAAAATGGCTGGGATGAGTCAACTCATGGTGTTAGCTGGTACTTTAAAGATGCAGATCAATATGCAAAAGCTGGCGAACTCTTTGCAACCACGAAAGCTGCGGGAGAGTTTAGAAAAACTATGAATGAACTTGAGGTAGAAACTATCTCTGATACTTTAACTGTTCACAGCATTGGTAAAGTTCTTGCAGGAGAAACGACAGATAACTTGGTTAGCCTTCGATATAGTCTTGAAGTCATCGATCCAGCAAATTTTGTTCCTTTATGGCTTAACTTTTCTAAAAGTATTGAAAAATATGATTGGGCTTCAAATGCATATGGTTTGCAGACACATTTTTTAGGAAATAATGGAACCGGCATTACACATGAAATTTGGGCATCATTTAATACTGTTCAAGATGCCTTAACATTTTTAAGTGGCTTAAATAATTCTAAAGAGTTCGCTGAATATGGCCCTAAAGCTAGAGAATATAGTAAGTTTAAAAGATCCTATATGGAAGTTAGCTTAAAGCAGTACAACCCTGACTGATTAATCTAATTTACAAAAATGGCCTCTATTGAGGCCATTTTTTTATATCCTTAGCTCACAACCAGTCCCACCTAGGCCACAATATCCATTGGGATTTTTATCAAGATACTGTTGATGATATTCCTCAGCTAGAAAATACCTATCCTCTATTTTTAATTCTGTTGTTATCATTCCAAGATTGGACTCGCTCAAACTTTCTTGATATTTGGCAAGACTTTCTTTGATTGTTATTAAATCTTCATCATCTAAGGAGTAGCAGACTGACCGATATTGAGTTCCAACGTCATTGCCTTGCCTCATTCCCTGTGTAGGATCGTGACATTCCCAAAAGATCTTTAGTAACTCCATGAGAGAAATAATTGTTGGATCGTAATCGACTTTTACAACTTCGGCATGTCCAGTAATACCTGCACAAACCAATTCATAGCTTGGTTCGTTATGATCTCCACCTGCGTAGCCAACTGATGTCATAACAACTCCTGAGAGAGACCAAAATTTTCTTTCCACTCCCCAAAAGCATCCAGCTCCAAATACTACTGATTTAATTGATGATGGTTGATCATGATCAATCTCCTGATTAAAAATAGTGTGATTCATAAATTTAATATATCCCTTTGATTGAACATTCCCCTGAGCTAATGGATTTTAACTCACTCGATGTTTTTAAAAGCATCTTACCTTCTTCATTGATTCCTTGAAAGATACCAACTTCTTCATCTTGGTTGTTATTGGATATTACTTTTAACTCATCCCCGATATGCATGCATCTATTTTCCCAGGCTGCTAACCAATTTGGGTAGCCATTTTCTGCATAAGAAATAATTGCACACAAGACTGAATTTATTAATTTTTCCCTAGGCAGTATTTCAGCAAGATTACCAATTTCACCCCACCATGACTCTTTTTTTGGAAGTGAGTAGTTTATTCCAATGCCAACTATGAATTCTACTTCATTATTCACAATCTCTGATTCAACTAAAATTCCACATATCTTTTTATTATTGATTAATAGGTCATTCGGCCATTTAAGACCTGCATTAATTTTTTTACCTGATACGTAATCCATAGACTCAGATATTAAAAGTCCAATAATAAGACTTAGTGGGGCATCATTTTTATCTTTGAATTTAATCGTCATGTAAATATTGCCACTATCAGGGCTATACCATTGCTTTCCCTGTCTGCCTCTTCCAGCGGTTTGTTCCTCAGAAATAACAATTAAGAATTTTTTAAGTAATTGCTTGTCCTTTGCAAAGGTGTTTGTTGAATCCACCGTATCAAGCAGATAAAAGTCTATATTTTCAGGATTTAAGCCTTTCAAAACCCCTTTTTGTGTTAATTTGTGCAAGTTATTAATAATCTAGTTGACTTCACCTCATTCTAGAACAAAAATAGCACCCTTGAAATGGAGGAGTGGCCGAGTGGTTAAAGGCGGCAGACTGTAAATCTGTTCTCTACGAGTACGTTGGTTCGAATCCAGCCTCCTCCACCATTTTTAATAGAATATTTACTGCAAAAAAGGTTGAGTTTATCAATTTTTAAGGGGATAATACGCCACCTTAAATTTGGATACTGTAATTCGGGCTCATATAGCTCAGCGGTAGAGCACTTGCTTGGTAAGTAAGAGGTCACCGGTTCAAGTCCGGTTATGAGCTCCATTAATAACAATTTTAGAGAGGCAAAAAAATGGCTAGAGAAAAATTCGAGAGAACCTTACCCCACGTTAATGTGGGTACTGTTGGACACGTTGACCATGGAAAAACTACACTTACTGCTGCTTTAACCAAGGTTGCTGCTGAGGTTTTTGGTGGCGATGCAGTTGATTTTGCAAATATTGATAATGCTCCTGAAGAAAGAGAAAGAGGAATAACAATTGCTACTTCTCACGTAGAGTACGTTTCAACTGCAAGACATTATGCCCACGTTGACTGTCCAGGACATGCTGACTATGTAAAAAATATGATTACTGGTGCTGCGCAAATGGATGGTGCAATACTTGTTGTAAGTGCTGCAGATGGTCCAATGCCTCAAACAAGAGAACATATTCTTTTAGCTAGACAAGTTGGTGTTCCATATATTGTGGTTTACATGAACAAAGCTGATCAAAATGATGATCCTGAGATGATTGAATTAGTTGAGATGGAAATTAGAGAGCTTTTAAATGAATATGATTTCCCAGGAGACGATACACCAATCATAGTTGGAAGTGCTCTAAAAGCATTAGAAGGCGATACTTCTGATATAGGAGTACCTTCAGTTCAAAAACTAATTGAAACATTAGATACATATGTACCTGAACCTGAAAGACCAGTTGATGGAGCATTCTTAATGCCTATTGAAGATGTATTTACTATCTCAGGAAGGGGTACAGTAGTTACAGGCAGAATCGAAACAGGTATTGTTAATACTGGTGATCCTTTAGAAATTGTGGGTATTAAAGAAACATCAGAGACTACATGTACTGGTGTTGAAATGTTTAGAAAATCACTAGATGAAGGCCGTGCTGGTGAAAATTGTGGTGTTCTTCTTAGAGGTGTTGAAAGAGAGGCTGTTGAAAGAGGCCAAGTTTTAGCTAAACCTAAATCAATTTCTCCTCATACAAAATTTGAAGCAGAAATTTATGTATTAAGTAAAGATGAAGGTGGAAGACATACTCCATTTATGAACAACTACAGACCTCAGTTTTATTTTAGAACAACTGACGTAACAGGTGCTTGTGAGCTTCCTGATGGTGTAGAGATGGTAATGCCTGGAGATAATATCAAAATGGTTGTTTCACTTATTGCTCCAATTGCAATGGACGAAGGTCTTAAATTTGCTATTAGAGAAGGTGGAAGAACAGTTGGTGCTGGCGTAGTATCAAAAATTGTAGAGTAATATAAGACTTCTTTGGCCGAGGCTATATGCCTCGGCTTACTTGTCTTTGAGGAATATGAAAATAAGTTTAGGCCAGTGGCTCAATTGGTAGAGCATCGGTCTCCAAAACCGGGGGTTGGGGGTTCGAGTCCCTCCTGGCCTGCCATGAGGAGCTATTTGGTAGAGAGTTGATATATGAATAAAGAATCTACATCAAAAACTCTTGATAACCTTAAATGGTTATTAGCTTTAGCAGTTTTTGCTTTCGCTGTTGTTGGTAATAGCTATTTTATTGAAATCCCTTTCTTGTACAGAGTAATAGGAGTTCTAGTTCTATTTATAATAGGCTTAGGCATAATTGCAGTTACAAATTTTGGATCAAATGCATTAAAGCTCATGAAAGAATCTAGAACTGAAATAAGAAAAGTAGTTTGGCCAACTAGAATGGAGACCACTCAAACTTTTATGGTTGTTTTTGCATCAATTGTGGTTTTGTGTTTATTTTTTTGGGGGCTTGAATCATTATTGAGCTTTCTAACAGGCTTGGTTTTAGGATAATTTATGGAGTGGTACGTAATACAAGCTTATTCTGGATATGAACAAAAAGTTAAAATGGCTCTTGAAGAAAAAATAATGCTAAACAATTTATCAGAAAAGTTTGGAGAGATATTAATTCCAACAGAGCAGATTGTTGAATTAAAAGGTGGCGCAAAGAAAACAACTGAAAGAAAATTTTTTCCTGGCTACATTTTAATACAAATGAATTTAGAAGATGATTCTTGGCAATTAGTTCAGTCAACACCAAGAGTCTCAGGCTTTGTAGGTGGGACCAGAGAAAAACCTTTGCCAATATCAGAAGAGGATGTTAATAACATTATTAATAGAATTGAGGTTGGAGAGGATGCTCCTGCTCCAAAAACAATTTATGAACCTGGAGAAGTTATAAGAGTTTGTGATGGGCCTTTTAACGATTTTAATGGAGTTGTAGAAAACGTTGACTATGAAAGAAATATGGTTAAAGTCTCTGTTCAAATCTTGGGTAGAGCAACTCCGGTTGATTTAGATTTTATGCAAATTGAGAAAACATAATGGCAAAAAAAGTAGTTAATGTATTAAAGTTACAAATACCTGCAGGAGGCGCAAATCCAAGTCCACCAGTTGGACCAGCACTGGGACAAGTGGGCGTAAATATAATGGATTTTTGTAACGCATTTAATAGTGCAACTCAAGAATCTGAAAAAGGTATGCCTCTACCAGTTGTAATTAATGTGTATGAAGACAAGTCTTTTGATTTCGTTGTAAAAACACCACCAGCAGCAGTTTTAATTAGGAAGGCATTAAATATTCCTAAAGGAAGTGGGGAGCCCAATAGAGAAAAAGTTGGTAAATTAACCAGAGCTCAACTTGAGGACATTGCAAAAGCAAAAGAACCAGACCTTAATTCAAATGATATTGATGCTGCAGTAAAAATAATTGCAGGCACTGCTAGAAGCATGGGAGTTGAAACTGATTTATGAGTAAATTAACGAAAAAACAAAAGATCATTCAAGAAAAACTTGATCCTGAGAAAACTTATTCTGTTGATGAGGCTATTGATATCATTCAATCTGTAAAATCAGAAAAATTTGATGAGACTATAGATATTTCAGTAAAACTAGGTGTAGATTCTAATAAATCTGATCAGAATGTAAGAGGCGCCGTTACTTTACCAAATAGTCTTGGTAAAGATGTTACTGTGGCAGTTTTTGCTGATGGAGATGACGCTAGCAAAGCAGAATCAGCTGGAGCTGAATTTGTAGGAATGGATGATCTGGCAGAAAAATTTCAAAAAGAAGAGATAAATGTTGACGTTGTAATTTCAACTAATGCAGCTATGAAAGTTGTCGGTAAACTAGGTCAGGTTCTTGGGCCAAAGGGCTTGATGCCTAATCCGAAAACAGGCACGGTTTCAGATGATGTTGTTACTGCAATTAAGAATGTTAAGGCTGGACAAGTAAGATTTAGAACTGACAAAAATGGAATTATTCATGGAAGTATTGGAAAGGTTTCTTTCGAAAATGAAAAGATAAAAACAAATGCTTCTGCGCTATTAGAAGAATTAAGAAAATTAAAACCAGCATCTGCCAAAGGTGTTTATATAGGCAATATTGCGATAAGCAGTACTATGGGACCAGGAATTAAAATTAATCCTGGTGAGCTGGCTTAAGTTTTAGTTTTACAGAAATGTGAAACTAGATAGTTGCGTTTACGCAGCCGTCGAAGACCGTAGGTGTCGAAAGACTTAATTTCCTACGCAGGTGGTGTTCAAATTGTAATTTTGCAATTTGTCGCCAAATAGCCGAAAGGCTTTAATTGGAGAATTGCTGTGGCATTATCTAAAAATGAAAAAGAAAAAATAGTTCAGGAAGTAAAGGAAGTTGCATCCAATGCATCCTCCTTGGTTATTTCTGACGCAAGAGGTTTAAAAGTTTCTGAGCTTTCTGAGATCAGAAATAAAGCAAATCAATCTGGCATTCATATTCAAGTTATTAAGAATTCATTAGCTAAGCTAGCTTTTGATGGAACTGATTTTGGATGTTCTGATGAGGTTTTATTTGGACCATCTTTATTTGCTTTTTCTTTTGAAGAACCAGGTGCAGCAGCTAAATTGCTCAAGACTTATGCTAAAAATTTTGATGATCTTGAAATTAAAGCGTTAGTTGTAGAAGGGCAATTATTAGATGGAAGTCAAATTGATATTTTGGCAAAACTTCCTTCTAAAGATGAAGCATATGGCCTTATTGCCAATGTATTACAGGCTCCTGTAGGTAAATTTGCAACTTTATTGAATGAGGTTCCAAGTCAACTTGCAAGGGTTTTATCAGCAGTTCGAGACAACAAAGAGGCGTCAGCCTAATTTATAAGGAGAATAGAATGGCAACTAGTAAAGATGATATCTTAAAAGCAATAGAAGAAATGTCTGTAATGGATCTTGTAGATCTTATTTCAGATATTGAAGAGAAATTTGGTGTGACTGCAGCTGCAGCAGTAGCAGCGGCACCAGCAGCAGGCGGAGATACAGATGCTCCAGCAGCTGAAGAAAAAGATGCATTTGATGTTGTGTTATCAGCAGCAGGTGATCAAAAAGTCCAAGTTATTAAAGCTGTAAGAGCTATAACAGGCTTGGGTCTGAAAGAGGCAAAAGATATGGTAGATGGAGCTCCAAGTACTCTTAAAGAGGCTGTTAAGAAAGAGGAAGCTGAAGAGATGTTGGCTAAGTTAACAGAAGCTGGTGCAACTGGCGAACTTAAGTAACACAACTATATTAATTAATTAAAAGGGCGCATTTATGTCATATAGCTATACAGAAAAGAAAAGAATAAGGAAAAATTTTGGTACTTTCGCAAAAGTAATGGATTTACCAAACTTAGTTGAAACTCAAACAAAATCTTATGCTGAATTTCTGCAAGCTGATGTGGCACCTGAAGCAAGGAAGAAACAAGGACTTGAGGACGTTTTTAAGTCTTTATTTCCAATTAAAAGTGTTTCAGGAAATGCTGCCTTAGAATACGTATCATACGAGCTTGGAAAGAATACTTATGATGTTCAAGAATGCCTTATACAGGGATTATCTTACTCAGCTCCATTAAGAATAAAAGTTAAGTTAGTTCTTTTTGATAGAGACTCAAATTTTAAAGATGTTAAAGACATTAAAGAAGGAGAAGTCTTTATGGGAGAAGTTCCTTTAATGACAGATGACGCATCTTTTATTATTAATGGAACCGAAAGAGTGGTTGTATCTCAACTTCATAGATCTCCTGGCGTGTTTTATGACCATGATAAAGGTAAAACTCATTCATCAGGTAAAGTTTTATACTCTGCAAGAATTATTCCTTATAGAGGATCATGGCTTGATTTTGAATTCGATCCAAAAGATATTCTCTTTAGTAGAATTGATAGAAGAAGAAAAATTCCTGCAACTATAATGTTACGAGCTCTCGATATGGGGACTGAGGAAATATTATCTGAATTTTACGAAGAAGATGTATTTACCTTAGATAAAGATTCTGTAAAAGCTGCCCTTGTTCCTGAAAGACTTCGTGGGGAAACTCTATCAGTTGATATCAAAGTTAAAAGTAAGGTTTATGTTGAGGCTGGAAAAAGAATAACCGCAAGACATATAAAAGAGCTGACTGGGTCAAAAGCATCAGAGATAACTTTAGCTGACGAATTCTTAATTGGAAAAGTATTATCAAAAGACATCATTAATAAAGAAACTGGTGAAATTATCTTTGCAGCTAATACAGAAATAGATGAAATCATTCTGGGTGAGATCAAAGAAAACGGCATTAAAGAAATTAAGTGTCTTTACATAAATGAATTAGATAAGGGCCCCTATATATCAAATACATTAAGAGTAGACCCAACATCAAATAGACTTGAGGCTCTTGTCGAAATATACAGAATGATGAGACCGGGCGAGCCCCCAACTAAAGATTCTGCTGAAACGTTGTTTAATAATTTATTTTTCAATGAAGAAAGATATGACTTATCAGAAGTTGGAAGAATGAAATTTAATAGAAGGTTAAAGCTCGACGGAGAAAAAGAGAATCCTTATATTTTAGACAAGCAAGATATTATCGAGGTCATGAAAGGAATTGTTAATATTCGTGACGGACATGACATTGTTGACGATATCGATCATCTTGGAAACAGAAGGGTTAGGTCAGTTGGTGAAATGACTGCAAATCAATTTAGAGTTGGTTTAATAAGAGTTGAAAGAGCAGTTAGAGAAAGATTAAGTATGGCTGAAGCAGATGAATTAGGGCCGCAAGATCTGATAAATGCAAAACCAGTCACAGCAGCCATTAAAGAATTTTTTGGATCTAGTCAGCTTTCACAGTTTATGGATCAAAACAATCCTTTATCTGAAATTACTCATAAAAGAAGAGTATCGGCTTTAGGTCCTGGTGGATTAACTAGAGAAAGAGCTGGTTTTGAGGTAAGAGATGTTCATCCAACGCACTATGGACGAGTTTGCCCTATTGAAACCCCAGAAGGACCAAATATTGGTTTAATTAATTCTTTTGCGTCTTACTCAAGAACAAATCAGTATGGATTTATTGAAACTCCATACAGAAAAGTTACTAATGGAAAAGTTACAGATGAAATTATGTATCTTTCAGCCATTGATGAGGCTGAGCATGTTATCGCTCAAGCAAATGTAATTTTAGATAAAAACAACAGATTTGTTGATGATTTAGTAGCAGTACGTCATGCAAATGAATTTGAATTAATGTCTCCAGAGAGAATTGATTTGATGGATGTTTCTCCTCAACAAGTTGTATCAATTGCAGCTTCTTTAATACCATTTTTAGAGCATGATGATGCTAACAGAGCATTAATGGGTTCAAACATGCAGCGTCAAGCTGTCCCAGTCTTAAGGGCTGAGAAACCTCTTGTTGGAACAGGATTAGAAACAGTTGTAGCAAGAGATTCTGGAGTATGTATTGTTGCAAGAAACTCAGGTGTAGTTGAAAGTGTTGATGCATCTAGAATAGTTGTAAGAGTTACTGATAAAAAATCAAAAACTGCGTCAGATGTTTATAACTTAATTAAATACACAAGATCTAATCAAAATACATGCATTAATCAACGTCCAATCGTTAAAGAGGGAGATATTGTTAAAGCAGATGACATTCTGGCTGATGGTCCTTCAGTAGATAATGGCGAGTTAGCTCTTGGTCAAAATATTCGTATTGCGTTTATGCCATGGAATGGATACAACTTTGAGGATTCAATACTAATATCAGAAAAAGTTGCAAGAGAAGACAGATTTACTTCAATTCATATTCAAGAGATTGTTTGTATCGCCAGAGATACAAAACTTGGTTCAGAAGAAATTACAGCTGATATTCCAAATGTTGGAGAAGGTTCTTTAAACAAACTAGATGATTGCGGAATAGTATATGTTGGAGCTGAAGTTGAGCCAGGGGATATTTTGGTTGGAAAAATAACACCTAAAGGTGAAACTCAATTATCTCCAGAAGAAAAACTTTTAAGAGCAATTTTTGGTGAGAAAGCATCAGACGTCAAAGATACATCCCAAAGATCAAGTTCTAAAGGAACTGTTATTGGAGTTGAAGTATTCACAAGAGACGGTGTTGATAAAGATGAAAGAACTCAAGCAATTGAACAAGACCATCTCGATCAATCTAAGAAAGATTCTGATGATGAGGCTTCAGTTGTTGAGCAAGCAACAAAAACAAGATTATGTGAATTATTGAAATCTAAAAAAGTTGTCAAAGGCAATGGTGTTAAGAAAGGCGAAGTTTTAACTACTGAAAAATTAGAGTCATTTAAACTAAATGACATTTTCTCAATTAGAATCGATACCGAAACAGTAAATAATGTTATTGAAGAAACAGAAGTTTTATATAAGCAATACATAAAAGATATTAAAGCTAGATTTGAAGAAAAGAAATCAAAAATTATTAGAGGCCATGATCTTGCGCCTGGAGTAATTAAAATTGTTAAAGTATATTTAGCTATCAAAAGAAGAATTCAACCAGGTGACAAAATGGCTGGAAGACACGGCAACAAAGGCGTTATATCTGAGATAATGCCAGTTGAGGACATGCCTTATGATAAAGAAGGTAATCCAGTTGATATAGTTCTTAATCCATTAGGAGTTCCTTCAAGAATGAACGTTGGACAAGTTTTGGAAACACACATGGGCTTAGCTGCTAAGGGAATTGGTAACAAAATTGACTCTATGATCAAAAATAATGCCAAGCCTTCTGAGCTAAAAGATTATTTAGATAAACTCTATAATAAAAACGCTGCTAATAAAGAGGATATAAACTCTTTTAATAATGCAGAAATAAATGAGCTAGCTGACAACTTGAGAAATGGATTGCCAATCGCAACTCCAGTTTTCGATGGTGCTAAAGAGAGCGAAATAAAAGATCTGTTGAAGTTAGCAGATCTTCCAGAATCAGGCCAAATTTCTTTATATGATGGAAGAACAGGTACTAAATTTGATCGACCAGTAACTGTTGGCTATATGTATATGATCAAATTAAATCATCTTGTTGATGACAAAATGCATGCAAGGTCAACAGGATCATACAGTCTTGTTACTCAGCAACCATTGGGTGGAAAGGCTCAATTTGGCGGCCAAAGATTTGGAGAAATGGAAGTCTGGGCACTTGAGGCATATGGAGCTTCCTACACCCTTCAAGAAATGTTAACTGTTAAATCTGATGATGTTTCTGGAAGAACAAAAATGTATAAAAATATTGTTGACGGAAGTTATGAAATGGATGCGAATGTTCCGGAGTCATTTAATGTTCTTAGTAAGGAAATTAAATCTTTGGGTATTAACATTGAATTAGATTTAGAAAATTAGGAGATTAAATTGAAAGACTTATTAAATGCTTTAAAAACTGGTCAAGAAGATTTCACAACAATCTCTGCTGGCCTTGCCTCTCCACAAGTAATTAAATCTTGGTCATTTGGAGAAGTAAAGAAACCTGAAACAATTAATTACAGAACTTTTAAACCTGAAAGAGATGGTTTGTTTTGCGCTAAGATTTTTGGTCCTGTAAAGGATTACGAATGTATATGTGGTAAATACAAAAGAATGAAACACAGAGGAGTTGTTTGTGAGAAATGTGGCGTAGAAGTTACTCTAGCCAAGGTTAGAAGAGAAAGAATGGGGCATATTGATTTAGCAGCTCCTGTAGCTCACATCTGGTTCCTAAAATCACTACCTTCAAGAATAGGCCTTTTACTTAATGTTACATTGAGGGAAATCGAAAGGGTTCTTTATTTTGAAAGTTATATAGTTACTGATCCTGGATTAACCGAGCTGGAAAAAGGTCAAATCTTAACTGAAGAAGAATGGGTCGAAAAATATGAAGAATTCGGTGACGAATTCTCTGCTGGTATGGGTGCTGAAGCTGTTCAGATATTACTTGAAGATCTTGATATAGACGATGAAATAAGAATCATCAGAGAGGAAATCCCTCAGACTAATTCTGAAACTAAACTTAAAAAACTGTCTAAAAGATTAAAGCTGTTAGAAGCATTTAAGGATTCAGGTAATAAGCCAGAATGGATGATAATGAATGTATTACCTGTTTTGCCGCCTGACCTTAGACCTTTGGTTCCTCTAGAGGGTGGAAGATTTGCTACATCTGATTTAAATGATTTGTACAGAAGAGTTATTAATAGGAATAACAGGTTGAAAAGACTTCTCGAACTTAATGCACCAGAGATCATAGTTAGAAATGAAAAAAGAATGCTTCAAGAATCTGTTGATGCACTTCTTGACAATGGAAGAAGAGGAAGAGTAATTACTGGTACAAATAAAAGACCTCTCAAGTCACTAGCAGATATGATTAAAGGAAAAGGTGGAAGGTTTAGACAAAACCTTTTAGGTAAAAGAGTTGATTATTCTGGTAGATCTGTGATCGTAGCAGGCCCAAATCTTAAACTACACCAATGCGGTCTTCCCAAAAAAATGGCACTAGAATTATTTAAACCTTTTGTTTATGGAAAACTAGAAAATAGAGAGTTGGCCACCACTATTAAAGCAGCTAAGAAGTTAGTTGAAAGAGAAACTCCAGAAGTTTGGGAAGTTCTCGAGGAAGTTATTAGAGAGCATCCTGTATTATTAAACAGAGCTCCAACATTACATAGACTTGGTTTGCAGGCTTTTGAGCCAAAATTGATTGAAGGTAAGGCAATTCAACTCCATCCTTTAGTATGTGTTGCTTTCAATGCAGACTTTGATGGAGACCAGATGGCTGTTCATGTTCCATTAACATTGGAAGCTCAGCTTGAAGCAAGAGCACTAATGATGTCAACAAATAATATTCTTTCACCAGCTGATGGTGCCCCTATTATTAATCCTACACAAGATGTCGTTCTTGGTCTTTATTATATGACTAGGGATAATGCGAACGCCTCTGGCGGAGGAAGAACATACAGTAACCCTGATGAAGTTTTAAGAGCGTATGAGACAGAAAATCTAGAAATCCATTCACCTGTGAAAGTAAGAATTTCTAATTCAAACGGAGAAACTTCAATTGAAGAAACAACTGTAGGAAGAGTGCTAATATGGAGAATTACTCCTGTAGAAATTGGTTTTGAAAATATAAATAAAGTTTTAAATAAAAAATCTGTTTCAAAATTAGTCGATGCCTCTTATAGAAAGGCTGGATTAAAAAAGACAGTTATTTTTGCAGATCAGTTAATGTATCTTGGTTTTGATTTTTCTACTAGATCTGGTTCCTCAATTGGAGTAAATGACTTCATAATTCCAGAAGAAAAAGCAAAAATTATTGATACCTCTGAAAAAGAAGTTAAAGCCATTGAAAAACAATTTGATTCTGGGCTGGTAACAAGAGGTGAAAGATACAATAAAGTAATTGATATATGGTCGAGAGCAAATGAGCAGGTTGCAAAAGCCATGATGGAAAAAATAAGCACAGAAACAGCTAAAGCACCTGATGGAGAGAATGTTGAGCAATCCTCATTTAATTCTGTATATATTTATGCTGACTCTGGTGCAAGAGGCTCACCAGCTCAGATAAGACAGCTTTCTGGAATGAGAGGGTTAATGTCAAAACCTGATGGCTCTATTATTGAAACTCCCATTACTGCAAACTTTAGAGAAGGATTGTCAGTATTACAGTATTTCATATCAACTCACGGAGCAAGAAAGGGATTGGCTGATACCGCTCTTAAAACTGCAAATTCTGGTTATTTAACAAGAAGGTTGTGTGATGTGTCTATGGATTCTGTTATTAATATAGATGATTGTGGAACAGAAGAATCAATAGTAGTTACATCAATCATAGATGGCGGTGAAATTATCCAACCACTAACTGACAGAATACTCGGAAGAGTTATTGCCGAACCCATACTTGATGCTGATGGAAAAGAACTATTTGCTATTAATACAATGTTAGATGAGGATGCACTCGATGTTATTGATGAATTAAATCTATCAAGTCTTAAGATTCGATCTCCTATGACATGCGAAGCTTCTATAGGAGTATGTGCAAAATGTTATGGAAGAGATCTTGCAAGAGGTCATTTAGTTCATAGAGGTGAAGCAGTTGGAGTTGTTGCAGCTCAATCAATTGGTGAACCAGGCACACAGCTAACCATGAGAACATTCCATATTGGAGGCGCAGCCTCAAGTTCTTCGGAGGATAACGCAATTTTTAATAAGAGTTCTGGTGTGGTGTCTTTCTCTGAAGATATCAAGACTGTTACAAATAAAGACAAGCTAGAAGTCGTTGTATCAAGAAATGCAATGTGTTCAATATCTGATGTTAATGGAAGAATTATTGAACAATATAAAGTTCCTTATGGAGCAACTTTGGAAGTTGCTAATTCAACCGACCTAGAAAGTGGAAATAAAATAGCTTCTTGGGACCCTTATACGCGACCAATAATTTCAGAAACATCAGGAAAAGTTAAATTTACTGATATTGAAGATGGCGTAACTGTTAGAGAGCAATTAGACGAATTAACTGGATTATCCAGTATTGAAACCATTGAAGTAGCTGATAGAACAACTGCTGGAAGAGATATGGTTCCAACAATTGAAATTGTTGATTCGAAAGGAAAGCCCGTTTTAATTGGTGAATTTAATCAACCTGCTGTATATCCATTACCAGCTGGTGGATTAGTCAATCTAGTAAATGGTCAGAAAATAACAGCTGGTGAAGTTATTGCCAGAATGCCATTAGTAGCATCGAAAACTAAAGACATTACTGGTGGATTGCCTAGAGTTGCTGACCTATTTGAAGCAAGAAAACCAAAAGATGCTGCAGTCCTTGCAGAAGAATCAGGAGTTGTTTCATTTGGTAAAGAAACAAAAGGTAAAGTAAGGCTAGTCATAACACCTGAGGGAGCAACCAAAAAGTCACAAAATACTGAAATGCTTATACCAAAGCATAGAACATTAAATGTATTTGAAGGCGAGAGAGTTAACAGAGGTGATGTTATATCAGAAGGACCTTTAAGTCCTCACGATATTTTAAGACTCAAAGGAATACCCGACCTAACTAATTTTATTGTAAATGAGATTCAGGATGTTTATAGATTACAAGGAGTGTCTATAAATGATAAACATATTGAAACAATATTAAGACAGATGCTAAGAAAGGCATTGATACTTGATGGTGGTGACACTAAATTTATTCAAGGTGATCAAGTCAGTTATGCTGAATTAAAAGAAGAAAATGCTAAGGCAGTTGCTAATGGAAGTAATCCAGCTGAATTTGAAAGAGTTTTACTTGGAATTACTAAAGCTTCTTTAGCAACAGACTCATTCATATCTGCTGCGTCCTTCCAGGAAACCACAAGAGTTCTTACAGAGGCTGCTGTAACAGGTAAAAAAGACCATTTAAGAGGGTTGAAAGAAAATGTTGTCGTTGGAAGACTAATTCCTGCTGGAACAGGTATGGAGTTCCATGACATGCTTAGAAATAAAAAGCAGGGTGAGTTCGATGACGGTACCTCCTTATCTGATGATGATATTGAAGCAGCGCTAAGACAAGAGCTACAAGAAAATGATGAAGAATAATGTTGACCATTAAGTCTATGCTCTATAAAATCGCCGCCTATATACAAAATTAATATGGCTACAGTAAATCAGTTAATAAAAAAATCTCGCAAACTTAAAGTTAAGAAGACAGATGTACCTGCGCTTAATGCTTGCCCTCAAAGAAGAGGTGTCTGCACAAGGGTTTATACCACAACACCAAAAAAACCTAATTCAGCATTGAGAAAAGTTTGCAGGGTTAGACTAACAAGTGGTTATGAAGTTACATCATATATTGGAGGAGAGGGTCATAACCTTCAAGAACACTCATTGGTGTTAATTCGAGGAGGTAGAGTTAAAGATTTGCCTGGTGTTAGATACCATACAATTAGAGGTACCCTAGACACATCTGGTGTAGCGAGCAGAAAGCAACGACGATCTAAATATGGTGCTAAAAAAGGTAAATAGTTATGCCAAGAAGACGAAGTCCCGAAAAAAGAAAAGTAATACCTGATCCTAAATACAAGGATATTGTTCTAGCTAAGTTCATGAATAACTTAATGAAAGATGGAAAGAAATCTGTCGCTGAAAAAATTGTTTATGGCGCTTTTGACCAAATTACAAAAAGTTCCAAAGAAGATCCTTTAAGCGTTTTCATGAAAGCCTTAGAGGAAGTTAGTCCAGTTGTTGAGGTTAAGTCCAGAAGAGTTGGTGGTGCAAATTATCAAGTACCAGTTGAAATTCGTCCTTCCAGAAGACAAGCACTAGCAATGAGATGGATTGTTGATGCCGCTAGAAAAAGAAGTGAGAAATCAATGAATCTTAGACTAGCCGGAGAATTGATGGATGCTTCTCAAAAAAAAGGCTCAGCAGTTAGAAAAAGAGAAGATGTTCATAAAATGGCAGAAGCTAACAAAGCTTTTTCACATTTCAGATTTTAATTAATTACCAAAAATATAATGGCAAGAGAAATTGTTCTAAATAAATATCGTAATGTGGGTATATGTGCCCACGTAGATGCTGGAAAGACAACTACCACAGAAAGAGTACTATTTTATACCGGTCTGTCTCACAAGATTGGTGAAGTTCATGATGGCGCCGCTGTTATGGATTGGATGGAGCAAGAACAAGAAAGAGGAATTACTATCACGTCTGCAGCGACAACCTGTTTTTGGAGTGGAATGGAGCAACAATTTCCTCAACATAGGATCAACATCATTGATACACCAGGGCACGTTGACTTTACAATTGAAGTAGAGAGATCTCTTAGAGTTCTTGATGGTGCAGTGGTTGTTTTTTGTGGAACATCAGGAGTTGAGCCTCAATCAGAAACAGTCTGGAGACAAGCTAATAGATACGAAGTACCAAGAGTTGTTTTTGTAAATAAAATGGACAGAGCAGGAGCAAACTTTGAGAGAGTTATAGACCAAATTAAAGATAGATTACAAGCAAACATTATTCCAATTCAATATAACATAGGCGCGGAAGAAGATTTTAAAGGTGTTGTTGATCTTATCAATATGAGAGCTATATATTGGAATGAAGAAGATCAGGGACTTACTTTTGACTCTAAAGAGATACCTGAAGATCTTCTAGATAAATGCAATACATTAAGAGAAGAAATGGTTGAAGCTGCGGCAGAAGCTAATGAAGAATTAATGGATGCATATTTAGAATCTGGTGAACTTTCAGCGGATCAGATAAAAGAAGGTTTAAGAATAAGATCTCTTGCTAATGAATTAATAGTTGGTTTATGTGGATCAGCCTTTAAAAATAAAGGCGTTCAAGCGATGTTAGACGCAGTTGTAGAATTTCTTCCTGCTCCTGACGAAGTTAAAGCCATTTCAGGAGTTATCCCAAATAATAGTCAAGAAGACGAAGAGGAAGATTCAAGAAAATCTTCTGATGATGAGCCTTTTTCTGCACTTGCATTTAAAATTGCAACCGATCCATTTGTAGGAACCTTAACTTTTATAAGAGTATATTCTGGTGTTCTTTCTGTAGGAGACTCTGTAATTAATTCAACAAAATCAAAAAAAGAAAGAGTTGGAAGAATGGTGCAAATGCATTCAAATAATAGAGAAGAGATAAAAGAAGTAAGAGCTGGAGATATTGCAGCTTGCATTGGACTTAAAGATATTACTACCGGTGATACTCTTTCTGATTCTGACAAGCCTATTGTTTTAGAAAGAATGGACTTCCCAGAACCTGTTATTTCTGTTGCTGTAGAGCCAAAATCTAAACCAGATCAGGAAAAAATGTCTCTTGCACTGGGCAAATTAGCTCAAGAGGATCCATCATTCAGAGTTACCAGCGATGAAGAGTCTGGACAAACAATTATTTCAGGCATGGGAGAACTTCACTTAGACGTTCTAGTTGACAGAATGAAAAGAGAATTTTCTGTAGAAGCAAATATTGGAAAACCTCAAGTAGCTTACAGAGAAACTATTAAAGAATCAGTTGATGTAGAAGGAAAATTTGTTAGACAAAGTGGTGGAAAGGGGCAATATGGACATGTGTGGTTAAAATTAGAGCCACTAGGCCTGGACGATGAGTACGAATTTGTAGATAAAATTGTTGGTGGTGTCATTCCAAAAGAATATATTCCAGCAGTTAATAAAGGTATTCAAGAGCAAATGCAAAATGGTGTCATTGCAGGTTATCCATTGCTGGCACTTAGAGCAACTTTATATGATGGTTCTTTTCATGATGTTGACTCCAATGAAATGGCTTTTAAAATTGCAGGCTCCATGGCTTTAAAAGAAGGTGCAAATAAGGCTAAACCAGCATTGCTTGAACCAATAATGAAGGTTGTAGTTGTTACTCCAGAAGATCACATGGGGGATGTTGTTGGAGATTTAAATAGAAGAAGGGGAATAATTTTAGGTATGGATGATATAACTTCAGGCAAAGAAGTGTCTTCAGAAGTGCCTTTAGCTGAAATGTTTGGATATGCCACTGATTTGAGATCTCAGACACAGGGAAGAGCAACTTTTACTATGGAATTCACTAAATATGGAGAAGTTCCAAATAGTATTGCTGAACAGCTAAAATCCTCATAAAAACAGTTTAAATAAACTAGTCAATAAAGTTGACAGTACTGCTCTTGGGGGCTTAGAATACGCCACATTTTACGATTTGTATAATGTGAAAACTTTTTTAAAAAGGGAATAAATAAGGTAAATGGAGAATCAATCAATAAGAATAAGATTAAAAGCTTTTGATTATAGATTAATTGATGCTTCGGCCAAACTAATTGTTGAAACTGTTAAAAAAACAGGAGCAGTAATTAACGGACCAATACCATTACCTGTTAAAAAAGAAAGAACAACTATATTGATTTCACCGCACAAAGATAAAGATGCAAGAGATCAATACGAAATTGTAACTTATAAAAGATTGATGGATATTGTTAAACCAACTGATAAAACAGTAGACGCTTTAATGAAATTAGATTTATCCTCCGGGGTAGATGTTCAAATAAGCTTAGGACAATAAATTTTAACGCGAATGCGGCCATAGAGGGTTTATAGCCCCGTAAAAGGAGATAAAATTGAGCATAGGCTTAATAGGAAAAAAATCAGGTATGTCACGTCTTTTTCTTGAAGATGGTGAATCTATTCCTGTAACAGCGGTATCTGTATGTGGCAATTTCGTTGCCGATATTAAAACTAAAGAAAAAAATGGCTACAATGCGCTAGTTGTTTCTAAAACAAAAAAATCAAACAATTTAACAAAAGCAAAGTCTGAATTTTTTAGAAAAATTAATATAGATCCAGGTTCATTATCAGAATTTAAAGTAGATTCTGATCTTGATAGTTATGCTATTGGTAAACATCTTACAGCTGAAATATTTGAAATAGGACAATATGTTGATGTCACTGGTACATCAAAAGGAAAAGGATATGCAGGTGTTATTAAAAGGCATAACTTTGCAATGCAAGATGCTACACATGGTAACTCATTAGCTCATAGAGCTCATGGCTCAATAGGACAATGCCAAACACCTGGTCGAGTTTGGAAAGGTAAAAAGATGTCTGGTCAAATGGGCAATGTTCAAAAAACTGTTCAAAGCTTAAAGATTGTTGATTTAGATATAGAAAACAATGTTATTTATATAAAAGGAGCAGTTCCAGGCTTTACAGGCTCAGAAGTAAAAATTAAACCTTCAAATAAAAAATCATGAAAATAGAGCTGTTATCAAATACAAAAAATAAAGATATTTCTATATCGAGTGAAGTATTTAGTAAAGAGTTTAATGAATCTTTAGTCCATCAGGCTGTTGTGAGTTTCATGGCCTCATCAAGACAGGGTAGTGCAAAACAAAAAAATAGGTCTGAAGTTAGAGGCGGGGGTAAAAAACCATATAGACAAAAGGGCACAGGAAGAGCAAGAGCTGGAACAATAAGAAGTCCGTTATGGAGAGGTGGAGGTGTTACTTTTGCTTCAAGACCAAGAGATTTCAGCAAAAAAATTAATAAGAAGATGTATCGGGCAGCAATCAAGTCAATATTTTCTGAGCTTGTAAGGCAAAATAGACTCGTAGCAATAGAAAAGCCAGTTCTTGAAAAACCAAAGACAAAAGAAATTGCTAGTTTTCTGAATCAATTTTCATTAAGCAAAGTTTTAATTATTACCGATGAACTTGATATGAATTTATTTCTTTCTGCAAGAAATATTCCTAATGTTGACGTAATAACAGTAAGAGAAATTAATCCAATTAACCTTCTAAAACCTCAAAAAGTTGCGGTAACAAGTGAAGCTTTAAAGCAAATCGAGGACTGGATAAATGGGTAAAGAAAAATTATTCACCTTAATTAAATCACCAATAATTACGGAGCAAACAGCTCAGCTTGGTGAAAAACTAAAACAAGTAGTTTTTAAAGTAGATCTCTCAGCAAATAAGAGAGAGATAAAGCAAGCTGTTGAAAAATTGTTTGAAGTTGAAGTTTTAAAAGTAACGACTTCTGTTGTGAAGGGCAAGACAAAGAGAAATAGATTTGGTATTTATAAAAAATCTAATTATAAAAAGGCCTTTGTTTCAATAAGTAAAGATTCTGATATTCAATTCGAGGGTATAAACTAATGGCAATTGTTAAAGCAAAACCAACTAGTCCTGGAAGAAGAGGGGTTATATCAGTTAAGTCTGATCTTTATAAAGGCAAGCCACATAAATCGCTTTTAGAGCCAAAATCTAAAAATGGTGGACGGAATAATAATGGAAGAATTACTGTTCGACATCAAGGCGGGGGTCATAAACAGCATTACAGAATTATAGATTTTAAAAGAAACAAATTAGATATTTCTGCTGTAGTTGAAAGAATTGAATATGATCCAAATAGATCAGCACACATAGCCTTATTGAAATACCTTGATGGAGAGAGAAGGTACATAATTGCTCCATCAAAATTAAAAGTTGGTGATCAAGTTATCTCTTCAGATAAATGTGAGATTAAAGTTGGTAATTCGATGAAGCTTAAAGATATTCCTCTTGGAACTAATGTTCATTGTGTTGAACTCAAGCCATTAAAAGGTGCTCAAATAGCAAGAAGTGCAGGTACTTCCGCAAGATTAATTGCTAAGGAAGGTATATACGCAACACTGCGATTGCAGTCAGGAGAGACAAGAAAAGTTTTATGGGAATGCAGGGCAACTCTAGGTACAGTATCTAATCAAGAAAACAATCTTAAGTCATTAGGAAAAGCTGGTGCAAAAAGATGGAGAGGCGTTAGACCAACCGTTAGAGGTGTGGCTATGAATCCAGTTGACCATCCACATGGTGGTGGTGAAGGCAGAACATCTGGAGGAAGGCATCCATCCACTCCGTGGGGTGTTCCAACAAAAGGATACAAAACAAGAAAAAATCAAAGAACAAATGATTTAATTATTAGAAGAAGAGGTAAAAAATAAAATGCCTAGATCATTAAAGAAAGGACCTTTTGTTGATTTATCTTTATCAAAGAAAGTTGATAAAGCAATTGCCAATAATGATAAAAAACCAATCAAAACCTGGTCGAGAAGATCTATGATAATACCATCAATGGTTGGCTTAACAATTTCTGTTCATAACGGAAGACAGCATATACCAGTTTTCATTAATGAAGACATGGTAGGTCACAAGCTTGGTGAGTTCGCAATTACTAGGACTTTTAAATTACATTCTGGAGACAGGAAGGCTTAATAATGGAAACAAGAGCTTACTTAAAAGGAACAAGACTTTCGCCTCAAAAGGCAGGACTAGTTGCAGATCAAATTAGAGGCAAAAAAGTTGATGAAGCTATGGACTTCTTAGTATTTAATAAACAAAAAGGCGCAGCAGTTATAAAAAAATTATTAGAATCAGCAATTGCAAATGCGGAAAATAATAATAATTCTGATATTGATAAATTATCAGTTAAGTCAGTAATAGTTAACCAAGGGATGAGATTAAAAAGAATGAAGCCAAGAGCCAGAGGAAGAGCTGATAGGATCATTAAACCAACTTGTCATATAGAAATTATTCTAGTTGAGGAGGCTAAATAATGGGACAAAAAGTTAACCCTAATGGTTTCAGATTAGGTATTTCAAAAAAACAAAATGCAAATTGGTATGCCAAAGGAAAAGATTTTTCTACTAATTTGATTCAAGATTTAAAAGTGAGGGAATTTTTAAAAACAAGATTAAAAAATTCTTCTATTAGCAAAATTGAATTGGAAAGAAGTGCTGACTCTTTTGTTGTAAATATCCATACGGCAAGACCAGGAATTATTATTGGAAAGCGCGGTGAAGAAATTGAAAATCTCAAGAAATCTATTCAAAAGATAGTAAAAGGCCCATCTCAAATAAATATAAAAGAAGTTCGAAAACCAGACCTAGATGCTCAAATATTAGCAGAGGGAGTGGCTCAACAATTAGAAAAAAGAGTAATGTTTAGAAGAGCAATGAAAAGAACAGTTCAGAGCGCACTTAGGCAGAGTGCCAAAGGCGTTCGAATAGAAGTATCTGGAAGACTTAATGGTGCAGAAATTGCTAGAACTGAATGGTACAGGGAAGGAAGAGTTCCCTTGCATACGTTAAGAGCTGATATAAATTATGGAACTGCTGAAGCTTTAACAACTTACGGAATTATTGGTGTCAAAGTATGGGTTTATACAGGAGAAATTACTGAAGATCCTTACAAAAGTGATCTAGGAGCAAGTTAAGAGTCATGTTACAGCCTAAACAAACAAAATTTAGAAAAATGCATAAGGGCAGAAATCGTGGCTTAGCTCAAAATGGAAACACCATTGCTTTTGGAAGATTTGGTCTTGTTGCATCTGATAGAGGAAGAATTACAGCTAGACAGATTGAAGCTGCAAGAAGAGCTATGACAAGATATATAAAAAGAGGCGGAAATATATGGATTAGGATTTTTCCTGACAAACCTATCACCAAAAAACCACTAGAAGTCAGAATGGGTAAAGGTAAAGGAAATGTTGAATATTGGGTTGCACTCGTTCAACCAGGAAAAGTTATGTTTGAAATGGCTGGTGTTGAAGAAGAACTTGCAAGAGAGGCCTTTAGATTAGCTTCAGCAAAGTTACCCATTAAGACTCATTTTATAAAGAAGGACCTATAAATGAATAAAGATTTAATAGATTTAAGAAAGAAAAATCTTGAACAGTTAGATGCTGAGCTTATTTCTGCGCGAGAGTCACAATTTGGATTAAGAATAAAACATAAGACAGGACAACTAAATGAAACCAGTGAGCTCACAAAAGTTAGAAAAAAAATTGCGTTAATTAAAACAATCATTAACGAAGTTAAATCAAAGGATGAAGAATAATGGAATCAACTAACCCTAGGATTTTGACAGGTGTTGTTACTAGCGATAAAGCTAATAAGACCATTACTGTGAAGATCGAAAGAAAAGTAAAACATCCTTTGTATGGAAAAGTTATTAAAAGAGCTACTAAAGTTCATGCTCATGATGAAAATAATGATGCTTCAATTGGCGATGTAGTTTCAGTAAAAGAATGTCGACCAATTTCAAAGAATAAAACATGGATTTTAGTTTCAGATAAAACAACAGAAATAAAGGAGAAAGAGTAATGATACAAATGCAATCACTCTTAAAGATAGCCGATAATAGCGGAGCTAGAAGTGTTATGTGCATAAAAGTCCTTGGTGGATCTAAAAGAAGATATGCCAATATTGGAGATGTAATTAAAGTTGCTATTCGAGAAGCAATACCAACAGGTAAAGTAAAAAAAGGACAAGTTGTTGATGCTCTTATTGTTAGATCAAGGAAGGGGGTCAGAAGAAGAGACGGCTCATTAATAAAATTTGATGAAAATGCTGCGGTACTAATCAATGCTCAAAAGGCACCTATAGGCACAAGGGTATTTGGCCCGGTAACTAGAGAATTAAGAGACGGCAAGCATATGAAAATATTATCACTTGCTCCAGAGGTTTTATAAATGAATAAGAATCTAATGCCAACAAAACTAAGATCAGGTGATGAAGTGATAGTTATTGCTGGAAAGGATATTGGAAAAAAGGGAACACTCAGAGAAATAGTAAGAGATAAAAATAAAGCAATTGTGACTGGAATAAATATGGTTAAAAAACATACAAAACCAAATCCTGAAATGGGTATTACTGGTGGAGTGGTTGAGCAAGAGGCAGCAATATCTTTATCTAATTTAGCAATTTGGAATCCTAAAAATAAATCAAAAGATAAGATTTCCTATTCTAAAAACGATGATGGTAAGAAAATAAGACTTTTTAAATCTAGTGGGGCTGAGATCAAGTAATGGCTAATCTAAAAGATAAATACAATAAAGAAATTCGGTCCTCTCTTAAAGAAGAACTTGGTATTGAAAATATTATGGCCGTTCCAAAACTAACTAAAGTAGTTATCAATATGGGTGTTGGAGAAGCTGCAAATGATAAAAAATATCTTGAATCCGCATTGCAAAATCTAACCGTAATAGCTGGTCAAAAGCCTATTGTTACAAAAGCAAGACAATCTGTAGCTAGCTTTAAAATTAGAGAAGGCTGGCCTTTAGGATGCAAAGTTACACTAAGAGGCAATAAAATGTATGACTTTATGGAAAGACTAATCAAGATTGCTATTCCCAGAGAAAGAGACTTTAGAGGACTTAATCCAAAATCTTTTGATCAACAAGGCAATTATAACTTTGGTATAAAAGAGCAAATTATTTTTCCAGAAATTAACTATGACAATATTGATAATATTAGAGGAATGGATGTCTGTATTAATACGTCGGCTCAATCACAAGAACATGCTAAAGCTCTTTTAAAAGCTTTAGATTTTCCATTTAAAGGTAGGTAAGGACATGGCGAAGAAATCAATGATAGCTAGGGAAGTAAAAAGAATAAAAACAGTCGCTAAGTATGCCAATAAGAGAGCTGAACTAGTAAAAGCAATGAATGATCAGAGTCTATCAAGTGAAGAAAGATATGAGGCACGCATTAATTTTCAAAAACTCCCTAGGAATGCAAGCCCATCAAGAGTTGTAAGAAGGTGTCAGGTAACTGGAAGACCTCATGCGGTTTATAGAAAATTTGGCTTAAGCCGAATTAAATTAAGAGAAGCTGCTATGAGAGGAGACATACCTGGTTTAGTTAAATCAAGTTGGTAATATTATGAGTTTTCAAGATCCTATATCAGACTGCTTAACAAGAATTAGAAATGGACTAATGCGAGGTAAAACTAACGTTCTCGTCCCTTATTCTAAATTAAAACATGACCTAGTTGATGTATTAGTTTCTGAAGGTTATTTAAAATCTTGTTCAAAAACAGATGAAAATAAAAAACCAATGATTGATGTTCAATTGAAATATCATAACGAATCTCCTGTGATTAAAGAATTAAAAAGAGTTAGCAAGCCAAGTTTAAGAAAATACTCTGGTGCAACTGACCTAGATTCAGTCAAAGGCGGACTAGGATCATTTATTGTTTCAACTAATCAAGGTCTTATGACTGATAAAGATGCTAAAGCAAAAAATGTTGGTGGCGAAATTCTCTGTGAGGTTTTTTAATGTCTAGAGTTGCCAAAAATCCAATTAATATACCTGACAATGTTGATCTGAACGTTAATGATGGTGTTGTTAAAGTTAAGGGCTCTAAAGGAGCACTAGAATTTGAATTACCAGCATCAATATCATTAGACATCCAAGAAAATATTATTACAGTTAAATATGATGAGTCTAATCAAAAATCAATTGCTCTTGGTGGAACTACAAGATCATTAGTAAACAATATGATAATAGGCGTTTCAGAGGGTTATGAAAAAAAACTAGAGTTAATTGGCGTTGGTTATAGAGCAAAAGCCTCTGGAAAATTACTAGAATTAACATTAGGTTTTTCTCATCCGGTTAAATATCAATTACCGGATAGTGTTGATGTTGAAACACCATCACAGACTGAAGTTGTTCTAAAAAGTTATAACAAACAAATATTAGGACAAGTTGCTGCTGAGATTAGAGCATTTAGACCTCCTGAACCATATAAGGGTAAAGGGGTTAGATATTCAGACGAACATGTGAAAAGAAAAGAAGCTAAAAAAGCAGCTGGGGCAGGATAATGAGTATTAAAAATATTACAAGATTAAGAAGAGCAAGAAAGTCTCGCGCCTTAATTAGAAATCAAGATTCTCCAAGACTAACTGTATTCAGATCTTCAAGACATTTTTATGCTCAGGTTTTTGATAGTCAAGGATCAAAAGTTATAGTTTCTGCTTCAACAAATGAAAAAGATTCAAAAATTAAATCAAATAATCTCGATGCAGCAATCGAAGTTGGAAAAAAAGTTGCTGAAAGAGCAATTGAAAATGGGATTAAAAAGGTAGTTTTTGATAGAGCAGGTTATAAATATCATGGCCGTATTAAGGCTCTAGCTGATTCAGCTAGAAATGCAGGACTGGAGTTTTAAAAAAATGAAAGAAAATAAAGCTATGAATACTCAACAAGTTGACGCACTAGAAGAGAAGCTTGTTCAGGTTAATAGAGTTGCTAAAGTTGTTAAAGGTGGAAGAATATTTGGGTTCACAGCATTAACAGTGGTTGGTGATGGCAATGGAAGAGTTGGATTTGGAAGAGGTAAGGCCAAAGAAGTTCCAATTGCAATACAAAAAGCTATGGAAAATGCTAGAAGGGCTATGGTAGAAGTTGAGCTAAATAACACAACATTATGGTATCCAATTAAAGCAAAACATGGCTCTGCAAAGGTATATATGCAGCCAGCATCAGAAGGTACCGGGATAATTGCTGGTGGAGCTATGAGAGCAGTTCTTGAACTTGCAGGAGTGCAAAATGTTTTAGCCAAGTGTTATGGATCTACAAATCCAGTTAACGTTGTCAGAGCTACAATTAATGCATTAAAAGAAATGGAATCTCCTGAAACAGTTGCTTCTAGAAGAGGCAAAAAACTTGAAGAAATATCATGAGCAAAGAAGAGACATTAAAGATTAAATTAATTAAAAGCGGTATTGGAAGAATGAAAAAGCATAAGCTTTGTATAAAAGGTTTAGGTTTTAAGAAATTAAATCAGACAGTTTCTGTTATAGATACTCCAAGCAACAGAGGAATGATTAATAAGATATCAGATATGTTAGAGATATTGGAAAGCTAAAATGAGTGAAGAAATAAAAAATAAGATGAATCTTAATTCTTTGGCCAGTGTCGGCACATCTCAAAATAGAAAGAGAGTTGGACGAGGTATAGGTTCTGGAACTGGCAAAACTGCAGGTAGAGGCCATAAAGGACAAAAATCAAGATCTGGTGGAAATATTAGATTAGGTTTTGAGGGCGGGCAAATGCCACTTCAAATGCGGTTACCGAAGTTTGGCTTTTCTTCAAGAGTTAATAATAACTTTAAAGAAGTAAACATTAAAAATATTGATGGCATGGAAACAGTTAACTTAGAGACTTTAAAAGAAAATAAGTTAATAGGTAAATCCATAAAAAAAGTAAAAATTTTTGGGAATACGGCTGTTACATCGAAGATAACAATAGAGGGAATAAACCTTACGAAAGGTGCAAAAGAATCTATAGAAAATGCTGGCGGAATGATTGTTGCTAGCAAAGCTAATGATCAGATTGAAAGCAATAAAAATGATTCTGAGATTGAGGTTGATAAAGAGTAATGGCTGAACAAGGAAATATGAGTGATCTTTGGAAACGATTAAGATTCGTTTTCTTCGCAATTCTTGTGTATAGAATTGGCACCCATATTCCTATTCCTGGAATTGATCCAGATAGATTAGCTGCATTGTTTCAACAAAATCAAGGAACAATTATTGAAATGTTTAATTTGTTTTCTGGTGGAGCGCTAGAGAGAATGAGTATCTTTGCGTTAAATGTTGTCCCATACATTTCTTCGGCAATTATCATGCAACTCTTTTCAAATTCAATTCCTTATCTTCAAGAACTGAAAAAAGATGGTCAAGCTGGGAGAAATACAATTACACAATACACTAGATATGGCACAGCTGTATTAGCATTTATTCAAGCTTCTGCCCTTGCTGTAACTCTTTCAGCAAGTGGACTTGCTTATGTCCCAGGCCCATCATTTTTTGTTTCAGCAGTATTTTCTGTTGTGGCTGGAACTATGTTTCTTATGTGGTTAGGTGAGCAAGTTTCAGAAAGAGGCATTGGAAACGGTATCTCAATTATTATTGCAACAAGTATTCTTACTGGAATTCCTGGTGCAATTGGTCAAGCTTTAGAACAATCTAGACAGGGTGACTTAAGCATACTTCTTCTAATAGGCATCGGGCTTCTTTCGATGGCTGTTATAGCAGTAGTTGTATTTATTGAAAGAGGACAAAGAAGAATCACTGTAAACTACGCGCAAAGACAACAAGGAAGAAAACTAATGCAAGCGCAGTCTAGCCATCTACCATTTAAGGTTAATATGGCCGGAGTAATTCCAGCAATTTTTGCAAGTACATTTTTACTTTTCCCAGCTTCATTATCTACGTGGTTTGGTGAATATGAATCTTTAGGATTTCTTCAAAGCTTTTCATTAGCTCTCAATCCCGGACAGCCTTTATACATTTTAGTATTTGCAGGACTAATAATTAGTTTTTGTTTTATATGGCTTGCTTTAACATTTAATACAAAAGATGTCTCTGATAATTTAAAAAGGTCTGGTGCTTACATAGCAGGAATTAGGCCGGGTGAACAAACGGCTAATTATATAGATTCTGTTCTAGCTAGATTGACAGTCTTTGGAGCAATATATTTAACATTGATATGCTTACTACCTTTAGCACTAATAAATTTTGCAGGCATTTCTCCAACTATTTCGATAGGTGGAACATCAGTATTGATTATCGTTGTGGTGCTTATGGATTTTATGGCACAAGTTCAATCCCATATGATGTCGTCTCAGTACGCATCATTAATGAAAAAAGCAAATTTAAAAAACTATAAAAGATAATATGAAAGTTAAAGCATCAGTAAAAAAAATCTGTAGAAATTGCAAAATTGTAAGAAGAAAAGGTGTCTTATACGTCATCTGTACAACAGATCAAAAACATAAACAGAGGCAGGGTTAATTATGGCTAGGATTGCAGGAGTAAATGTTCCAGAAAACAAGCATGTTGAAATTTCTTTAACTCACATATATGGGATAGGAAGAAAGACAGCTCAAAATATCTGCTTAGATCTTAAAATTGACTACACAAGAAAGATCTCAGATTTAACAGAAGAAGAGGTTGAAAGTATTAGAGGTGCACTTGCATCATATGTTGTAGAAGGAGACCTAAGAAGGAATGTTAGTACCAATATCAAGAGACTTCAGGACTTAGCAAGCTACAGAGGTATAAGGCATAGAAGGAAATTACCGACAAGAGGTCAAAATACAAAAAATAATGCTAGAACTAGAAAAGGGCCTAAGAAACCAATGAGAGGATAAAAATGGCAGTAAAAGGAAAAAAGAATAAGAAAGTTGTTACAGATGGAGTGGCCCATATTCACTCTTCGTTTAATAACACAATAGTTACTATAACTGACAAACAAGGTAATACCGTTTGTTGGGCAACCTCTGGAGGATCTGGCTTTAAAGGTTCAAGAAAAAGCACTCCTTTTGCAGCACAGATTGCAGCAGACAAAGCTGGAAATGCTGCCAAAGAATTTGGAATGATTAATTTGGATGTAAAAGTTAAAGGACCTGGTGGTGGAAGAGAGTCTGCAATTAGATCTCTAAATGCATGCGGCTTAAAAATTAAAAGTATTACAGATGTAACACCGCTTCCACATAATGGCTGCAGACCATCCAAAAAAAGAAGAGTTTAAAGGAGAATTAAATGGCAAGATATAGAGGACCATCGTTAAGACTTTCAAGAAGAGAGGGAACAGACTTATTCCTTAAAAGTGGTGTAAGAGCTATTGAATCAAAATGTAATATGGATGCCGTGCCAGGTGTTCATGGTGCAAGAAGAGGAAGACTATCTGATTATGGCCTCCAGCTAAGAGAAAAACAGAAAGTCAGAAGAATGTACGGTGTTTTAGAAAAGCAATTTAGAAATTATTATAAAAAAGCTGCCTCTTTGAAAGGAAACACTGGTGAGAATTTATTATCTTTATTAGAAAAAAGATTAGATAATGTTGTTTATAGAATGGGATTTGGATCTACCAGAGCAGAAGCCCGTCAAATGGTTTCTCACAAAGCATTTCTAGTAAATAAAAAAGTGGTAAATATACCTTCATATCAAGTTCAAGCTGGGGATGAAATAGAAGTAAGAGAATCTAAAAAGGGACATCTTAGAATTGCTGCAGCATTAAAAATTGCTGCAACAAGAGAAGAATGCGATTGGATAGAAGTTGATGACAAAAATTTTAAAGGGGTATTTAAATCGGTGCCAGACAGAACTGATTTAAGTACAGAAATTAACGAAAATCTTATTGTTGAGCTTTACTCAAAATAAAAGTATAAAGACGGAGAAAATTATGCAAACATCAGTAATAGACCTATTAGTACCAACTGAAATCCAGGTTGATGACGCTTCACCAACATTGTCAAAGGTAACATTAGAGCCTTTGGAGCGTGGCTTTGGTCATACATTAGGTAACGCCCTAAGAAGAATTTTACTATCTTCAATGCCTGGAGCAGCAGTAACTGATGTTGCTATTGATGGTATTTCTCATGAATATAGTACTATTGAAGGCGTTAGAGAAGATGTTATAGATATTCTTTTAAATATCAAAGACATGCCTATTAATTTGATAGAGGGCGACTCAGCTGAAGTAACATTAGATGTAAAGGGACCGTGTGATGTTCTAGCATCATCTTTTGAAGCACCAGGAAATGTTGAATTGGTTAATCAAGATTTTCATGTTGCTACCATTGTAGACAAAATTAATCTCAAAATGACTCTTACTGTTAAGACAGGAAGGGGTTACGAGCCAGCAGATCTAAGAGAGGATGAAGATTCTATAGTTGGTGCATTAAAGGTTGACGCATCTTATAGCCCAGTTAAAAGAGTTTCATACACAGTTGATAATGCAAGATCTGGAAAGAGAACTGATTTAGATAAATTAGTAGTGGAACTTGAAACAGATGGAACTCTGGATCCAAAAATGGCTATAGAACATTCAGCAACTATTCTTCAACAACAGTTGAGTGCTTTTGTTGATTTAGATGCAATAGCTGAACAAGAAGCTAAAAAAGATCAGAACGACTTTGATCCAATTTTACTTAGATCTATAGAGGAGCTTGAGCTTACAGTTAGATCAACTAATTGTTTAAAAGCTGAAAGTATTTTCCTAATTGGCGATTTAATTCATAGATCTGAGTTTGATTTGTTGAAAACTCCTAATTTAGGTAAGAAATCTTTAAATGAAATTAAAGACGTTCTAGCTTCTAAGGAATTATCACTTGGTATGAATGTTGAAAACTGGCCTCCAGTAGGATAAAAAATGAGACATAGAAAATCTGGAAGAAAACTTAATAGAAATTCTGCACATAGAAAAGCATTGTTTAAAAATTTAGCAATTGCTTTAATTGAGCAGGATATTATTAAAACAACACTCCCTAAAGCTAAAGAACTAAGAAAGTTTGTTGAACCCTTAATCACAATCGGCAAAGAGGATACAGTTGCTAACAGAAGGCATGTATTCAGTAAATTACGATCAGATCAAGCGGTCGCAAAGCTCTTTAGTGAAATATCTGTTAATGCAAAAGACAGAAAAGGCGGGTACACAAGAATAATAAAGGCTGGTTTTAGACCTGGTGATAAGGCTGATATGGCATATATTGAACTTGTTGACAGAAAAATGGAAGACGAAAGTACTTCAGATGAACCTGAGTTAAAGGAAGAAGAGTCAGCAGCTTAACTTAATACTTCCTTTAGAAATTTTCCAGTAAATGAGTCTTTCTTCTTAGCTACTTCTTCAGGACTACCTTCTGCAACAATCATTCCTCCATCTGATCCGCCTTCAGGCCCAAGGTCAATAACCCAATCTGATGTTTTAATCACATCTAAGTTATGTTCTATAACCACAACAGTATTACCTTGTGCCTTTAATCTTTCTAAAACGCTTAAAAGTAGCTCTATATCTGCAAAATGTAATCCAGTTGTAGGTTCATCTAGAACAAACAATGTCTTGCCTGTGCTTCGCTTCGAAAGCTCCTTAGAGAGCTTTATTCTTTGAGCTTCGCCACCAGATAGAGTCAATGCAGACTGCCCAAGAGTTATATATCCCAAGCCTACATCATTTAATGTCATAAGTTTCTTTTTAATAGAAGGGTGAGCATCGAAAAAAACTAGAGCATCTTCAACAGTCATGTTAAGAATATCAGTAATATTTTTATCTTTATATTTTACCTCTAGTGTTTGTTCGTTATATCGGTCACCCTGACAAACATCACATTTTACATAAACGTCGGCAAGAAAATGCATCTCAACTTTTATCATTCCGTCACCTTGACAGGCTTCGCACCTTCCGCCCTTAACATTAAAACTAAACCTGCCAGGTTTATAGCCTCTTGACCTAGCTTCAACAGTTTGTGAAAGAAGATCTCTTATGTGTGAGAAGAGCCCTGTATATGTTGCAGGATTAGACCTAGGAGTTCTTCCAATAGGAGATTGGTCAATACTAATTACTTTATCAAGATTGTCCAAACCCTCAATTTTTTCACATTTGATTTCTTTAGAGAGCTTTGATTTATTTAACATAAAAGAGCTAATAGGAAGTAATGTCTGATTTATTAAAGATGATTTACCTGATCCTGAAACTCCAGTAATACAAGTGAATAACCCAACTGGAATTTCAACCGTAATTTCTTTTAAATTATTCTCGGATGCATTAATAATTTTAATTTTTTTATCTGAAGGTTTTACTCGCTTTGTGGGTATTTTTATTTTCTTTTTACCAGATAAGTATTTTGCAGTAATTGAGTTTTTATTTTTTAGAATTGAATTTAAATCTCCTTGAGCACAAATTTCTCCCCCATGTTTTCCTGCTCCTGGGCCAATATCAATAATATGATCCGCTGACCTAATTGCTTCTTCGTCATGCTCAACAACAATTACAGTATTTCCAAGATCCTTTAAATTATTTAATGTTTTTATTAGTTTTGTATTATCTCTTTGATGAAGTCCAATAGATGGCTCATCCAAAACATAAGTAACTCCAACAAGCCCTGATCCAATTTGACTAGCCAATCTTATTCTTTGAGCCTCGCCACCTGAAAGCGTTTCAGCACTTCTTTCTAAAGTAAGGTAACTCAAACCAACATCCTCAAGAAATGTTAACCTATCCACAATCTCCTTAAGTATTTTTTCAGCTATCTTTTTCTTTGAACCTTCTAGTTTCATATTCTTAACAAAACTTAATGAGTCATTTATTCGCATAGATGTAATCTGATGTATTTGAGTATTATTAATAAAAACATTTCTGGAATTAATATTTAATCTTGATCCTCCACATTCATCACATTCACTTTCAGACATTAGCTTAGCTAATTCATTTCTTATATATTCAGAGTCTGTTTCTTTAAATCTTCTCTCAGTACTTGGGATCACACCTTCAAATTTATGTTTCCTAATTATCCTACTCCCACTTCTAAATCTATGAGAAAAATCTATCTTCTCTTTAGTCCCCCATAAAATAATATCTTTTATATCTTGAGGGTAATCACCCCATTTTGTAGTAAGAGAAAAATCAAAATGGTTACTTAAACATCTTAATTGGTAATAGTAGAATCTATTTCTTCTTGTCCAGCCTTTAATAGCTCCATTTGCTATAGAAACTTCTTGATCTTGTATTAATCTTTTCTCATTAAAGTACTGAATAACACCAAGACCATCACATCTGACACACGCCCCATATGGATTATTGAATGAAAACATTCTAGGTTCTAACTCAGGAATGGCATAGCCGCATTGAGAACAGGAGAAGTTAGATGAATGTAAGACGACTGATTTTGAGTCAATCTCTTCTATTTCCACCAATCCATCAGATAGCAATAATGATGTTTCTATAGATTCAGATATTCTAGATCTAATCTCATCACCAGATTTGATCACAAGCCTATCTATAACTGCTGAAATATCATGCTTTTTATTTTTTTCTAGATCTGGAAACTCCTCAATAGGATAAACGACACCATTTACCTTAACTCTTACATAGCCACTTTTACGAAGGTCTTCATAAATGGCAAGATGCTCTCCCTTTTTTCCTCTAACCACAGGAGCCATTATCATAATTTTTGTATTTTCTTTTAATTTTAAAATTTCATCACAAATTTCAGACACCGTCTTTGCTTTTAACTCTTCATTATGATCAGGACATACAGGAGTTCCAATTCTTGAATACAACAACCTTAAATAATCATAAATTTCTGTAACAGTTCCAACAGTAGATCTTGGATTATGAGATGTTGATTTCTGTTCTATCGATATTGCTGGAGAAAGTCCTTCAATTTGATCCACGTCTGGTTTTTCCATCATTGATAAGAATCTTCTTGCGTAGGTAGATAGTGATTCAACATACCTTCTTTGACCTTCTGCATATAGAGTATCAAAAGCTAGGGATGATTTTCCTGAACCAGATAATCCAGTAATTACTATTATTTTGTTTCTAGGTATTTCGAGACTGACATTTTTTAAATTATGAGTTCTCGCACCTTTGATAAAAATACTATCCATGTGAAAAAAAATTCCGTGATGAAAAAATTAAATTAGGTTAAACTTCTACATATTATAAGAGGTAATTATGAGCAGAGGCGTAAATAAAGTAATTTTAGTTGGTAATTTAGGACAAAAACCAGAGATGAGGTACACAGCAACTCAAACAGCTGTAGCAAATATATCAATTGCAACTACTGAATCATGGAAAGATAAGGAAAGTGGCGAAAATAGAGATAAGACAGAGTGGCATAGGGTTGTTTTCTTTGGAAATTTAGCTGAAATCGCAGAAAAATATCTAGATAAAGGTTCAAGTGTTTATATTGAGGGAAAAATTCAAACTAGAAAATGGCAAGACAAAGATGGCAACGATAGATGGACAACTGAGGTTTTAGGCAATCAATTAACAATGTTAGGATCAAGGAGTTCATCAGATTCCTCACCTCAAAATAATGAAGCTTCTAATGCACCCTTTCCAGAGGAAGATAGTGGGTCTGGCCTAACAGATGATGATATCCCGTTCTAACTTTCAATTTTGTTAAAAGAATATAAGACTATTATTCTTGAAGAGCAAAATTCTGCTGGAGTTCTAAAATTAAATAGGCCAAAGAAGCTTAATGCATTTAATATGCAGATGCTTGATGATATGTTGGATGCAATCGATCAAGTAAATAAAAACGATAATATCAAATCCTTAATAATAACAGGTTCAGGAAGAGCATTTTGTGCTGGAGCTGATCTATCTCTTGGAGAAAAAACATTTGATAAGAGCTTTGATACAAAAGCAAAATATGAATCTGATTTTAGAAGAGATGCTGGAGGTATATTATCTTTAAAAATTTATAATTCTCTTAAACCTGTTATTGCTGCATGCAATGGAGATGCAGTTGGTGTTGGTGCAACAATGCAATTGCCTGCAGACATAAGAATAGCATCAAGTAAATCTAGGTTTGGTTTTGTATTTGCTAAAAGAGGGATCGTTCCAGATGGATGTGCAAGTTGGTTCTTGCCAAAAATTATTGGGATACCTATGGCATTAGAGCTCTGTTATTCAGGAAAAATTATTGATGCATCTGATGCTTTAAAGATCGGCTTGATTAATTATTTAGTTGATGAAAGTGAGCTTATGAAAAAAGCTTATGAGATATCTGATTTGCTTTGTGATTCCAGCGCACCTGTTTCAGTGGCCATGACAAGACATATGCTATGGTCCTTATCAGCTGAAGAAGATCCCGAGCATGCACACGAGATTGAAAGTAAATTAATAGATTCAAGAGGAGCATCAGATGATGCAAAGGAGGGCGTTATGTCTTTTTTAGAAAAAAGAAAGTCAGTTTTTAAAAATAAGATTACAAAAGATTTTCCAGATGCTTTTCCCTGGAGAAAATCAAAATTTAAGGATAATTAAATGTTATTTGAACCTTACAAATTAAAAAACTTAAACTTAAGAAATAGGATAGTCATGGCTCCGATGACAAGAAATCAGTCACCAGATGGAATACCTACTGATGAAGTTGCAAGTTATTATGAAAGAAGAGCTAGAGGAGAAGTTGGATTAATTATCACTGAGGGAATTGAAGTGAGTCACAAGGCTTCAAGCGCATATCCAAATGTTCCTAGGTTGGATACAGAAAAAGCAAGAGATGGCTGGAAAAAAGTAGTAAATGGGATAAAAGATAATAATGGTTCAGTTATAGCTCAATTATGGCATTGCGGTGGATTTAGAAAACTTGGTATGGGACCGGATCCTGAAGTTCCAGGTTACACAGCATCCGGACTAGTTAAACCAGGAAAAAAAGTAGCACATGAGATGACATTAAAAGATATCGAGGAAACCATAGAAGCTTATGCTTCCGATGCTGAGTTTTGTGAAAAAATTGGTTTTGATGGCATAGAAGTTCATGGAGCGCATGGATATTTAATAGATAATTTTTTCTGGGAAGGAACAAATATCAGAAAAGATGAGTATGGAGGAACAACTGACAAGAGATCCAAATTTGTTACTGATATTATTAAAGCAATAAGATCTAGAGTTAGTGATGATTTTATAGTTGGGCTGAGATTTTCACAATGGAAGCAACATGATTTTAATGCAAAGCTTGCAGACACATCAGAAGAACTTGAAAAAGTGATTATGCCTCCTGTAAATGCTGGTTTAGACTATCTTCATTCAAGTATGAGGAGGTTTTGGGAAAGAGAATTCCCCAATTCTGATGAGAATCTGGCTTATTGGACAAAAAAAATATCTAATATCACAACAATTGGGGTTGGCAGTGTTGGGTTAGACACAGATTTTATTGATATGACAGCTTCAGCAAATCCTACTAGCATAGATAGAGCAATTGAAGACATATCACAGAATAAATATGAATTAATTGCAGTGGGTAGAGCTTTAATTGCTGACCCAGATTGGGTAATAAAAATGAAGACTGGAAGGCTAAGCGATGTTAAGCCTTACACAAAAGAATCTTTATTTAGTCTTTACTAGCCTCAAGTCACTTTAGATTATTAATACCTGCTAATCACAAGACTAGCATTTGTTCCACCAAAGCCAAAAGAGTTACTTAGTACATTATCTATATTTACATCTTTTGTTTCAGTAATAATATTAAGCCCCTTAGCTTCATCACATAAGGATTCAATATTTATCGATGGAGCTATAAAATTTTCATTTAGCATCATAATTGAATATATCGCTTCATGTGCTCCAGTTGCCCCAAGGGAATGTCCTGTCATTGATTTAGTTGAACTGATCATTGGAGAGTCGGAATTAAAGAGTTTTTTGATAGCTTTCAATTCTGCAACATCTCCAACAGGAGTACTTGTCCCATGAGTATTTATATAATCAATTTGAACTCCAGAGTTTTTAATCGCACCTTCCATACATCTTATAGCGCCTTCACCTGAGGGAGCAACCATGTCATAGCCATCTGAGTTTGCAAAGTATCCTGATAATTTTGCCAGTATCTTCGCTCCTCTTTTTTTTGCATGTTCCTCTTCTTCTAAGATAATCATTCCTGATCCACCAGAAATTACAAAACCATCTCTATTTGAATCGTATGGTCTTGAGGCTAAGACTGGATCAGAATTAAAGTTTGAGGAGAGGGCGCCCATTGCATCAAACAAACAAGATGAACTCCAGTGCTCGTCATCACTTCCTCCAGCAATAACTATGTCTTGTTGACCACTTCTAATTAAATCTGCTGCATGACCTATACAATGAGCACTAGTTGCGCACGCAGAAGAGATTGAGTAATTAATACCTTTTAATTTTAAAGCAGTAGCAATAATTGCAGATATTGAACTAGACATGCTCTTAGTAACACCATATGGACCAATCCTTTTTGGTCCTTTTTCTCTTGCAATGTCACCACTTGAAACCATAATTCTAGTTGAGGCTCCACCTGATCCTGCCACAATTCCGATTCTTGGAGAATCTAATTGATTTTCTTGTATACCAGCCATATCTAATGCATCTTTGGTTGCAAGATATGCATACCCCGCAGACTCACCCATAAACCTTAATAATTTCCTATCAATATGCTCAGAGAGGTTTATATTTAATGATCCAGAAACACAACTTCTAAAGCCCATTTCAGAATAAGTTTCATTAAAAATAATTCCAGACTTTCCGGTTTGAAGGCTTTCAACAACATCTTGATAGGAGTTACCTATGCAAGATTTAATTCCCATTCCAGTTACAACTACATTTGTCATTAGAAATTACTTGGATCTTTAAACAATCCAACCTTTAACTTTTCTGCACTATAAATTTTTCTACCATCAACAGACATTTCGCCGTCTGCAAGTCCAACTATAGCACCTCTATTAATCACTCTCTTTATATCTAATTTATAATTTACTTTTTCAGCACTGGGAAGAACTTGCCCAAAGAATTTAACATTATCAGCACCAAGAGCTCTCCCAATTCCAGGTAAACCAGTCCATAAAAGATAAAATCCTAACAATTGCCACATAGCATCTAAACCAAGACATCCTGGCATTACAGGGTCCTCTTTAAAATGACATTTAAAGAACCATAAATCAGGATTTATATTTAATTCTGCTTCAATAGATCCCTTGTTGAAATTTCCAGAATGATCATCAATATTTATTATTTCATCAAACATTAACATCTGATCTGATGGTAGCCTGCCATCACCATCCTTTGTAAAAAGATCTCCATTTGAACAAGCAACAAGATCCTCTTTTGAATAAGAATTTTTTGGGCTAAACATTATTTTTCCCTATTAATTGCAACATTTGCTAATTCTATCATTTCTTTACATACAGACTTATTTTTAATTCTTTTTGCACATTCTATTGTTTTAATATGATATTTCTCAGCCAACTGTTGTGTTTTTTTAATCCCACTTAAATCATCAATGAGTGATTTAGCCTTTTTTTCATTCAGTTTTTTGGTGCCAAGAAAACCTTTCAATTTTTTTTGATCCTCTAAACTAGCGTTCTTAAATGCAAAAAAGAATGGATATGTTACTTTTCCTTCCCTTAAGTCTTGAAAGGAGGGTTTTCCAAGATCCATATTTTTTGAGTAATCTAGTAGATCGTCTTTTATTTGAAATAAAATGCCTAAATTTTTTGCACATTCAGTGATATTGTCTATATATGACTTATTAATCTTTGAGAGCAATGCTCCAGTTTTTGCAGAGGCTTCAAATAATCTTCCTGTTTTATAGTAGCTAATTTTTTTAAGCTTATTTAATGTTATATCGATATTATTAATAGCATCTAGCTGAATTAACTCACCTTGAGAGATATCGTTTGTTGCATTGGCAAGCTCCTTAAGAATCTTCTTATTTCCTATTTCAACCATTAATATAAATGCCTTAGAGTAAATATAATCTCCAATAAGAACTCCATGTGAATTTGTCCAAATGCTGTTTACTGATTTGTTGCCTCTTCGAGTAGGAGAGTTATCGACCACATCGTCATGCACCAGAGTTGCTGTATGAAGAAGCTCAATTATGGCAGCAAGCTTATACCTATCTTTGTGCTTAAATATTGATGATGATATAAGGCTAAGCCTAGCACGCATTTTCTTTCCGCTAGACTTAAAGATATATTTATAGAGACCAGAAATTATATTTTCTTTATTCAAATCTTTTTTGATTAAGTTCTCTACAACTTCTAATTCCTTTGTAAAAGTGCTATTTAAAGTCATTTTTGTTTATTTAATAGATCAAAGTTTTGTTTAAGTATTGATAAATTCTTCATTAAAGCGTATATTTTGCGAGCTTTTAAGGATTATATTATGTATGCAGTCATAGAAACAGGCGGGAAACAACATAAAGTTGAAAAAGGTATGATTTTATCGGTCGATCTTCTCAAGGATGAGGTTGGTAAAAAGATAACTTTTGATAATGTTTTATTATATGTTGATGGCGATAATGTAGAAGTAGGACAGCCTTATTTAGATAATGTAAAGGTTACTGCTGAAATCAAAGATGTTGTTAAAGCAGAAAAAATATCTATTTTGCGTTTTAGAAGAAGAAAACACAGCATGAGAAAAATTGGCCACAGGGCTAAGCATTCTGAAATTGAAATCAAAAATATTAAATTAGAGAGTAAGTAATGGCACATAAAAAAGCAGGTGGATCGAGTAAGAATGGAAGAGATTCCAATTCTAAAAGACTAGGGGTTAAACGTTTTGGAGGTCAGGTTGTAAAAGCTGGCGAAATTCTTATTCGTCAAAGAGGTACAAATACTCACCCTGGTATAAATGTGGGAATTGGCAAAGATGATACTTTATTTGCAAAATCTCCTGGTACTGTTCAGTTTACTTACAAAGGTCCAAAGAAAAGAAAAACGGCAAACGTTATTCCACAATAACCAAATCAAATGAATTTCATCGACGAGGCCTATCTCGAAATCAAGGCGGGAGATGGTGGTTCTGGAGCATCCAGCTTTAGAAGAGAAAAGTATATACCTTTTGGAGGTCCGGACGGAGGAGACGGAGGAAAGGGTGGAGATATTTATTTTAAAGTAAATACAAATATAAATACTTTAATAGACTTTCAAAATAAGAAAATATTTAATGCTAAGAACGGCCAAAGAGGAGCTGGTAAAAAGAAATTTGGAGCTGCTGGGGTTGATTTAATTATAGAAGTTCCTTTAGGCACAGTTATTTATGATGAATTAACTGATCAAGAGCTTATTGATTGCAACGACAAAGCTGGACATTATCTTATTGCAAAAGGTGGAGACGGTGGGATGGGTAATGCCAAATTTAAATCAAGCACGAATCAGGCGCCAAGAAAATGTACTCCAGGATTTGAGGGAGAAAAAAGATCTATTAGGCTTGAGCTTAAGTCTTTGGCTGATGTCGGTCTAGTAGGGTTTCCAAATGCTGGAAAGTCAACTTTTTTAAATAAGGTCTCTTCAGCAAAACCTAAGATTGGAGATTATCCTTTTACAACTTTGAGACCTCATCTTGGAACAATTAAAGGCAATGAATCAAGTTATGTAATTGCGGATATACCCGGACTAATTGAAGGTGCCTCTTCTGGAGCTGGCTTAGGAATAAAATTCTTAAAGCATATATCACGAACAGGTCTATTGCTTATCTTTGTCGACTTATATCCATCAGAAGAATTATCTCCTGTAAGACAAATCACCCTCTTAAAAAACGAATTAGATTCATTTAAAGATGATCTTACTCAAAAAGTCTCTTGGATAATTTGCAATAAGATAGATCTTATTCAAGATGAAGAATTAGACATAATACAAAAAGAAATAGAAACAGAATTAAATTTTTCATCAAAAGATATTTTTTTTATTTCGGCTGCAACCGGTGAGGGCACTAAGGAGCTCTTGAAGTCTCTTGAAACAGAAGTTTTAGATAATAAATCTGATTTAGCTTAGCTCTTTAACGGCTTTAGCTAATCTGCTTTTAGTTCTTGCGGCAGCATTTTTATGAAGTACATTCTTTGAAGCTGCAGTATCAATTATTTTTTGAGCTTTCTTAAGTGACTCACTAGCTTTAGTTTTATCTTGTGACTCAATATCAGCTCTTACAGCTTTCACAGCAGTTCTAACAACAGAACGCTGTGCATGCCTGAGCTTATATCTATCAGAGTTTTGTCTTGCTCTTTTAATTGCTTGTTTTGAATTAGCCATAATTAAGATGCGTAGTTTAAAGATGAATTGAGCATATGTCTATATTTATCGCATATCCAAAAAAAAGGCAGCTATATGCTGCCTTTTTATCTTAATCTGAATTAGAAATTATAAACTAATTCAACTCCAACAACTTTACCAGTCATCAAGGGTGAAAAAGAACCCCAACTTACTGGACTTACGTTACCATGTTTCACAGTATCTCTCATATTTTTTCCATATACGCCGATATTAATCTGTTCTGATGGAGAGTAGAAATCAACTCCAATATCAAGAATGTCTTGTTCATCAATCATGCCAAGATTATTGTCGTTATATGCAATCTCATCTCTATAAGAGTATGAAACTCTGGCACTCGCTGCCCAAGATTTAACATTGAAATCTTTTGTTAAGCCAACTGAGTAAGTGATGTCTGCAGCTCTTGGGAGTTTTAAGGCTAAATCAGTTCCATCAATAACACCGTCACCACTGATATCAAAAGTAACCTTATCATATTCAGCATCAAGACTTCCCAGTGAAAAGTTTAGAACCAAATCATCTTGAAGAAGATATGCCAGATCAACTTCAAGCCCGCTCATAGAAGCAGTTCCTGTGTTTTTAATATACTGAACAGGACCAGCTGGACCAGCTTCATTAAGAACTCTCTGCATGTCTGTAAGCTCGGAAGAGAAGTATGCAAGATTCAATCTACCTTTATCAAAAGATTTTTTCATACCTATTTCAAAGGTTGAAACCTCTTCCTGGTCATAAGGTCCTGGACCTTTATCAGGAGTTAGAGCAAGAATAGCAGTATTTCTCATATTATAACCACCTGATCTGTAACCAATTGCATAGTAGCCATAGTAGGTTGTATCTTCATCAGCAATATAAGTTAATCCCACTCTAGGAGATGTACTACTCCATGAGTCAGAATCAATAAAATCTCTGAGACATCCACCAGTAAATATTCTACAGCTAGCTTGAGCAGGAGTTCTTATATCAGATGGGTTCCTGCTTCCTAAGAAGTAAATATTGCTTGGCCCACCTGTTGCTAAGGCAGTAACACCGGCGGACAAAGATGCGACTGAAACTGATTTGTCCTCATCAGTAACTCTTACACCAACATCAATAGTAAGTTTTTCACTAAGTGGTTTTTCTATAGTTGCAAAAAATGCGGTTGTTTTTAAATTTTGTGTTCCACCACCATTCCATTCTGTTCCACCTAAAGTATTTGGCAAGAGTCTCATTTCATGGAACATAAGATCTCTATCAAAAGTAGCATAACCTACCAAGAGATCAAAATTTTCAAAAGAACCATTAAATCTTATTTCATGAGAACTATAGTCATCCTCAAGCTCTTGTGGAGCATGAAAAACAAAAATAGGTAATCCATCTATATCTCCCATACTTTGCATCTCAAGCGAACTTTCTCCATAAACGTAAGTAATCAGTCCATTACCAAAATCAACATCTTTTTCTACCTTCAAAGTTAATGTACTAGCTTCATCTTCTAGAAATCCCTCTTCATCAATATTTAAATCAAAAGCGTTTCTATCTCTTATAAAAGCTGGATTAAGGCAGGCAGGGCCTCCTTCAAATAGTGGAAAGCACTGTGCAGAAGGACCATCACCATCAGTTTCTTGGTTTAGATATTTTAGACTAATATCAAGTGAATCAGACGGACTGAAAAGAACAGTTCCTCTAAACATAGTAGATTCAATCTCACCATGAGGCGTGTTATTAAAATCATTTCTATGCCAACCTTCGTTGTCATTAGTATGCACAACAGCTCTAACTTTTAATTTATCTGATAAAGGACCACCGGAGGCAAACTGAACATATTTATTCATCCCGCCAGGATTTCCAAATCCATCATAAGCCAATCTCATAGTTGATTCCCATGTATCTCCAGGATTTTTTGTATTAACTAGGACGGCACCACCAATTGAGTTTTTACCCATAACCGTTCCTTGAGGGCCTCTAAGCACTTGAATACTCTCAATATCAAATCCATCAGATACGAGACCATTACCAACATAGACACCATCATTTATCATCGCAACAGGAGATTCCACTGAAGCAATAGATGAATTATGTCCTAATCCTCTTATTTGAAAGTTAGGAACATGATTTGAAGTTCCAATTTCATCCAAAGAAACATTTGGTATAGAAGTAATTTCAGTGAGGTCCCTAATTTTTAAGACCTCAATTTGATCTGATGAAATAGAAGTAATTGATATTGGAACTTCTTGCTCAGCTTCGACTTTTTTACGAGCAGTTGTAATCACTTCCTCAATCAAAGCTGAAGCTCTACTCGATTCCTGACCATTCATTTCTACTGAGAATGGAATGATTAAAAAACTCATTAACGTTAAAAAATAAAAAGACTTTTTCATTTTGCACCCCCTAGGTGTATGTGAATTCATCTTATATAAGTTTATATTTAATAGGAATGAAATTTATATCTACAAAATAGATATATTTATAATTATATTAACTGGTGGAGGCGGCGGGAATTGAACCCGCGTCCGTCAATCCTTCAGCCTAACTTCTACATGCATAGCTCACTCAATTGGCTTTTTGACTTTTACGACCCGAGGAGCAGGGTGTAAAAGCGAGCTTGATTAATTTAACCAAACTGTGTCCAAGCAACACAGCTTGGCTAGACTATGTGATTTGCCGATGCTTCAAACCATAGTCAATTCTGGCATCGGTTAGCATTAAGCTGCTAAAGCGTAGTTGTCGTTATTTGCAACTAAATTTTTTGTAGTATGTTTTACAAGAGTTACCACAATCTTGGCATGCGCTTCGGAGTCCAGTAGAAACGTCGAACCCTGTTCGCCCCCAAATCGGAGATGAATTATACAGTATTACTTGAAATTTTTAGTTGGATGACTATTATTTTTTGCATTTTTAAGAATTCTTCCCTGATCTCTTTCCCAATCCCTTTTTTTGATGTCTTGTCTTTGATCACGTAACTTCTTACCTTTGCCTGTAGCAATGTCACATTTTATATGATTATCTTTCCAGTACATTGAGGTCATAATGATTGTTAAGTTTTTTTCATTTTTAAGCTTTTGCAGTTGGTGAATTTCTTTTTTATTTAACAAAAGTTTTCTTGTTCTTATTGGATCAACATTAAAATCTTTTAAAGATGCTGGAGGATCAATTTTGATTCCAAATAACCAAGCCTCGTCCTTTTTAAAAGTTACATAGCTATTTTTAACGTCAATCTTTCCATCTCTGAGAGATTTAACCTCCCATCCCTCTAAAACAATACCAGCTTGGAAGGAATCTCCCAGTTCATAGTTCCTTGATGCTGTTTTATTCTTTACAATTAGCGCAGGTTTTTCTTTTGGCATACTTTATTATGTATCTTGACAAACTAAGTGCAATATTTTGAAAGAAATAAATTGAATATAACTAATATTAAATCTACATACGGATACATAGGGTTTCTTCCCTTTGCTGTTTTTTCACTATTGCCATGGATAATAGGTGGAGAGATAAGTAAAAGTTTCATTATTTTTCAGTTAGGTTACGGATCCATAATTATTACCTTTTTAGGTGGCTTTGCGTGGGGCTGGAGAGACAATCAAAAAAATCAGAAATTAAATTTATCAATTGGTATTGGCTTTAGTTTATTGGGATGTTTAATATTATTGCTAACATATTTTAATTTAATCTTATTATCTTTAATTACCTCTATAATTAGCTTCTATCTTTTTTATGTATTTGAAAAATCTACAGAAGATTTCCAAAAAAAAGATATCGATTATCAGAAATTTCGTAAAATTCTAACTTTATTAGTATGTATTAGCTTTTTAATATCAGCTGGATATTGGATTAATCCATATAGTAATCCATACTTGTAATAATAATGGAAAAAATACTCAAATCTCATGGTGCTTGGATAGGAAAATGGACATTTATCCTTGCTGCAACTGGATCAGCTGTTGGTCTTGGGAATATATGGGGATTCCCATATAAAGCTGGCACAAATGGTGGCGGGGCATTCGTTTTGATCTACCTAATGTGTATTCTTATGATTGGGGTGCCAATTATGATAAGTGAAATTATTATTGGTAGAAGGGCTGGCAATAGCCCTATCAATGCTATGAAAAGAACTGCTCTAGACTCCAATAGCACCTCTTTATGGAAATTTGTTGGATGGAGTGGAATTACAGCAGGCATCTTAATACTATCTTTTTATAGTGTGATAGCTGGAATTTGTTTAAATTATATTTTTATAGCAGCTTTTTCTGATGGTGTCCTCAGCTCATCAGAGCAATTTGGAGCAGTTATCGAATCACCAAGTAATCTGTTGTTTTGGCACTCTATTTTTATGTTGCTAACTTTTTTAATTGTTTCTGCTGGTGTAAAAAATGGAATAGGGAGGATGGTTAAGATTTTAATGCCCATGCTAGGCTTCCTTCTAATATTTATGGTTTTATATGCAATGTTTAATGGCGCATTTTCTAAAGCGTTAAGTTTCTTATTTGCTCCAGATTTTTCAAATGTAACTTCTGAGACTTTTCTTAGTGCAATGGGACAAGCTTTTTTTAGTTTAAGTCTTGGAATGGGCTCGATAATGGCATACGGAGCTTATATGCCAAAAGATCAAAAAGTTGTGCCGACCTCATTTACTGTTGCTTCATTAGATACCCTTGTTGCTATGCTTGCAGGCCTGGCAATATTTCCAATTATTTTTGCATTTAATTTAGAACCTAATAGTGGCCCTGGTTTGGTATTCGTTTCTATGCTTTCAGCTTTCAATCAAATGCAATTTGGACAATTAATAGGACCATTTTTCTTTATATTATTATCAATTGCTGCATTAAGTTCTTCAATTTCATTACTTGAGCCTGGTGTTGCTTACCTGTCAGAGGAGGGATTCTTATCAAGAAAAAACTCAGCTTTGGCAATATCATTATTTGCTTGGTTGCTAGGAATAGGAACAGCATTAAGCTTCAATATACTATCTAATTTTGAACTTACACCAGGTAGAAATTTTTTAGATTCAATGGATTTCATTGCCAATCAAATTCTTCTGCCACTTGGCGGCATGCTTATAGCAATTTTTGTAGGTTGGTTTATGAAGAAAGAGTTAATCACAGATGAGGTGGGATACGTCAATCCCATAATCTTTAAATTATGGAGATTTTTTATAAAGTTTATAGCTCCTGTAAGCGTTGCACTTATTTTTATCTCTCAAATACTTTAAAGTGCCAAGAAGAGTAAGCTTTTCAAAAAATATTGACAAAGACCATCGTCAAATCTTTAATCACATTGCAAACTTTGAGAATTATTCGTCTTACATTCCTGGATGCACAAATGCAAAACTCATCCAGAAAGAAGATGAATACGAAGTGGGGGAGCTTGAATTTAATTTTTTACTAAGAAATTATTCTATAAAATCAAAAAATTTCCTTTTAGGAAACACTATTTTAATAAAACAAATAGAGGGTCCATTTGAGTCATTTGATGGAGAGTGGAGGGTTTTAGAAACTGACAATCAAAATACTGAGGTCACTTTTAAAGCTGAGTTCCAATTACCTTTTTTGCTAAATAATTTATTGCCAGACAAAGTTATCGATAATTTTTGCAAAGTTGCAATTGAGGCATTTGTAGATAGGATTACCAAAGAGTAATTATTCAGATAATTTTTCAATCATCCAGCTATCAACTGTATTATCTTGATTAAAAAATATTGATAATTTACTTTCATCTAGCATTTCATCACCTACTTTTACAGAATAATAATAATCCCATCTATTTGAACGAAAAGGGTCTTTAACAAGAGCAGTACCAAAAATAAATTGAACTTGCTCTTTTGACAAACCTTCTGCTAATTTTTCAATATCATCTTCATCAAATATATTGCCTTGTAGGATTGGTACTTTGTATGGACTTAAAGAAGTGCATGAAACAACAAAAAAAATTGATAGAAGGATTGTGATTTTTTTAGAAAAATTAAATTTTGATATTTTTTTCATATTGAATCTTTATTATACTTATAAAGAAATTTTATGTCTCAAGGGACATAGTCATAATTTTTTAAAACTGTACTATACTTAACAAATATGAACAATCAGAATCAAGAATTAAAGAAAGCTGGTTTAAAAGCAACATTACCAAGAATAAAGATCATGGAAGTCTTGGCATCAACTGCAATTCAAGAAGAAGCTCACTTTAGTGCTGAAGATATATATAAAGAACTCCTCAAAAATGGTGAAAATATTGGCTTGGCTTCTGTATACAGAGTACTAACACAATTTGAGTCAGCAGGAATGGTTAAGAAGCATCACTTTGAAGGAAGTCATGCTGTTTATGAGGTTATCGAAGAAAATCATGAGCATATGGTAGATGTAGAAACTGGAAAAGTACTTGAATTTCAAGACCAAGAGTTGGTAGATAAATTAAATAAAATAGCTAATGATGTAGGCTATCAATTAGTAGATCATAATCTTGTTCTGCATGTAAAAAAGCTCGAATCATAAATATACCCTTGAACTGATACTTTATATCCTTATATATAGGCTATAGGGATATAGGTATGAATAAAGAAAATAAAAAAACTGAAGAGGATATTCAGAAATCTGAAGAAAATCTAAATGGCTTAGATCACGAATCAGAAGTATCAAGTGAACCAGATTCAGAAGATGAAAATCTAGGAACTCCTTCGTATGAGGAACTCTTAGATAAGAATGAAGAAATAAAAAATTCTTTACTTCGTTTAAATGCAGACTTAGATAATGCATACAAAAGAACTCTTTCAGAGGTTGAGAAAGCTCATAAATATGGCACTGAGCGACTACTTACTGAGCTTTTGCCAGTTATCGATAATCTAGAGAGCGCTCTTAGTAATTTATCAGAAAATTCAACAAAAGAGGATAAAGAGGGTATAGAACTAACTTTAAAATCTTTTGAGTCTACTCTTGATAAATTCGGAATGGTGCCCATCTACCCTGTTAATGAGGAATTTAATCCAGAAAAGCACGAAGCTGTCTCAATGGAAAAAGATGAGAGCAAAAAAGATGGACTCGTTGGTAATATATTTCAGAGAGGCTGGGAGTTGCACTCTAGAGTCATAAGACCAGCTAGAGTGACTGTGATTAAAAATTAGAGGAAAAAAATATGTCAAAAATTATAGGAATTGATTTAGGTACAACAAATAGCTGCGTTGCTGTTGTTGAAGGACAACAACAAAAAGTTATTGAAAATGCAGAGGGTGGTAGAACCACTCCTTCAGTAATAGCATATACGGATAACGATGAAGTGCTTGTTGGATTACCAGCAAAAAGACAAGCTGTAACAAATCCAGAAAATACTTTATATGCAATCAAGAGGCTTATTGGTAGAACATTTGATGATGAAGTTGTAAGTAAAGATGCTGACATGGTGCCTTATAAAATTATTAAAGCAGATAATGGTGATGCTTGGGTTGAGGCTTCAAAAAAACAATTAGCGCCACCTCAAGTTGCTGCCGAAGTTCTGAAGAAAATGAAAAAAACTGCTGAGGACTATTTAGGACATGAAGTTAAAGAGGCGGTTATTACAGTGCCAGCTTATTTTAATGACTCCCAAAGACAAGCAACTAAAGATGCTGGAAAAATTGCAGGTCTGGATGTAAAAAGAATTATTAATGAGCCTACAGCTGCAGCCTTAGCATATGGTCTTGATAAAGGTAAAGGCGATTCAACAGTTGCTGTTTATGATTTGGGTGGTGGAACATTTGATATTTCAATAATTGAAATATCTGACGTTGATGGCGAACATCAGTTTGAAGTGTTATCAACTAATGGAGATACGTTCTTAGGTGGAGAAGATTTTGATTTAAGATTAATTGATTACTTTGTAGATAAATTTAAAGAAGAATCAGGTTTTGACCTAAAAAGCGATCCACTTGCCTTACAAAGGCTTAAAGAAGCTGCTGAAAAAGCTAAAATAGAACTCTCTTCCTCTGAACAGACAGAAGTAAATTTACCTTATATTACTGCTGATAGCTCGGGCCCAAAGCATTTTGTTCATAAAATTACTAGAGCCAAACTAGAATCGCTTGTTGAAGACTTAGTTGACAAAAGTCTCGAGCCTTTAAAACTTGCTCTCAAAGATGCAAAAATTAGTAAAAGTGAGATAGATGAAATATTGCTAGTTGGTGGACAGACCAGGATGCCACTCGTACAAAAGAAAGTAGCAGAATTTTTCGGTAAAGATCCAAGAAAAGATCTTAATCCAGATGAGGCTGTAGCAGTTGGTGCAGCAATACAAGGGTCAGTTCTCTCTGGCGATACAACAGATGTTTTATTGTTAGATGTAACCCCACTTACTCTTGGAATAGAAACCCTGGGGGGTGTTGCAACACCCTTAATAGAAAAGAATACAACAATACCTACTCAAAAATCTCAGGTCTTTTCAACAGCTGAAGATAATCAAACCGCTGTCACTGTTCATGTAATACAAGGTGAGAGGACACAGGCTTCACAAAATAAATCATTAGGCCAGTTTAATCTTACAGACATACCTGCAGCATCTAGAGGAGTTCCACAGATTGAAGTTTCTTTCGATTTAGATGCAAACGGTATTCTTAATGTATCTGCTAAAGATAAAAATACTGGAAAAGAACAATCTATTGTTATTAAAGCTTCAAGTGGACTTTCAGATGAAGATATTGAAAAAATGGTTAAAGATGCTGAGGCGAATGCGGAAGATGATAAGAAGTTTGAAGAGCTAGTGAAAACTAAAAATAATGCCGATATGCTAGTTCATGCAACAAGAAAGACCATTAATGAGTCTGAAGATAAACTTGATGATGAAGAGAAAAAGCAAGTAGAAGAAGCACTTAGCTCACTTGAAGAAGCAATAAAATCCGAAGATGCAGAAACAATTGAAGCTTCAATTAAAAACTTAAATGATGTGTTAACTCCATTAACAGAAAAATTATATAAACAGGAGTCTGCAGAAGGCAGTTCTGAGGAAGATGCTGATTCAGCAGAATCTGCTGAAAATACTGTTGATGCTGAGTTTGAAGAAGTTAACGAAGAAGAAGAAAAAGAAGAAGCAAAAGAAGAAGAAAAATAGATAAATACTATGTCGAAGAGAGACTATTATGAAACTTTAGAAGTCTCTCGCGACGCTTCAACATCGGAATTAAAAAAAGCTTTCAAAAAGAAAGCAATGAAATTTCATCCTGATAGAAATCCAGATAATCCTCAAGCTGCAGAAAAATTTAAAGAAGCTGCTGAAGCTTATGATGTACTTTCTGACCCTCAAAAGAAATCTGCTTATGATCAATTTGGTCATTCCGGTGTAGAGGGTATGGGCGGAGGTGGTCCGAATTTCAATGATGTAAATATTAATGATATTTTTGGCGATATATTTGGAGATGTTTTTGGAACTAGATCTCAATCTAGAAGACAAAGGAGAGGCTCTGATCTTCAATATAATCTTGATTTATCTCTTAAAGAAGCCGTTTTAGGAATTCAAAAAAAGATTAAGATTCCTTCATATAGAGAATGTCATGATTGTAATGGAAGTGGTGCCGCCAAAGGATCAAGTCCTGTAACCTGTATGAATTGTAACGGTTCGGGACAGGTCAGAATGCAGCAAGGCTTTTTTTCAGTTCAGCAGACATGCTCAGTATGTTCCGGTACAGGTCAGGTAATCAAAGACAAATGTAGAACTTGCAGTGGAGTTGGAGCGATAAAAGAGAATAAAACTTTATCGGTGAATATACCTGCAGGAGTTGATAATGGTGACAAGGTAAGATTAAGTGGTGAAGGCGAGTGGCAAAAAGGAGGCCAATCTGGAGACCTTTACGTTGCCATAAGAGTTAATGAAGATCCAATATTTGAAAGAGATGGAAGACATCTCTATATAGAAGCACCTATACCATTTGAAGTTTCGGTAATTGGTGGCTCAATAAAAATACCTACGTTAGAAAAAACAATATCATTAAAGATACCTTCAAATACTCAAACTGGAAAAGTCTTTAGAATTAAAGGACAGGGAGCTGCAATGGTAAGGGATAGTAGAAGAGGAGACATATTATGCAGAGTGGTTGTTGAAACACCCTCTAACTTAAATAAAGAGCAAACTAAGTTGCTTAATGAATTAAGCAAATCACTTGATCAGTCTAAAAATTATCCTGGTACAGATATATTTTTGAAAGCAATTTCAAAAATAAGAGATTAATGCTTAAGGTTTTTATTAACGGGTCGTCTGGAAAGGTAGGGACCTCTTTATCTAGAATCGTCAACCAAAAAAGTGACCTTTATGTTAATAATAAAGATATATCCTCAGCAGATGTAGTTATTGACTTTAGTCATCCTGATTCCACTACTCAAATAATCCAGCAGTGTTCTTCAAATAAAATACCATTAATTATTGGAACAACCGGATTAAAAAAAAATATATTAAATGAAATAAAAAAAGCCTCAGAATTAATACCAATTGTATTAGCTTCAAATATGAGTATTGGCATTAATCAATTAAAAATAAATTTAGAAAAATATCTCCAAAATATTGAAAATGAAACAACTTGTGTAATTGAGGAAACTCACCATGCCAAAAAAATAGATAAACCTTCTGGAACAGCTATAGAAATAAACAATTTTATAAAAGAATTTGATAAGAAAAAAAACATTAGTTCAATAAAAACAGCTTCAATAAGAAAAGGTGATATTTTTGGGATACATAAAATAACTTTTCAAAATAAAGAAAATCCTTGCGTATTCAAACATCAAACTCTATCTAGAGATGTTTATGCAAATGGAGCTTTGCGTTGTGTTTTAAAAATTTCAAATAAATCACCTGGCCTATATAATTTTGAAGATGTTATTAATTAAGATAATTCTTTAAAAACTGCTAATTTTTCTATAGAATACCTTCACTTTAAACACGAAGATTCATTTGTAATAAAGTTGGGGTGCTTTTATTAGTCAACTTTATTTTGAATTGGAGAATAACCCCATAGGAGAATTAAATTGAGTATAGTATCAATTAAAGACCTGCTCCAAGCAGGCGTTCATTTCGGTCATCAACAAAGATTTTGGAATCCAAAAATGGATGAATTTATTTTTGACACAAGAAAACAGATAAGCATAATTAATCTTGAATTAACCCAACAACATCTTAGTGCCGCTGCATCAAAAGTAGAGGACATTTGCTCCAAAGGAAATAAGATACTTTTTGTTGGTACAAAAAGATCAGCCAGCAAGACAATTAAAGAAGAGGCTTCATCAATTGGACTACCTTATGTAGATAAAAGATGGTTGGGCGGAACATTAACAAATTGGAAAACTATAAGAGGTTCGATAAGAAGGCTTATAGATATTGAGGAAATGATTTCTTCTGGAAGAATTGAAAAGCTTATAAAAAAAGAAGCAGTCGAAATTCAAAAAGAGCATACTAAATTGGTGGCAAGTGTTGGCGGTATAAAGGACATGAAAGGGTTACCAGATGCAATATTTGTAATTGATGTTAAATATGAAAAGATTGCTGTACTAGAAGCTAAGAAGATGGGCATTCCAGTTATTGCATTAGTTGACACAAATTCAGATCCTGATGGAATTGATACAATAATACCTGGCAATGACGACGCTATCCGATCTATAAGACTTATAACAAAAGTTATTGCAGATGCTTGTGCAAGCGGTCTTGAATCATCTAAAGGCTTTGCTCCAAAATCAGATTCACCAGTAATACAAACTGTTAAAAAAGAAGAAGCTCCAGTGGTGGAGGAAGCTGCAGAAGTAAAAGAGGCTGAAGAAGAAGCTCCAGTGGTGGAGGAAGCTGCAGAAGTAAAAGAGGCTGAAGAAGAAGCTCCAGTGGTGGAGGAAGCT
>ERZ802822.140-NODE-140-length-54848-cov-9.005952_pt1 | contig 54848 bp, 55 predicted proteins | sample MGYA00345649_ERZ802822 | MGnify/ENA primary metagenome ERZ802822 (study PRJEB30503, sample SAMEA104212359) | marine metagenome | biome: Westerlies Biome; feature: [SRF] surface water layer (ENVO:00010504) within the epipelagic zone...; material: water... | reverse complement strand
CAGGCCGTGGCTGCATTGGCATATGGCACGCAAAGCGTACCGCGGGTCGATAAAATCGTGGGTCCCGGCAATGCCTACGTTGCAGCCGCAAAAAAACAGGTTTTTGGCCAGGTTGGCATCGACATGATTGCCGGACCAAGCGAAGTGTTGGTGATAGCCGACGGTACCACAGAGGTGGATTGGGCGGTGCTGGACCTGTTCTCCCAGGCCGAACATGACGCATCGGCGCAAGCCATTTTATTAAGCACTGACCGAGCATTTTTGGCGCAAGCAAAGCTACGCATAGAACAAATGTTGCCGCAGATGGCGCGGGCGGAGATTATCGACAAGTCCCTGCAAGACCGTGGCGCTTTGATCTATTGCAAGGATCAGACGCAGGCACTCGAGGTTGCCAACCGAATTGCCGCAGAGCATTTGGAACTCGCTGTGGCAGATCCGAATGCTTGGGTCAGCGGCCTACGTCATGCAGGGGCTATTTTTCTCGGTCCTCATACTGGGGAGACTTTTGGTGATTACATGGCTGGCCCTTCCCATGTTCTGCCTACTTTCGGTACAGCCCGCTTCGCCTCGCCACTTGGGGTGTATGACTTTCAAAAGCGTAGTTCTATCGTTGGCATATCTCGTGAAGCTGCTCAAGCTCTGTCGGGGCCAACAGATCTGCTCGCGACGTCTGAGGGACTGGAGGCTCACGCCTTGGCCGCCCGGGTGCGGGGTAACAAGCCTCAGCAATGAAGGAGGGTGGGGACTCAGATTTGCATGCTCTCGGCGCCCTCACGCCCGCCCAGCTGTATGCCCGCGCACTGGATTCGAATGAGGTTCTAGCGGATTCGGCACAACAGCGAGTCGTTGAGTTACTGCAAGCGCGCTACGTTCATCTTTTGCAACACCCTCCGCAAAGATCAGGTACCACCAGTCGTTGGCTCAGCAAACTAGGCTGGGGCGGTGCGAGCAAGGCAGGAAAATCCACCCGGGGTCTGTATCTGTGGGGCGGCGTTGGGCGCGGCAAAACCATGATGATGGATATGTTTTGCAGCGCGCTACCCACCCAGCGCAGACAGCGGATGCACTTTCATCGCTTCATGCGCCGAGTCCACGACGCGCTGGGTCGTCATGCTGGCCAAGCGAACCCGCTGCTAAAAGTGGCCGATGAGATAGCCGATGCAGGTGATGTGCTGTGCTTCGACGAATTCTTCGTGTCTGACATCGGCGACGCCATGATTCTAGGCGAGGTAATGACCGCTCTTTTTCAGCGCGGCGTGACGTTAGTCGCCACATCCAATGTCGAACCAGCCCGTCTCTACGAGAACGGCTTGCAGCGCTCGCGTTTTTTACCGGCCATCGATGAAATCTATAGGCACTGCGATGTGCACCATATTGACGCGGGACAAGATTTTCGCCTTCGTGCGTTGCAGCAAGCTAAGTTGTATCACTTCCCCTTGAATGAGCATGCGCAGCTGAGCATGGAGGAGAACTTCGCTGGGCTGGCGGCTGAAGAAGCCAAGGCCGACGTAAGCCTAAGTATTGAAAACCGCCCGATCAGAGCGCGGAAAGTGGCCGGCGACGTGGTCTGGTTTGACTTCGCGAATATTTGCGAGGGACCGCGCAGTCAAAATGACTACATCGAGCTGGCGACCCTGTTTACCACGGTGCTGGTCAGCAACGTACCTGTGCTGGGCACCACGAAAGAGGATGCAGCGCGTCGCTTCATAAGTCTGGTGGACGAGTTCTATGATCGTCGGGTCAAACTCATCCTTTCCGCCGATGATTCCATCGCAGAGCTTTATCAGGGCCAGCGCCTAAGTTTCGAATTTCAGCGTACTCAGAGCCGATTGCTGGAGATGCAGTCTGAATCCTATCTCAGCGAGCCCCACGTATCCTGAAACACGCGTGTGCGCCGCAGACAAGGGGCGCTGTCCGCTGCGCCGATTCGTAAGCCCAGCCTATAGAGATGTTGTAAAGCATCGGGTGCTCTACTATCATTCGCGCCCCTTTTGGGGCTCACCGATTCTCGCCAGTGTTCGCAACAGCAGAATCATCGGTGCGCGATCGCTGAATATCGGCGAAAGAGCAGACGCCAACGTGAACGAGCGTCGGGCATACGCGGCGACATAAGACCGCCAGCACAACAGAGGCAGAACATGAAAACGGTAAGTATGCGAGAGCAGGACGTCGTCCGGTCTTGGTGGATTATCGACGCGCAAGACAAGACGCTTGGCCGAATTGCTACCGAGGTAGCCAGTCGCCTGCGTGGCAAACACAAGCCAGAGTTTACTCCCCATGTCGACACCGGTGACTACATCGTCATCGTGAATGCGGAAAAAGTGCGGGTAACCGGTAATAAAGAACAAGGCAAGATGTACTGGCGTCATACCGGGTATCCCGGCGGTATTCGCAGCACTTCTGTCGAAACCATGCGCGCGGAACATCCAGAACGTATGTTAGAAATTGCTGTCAAAGGCATGCTGCCCAAGAACCCCTTGGGACGAGCGATGTTTCGTAAACTCAAAGTGTACTCAGGGCCAGATCACCCACACAGCGCGCAGCAACCTCAGGTCTTGGAGCTATAGATGACGGATTACGATTACGGAACAGGGCGACGCAAGACTGCGGCAGCACGAGTGTTTATCTCTGGTGGTACCGGGCGCATCTTTGTGAATGCACGCCCACTCGATGAGTTTTTCGGCCGCGAGACATCGCGAATGGTCGTTCGGCAGCCGCTGGAAGCTGCGGATCTTGTCGACAAGCTAGATTTGAAAATCACTGTACGCGGTGGAGGCAGTTCTGGCCAAGCAGGCGCTATTCGCCACGGCATCGCGCGGGCGCTGGTCGAGTACGATGAAAATCTGCGCCAACCCATGCGCCAAGCTGGCTTTTTGACGCGTGATGCGCGCGCCGTTGAGCGTAAGAAAGTGGGTCTGCGCAAAGCGCGTAAACGTCCACAGTTCTCCAAGCGCTAATACGCATAATCGAGTCGCGAAAAGGGCCAATGGCTGTCCGATATGGATGCAGCTGTGGTAGTCTTCGCGCTCGAGGATTGGGCCGTTCGAGAGGGAGCGGTTCAGCCTAGAGAAAACGCCAAAGGACATTAACGTTGAACATTAACGTTCGATGGTAAATCTCGCGGGTTCAGGGCAGGTCGCAAGAGAGCACCCTGAACACAAAGGTTGCGAAAGGTTTTATCGAAAGACGACGCGACGCCGGTGCCAGTCCGCTGAGGATCTGGGCTGGCATCACAGCCGCTGCGTGCTGTCCGCTTTAACGCGGGCCCAGCCAACTAGGTCGGAAGTGACCGCTGATAAAACCGAAAACCTGTTTAGAGCCACCATTTGTACAACACACTCACAGGGAGTCTAGTGTCGTGAGCGAAGGCGCAGTAAATAATACTTCAGGCGAGACCGACCAAGAAAACGGCAGCAACAGTCGCCGCTACTTTTTGATTCAAGCAACGTCAGCGGTTGCTGCGGTCGGCGCAGTTGGCGCAGCTTGGCCGTTTATCAAATACTGGACACCCAGCGCAAAGGCGAGAGCCGCCGGCGCTCCGGTGAAAATCGATTTTTCCAAACTGGCACCGGGCGAAATGCTGAGTCCCATTGTCGCCTGGCGAGGCAAACCGATTTTTGTGGTCTATCGCGACCAGCCTTCGATTGACGCACTCGAATCAGACGCAAGTGGCTTGGCTGACCCAGATTCAACGAACCCCGAACAGCAACCCGATTTTGCCGTCAACCCATGGCGCTCTGAACGTCCAGAGATTGGTGTGTATGTGGGTATTTGCACCCATCTTGGCTGCTCGCCTAAGTACGTCAAAACCGACAACTTTGAAAACACTGGCCAAGGGGGCTTCTTCTGCCCGTGTCATGGTTCAAAGTTTGACCTCGCCGGTCGAGTGGTTTCAGGTGTCCCGGCACCGTATAACTTGGAAGTGCCACCGTATCGGTTCGAGTCCGATACAGTCATCGTGATTGGATAAGGGCGTTTAAACGCGGCAGCTGCCGTGATGCGACGCGGTATTAAGTTTTCATATGCAATTCGGCCCTTTCAGAAGAGGGTCATGACGAAAAAAGGTGTTGCCTAATGGATAAGTCCGAAACACAAAGCTCTAACTCAGGCTTAGCAGGTGCGATGGAATGGATCGATAAACGGTTCCCCGCCTCGGAGACGTTCGAGTACCACATGTCACGGTACTACGCGCCGAAAAACTTCAACTTCTGGTACTACTTTGGGTTTCTAGCCATGTTCGTGCTGGTGAACCAACTGGTGACCGGCGTTTGGCTGACCATGAACTATGTACCCAGCGGTGACGGAGCATTTGCGTCTGTTGAGTACATTATGCGGGATGTCGAATACGGATGGTTGATGCGCTACCTGCATTCGACCGGCGCATCGTTTTTCTTCGTGGTGATCTATTTGCACATGTATCGTGCGTTGCGCTACGGATCCTATCGCGGGCCACGAGAACTGTTGTGGTTGATCGGCATGGCCATATTCGTTGCGTTGATGGCAGAGGGCTTCTTTGGCTACCTGCTGCCTTGGGGCAACATGTCGTATTGGGGAGCCCAAGTCATTGTGTCGCTGGTTGGCGCCATTCCCTATGTCGGCCCCGATCTCATGGAATGGGTCCGTGGCGACTTTCTGATGTCAGAAACCACACTCAACCGATTCTTCGCATTGCATGTGGTCGCCTTACCCTTGGTGCTTTGCATCCTCATCTTTGTGCACATTGTTGCTCTTCACCACGTGGGTTCTAACAACCCTGACGGTATCGAAATCAAGAAAAACAAAGACGAGAACGGCGTGCCGCGCGACGGCATACCCTTCCATCCGTACTACACCGTGCACGACATTCACGCGATGGTGGTGTTCTTATTTATCTTCTGCGCGGTCGTGTTCTTCGCGCCAGAAATGGGCGGCTATTTTCTCGAAAAGCCAAATTTTGAAATGGCTGACCCGCTGAAGACGCCCGAGCATATCGCTCCGGTCTGGTACTACACCCCGTTCTACGCGATGTTGCGCGCTGCAACCTTCCCGCTGTTCGGATTGTCCGCAAAATTCTGGGGCTTAGTGATTATGGCCGGCGCGATCATCATTCCTGCGGCGCTGCCTTGGCTTGACCGAAGCCCGGTCAAATCCATGCGCTACAAGGGGTCGATTTCCCGCGTGATGCTGACACTATTCGTCATCAGCTTCTTTATTCTGGGCTACTTGGGAACTCAGGCACCATCGAAGGCCGGTACAATTGCCGCGCAAGTCTGCACAGCAATTTACTTCGCGTACTTCATTTTGATGCCTTGGTACACCCGGGTAGAGCAAACTCAGCCTGAACCGGAGAGGGTTACGGTCTAATGAAAAAAATACTGCTTACGCTATTGGTGACGTTGCCGGTCGCAGCATGGTCTGCGAGCGCGTCGAACTGGCCGATGGAAGAATTTGATGGCGACCTGCAGAACCTTCCTAGTCTGCAAAACGGCTTTAAGCTTTACGCCAACTACTGCATCGGCTGTCACGGCCTGCAATTCCAGCGCTATGAGCGTACTGCAGATGATCTGGGCATTCCCCATGATCTCGCGTTGAAAAACCTGATTTTCACCGATCAAAAAATCGGCGACTTGATGACCACGTCCATGCCCAAGGAGGCAAGCAAGGCGTGGTTTGGCGCTGCGCCACCAGATCTGACGATGGTCACGCGAGTGCGTAACCCGGACTGGGTCTATAACTACCTGAAGACGTTCTATGTCGACGATAGCCGACCCTTGGGCGTGAACAACAAGGTGTTTGCCAATGTTGGTATGCCCAACGTGTTGTTAGATTTGCAGGGTGTGCAGCGTGAAGTGTGTACCGACGGGGTATGTGATCAGCTTGCGCTAGAGGCAGGTTCCGGTGCGATGAGCGCCGAGGAGTTCGACTCCGCCATCTACGACCTGACCAATTTTCTGTATTACGTCAGTGAACCCGCCCGGCTAGAGCGCCAGAGAACAGGTGTCTTCGTGCTGTTATTCCTGATTATCTTAGGAAGCTTTACGTACCTGCTGAATCGCGAGTACTGGAAAGATATCGAGCATTAGGCTCACGAGCGGGCTTGTGGTTATAGCAATCACGAGCCTGCAGCCGCTTTTCGACCCCGCCTGACAAAAGAGAACCGCATCAATGAGTATCGTAACCAAGCGCTCCGCCATGACCCTGTTTTCCGATCCCAGAGATCAGTACTCGCACCGCGTGAGACTGGTATTGGCTGAGAAGGGCGTCACCGTAGATATCGTTGACATTGTCGCGGGCAAAGAGCCAGAAGACTTAGCGGAGCTCAACCCCTACAACACGCTGCCGACGTTGGCAGATCGCGACTTAGCTCTCTATGAAGCCAACGTCATCATGGAATACCTCGATGAACGCTTTCCTCATCCACCGTTGTTGCCAGTCTATCCAGTGCAGCGGGCGCTATCCCGGCTGTGGATCTCGCGTGTTGAAAAGGAATGGAGCTCGCGTCTGGATGTGTTGATGTTGGGCAAGGGTCGAGAAACCGTTCTCAGCAAGGCGCGTAAAGAGCTGCGAGAGAGCATCATCGCGATTGCACCCATATTCGCGGAAAAGCCGTTCTTCATGAACGAAGAGCTTTCCTTGGTGGACTGCTGCGTGGCGCCGATTCTTTGGCGTTTAAAAGAAGTGGATATCACGCTGCCTGAGCGCTCAACGAAGCCGTTGCATCGATACATGCAATCGATGTTCGAGCGCGATGCGTTTCGCGCTAGCTTGACGGAAGCTGAAATGGAGATGCGTGAGTGAAGCCGCGACGGCCTTACTTATTGCGCGCACTCTACGAGTGGATTGTCGACAGCGGTGAAATACCCAATGTCTTGATCGATGCAGAGATCGACGGTGTTGTCGTACCCAAGGAACATGTGCGAGATGGGCAAATTGTTCTGAATATTTCCCCCCAGGCCGTGCGTAATCTGAATCTTGGCGATGACTACGTGATGTGCGAGGGCCGTTTCTCAGGGCGCTCAATGGAACTGATATTGCCCATCATCAGTATCCGCGCAATTTACTGCAGAGACTCCGGCCAAGGCTTGGCCTTTGATGACGAAGACATGCACGCTGACGATGATGCTGCCGAAGAACCCGAGGCAGTACCCCTGCAGAGCACCGAGAGCGCAACCGACGAGGCGGCCGGAAAAGGGCCTGATAACGACGGTCCTAGACCAACGCTCCGCCTAGTATAACCGCGCAAAGTCAGGAGAGGCGCAGAGTCCTGCGTTGACCTTTCAGGATGCAGGTTCGGATAGGTAATCAAATACCTTCACAATTTTCTGCACGCCAAATGATTTCTGAACCTCAGCGACAACCAACTCGCCGTCGCTGCGGCTGATCTTACCCATGAGGTATACGACCCCATTCTCGGTGACGACCTTGACCTTGCCGGCGGGCACCTCTGCTGCGACCAATAACCGGGCTTTGACCTTGCCCGACAAATAGCTGTCGTTGGTGCGCGCTAGCATTGATATTGGACCTTGAACGGTAAGGTAGTTGTAGACTTTGTCAGGATCGACCTTGTACAGCGACTCGGTCACTTCTGTCGCCTTTTCTTTCAGGCGCGGAGACGCAACCTCTCCTAACAGTAGCACTAAGCCGTCGTAGACCGTGATCACCAGATGGGCGCTCGCAAAACCCTCATCGGCTGCGCGAATTTCCTTCGCTATGACGAACTCCAGGGCGTTGTCGTCAATCAGATCGCCGGGCGTGCGGCGTTCTTCGGGATTGTTGGTACAGGCGGTAGTCAGGGTGAGTACCGCGACGAGGAGTGCTGCAAGAAAGGGTGGTCGATAGCAGTTCATACGAAGGCGTCTTTGATCCAATGGACGATGGGCAAGTAGTGTGGCCGTGTCACCGCTATAACGTCAAATCGCGTCGTATGGTGCAGTGCATTTGTAGCGGCTAGGTAGTGTGTCGCGGCAGCGATGATGCGCTTTTGCTTGGTTTTGGTAATGGTTTCTTCTGGTGCGCCATAAGCCGAGGTCTTGCGGTACCTAACTTCTACGAAGACGAGCGTTTGTTCAGGGCAAGACGAGTCCAGCATGACAAGATCGATCTCGCCTCGGCGACACCGATAATTTTTGTGCAGTAGGGCGAGGCCCCGACAGCGCAGGTAAGCAGCAGCGAGATCTTCGCTCCAGTGCAGTGACATCGAATCTGCTGTCTGTCAGCCTAGTTTGTCTCGGTGAGGCTCGAGCCAGTGTCTTGGCTGAGCATCAGCGTGCCTCGGCTGCTTATTTCAGCCATGGTCAACTCGCGTGCAACCAGCCCCTCCCGGCCAAGAGTTAGTTCACCGCTCGCCATATTGAGGCGCAAACGAAATTGCTCATCGAAGTGTTCTTTATGGGTTTGTATCCAATGCACCCATGTTGCAAGTCGGTAGGCGTCTAGCCCAAGTGCGAAAAGTTCTAGTAGGGGCTGCTCGCGAAGATCGAAGGCTGCAGTCATCCCTGCCGCCACCGGGTCAGGATCTGTCAGTAACGGCAGCTCGGTGACATGAAACCCAGCGATGTCTGACAATCTCCCGGACCGGGCGGATTGCGATGTCGCAAAAACTGGCAACTCATCTGCGAAGTGAAACTGCAGAGCTGGAACCAGCGCCTTAGCCTCTAGCGCGCTGGTAAAGGCGACAACCGCATCAAGGTCTTCTCTGCCTCTGGGTAAAAACTCAATCTCTTCGCTCAATAGGCGTTGCAGTTCGCTATGCCGTTGCTGGCTGGCCGCAACGCCCATGGCCGTACCGATGGTGCCCGTGATTTCTCGTGGCCGGTCAAAATCGGCAAAAACCATCACACCCTGCCATTGGCTTTTCAGTGCCTGGATAGCGCGATAGGCCCATGACTCGCGGTTCACGACGACCATAAGCCTGTCGTGGCCACGTGCGCGTAGATGTTTGGCTAGGGTGAGCGCTTCGTCTTCAATGGCTGGCGCAAATTGGTAAACGACCCCTGATACGGGCGATGGCTGGGTTTGCCCGCTTTCTTCGATGCGATTCAACACGATCCAACTCGGCGACGGTCTTTCCTGTGTCATGGCCAGAGATGGCATGGGGCTTGCGGACAGTAAGCGCTGCCCGCGTTCCTTTAATAGCGGCCCCACAATCACGTCGCTGTCAGCGTTGGCAACCTGTGACAACAAAGCAGCATCGCCGAGCGCATTACTATCGAAAAAGGTGACATCTGATGTCGCGACAGATGAGGCGATCAGGCTGGCAACAGTCTCGGTAGAGGCTTGGTCCGCCAAGTACCCAGCGACCATACCGTCTCGCACCGCTTCACCCACGCTGGCCAGTCGACCGCTAAGTGGCAGCATGACAGAGATACTTGGCGCGTCATACTGTGCCAAGAGTCTCAGTGGTTTGGGCGGTGTTATCGAAGCGGGATGGTCAGGGTTGGTATCCCGCCAGTTTCGCCAGAGGTCCTGTGCTTCTCTAGGTGTCCCGGCACGCCTGATGGCGTCGTGTAAGGCGAACCATTTTAGACGAATGTTCGCAACCTGCTGCTCTGCGTTGGGGATCTGAGAGATCTGGCTGACGCGAGTCATCAGCAGGCGTACAGGGGGCTCGACATTTGAAGGGTCAAAATGTTGCGGCAGGGCGGATGAACGCTGCAGTGTCGCCCAGATCTGCGATTGATCGGAGATCGAGTCAGTGTCAGTCGCGAGCAGTTGTTGCACCACGAGCGTCTGTATTACACATGCTGTGGCCTCGATCTGCGCGCAAACGTCGCGGATCGTTGCGATATCCCTTACCCCCATGGATCTCAGCATCAGCAAGGACTGAGCAGCCAGTTCTGGCTGCCCAAGTCGAGCTTGGATTTGCGCCAGCAGACGCAGGTAAGTGTCGCCCAGTGCTGCTTCCTCGGGTGGCGCCACGAAGTTTGAGATCAAACCCTGGGCCGTGGCGGTGTCGCCTCGATCAATCGCTAATTTGGTTTTTTTTAGCAGTGCCTGATCTCGCTTTGCTTGGGCGTCGGTATAGCGTTGGCTAAGCGCGGAATCAGCGTTGGTGGATGCACGAGTTTGCGGGCTTTGTGCGGCTCGGGTGTCTGCAGTCTGCTGCGGTAGGTTTTGGCTCGTGCTTTGGCATCCGTAGGCAGTCACAATGCACAGACACAGAGCGAGGAAATGTTTGGGCATGTCAGGAACTCTTTACGTGGTTGCCACCCCAATTGGACACCTAGGCGATATGAGCCGTCGAGGGATAGATACCCTGAAACATGTAGGACTCATCGCCGCGGAGGATACCAGACGAACCCGCGTGTTGTTGCAGCATATCGACCACTCAGACTGTCAGTTAATCAGCCTTCACGAGCATAACGAGGCGGTTGTTGCGCCGGATCTCGTGGATCGCCTCCAGCGCAATACTGATATTGCCTTAGTCAGCGATGCAGGGACGCCATTGGTCAACGATCCGGGATACTTGCTGATTCAACATGCCTGGCGGGCAGGTGTTCGCGTGGTTCCAGTGCCCGGCGCCTGCTCGATTATCACAGCGCTCAGCGTTTGCCCCATCCCGAGTCAGCCGTTCCGCTATGTGGGGTTTTTGTCGAGTAAGGCCAAGGCGCGGCGAGCCCAGCTAGAGGAGTGGCTGATGATGCCTGATGCCCTCGTGTTCTTAGAGAGTCCGCACCGTATTCGCGCAACGTTGGCAGATATTGCATCGGTCTCTCAGCGCCGGGTGATGATTGGTCGAGAAATGACCAAACAATATGAGTCCTTTATTGTCGGCAGCGCCCACGACGTGCTCGCCCAACTCGCGGATGCTCCCAAGGGAGAATTTGTTTGTATTGTTGAAGCGGCCGAGAGTGTGACAGCCCAGTTTCAACTCAGTCACGTGCTGGGCGCACTTTTACAGGAACTGGCACCAACACAAGCGGCTAAGCTGGCGGCGCAAATCTGCGGCGTGCGAAAAAAAGAGGCTTACGAGTTGGCACTACAGTTGGCTCAGCAATCGCGATAATCCTCAGCCCTAGTCTCCTTGTGCTATCCAAGGCCACTGCGTACCCTGCCCGGGAGAGTCAGCCGAGCAGTCGCCGGCGCAATGATTGCGCGGGAGGAAAGTCCGGGCTCCATAGGGCAGGGTGCCAGGTAACGCCTGGGGGGCGAGAGCCCACGGAAAGTGCAGCAGAGAGTAGACCGCCTGCAAACATCGTTTGTCGGTAAGGGTGAAAGGGTGCGGTAAGAGCGCACCGCGCGCGTGGTAACACGTCGTGGCAAGGTAAACCCCACCTGGAGCAAGGCCAAATAGAGATCCATCGACGTTGCCCGCGTTGGATCCGGGTAGGCCGCTTGAGATCGTCGGTGACGGCGATCCTAGATGAATGACTGTTCACGACAGAACCCGGCTTACAGGCTGACTCTCGTTTCTTATAGTACACCGCTACTAGTACACCGCTACTAGTACACCGCTACGCAATTCCCCCTTGGCATCCTCCATTGTGTTCGAGCCGTCTCAGACAGCCCATCAGGCTGGAAAATGTGCTTATTTTTCCGTCGCTTATGTGGGTTTTCTTCGGTTGACTCATTCGCTTTGCGCACTATAGTGTGCGAACTTGGGAAAAAGTGGAGAAAAGTGGGGTATAAGGCCTTTCGATAAGAAGAGGGTGAGTCAAAACGACTCAAAGTCGTGGCTTCGCTTCTTCACTGACTGCGCTTACCTTGCTGCAAGGCTAAACCGTGTTTCGTGGTATCAACAGTGTCACATTGGACGCCAAGGGTCGCATGGGGTTGCCTGCGCGTCATCGCGAAACCGTTATGGTGGTCAGCGAAGGTCGAATTGTTGTCACCATCGACATGCGCGAGTCTTGTTTGTTGCTCTATCCCCTGAATGAGTGGGAGGCGGTACAAGCAAAATTAGAGGATCTCTCTAACATCAATGCTCCGGCGCGTCTGCTGCAGCGCCTGCTGATTGGTCATGCTACCGATTTAGAGCTCGATGCCGCTGGTCGACTATTGCTGCCAGCCATGCTCCGCGACTATGCGAGCTTAGACAAAAAGTTAGTATTGGTAGGTCAAGGCAACAAGATTGAGATTTGGTCTGCTGACCATTGGCAGCAGCAGTTGGAACATTGGCGAGCTGAAGGCGCTTCGGCCATGTCGGAGAATGGCCAACTGTTTGACGGGTTGTCGGTATGAGCCCAACGCCAGATATACCACCTGTCGATAATGGGCTGCCTTCGTCAGCTCAAGACGAGCACCTACCTGTGTTATTGCACGAAGTACTTGCGGCACTGCTGTCGACAAAGGTCTCTGTTGCGTCCACCGACAACGATTCAACAATATTGGTCGACGGCACCTTTGGGCGCGGAGGCCATAGCCGCCAACTGTTGCAGCGTTTGTCGGTCGATGATCGCTTGTTTGCATTGGACCGTGATCCCGATGCGGCAAGTGCTGCGCATTTGTTAGCAACCGAGGATCAGCGATTTTCATTTGCGCAAGCAAAGTTCTCCGAATTGGGCTCAGTGCTGGCCCAGCGCGGCTTGAATGACGTTGACGGCGTCCTCCTTGACCTGGGAGTGTCTTCACCTCAGCTCGATCGTGCCGATCGAGGGTTCAGCTTCAGTGCTGAAGGTCCCTTGGACATGCGAATGAATCCGGCTGAAGGCCAATCCGCAGCAGACTGGTTGAACTCTGCTGAAGAAAACGAAATTGCCACCGTACTTTGGCAGTACGGAGAAGAGCGTCAATCTCGCCGTATCGCTAGCGAAATTGTCGCGGCGCGACCCCTAGCAACCACTCTCGAGTTAGCTGATCTGGTTGCCCGCGTTGCGGCGGCGCCCCCCAAAGCCCAGCGCAAACACCCGGCGACCAAGACATTTCAGGCCATTCGCATTCACATTAATGCAGAGACTGAAGAGCTGGATCAGGGTTTGCAAGCAGGCTTCAATGCGCTGTCCATAGGTGGTCGTTTAGCGGTGATCTCTTTTCACTCGCTGGAAGATCGCAAGGTCAAGCGGGCGTTCAGAGAGCTTAGCCAACCCCCGCCACTGCCGCGTCGCCTGCCCGTTCGCCACAGTGCCGATCAGATTCCTGGACGATTGGTTGGCAGAGCGATCAAGCCGGGTTTGGCGGAGCTGAACGCTAACCCGCGGTCGCGAAGTGCCACTCTCCGTGTCATCGAGCGGGTAAGTTGAGCGGTGACTGGGCTAACGACAAAGAGTAAATCGCGTAAGGCCGCCAAACCCTCTGTGCGCGGTTTGACCGTGCCGCAACACGATTACGCCCGTTGGCATCTTATTGCGGTATTGATTATCGCTGCCCTGCTGGTCAGCAACGGCCTCGCCTTGGTGCGAGCCGCCCAAGCCATGCGCTCTTTACACAGTGAGCTTGATCAACTGCAAACGCGTCAGCACAGCTTGATGGCCGATTACTCTCGCCTACTTCTCGAGCGCAGTTCCTTTGCTAGTTTGCAAACCGTTGAAAGCGTCGCTACCCAAGAACTTCGGATGCAGTTTCCGCAAACCATCGAAGAGGTGGTGCCGTGAGTTTTTGGCGGCACTACCTATTTGTCTTCTGCTTTATCGCCCTAGCGGGTGCGCTCTCTGTTCGAGTGGTGTATCTGGGTGTCACAGAGCGCGACTTCTTGCAGGAAGAGGGCGACAAACGGTCGATATATGAAAAACGCCTCCCTGCCATGCGCGGCATGATCTATGACCGCAATGGCGAGGCCTTAGCCGTTAGCACTCCGGTATTTGCGGTTGCGGTCAATCCTCTACAATTTGACGCCAACAACGCATCGTTGCAAAAGCTTGGCAAGATATTGGATTTGGATATCGAGGCGCTAAAAACCCTGCTCAGTAACAATGCGCACCGTGGGTATCTGTATCTCAAGCGACACGTTAGCTGGGAGCGCATGGATGCGATTCGTCAGCTGCGACTGGCGCATCTCATTTTGGAGCCCGAGTATCGACGCTACTATCCCGCAGGGGAATCTATCGCCCATGTGGTTGGTCTCACAGACATCGACGACATAGGTCTAGAGGGTATTGAGCTGGCCTTTGAGTCTTCGCTGCGAGGCGAGGCTGGCAGCAAAACCGTATTGCGCGACCGCGAAGGTCGGATCGTCGACGACTTAGACTATGGTAAGGCGCCGCGGTTCGGCACTGACTTGCAGCTCAGCATCGACTCGCGTCTGCAATACGTTGCATATCGCGAGCTCAAATCGGCGGTTCAGAGCCACGGTGCAAAGTCCGGTTCGCTGATCATGGTAGATGTAAAGACCGGCGAAATACTGGCCTTGGTGAACCAGCCCTCGTTCAACCCAAACGGGCCGATCAATCAACGGATCCCCACCCGAAATCGTGTGGTGACAGACTTTTACGACCCGGGTTCAACCATCAAGCCTTTTACCGCAATGGCCGCTTTGGAGAGCGGGCTCTACCAGTCTGAGAGCCCTATCAACACGTCTCCAGGGTATTTCTGGGTCGACAACAAAATGATCCAAGATCCGATTAACCTCAACACCATTACCTTGGCCGAGGCGATTCAAAAGTCCAGCCAGGTTGCCATCGCCAAAGTTGCATTAGAGCTACCACGGGATGCGGTATTTGACGTGCTGCAACGAAGTGGTTTGGGTGACTACGTGGGAACCGGCTTACCCGGCGAGGTGGTTGGGTTATTCAGCAATGTGGGCGCCCAGTCGCGGGTATCGCGCGCAGCCATGGCATACGGTTACGGTTTCACTGTGACACCACTGCAGCTCGCCTCTGCCTACGTAACCTTGGCGGGGTACGGCAGCCGTCTGCCTTTGAGCATTCTCAAGCAAGACCGAAAGCCTGAGCCCGAACAGGTCTTTGATGCCGGCGATGCTCGCGCGGTGATCGCCATGATGGAGCGAGTCACCCAACAAGGTGGCACCGCGACCAATGCTGATATCGACGATTACCGCGTTGCAGGTAAAACGGGCACCGCTCGCGTGCTAGAAAACGGCTCCTACAATGACGAGCGCCATGTCGCATGGTTTGCAGGATTGGCGCCGGTGAGCGATCCAAGAATTGTCATGGTCGTTTTGGTCAACGAACCCGACACGGATCGCGCCAGTGGTGGCCGGGTGGCGGCTCCCGTGTTTGGGCGCGTAGCAGCTCATAGCTTGCGTTTGCTCGGTGTTCGGCCAGACAACTTATCTAACGAATCTCTGCCATTGCAGCCAATGAGTGCGGCAATGGCTGGGGGGCCTCGCTAGTGCCACCCGCCACTCACAGCGTAGACGAGGTACTTGGCCAAATCCGCAGCCTTCCCCAAGCCCTGGGCTTGTCGGAATCCTCGCTCAACGTGGAAGCCGGCGATGTGTTCGTCGCCTGTGCGGCTAATGACGATACCCGGCTGCAGCATATGGAGGCCGCAGCCCGGGCAGGTGCCGTCGCCTTTGTCATTGACGCTGAGGCAGAACCCCTTGGTCACTCAACTTTGCCGACGTTTCAAATGAGCGAGTTGGCCAAGCATCGTGGAACGTTGGCGGCCAAATTTTATGGTGACCCTTCACGGCCGATGACCTGTATCGGCGTTACAGGCACCAATGGAAAAACCTCCATCGCCTATCATTTGGCAGATTTGGGCAATCTGTTGAATGTACCCACAGGTTATAGTGGCACCCTAGGTTGGGGCACCCCGCACGAATTAGTCGACAGTGGCATGACGACTGCATCGCCCGTGCTGTTGCAAAGGCAGTTTGCTGCAATGTCCCACAAGGGCATGGAGCAGGTCGCCATGGAGGTGAGTTCCCATGCTCTCGATCAAGATCGGGCGCAGGCGATTCATATGGATGTCGGCGTTTTTTCGAACCTGACCCGTGATCACTTGGACTATCACGGTTCAATGCAAAAGTACGCAGAAGCCAAGACCAAGCTATTTACCAACTGGCCGCTGGCGTTAGCTGTTATCAACATCGACGATGAGCTGGGCCGCATACTTATGACCTGCGCGCGAGCTGAGAACACTCTGAGCTATGGTGGCGGGGGTGACATCGTTTGGCGGGCGATGACAGCGCGTGAGGGTATGCGGGTCTTATTTGAAACGCCTTGGGGGCAGCTAGACAGCATCCTACCTCTGGCGGCCGACTTCGCGGTAGCCAATGTGGCTGCCGCCATCGCCGTGCTGTTAGGCAGCGGACACACCGTCGGCGATTTAGAAGAAGCACTTGCTCAACTGCATCCAGTACCCGGTCGCATGCAGGTGCTGGAGGGCGAGGGCGATATGCCGAAAGTTATTGTTGATTTTGCCCACACCCCGGATGCGCTGGACAAAGTTCTCGCCGCCCTAAGTCAACAAACCAAAAGCCAGCTGATCTGCGTTGTGGGTTGTGGAGGCAACCGCGATCAAGGCAAGCGACCTGAAATGGCGCAAGTGGTTGCTGCTCGAGCAAATCGCGCATGGTTTACCAGTGATAACCCGAGAGACGAAAACCCAGAGGCTATTTTGCAAGATATGTTGAAGGGTCTCACATCGCAGCAACAACGTGCGGTTCATGTAGAGCAAGACCGCGCCTCTGCCATCGCCCAAGCGATACAGTCGGCAGGGCCTGACGACCTCATCGTCATCGCTGGCAAGGGCCACGAGAGCACCCAAGAAATTGCCGGCATCAAGCACCCATTTAGCGATGCGCAAGTGGCGCAAGAAATAATGAAGGAGAATGCCTAGTGCTGCTTTGGTTAACCCAATACCTGTCTGAGTACGTCAGCGGGTTCGGGGTATTTCAGTATTTGACCTTACGCACCATGGTCAGCGTGGTGACCGCCCTCGCGGTTTCTCTGCTGATCGGGCCGCCAATGATCAGCTGGTTAACGCGGTCACAAATTGGTCAGCAGGTGCGCGACGATGGTCCCTCATCGCATTTTAGCAAGGCTGGCACGCCAACCATGGGCGGTGCGCTTATCTTGATTATTATCATGGTAACGACACTTTTGTGGGGCGATCTGACAAATCGCTATATTTGGCTGGTGTTAGCGGTAACGCTGGCGTTTGGCCTGATCGGCTGGATTGACGATTACCTGAAGATCTCGCGCAAAAACTCCGACGGCTTAGCGGCGCGCTGGAAGTACTGTTGGCAGTCTGTTTTTGCCCTCGCCGCCGTGTTGTATCTGTACAACACCGCGGACGTCCCCGCGCAAACGGCATTATACGTGCCGTTTTTCAAAGAGATTGCGATTCCCTTGGGTGCGAGCTTCATCCTGTTGGGTTACCTGATGATTGTTGGCATGAGTAATGCTGTGAATCTCACCGATGGGCTTGATGGCTTGGCCATTTTGCCTGCGGTGATGGTGGGTGCGGCCCTGGGTTTAATTGCCTACGTCACCGGCAATATCGAATTCTCAGCGTATCTGCAGATTCCCTACATTGCTCAAGCGGGCGAGTTGTCTGTCTTCTGCGGTGCCCTTATCGGTGCTGGGCTCGGTTTTCTGTGGTTTAACACCTACCCAGCGCAGATCTTTATGGGCGACGTTGGCGCTCTTTCATTGGGTGCGGCGCTTGGCTTGCTAGCCATCATCGTTCGTCACGAGATTGTGCTTTTGATCATGGGCGGACTGTTTGTGCTCGAAACCGCGAGCGTCATCATTCAAGTCATTTCGTTTCGTCTGACGGGCCGGCGCGTTTTCAGAATGGCACCCATACACCATCATTTTGAACTCAAAGGTTGGCCAGAGCCGCGTGTAATCGTGCGCTTTTGGATTATCACTCTCGTCTTGGTCACCATTGGTCTGTCGACTTTAAAGCTGCGATGACACGAGCAACCGGCACAGTGGTACTGGGTTATGGCGTTACGGGTAAGTCCGTCGTGCAACATCTTCGTGCGCAAGGTATGGAGCCACGGGTGCTGGATACTCGTGCCCAGCCAACGTCGACTGAGGGCTTGGGCAATGTTGAAGTGCATTGGCAGGTCCAGAACTGGCCAGCGGAACTGCTCGCCGAAACTCAACAGGTCATCGTCAGTCCCGGGCTACCCCTGCATCATCCGTTGGTGCGGCAGACACATGCCGCGGGCATCGCTACGGCTTCGGATATTGATCTCTTTATGGCCAAGGTCGGCGCGCCGGTTGTTGGTGTTACGGGCACAAATGGCAAAAGCACCGTCGTATCCTTGGTCGGTCACCTGCTGCAGGCCGGCGGCCATGAGTGTGTGGTGGGTGGTAATCTGGGCGTACCGGCGCTGGAGTTGTTAGAGGCGCCTGCCGATATTTACGTGTTGGAGCTGTCCAGTTTCCAACTCGCGCACAGTGCTCATCTGGCATTGGCCAGTGCTGGGGTGCTGAATATCACCGATGATCATCGCGATTGGCATGGCGATTTCGAAAGCTATAAACGTGCCAAGGAGCGTATCTACGTGAACGCCGACTATTGCGTTGGCGGTCTTAACAGCGACTGCAGCGTCGACGTCAAAGTTGATATGTCTGCGCCTAGCGCGAATCGTTGGGGAGTGGCCCGCCGCGAGAACGCGCCTTGGTTATTTTGCGGTGATATACCGCTGATTGCGGTTTCAGACCTACCCCTTGAAGGACGGCACAATGTCGAGAACTGCCTCTGGGCACTGGCGCTGGTTGAGCCTTGGATCAAGCCGCGTCATGCCGCGCAACTGCTGGTGGGATTTCAGGGTTTGCCGCATCGTTTCGAATTCCTATCAGGCCCAACGGATATCCACTGCATTAATGACTCTAAGGCCACCAACGTGGGTGCCACATTGGCGGCCCTAGAGGGATTTGCCCGAGACGAAAGTTTGATTCTTATTGCCGGTGGCGACAGTAAGCATGCTGACTTAGCGCCACTGGGTGAAGCGATGCAGGGTCGTGTGCAACGGTTGGTCACGCTTGGTCAGGATGCGGCAACATTGAACGAGGTTGCGAGCGCCAACGGTGTGCTGTGGCAGCAGGTAACAACAATGGACGACGCGGTCAGTGCGGCCTTTGAGCACGCCAAAGCCGGGGATACGGTGCTGCTATCGCCGGCCTGCGCCAGCCTCGACATGTACGCAAACTTCGCAGCGAGGGGCGATCATTTCAAAGAGCTAGTATCCCAGCACACAAAGGCTGAACAGGTGGCGTTGAGATCATGAGCGCCCAAAGCCCACAAATGCCGCGCCACAGCGCTTTGCTGCTTTTGCCGTGGTTGGTGCTACTTGTCTTTGGCACGATCATGGTGGGGTCGTCGTCGGTGACCATGGCCGGTGATTACGTAACCAGACAGCTCGTTAACCTATGTATCTCGATTTTCCTGTTGGCAATTGTCGTCGCCACACCGCTGTCATTCTGGAAAAAGTACTATCGGCTGGGCTGGTTCGGTGCCTTGGCCCTTGTGGTGGTGGTGCTGATTCCTGGGGTGGGTCATGAGGTCAATGGTGCAACCCGATGGATACGTCTGCCCGGATTTAACTTGCAGGCCGTCGAGGTGGCTAAGTTTGGGCTGATGATTTATCTCGCTGGATATTTGACGCGATATCACGACGAGCTTAAGCGCGCGCCGGCGCGCATATTTATCCCCTTGGCCATGGTGTTTGCGATTTGCGCTCTCGTCGTTGCTGAGCCGGACCTTGGATCCGCGGCAGTCGTGCTAGCCGCAACCTTGTCCGTACTCTTTATGGCAGGCGCTAAACTACGCTTTGTCCTGCTGATGGTCGTTGGCGGCATTGCGCTTTTTGCGCTGATGGTTTGGCTCGAACCATTTCGCATGCGTCGCATGGCCGCGTTCACAGACCCTTGGGCTGTCCCATTCGATACCGGGTATCAGCTGGTTCAAGCATTGATTGCCTTTGGGCGCGGCGAGGTTTTTGGCCTGGGGCTTGGCGAGGGCATACAAAAACTGTCCTATCTGCCGGAGGCTCACAATGACTTCATTTTTGCCGTAATCGCAGAAGAGCTAGGCAGCATTGGCGCTATCGCCTGCATCGTGCTGTACAGTTTTTTTGTTTTCGTGATTCTCGCGGTTGCTAAGCATCGCTTGATGCTCGGTGATCGATTCGCCGGCTATTGCTGCTATTTCGTTGGTTTCATATTCGCCTATCAGTTCTTGGTCAATGTTGGCGTGAATGTTGGTGTACTACCCACCAAGGGGCTGACGCTGCCCTTCATTAGCTATGGCGGTAACTCTCTGATGGTGTCTTGCGCACTGTTTGCTGTGGTACTGCGTTGTAGTTGGTCAAAGGAGCCCTGATGGCAGACGCAAATTTTTATCAAGTCCCGGAAATGGGCCGCATTCGCACCATTCACTTTGTCGGTATCGGTGGTGCGGGCATGAGTGGTATCGCAGAGGTCCTCATCAACCAGGGCTATGCGGTCACAGGTTCAGATTTGCAGGAATCGATCAACACCGAGCGCTTGCGTGACAAAGGCGCGCAAGTTCACTTGGGGCATGATGCTAAATGGGTGCAGGGTGCTGACGTGCTGGTGGTCTCGTCGGCCATCGATCCGACCAATCCAGAGTTGGTGGCAGCGCGAGATCTGCGTTTGCCGGTGGTGCCACGCGCGCAAATGCTGGGCGAGTTGATGCGTTATCGACACGGCATCGCCGTAGCTGGCACCCATGGCAAAACCACCACGACCAGTTTAATTACGGAAATTTTTCGTTGCGCAGAGCTGTCTCCGACCTTCGTCATTGGGGGGTTGTTGAACAGTGCGGGCACAAATGCCGAACTGGGTGGGGGTCGTTACTTGATCGCTGAGGCAGATGAGAGCGACGCATCCTTCTTGCACTTGCAGCCAATGACCGCTGTCATCACCAATGTCGATCAAGATCATATGGCAACCTACGACCATGATTTTGCTAAGTTAAAGGCCGCCTATGTTGAATTCACCAATCGCCTGCCTTTCTACGGTAGCGTTTTCGTTTGTGCCGATGATCCTGAGGCGCTGGCGCTTAGCGCTTCTTTTTCTCGGTCGGTGATCACCTATGGATACGGCGATCATGCCCAGTTTCGAGCCAGCGATCTGACCACAAATGGTCAGACATGGAGTTTCACTGCAGCGCGTGGGGAGATGGGTGCGCCGCTGTCGGTAAGCATCAAGCTGCCTGGACACCATAATGTGATGAATGCTCTGGCGGCGATTGCGGTAGCCACCGAAGAAGGTATTGAAGACGCCGCCATCGTTGACGGTCTTAGTGCGTTTGAAGGGGTTGGACGAAGATTTCAAGTTACAGACTCCGTGGCCATTGCTGCAGCGTCAGTCTCCCTAGTCGATGATTACGGGCACCATCCGACAGAAGTAGAAGCGGTCATTAAGACGGCGAGAGAGGTCTGGCCCGATCGGCGGCTGGCGATGATTTATCAGCCGCACCGCTACAGTCGAACCAAGGATTTGTTCGACGATTTTGTGCGCGTTCTGTCAGGGGTAGATGCCCTAGTGCTGCTCGACGTCTACGCCGCGGGAGAAGAGAGAATCGATAGCGCCGACAGCAAGGCACTGGCTCAGGCGATTCGTCAAAGAGGCCAAGTGAACCCCGTTTACGCCAAAGATGCGGCAGAGGCGCTGCAGTTACTGCCAAATTTTGTCATCAGTCAGGACGTACTGCTGGTGCAGGGAGCAGGTAATGTGAACACCATATCGAATACGCTGACAGGTCATGTGGGTTAGGCGGCTCGTTTCCATAGTGGGTGTTACCTGCGCGGTGGTTGCTGTTGCGGGCATCTGGCATGTCTTGGATCGACCCGTCGACACCATCGTGGTCTCAGGAGAGCCAACTCGGGCCGAGCGCGAATGGGTGGAACAAGCGCTGTCCAGTGTGCCCTTGGGCGGGATCTTGTCGACGGACTTAGAAGCGATTGAAAACCAGCTGATCACCATGGGCTGGACGCGACAGGTGACCGTGCGCAGACATTGGCCTGATCGTCTAGAGGTGCGACTGCACAAGGTGGTCCCCGTCGCGCGGTGGGGCGCACAAGGCTATCTCGCAGCTAACGGTGAGCCCATGGAATTGCCCGATGAACACTATGATCTGCCTGAGCTAAGCGCGAACATCAGTACTCCGCAGCAGACCATGGAGGTTTACCGTCTGCTACAGCTCTTCGCCTCACGCTTGGATTTGCAGATCGTCACGCTCAGTGAATCGTCCCAGGGCGAGTGGCGTGTGGGCTTTACTGACGGCATGCAGGTGTTTCTCGGCGCACGCGACGTCAATGCGCGTATGCAAAGATTTTTGCGTGTCTATGGCAACGCACTGCGGTATCAGGGGCAGGCAGTCGACTATGCCGATGCGCGCTATACCAGCGGTATTGCAGTACGATTTAGGCCTGAGGTGCGCAATGACGGACAGTTTGCTGGGGCAATAACTGGGGCTTTATCGCCTCTATCTAAACCTAACGGATCATAGACATGGCTTCGGAAAAACACATGCAAAGAATCGTCGCGCTGGACATCGGCACGAACAAAATCGCTGCGATTGTTGCGAATGTAAACCCGCAAGGCGATCTCGAGATCATTGGCATCGGTACACACCAGTCCCGCGGTTTGAAGAAAGGTGTAGTGGTCAATATTGATTCAACGGTGCAATCCATCCAGCGCGCGGTCGAGGAAGCAGAGTTGATGTCTGGCTGCGAAATAGATTCGGTCTACGTTGGCATTGCTGGAAGCCATATTCGTAGCTTGAATTCCCATGGCATCGTGGCGATCCGAGATCGGGAAGTTTACGCACTAGATATTGAGCGCGTGATTGACGCCGCCAAAGCCATGGCGATACCCGCGGATCAAAAAATTCTTCACGTGCTGCCGCAGGAGTACATCATCGACACCCAAGAGGGTGTGAAAGAGCCGCTGGGTATGTCGGGCGTTCGCTTGGAAGCAAAGGTGCATATGGTGACCTGCGCGGTAAACGCGGTGCAGAACATTGAGAAGTGTGTCGAGCGCTGTGGTTTGGCGGTAAACGACGTGATCCTCGAGCAATTGGCGTCGAGCTACTCAGTATTAAGTGATGATGAACTGAACCTTGGGGTCTGTCTCGTCGACATTGGTGGAGGCACTACCGACATCGCAGTCTTTACGGAAGGCGCCATTCGGCATACGGCGGTGATCCCCATAGCGGGTGATCAGGTAACCAACGATATCGCCATGGCATTGCGCACACCAACGCAGAATGCCGAAGACATAAAAATACGTTACGCCTGTGCATTAACACAGTTGGCTAAACCCGACGAAGTGATTAAAGTACCGGGGGTCGGCGACAAACCAGAAAAAGAAATGTCGCGCCAAACATTGGCAGAAGTGGTAGAACCACGTTACGACGAGTTATTTAGATTGATTCAAGCAGAGCTGCGACGTAGCGGCTTTGAAAACATCATCGCTTCCGGCATCGTGCTAACGGGTGGGGGAGCGAAGATGGAAGGTTTGATTGAGCTTGCGGAAGAGATATTCCACATGCCGGTCAGTTTGGGGGCGCCACGTCTCGTGGCGGGTTTGAAGGACATCGTAAGGAATCCCGTGTACGCAACCAGCGTTGGCTTGTTGCAGTACGGGCTAGAACGCGAACAGGAACGCGCTGAAAAACAAAGCGGCCAAAAGAGCAGTACGTTTGACAGCATCAGGAACTGGTTTCGCGACAACTTCTAGCACCAGCAGGAGCAGGCGATGTTTGAGATAGTTGATAGCGCACCGCAAAACGCAGTGATTAAAGTCATTGGCGTCGGCGGGGGTGGCGGCAATGCCGTACAACATATGGTCAGCAATGACGTCAAAGGCGTCGACTTCATTGCGGTCAACACGGATGCACAAGCCTTAGACGGCTTGGGTGCAGAGCGTACTCTGCAAATTGGTAGCAGCATTACCAAGGGCCTTGGTGCGGGAGCGAATCCCGAGACAGGGCGTGCCGCAGCAATCGAAGACCGCGAACGCCTTGCTGAGTTACTCAGCGGCGCGGACATGGTGTTCATTACTGCAGGCATGGGTGGCGGTACCGGTACCGGAGCCGCACCCGTGGTCGCCGAGGTGGCGAAGGAGCTTGGCATCCTCACGGTTGCTGTGGTCACCAAGCCATTCAAATTCGAGCGCCGCTCTAAAATCGCCGATAAAGGTTTGGCCGAGCTGGTCGAGCACGTCGATTCGCTGATCACCATACCGAATCAAAAACTGCACGATGTGCTGGGTGACGGCACGTCGATGAAAGAAGCCTTCGCGGCTGCCAACAATGTGTTGCTTGGCGCAGTGAAAGGCATCGCAGATCTCATTATTTTGCCCGGAATGATCAACGTCGATTTCGCTGACGTACGCACGGTCATGTCAGAGATGGGGTCTGCCATGATGGGTACAGGCAGGGCCAACGGCTCGAATCGAGCGCGGGATGCGGCAGAGGCTGCGATTCGCTCGCCGCTATTAGACGACATCGACATCAACGGCGCTCGAGGCATTCTTGTCAACGTTGCTGGCGCTGACCTAACCATGGGCGAGTTCATGGAAGTGGGTGACATGGTCGAGGAGTTTGCTTCAGAAAATGCGACCGTTGTCGTGGGAACCGTTATCGACGAAAGTCTGGGTGACGACATGATGGTGACCATTGTTGCCACCGGTCTGGGCAAGGCAAGTAAACCAAGCATCGTTATAGACAACGATCCGGCTATCGAAACCGCAGGCCTGCACGGCAACTACGATGACTTTGATACGCCGCCCCATGCGCGCAACCCCGTGCGCTATCCAAACAGCGTGGAAAACGTGGACATTCAGAGTAAGGATCTCGACTACTTAGACGTGCCGGCTTTTTTGCGCAGACAAGCGGATTAGTAGGCAAGCGGATTAGTAGGCAGGCTGATCAATTCGAACCAAGCAGGATATTGAGGTAGTCGCCATGTCTCTGGCCAATACTCAGCAGACGCTGAAAAACAGTATTCGTGCGTCCGGTGTAGCCCTGCATACGGGAAGCAAGGTCAATATGACTTTGCACCCAGCAGAGATCGACGCGGGTGTGGTGTTCAAGCGAACCGATTTACCCGGCTGTGTTGCCTTCAATGCATGCGCGGGCAGTGTTGGTGACACCCAGATGGCAACGTCCCTGTCTGCGCAGGGCCACCACTTATCGACGATTGAACACATGATGTCAGCGTTGTCTGGATTAGGGATCGACAATGTCACCATCGAGGTTGACGGCGGAGAACTGCCCATCATGGATGGCAGTGCCGCGCCCTTTGTGTTCTTGCTGCAGTCCGCGGGCATTATTGACCAACCAGCGAAGAAACAATTCCTGCGCATATTGAAACCGATCGAGGTAAGCGAGGGTGATGCCACCGCGTCTTTGGCACCTCATGAAGGTTTTAAGCTCAGCTATACCCTTGAGTACGACCATCCGGTTTTCGCCGCCCACGAGCACACGGCCTGCGTCGAGTTTTCTGCGACGAGTTTCGTCAAAGAGGTGAGTCGGGCACGAACCTTCGGCTTTCTTGCAGACTTTGAAAAACTGCAGGAGCTCAACCTGGCGCAAGGGGGAAGCCTCGATAACGCCGTGGTGGTGGATGATTCAAGAATACTCAACGAGCACGGACTTCGTGCCCACGATGAATTCGTCAAGCACAAGATACTTGATGCCATTGGCGACCTTTACTTGTTGGGCCACAGCGTGATTGGTCACTTTCATGGGCACAAGTCGGGGCATAGCCTCAACAACAAGCTGGTCCAAGCGTTGTTGGCAGATACCGATGCATTTGAGATCGTCTCTTTCGATCAGCCCTGTCAGGTACCCCAGGCCTACGCCCGAAATGCGGTGATACCCGCGGCCTAGATCCTAGCGCCAGTCATCGGTGTGAGAGGAACAACCGATAACCGGTTTAGCCAAGCACCTTAAAAACAATCTCATCTACTTGGTTGAATGCTGAAAGAGGCTGCAACTTTTCCAGTAGATCCTGCTGAGCAAAGCGCAGCTTAGTCGCCACCCCTGCACTGCGGCAGTTAATGATCAACTTGGTGCCGCGGACATCACTGACTTCTACTTGGTTTTTTAGATTGTCGCTGATGGCGGCTCTCACTTGATCTGTCCAAGCGCGTTGATTGGCCGTATGACGGATGAGCTTTTGCAATGGGGAATGGCCGCCCTTCTCGCGCAAAAGATCCTGTAAGTCATTCGTCGTCATTGCTTTACCGGTCGTCGTCACTCATTGAAGGCGAGGCTACTCTGCCCTGTACGCTTAGCAGATATGGTGCAGTCCTGTAAAATTTGCACATTGGCGTCAGTTTGCTATTTTGTGGCTCGTCCGTCCAAACCTAGAAGTACATGCAACTAATTCTGATCAACAAAAGCGGCGAGCCCTCGCAGTTCGCACTGACCTCTTTGCGAGTCAAGATGCTTGGGATCGTTGCCGTGTTTTTCTGCGTAGGGCTGGTGTCCGCCGGCTTTGTGCTCAAGCAATCGGACTTTGTTGACGCTGCAGTGATTGAAACTTGGCGCAGCAAGCTAAACGAGCAGGACGACGTGGTAGAGAAACTGCGTGCGCAGTCTGTTGCGCGCCGACAGGCGGTGGGTCGACAGATTGCTGAAATGCAGGCGCGACTCTGGCGCATGGAGGCATTGGCCTCCTACATGCACGAAACCTCTGGCCTGCCAGCGGATGAATTCGATTTTAACGCACCGGTATCACAGGGCGGTCCGCTGAGTGGCGAGGCAGAAGTGCTTGGCGTTGAGAATTTGGACACTCAGCTGGCATCACTGTCCCAGCGTCTGAAACAACGAGAGACAGAACTCAGTATCCTCGATCAGGTGTTGCTCGGCGTCTACAACGACAAAGGCGCAAGACCCGCAGGGGCGCCCATTGTTAAGGGCTGGATGTCATCACCATTTGGCGAGCGCGTCGATCCCATTTCGGGAAAGAAAGCCTGGCATGAGGGCATGGACTTCGCTGGAGCGAAAGGCTCTGAGGTCATCGCTGTGGCTAATGGAGTAGTGGTCTTTGCAGGCTATCGCGACGGCTACGGGCAAATGGTCGAAATCAGCCACGGCAAGGATATGCGAACGCGATACGGCCATCATGAAGAGGTCTTAGTGCACGCCGGACAGAGCGTTAAGCGGGGCGATGTCATTGCCCGCATGGGTAGCAGTGGTCGCTCGACAGGGCCTCACGTGCATTTCGAAGTTCTCAAGGAAGGTCGCCCAGTTAATCCTGCCCGATACGTGAGTGCAGTGGCCCAATAGCCCAGCTGCTGCCTAGAAATTCGCAGATCAGTCAGCACGCTGCGGGTTGCGCCGAATCCCGCAGAGAAATTCCTGCCTAGCTCTGTATAGATCTCGCCTAGCTGCCGCTACAATGCCCCTTTTTTGATCACCCTGAATTATGGCTAACTTTCTCGCCCGCCTTTTCGGTACGAAAAACTCTCGTGAGTTAAAGCGCATGGGCCGCTTGGTGCAGCGAATCAATGAACTGGAGGCTCAGTTCACGGGTCAAACGGATCTGGTTGCTCATACCGGATCTTTGCGTGAACGCCTCGATTCAGGGGAAACCCTCGATGCCTTGTTACCGGAAGCCTTTGCCGCAGTGCGCGAGGCGGCCAAACGTACAAAGAGCATGCGGCATTTCGACGTGCAGTTGATCGGGGGTATCACACTGCACGAAGGGCGCATTGCAGAGATGCGTACTGGCGAGGGTAAGACGCTGATGGCTACGCTACCGGCCTACTTAAACGCGCTGCCAGGTAACAGTGTCCACGTGGTCACGGTGAATGACTATTTGGCTAAGCGCGACGCTGAATGGATGGCCTCGATATACGAAGCGCTAGGACTTCGAGTCGGCATTATTCAATCAGGCCAGCCCGCCACGGAGAAAAAAGAGGCGTACCAAGCCGACGTCATATACGGGACCAATAACGAATTCGGTTTTGATTACCTGCGGTCGAATATGGCCTTCACTGCAGAAGACCGGCTGCAAGGGGATCTAGCGTTCGCCATCATCGACGAGGTCGATTCGATTTTGATCGACGAGGCGCGCACGCCGCTGATCATTTCTGGTGCTTCGGAAGAAAATACCACCCTCTACAAAACCATTAATCAGATTCCGCCCACCTTAGAAGAACAACCTTTTGATGACACGCCACGCGTGTTTGGTGAGCCTGACGTGGAGCCCACCGGCGACTACATGGTCGATGAAAAAAATCGTCAGGTAGAGCTTACCGAACTCGGTCATCAGAAAGTCGAAGACGCGTTGATCAAGCTCAACTTGTTGCAACCCGGCGACAGCCTGTATTCATCTGCTAATTTAAATCTACTCCATCACGTTCATGCAGCCTTGAAAGCTCATAATCTCTACACGCGTGATGATCATTACATGATCACCCAGGGCGAGGTGGTTATTGTCGATGAGCATACGGGTCGAGCCATGCCCGGGCGCCGCTGGTCCGATGGCATTCATCAGGCGGTTGAGGCCAAGGAAGGGCTGACCATACAGAACGAAAGTCAAACGCTGGCCTCGACCACATTCCAAAACTATTTCCGGCTTTATCAAAAGCTCTCCGGTATGACCGGTACCGCCGACACCGAGGCCTTTGAGTTTAAGCAGATTTACGGTCTAGAAGTGGTTGTTGTCCCCACTCACCGGCCAATGGTTCGTGATGATCGCAACGATCTGATGTATCTCACCTTGGCGGAAAAATACGATGCCATCGTCGAGGATGTCGTTGACTGCATAGAGCGCGGTCAGCCAGTGCTTGTAGGTACGGCTTCTATCGAAAGTTCAGAACTGTTGTCCGCAGAACTTAAGGGCCGCGGCATCAAACACAATGTGCTCAATGCGAAGCAGCACGAGCGGGAAGCCGATGTTGTTGCCGATGCGGGCCGACCCGGGACCGTGACCATCGCGACCAACATGGCTGGCCGGGGTACCGATATCGTACTCGGCGGCAGTTTGGATGCCGAACTGGGCAAAATGGCCAGTGCTAACGACGATGAAATTGCTCGAGTCAAAGCCGACTGGCAGCACAGGCATGAGGCAGTGATTACCGCCGGTGGACTGCATATCATCGGCACGGAAAGGCACGAGTCGCGTCGTATAGATAACCAGCTGCGCGGGCGCTCGGGTCGTCAGGGGGACCCTGGCTCTAGTCGTTTTTATCTCTCTCTCGACGACAACCTTATGCGTATTTTTGTTTCGGAGTCCGTCCGCAACATGATGCACAAGCTGAACTCTGATAGTGGCGAGGCGATTGAACACAAAATGATCAACCGCTCGATTGAAAATGCCCAACGCAAGGTCGAGGGACACAACTTCGATATTCGTAAAAACCTGCTGGAATACGACGATGTCTCCAACGACCAGCGTCAGGTGATTTACCAGCAACGCCGGGAGCTCATGGATAGCGGTGATATCACCGAAACCGTTGAGGGTTTGCGAGAAGAGGTGGTTTACGACTTGGTCGCCCAGCACATCCCACCGCAGAGCCTCATTGAGCAGTGGGATATTGGCGGTCTTGAGCTTGCGCTACAAAGTGAATTCGGCAGTACGCAAACCCTCAGCCAATGGTTGGAAGAAGATCAAGATTTGGATGAAGAGGGCCTTGCCGCCAAAGTTCTTGCGCAAATCGAGGTCGAATACGGCGAGAAAGAGTCTCGCTGGCAAGAGTCCGGCATCAACATGCGACTGGTAGAAAAGCAGATCATGCTGCAGATCCTCGACCAACGTTGGAAAGAGCATCTGGCATCGATGGATCAGCTTCGGCAAGGCATACACCTGCGCGCCTATGCTCAGAAACAGCCCAAACAAGAATTCAAGCGCGAGTCCTTCGAGCTGTTTCAGGATCTTCTGCAAAACATTAAATTCGACGTGATTCGCATGCTCTCGCGTATGCAAATCGAGAATCCTGAAGAAATCGAGGCCCAAGAACGCCTGCGTCGCGCCGAGGCCGCGCGCAAAATGAATTTCCAGCACAGCCAAGAACAAAGCGCTGGTGGGGATCAAACCCGTGAACCTCGCGAGGCTGCGAAGGCGGAAACCTTTGTGCGTGAGGAGCGCAAAGTTGGCCGCAATGAGCCGTGCCCCTGTGGGTCTGGCAAAAAGTACAAGCAATGCCACGGTCGGCTTTGAGTCCAGCCAGGGGCTACTGACTCATGGCCGTTAATCTTTCGAAACCACGTAATCTGCTGCCGGTACCCGGCGTGCGCCTTGCCGCAACCAGCTCTGGTGTAAAGGGCTACAGAGACGATTTGGCCTTGGCGGTATTTGATCCGACCGCGGTTGTTGCTGGTGTTTATACCCAATCAGCCTTCGCGGCTCCGCCGGTCTTTGTTGCTAAAGAACGAGGGCAAACCGCGCGGGCTTGGCTGGTCAATAGTGGCAATGCTAACGCGGCAACCGGAGAACCCGGCCGCCAAGATGCCATTGAACTATGCGATCAAGCCGCTGCAGCACTTCAGCTCGAGGCCAATGCGCTCCAGCCGTTTTCCACCGGCGTTATCGGTGAGCGGTTGGCCATGGACAAGCTCGTCGCGGCAATTCCTAGTTTGGTGAGCTCTCTTGAGGCCGACAATTGGTTGGGCTTTGCCGCAGCGATCATGACGACGGATACCGTGGCGAAAGCTGTCAGCGAGCAACTCATCATTGACGGCGAGGCAATCACTGTGACCGGGGTTGCCAAGGGTTCGGGCATGATCAAACCCAATATGGCGACCATGCTGGGCTACATCGCCTGTAACGCGACAGTTTCGCGGCAGGTACTGCAAAAGCTGGCAACTGAGGTTGCCAATGCCAGTTTTAACCGAATCACTGTTGACGGCGACACGTCCACCAACGACTGTTTTATGCTCGCTGCGACGGGCGCATCTGCCATGACGCCCATTGTCAGCGTCAGTGACCCAAGGCTTGCAGATTTGCAGCAAGCTGTGGCGTCCGTCGCACGCACCCTTGCTCAAGCAATTGTTCGCGACGGTGAGGGAGCCACCAAATTCGTCACTGTGACGGTATCCGGGGGCGCAAGCGAGGCCGAGTGCCTTGAAGTGGCCTATACCGTTGCCGAGTCACCACTGGTGAAAACGGCGTTGTTCGCAGGAGATGCCAACTGGGGGCGTTTTTGTATGGCAATCGGACGCGCGCAAATCGAGGGTCTGGATCCTTCCGGCGTCAGCCTATGGCTTGACGAGGTAGAAGTTGCTCATCAAGGGTTGATGTCAGCAAGCTACTCCGAGGAAGCTGGTGCTTCGGTGCTGGCTAAGGATGAGTTCGAAGTGCGTATCGACCTTGGTCGGGGTTCGTGCGTGGAAACCATCTGGACGACAGACCTCAGCTACGAATATGTGCGCATCAATGCCGAGTACCGTAGCTAAGGCTAGTTGGCCCTCTCAATAATTGTTCAGAAGTCGCTCTCCGACTCGGAATTTTCGGCATCAAAATCCGCAGGCTCGACATCGGGTATTCGATGCTCCTCGCTGGCCCATCCGCCAAGATCAATCAGCTTGCAGCGCTCCGAACAAAAGGGGCGATACTGATTTTTGCTCGTCCATTTAACCCCTTGTCGGCACGTAGGACAGGTGACGATACGCGGCGTGGTCACGAGCGCAGTAATTCCTTGTGCAAGATTTCTATTTGCTGGTGCAAGTGGGTTAGGTCTTTATCGTTGGTGATGATTTTCGATGCTTGCTGGAGGCGCGCTGGGCGAGCCATTTGGGCAGCCATAATCGATTCAACTTGGCTGCGCGAGTTGTCGTCTCTGGCCATCGTGCGCTCAATCTGCATGGCCTCTGGGGCATCGACCACGACTATTTCATCGCACCAGTGCCCCTGACCGGATTCCAATAGCAGTGGATTCACCAACAAGCAGTAAGGCGAAGTGCTGGCCGCAATCTGCGCCTGCAAGTATTCACTGATGAGTGGATGCAGCAGATTTTGCAGCCATTTACGCTCTGCGCTCTCAGCGAAGACGAGGGCGCGCAGCTTGGCGCGATCAAGACTGCCATCAGACAGCAAAATGTCGGGGCCAAAGTGTTTGGCAATGTAGTTCAGGGCGGGTTGCCCTGGCTCGACCACGGCGCGGCTGGCCAAATCTGCATCCACAACATCGATGCCAAGTTCGGCAAAATAATCCGCAGCGGCGGTTTTACCGCTACCAATACCACCTGTCAGCCCAACCAGCATTGCACCTCCCGAAAAATCTGAGGGTATCACGGCAAGGGCAGGTGGCGTGAAAGCGGCATTAACTACTAGGGAAGAAAAAGGTCTCCCATGGAAAATATGGGTAGGTACATAGCCAGAATGATCCCACCGACAACACAGCCCATGAGCAGCATCAGGGCAGGTTCGATCATGGGTAACAGGTTGGACTGCAGCTGCGCTAATCCGTCCTCGCACTGGAGCCCAGCCTGAGTGAGCAGTGCCTCTAAGCGTCCAGTTTCCTCGCCCAAACGCACCAGACGAACCATGGCCGGTGGAAAACATGCTGCTTCACTCATTGCTGCCCAGAGTCGGTCGCCGCTTTCTACCTGCCCCGTTAATTGCTGGGTAGCCTGGCGAAACACCTCATTTCGGCAGGTTTGTGCGGCGTAGGGTATGGCATGGGTCAGCGGAATGCCGGCAGTCAGGGTGGTTGCGAGGGTGTGACACAGTGCTGCGGTGTTGGTGTAGCGGGACCATCGTCCGAACAGGGGTAGACTGAGCAGAAACCCATGCAGTGACAAACGGGTTTGGCCCCCAAGGTATTTCGACCCTGCGAGCAGACCGATGACAAAGACAGCCATCAAGGCAAAATGGCTGCCGCCTTGGGCAAGGGTCTCGGAGGCACCTAGGACCCAGCGCGTGATTTGCGGCATGGCCTGGCCTTGCTGCGCATAAAGCGCGCCAAACTGTGGCATGACAAATACCAGCAGAAAGGTCACGGCGATGATTGCAGTGAGCAGAATTAGCATGGGTTGCAGCAGGGCTTGTCGAACATTTCTGTTCAGCTTCGTTTTGCGCTCAATCTCCGCGGCCAACCGGGTGAGTACGACCGGGAGGTTGGCAGCGGCCTCACCAGCGCGTATCAGCGTGAGATAAAAGGTATCGAACACCTGTGGCTGGCTTGCCATCGCTTGGCTGAGACTTTCCCCGCCATTGATTTCCTGAATCAGCGCCGTCATCACCATACGTATTTTTGTCCGGTCGCTTTCACCAAGTGTTGCGAGTGCGTCTGTGACACTGATATCGGCGGCCAACAGGGCGGCCAGTTGACGACTAAAATAGGCCAACTCAGGCGCCGTCAGTTTGGGTACAGATGTCGGTAGAGCAAGCCATGGCAAACGTGACGTAGGTTCGTTCAGAATTGGCCCAGCGATGCCCCTAGCGGCCAAGATCGAGATTGCATGCTCTAGCGATTGAGCCTCGATCTCACCTCGCTGCGGTAATCCAAGCGAATTTGTACCGCGCCACTGGTAGATCTGCTGGTTCAAAATGCTCTGAGCCTAGACAGGACGGTTGGATAGTTCGGCAGGCACGATTCGATTCACCTCTTGCCAACTGGTCTCTCCGGCTAAATGCCGTTCAATGGCCTGTTCCCGCAACATACTTTGGCCTTGCACTTGCCTTGAGACATCATTGTCAGCGGGTGCTACCAACGCCGTGCTCAAGTGTTCGGCGTGGGCCAGCTCGAAAATACCGAGGCGTCCCCAGTAACCACCGCTACACTGGCTACAACCTTCTGAATTGGCCGCGTAACAGGTGTGTGGATGCCTCAGTACGCATGCCGCGTCGACGATTTGTCGGCAGTGGGGGCAGAGCCGTCGAAGCAGTCGCTGAGCCATGATCAGCGTGACGGACTCCTGTAAATCTCGCCGGCTAACCCCCAATTGATGCAGCCGCAGCATGGTTGCGTGAGCGGACTTGGTATGAACACTCGACAAAATTAAGTGACCGGTTTGTGCGGCTCGAATCGCCATCGCTGCGGTGTCTGCGTCACGAATTTCGCCCACCATGAGCACATCTGGGTCTTGGCGCAGCAGAGCGCGCAAAGTCTCCGCAAAGTTCAAGCCGATGCGCGGCTTAATGGCCACTTGGTTGATCCCGGCCAGTGGAATTTCCACGGGTTCCTCAGCGGTAGCAATGTTGCGGTGCTGGGCATTGAGCCACTGTAGTGCGCTATACAGGGTGAGGGTTTTACCGCTACCGGTAGGGCCGGTAACGAGAATCAGACCCTGCGGTTGGCAGAGCGCCGCAAATAAATCTTTGACTTGGGCGGCGCATAAGCCGAGCTGGTCGATCTGCAGTATGGAACCTGAGTCTGGTACCAAACGCAGCACCAGCTTTTCTCCCCATATGGTTGGCAACGTGCTGATACGAAGGTCTAGCATATGACCTTGGCTGTTGACGGAAATGCGACCGTCTTGGGGAAGGCGACGTTCGGCTATGTTCATCGCGGCCATTACCTTGATGCGAGCACACAACTTGTCAGCAACCGCGCTAGGGGGACTGGCGATACGGTGCAGCAGTCCATCCACGCGCAAGCGCACACACAGCCCATCATTTTGCGGTTCCAGATGGATGTCTGATGCCCGCTTTCTGACCGCCAATGCAAACAGCGCATCAACATACGTTTCGATAGGAGTCTCTGCGATAGCAGACAGTAGAGCGCGATCACTGCCGTTGGCCATAGTCGTCGTGCCTCAGTAGGGGGCTTACACCCTACGTAATTGACCCAAGTAACCTAGTCAGTTTGGCGTCAAAACTTGTAAGCCATTGCTGATTCGGGCGCCATGAAAAACGGCTTTTGATGCCAAGCCATCCCACCCGTAAAACAGCCATGACTTACAGGATTGCGAGCATGTGTTCGCTTGGTCGAGCGCGTTGGTATGCCACATTGGCAACACTCCAATCACACCAAGGACACCTTTCATGTTGAGAGAAAAAGACAACCCAAGCGCTGCACAGTACGGGTCATGCCAAATTCGTGGTTTTTCGCTGATCGAATTGATGATCGTTATTGCGATCATCAGCGTGGTGTCGACGTTCGCGATTCCCGCATACCAAAACTATGTCGTTTCCGCCAACAGCACGAAACTTGGCGTGCATTATCGGCAAGCTTCAAACTGGGTAAGGGCAGAAATGGTAAGACTGCAAAGCCGGCTGGCCGGGGGTGGCGATAGTGCACAGGTCAGTGCCGCGCGGGATGAAACGAGCGAATGGGTAGCTGCGCTGCTGGCAGATGTTGCCGGTTCTGATACCGCGTCACCGTCTTCTGGGCCGGCCTTTACGGCGGCGGCGGAAGATTCCGCGTCTGACGCCATCACATTATCTGTGTCGGGCAGCCCGACTGATGGTAACTTGCAGGTCACCATTACTCGGCCCATATACGGAAACTTTGAAAGTGCAGCGCAAACGCAGCTTTGCTGGGGTGGAGTAGTCTGCAGCGAGAGCTCGGACTGAGGGTTCTACACGTAAAAAACCCGTGCGTGTTTTTCAGCGCGGGATCCCCATCTTTTTGGAGGCATTGCAATGAATAACCTAGGCGTCAAATTCCGTTTGGGTCTATTGATAGGGTGTGTATTCTTGAGCGCCTCCAGTACAAGAGCCTCGAGCATGACTCAAACCGCGCAAGGATTGTCGCCCTGTCCGAATAGCCCCAATTGCGTGTGCAGTGACGAGCCCATTGAGTCGAAGCAGTACATTGCTCCCATTGTCAGTGCGAATGCTTCATTGAACGATGAAGAGGCCATTGACGACAGCCGTGGTCAGCAATTACTAGCCGCTATCGCCACTTATCTGAAGGAACAAAGCGAGTTTCAGATCATCGCGCAGACCGAGAACGCGCTGAAGGTGGAGGCCCGAACGTCACTACTTCGATTTGTCGATGATATTGATATGCAGGTTCGGGGAGAGCGTGTTTTTGTTCGCTCTGCATCCCGCGTGGGCTATTCCGACTTCGGCAAAAATCGCAGCCGCTTAGAACAGCTGCGCACGCAAATGGTAGAGGACGGTATGGCTCAACCGTTGTCGCAGTAACATGTTGGGCACAATACGAGAGAACGCTATGCGCTGCAGCCGGCATCCAAAACGGCACTTGCGGTGACTCAATTTCGCACAGGCGATCTGCACATCGGCCGCCTAGAGCAGCGGCTGGAACGTCTCAATCGCGAGATCGACCAGTTAAACGATGAAGTGACGTCCTTGGCCTCGCTGGCGGATGCATCGTCTTTTTCAGGACCTCATTCCATCGAAGAGTTAGGGCACAGTCTTCGTGCCGAGATCTTGCGTCTGAAAAGCGAGCTCACGAGCTGTCAGCAAGAGTTGCATGAGCAAAGGACGCAGGCAATGAATGAGCGTGCGCAAGGCGAGTCGCCACGTTCAGGCAATACCTCATAGCGTCTATCAAAAATTAACGCTTGCCCATGGCACATCTGCGAGACAGGCAGTAATCTTCAACGCTAAGAACGATGCTTGGCCTAGCACTTTGAGTGGGCACATAACCAAAATCAGAGGAAGGTGAACCGGATGAAACTCAACACTTTTATCAAGAAGATTTTTGTCGGCGGACTGATGATGGTGGCAAGCGCCGCCCATGCCTCGCCGAATGTTGGCGACACGGCGCCAGACTGGACCTTACAGGGCTCAGACGGCCAGACTTATCAGCTGTCTCAACTGCGCGGCAAGCATGTTGTGCTGGCGTTTTTTCCGAAAGCTTTTACTGGCGGATGCACGATCGAGTGCAAGTCTGTACGCGATAGCAAAAAACAGGTTCGCCGATTCGACGTCGAATTCTTTATGGCCAGCGTAGACGACCTAGAGACCAATAAAGCCTTCGCCGACCAAAATAACGCCAACTTCCCGATTCTCTCGGATGCGAGTAAGAGCGTGAGTGAAGCTTACGGAGTGCTTGCTGGAATGGGCTATTCCAAGCGCTGGACATTTTATATTGACGCGGAAGGCAAGGTTTCGAAGATTGATAAGGATGTGAACCCGCGCACCGCTGGCCGCGATTTGCTGAAAAATCTTGTTGCGCTGGAAGTGCCAACTTTCTAGGAGACGTTTAATCCGAGGCGGGCTGTCCTCGCTAGCAATAGCAAACAGCCGATAGCAAAAAACAATAACAAAGAGGGGAAATTGCTATGAACATAGCTAACTTTGACGAGTCCAATGTCGATTGGCAGCAACTGCCTGATCTTGACCATCTGTGGCTGTCCATACTCGATGTAGATGACACAGCGAAAGTTGTAGATGTGCTATTCAAATTCGCCGCGAACGAAAAAATCGTTTTGCACCGTCACGTTGCGGCCTTTCATACCTTCGTCGTTCAGGGCGAGCATCGCATCTATACACCTGCAGGCGATCTCAAAGAAGTTCGTCCTGTCGGCACCTACAAGGTAGGCCAGCCAGATCTAGAACCCCACGCAGAGGGCGGAGGTGATTCCGACGTGGTCATTCTATTCAGTCTGCGTCCGTACGACGGTGGTGCGATCTACGAGATTCTCGACGAAAACCATGAAGTGTTGTCCACCATGACCTTCGACGGCATGAAGGAGCTTTACGAGGCCGCCTAGGCCTCGGTTAAAACAAGCCACGGTTAAAACACAATAAACTGGGGGTGGGCAGTGGAGAGAAAAGTCTTTCGCAGTGGGCCGTATGCCGAATTGATTGCTCAAGCGGTTCAGGTAGGTGATGTTATTTACCTATCAGGGCAGGTTGGGGTCGATGAGCAGGGCGATGCCCCGGATAGCCTAGTTGCCCAGACCACCTTGGCCTATGAGCACGTCAAGGCCGTGCTAGCTGAGTTCGGCGCTACGCTGCATAACGTCGTTGAAGAGACGGTCTTTGTGACAGACATGGCGCAAACCATGGCCCAGGTTCAAGAGGTATTTGCCGCCAGAGCAGCCGCCTATGGAGGCCGCCCTGACGTAACGCAGACCTTGGTGGCTGTATCCGCCTTGGTAGATCCGGCCTTCAAAATCGAAATCAAATGCACAGCGCATTTATAGGGCTCGTCAGACGAGCACCAAAACCACAAAACCCAACAAAATTAAAAAGAGGTTCAACATGAAACGCTTGGTCTTATCGTCAATTGCTGGTGCCCTCGCACTGTTTTCTTCTCTTTCGTCTGCGGACGATCACGCAACGTTTACCGGCGGCATGGATCCGCAAGCGCCCATGAACGTACAAACCCAGTTGTGCACCTTGAAACCTGGCAAGACCATGGCGCAGTACAACAGGCTCAATGACAAGTACATCGCTTGGTCGAAGAAAAACGGGGTAGAAACCACGTTCGTGCGCAGCATGCCGTTCATTACGCATCGCAACCCCAATAACCGCAGTAAAACCGAGTTCGTGGAATTTCTGGTTTCTGACCATGCGACGTCAGGTAAGGCTTGGGATCTCTGGCTTTCTACACCCGAAGGGCAAAAGCTCAACGAAGAGTGGCAGAGCATTGCTCAATGCGACATGAAGATGGCCACATTGAACACACAGTGGGCCAACGTTGACGCGCTGAACAGTGACGACAGCCGTTTTGCCATGTGGAACTGGTGCACCCGTAAAGAAGGGGTATCCGTCGACTCCTTGATCGCCAAGCATGCTGCAATCGCCAAGGACTATCCGGATGGCGTCAGTAACATTGGTTGGTTCACCTACATGCCAATACTCGGTGGCGCCAATGCACCGGGCACCTTTGCGAATATTATCGTCTTTCCTGACATGGCAGGGTTAATGGCGCATAAGCAGTGGTTGTCAGAAGGCGGCTGGAAGGTGCGCTACGACTACTACAACTATGTCGATTGTGCTGGTGACTATGTGATGACCGAAGAAGTTTTACATCGTCCCGGCGAGTAAAGCGCAAGAGCACAATGACCCAACGCCACAGCAAAAGCGGCGTTGGGTAACGGCACTGACCGTCGCCCCGCCTTCGTCAACCTACCCAAGCCTTCGCGGAAACCCTATCTGCTTACAGTCGGCGCGCCAGGGCACCTTGACTTACACGAGCTGTGAAACGATCTTCGACTCGCCACTGCTAACCAATACGAGATTGCTGCCCCAATGGTGACAAAGACCACTGGCTTAGTCGCAAAGCCGCGCAAGAGACGGGTACAAAAGCGCGCCGAAGAGACCACATCAAGAATCAAGGATGCTGCCACCCGACTGTTCTCTGAGCGCGGTTACGATGGGACTACCATCCGAGATATTGAGAACGCTGCAGCGGTCAACCGGGGGCTTGTGAACCATCACTTTGGTACCAAGGAAAAGCTCTGGAAAGCTGTGCTTGAACGCATTTTTGGCCTGCTCCGCGAACACCTCGACGCCAGTACTGCGCGGTTAAATGAACTCCCCCCAAAGGACCACGGCGCCCACATCATGAGTAGTTATGTGGGCTTTAACGCCAAGCACCCAGAGCTAACGCGGCTTATGGTGCACGAGAGCAAACACGACACTCCGCGACTGCGCTTTATCGTGGATACCTATAGTCGGCCGCTCATGGAACAGCTTCGCAACAGCGCTGAGACTTGGACCGATGTCGATCAGGACGACTTCGTATTTTGGTACTACACATTTTTGGGAGCGGCGTCGCTGATCTACACAATGGACCCAGAAGCCAAGTTGATGTTTGGCTTCGACCGGCGCAGCCAAGCCAACGTAGAGCGCCACGCTGATTTTGTGGCGAATTTTCTGCTGCAACGCGGCGCCAACAGGCGCGGGTCAGGAACGCAACAGCCGACGAGCCAGCAGACCAATAAGAAGTAGGAGAAATATGCCGGTGAGCATTAAGAGCCAGCGATAGCTTGGGTCGACGAGTGCCTTGAGTAGAAGAAAACGAGCTTCGCATCCCAAGTCGCACTTGCCGACGTAGAGCGCGCTGATATCCCGGCTTAGGGGTGGTTTGGGATCAATAATGCCCACGGTCTCGGCATGCTCTTGGTAGGCGAGAAGCAAACGCTGTGCGACCGCTGGATAGTCCTCGGCGACATTTTCTGTTTCCCCGGGGTCTGCAGCCATGTTGTATAACTGCCACGTGTTGTCGCCAAAGGGTGGTGCCATCAGTGTGAGCTTCCAATCGTCCTGACGCACCGCCTTGTTACCAAAAAGCTCTATGACGATGGGTGCTTGGCGAGGTTCGTTGGAGCCTTCCCACGTCGCGACCAAGCTCTCTCCCGTTGGCCGAGGCTTATCAAGATACAACGGTGAGGTATCAGGCCGTAATCCGGCCAACGCGTAGAAGGTCGGTGTGAGATCGGCGATATGGGACAGATGCTTGTGAACTTTGCCGGTCATTACACTAGGTCCAGAAACAATAACCGGCACCCTGATGCCTCCCTCAGCAGTGGTGCCCTTGAACAGTCGCAAGGGCCCGTTAAGCGCACTTGCCCACTCGCCGTTGATGAAGGTATGCGTGCGAGGCCGTCCTGCATTGGCAGGGTTCATATCCCGCTGCTCATGCAACCACTGTCGGCTAGTGCCGGGGTACAGTAACGGGGTGACAGCGGATACGCCGTTGTCGGATAGGAAGACGATGTAGGTATTTTCCAGTTCTCCTTCAGCCTCCAGATAGGCAAGGACCTGTCCGAGGCTTTTGTCCATCAGTTCTATCATGGCCGCATAAATCTCTACCGGACGAACATCCTGTCTGCGTACGACCTCAGAGCGCTCTGACCAAGCGGGTTTCGCGCCGGGGAATATGGGTGGCAGTGGCAGAGTTGCAGCCGGTGTTGCGGCATCTGGGAAAAAACCTCGTTTTGTTAGCGCGGTTATCCGACGTGCACGAACAGCGTCAGGGCCTTCGTCGAAAACGCCTTCGTAGCGGTTCAACCAGCTATCGGGGACCTGTAAGGGATCGTGTGGCGCGGTAAATGCTATGTAGGAAAAAAACGGCCGACCGCGGTCTCGCGCGTCGAGGAAATTGAGCATTTTTTCCGTGTAGTAGGTGGTTGAGTAGAAATCTTCCGGTAGCGCATCGACGGGCGCCCCGTCTTCGAAGTAGTGCGCTGGCTCCGCAGGGTTGATCGGCAGTTGATCGGCAAAGTGACTGGCGCCACCTTCGCGCAGGATAAAGCTGCGATCGAAACCTCTTTGGCTTGGGTATTGGCTCGGGTCTCGCCCGATATGCCACTTACCGCTGATCATGGTCTGGTACCCAACCGACCGAAGACCCTCCGCAAGCGTAACGACGCCATTGTGCAACTGCCCCTGGTATTGCAACGAATCTTGCTGGTTGGGAGCCTGCTGCAGATTTTGGGTGCCAACACCAGCGGCATGGCTGGAAAGACCCGTAAGCAGCATGGCGCGTGTTGGGGCACAAGATGGCGCGGCATAGAACTGACTCATGACCGTGCCGGTTGCTGCAAGGCTATCGATATTGGGCGTGCGAATTTTGCTGCCAAAAGCGCCAATGTCCGCCCAACCCAGGTCATCGGCGACAACAAGCAGAAAGTTTGGCGGCGACACCGTCTTGGAGTTCCCGGTCGCAGCGAGCACATCTGGCGCTGTCAGCGATATGACTAACGTAAGGCAAGCAAAGCAGGAGAGTGTTGGCATGAAATGCTCAGGCGCTCGGCGGACGGGGTAGGTGATTGACGAGTTCAGCCGGATCAATAACTGGTCTCGCAAGCAGCGAGTCTGTGGTCTCGCCAGCACGATAACGTGCGATCAGTGCCTCGGGTTCGAAGGTTACGCCAATGGGATTGCTCGTAAAATCGCTTTGTGCGAGCCAAGCGTTGATCTTCTCATTACTTTCGAAAATATCGATTTGCAGTTCGATTTGGTTGTTGTCTGGATCACGGTAATAAAACGACAGCGTCGGTCCGTGATTGATCGTCCAATAAGGCGTTATGTCCTGCAGCTTAAGCCGCTCGTAGGTTGCCAACAAATCTTCGAGACAGGCATAAGTGAAAGCGCAGTGCTCGACGCCGGCAGATTGAAAGGGTCGTGCTGCCAGTCCGGGCATATTGGCTATAGCAATTCTGTGGTGCTCATCGTCATAGGTTAGGAAGGTGACTAGGTCAGAGGCCGACATGATCTCGGCCTCTAAGACCACCTGATACCACTCGATCATTTTTTCATAGCGAGAGGTTTTGTAGACGATATGTGCCAGCTTCGCTGGCGCTGTCTTGCCGCGTTGCTTTGCTGTAAGTGGCACTTCGCGTGTTGCGCCCATGTCATTCTCCGCTGTCGTCAAGATTGCACATTTTCTCGGTGCCCTCGGCCTTGATTTAAACTTGTTACCTTACAAGTAAAAACCTACATTAGGTCTCAACGCAGCCCTTGTAAACGCGTACGTGCAGGGCCTTTGCCTTACCCGCAGCACCCTTAACCGCAGTACGTTGCGGCAGAGCTTGGAAAGGAATGTAGTAGCAATGGTAGCAACCCGAACCACAGATGTGTTGATCGTAGGCGCGGGTCCTACGGGGCTATGCGCATCACTGCTGTTATCCCAACAGGGAATTGCTCATGTGCTAATCGAACGTGGTGAGGATGTGTTACAGGCACCCGCTGCCCACGTGATCAATACCCGCACCATGGAGATTTTTGCTCAGCTTGGTCTGCCTGTAGAAGAGCTCTACGGGCTCAACCGACACCCTAACGCGCATAAAATCAGCTGGCTTGCGACGCTGCAAAGTCCGGTGCTTGGCGAGTTCGACCTGCTGGCAAACCCGCAAAGCCTTGCGCAGATGATGGCCAGCTCTAACCAGCATACGACAAACATTTCCCAACACATGCTTGAGCAGTACTTGCTGGAAAAGGCGCGCAGTTTCGAATGTGCAGACATACGCTACGGCGCTCGATGGCTGGGCTTTGTGGATGACGCAATGCTGGTGAGTGCGGTGGCGCAGAGTAGCGACCAGGCAAATCTGCATGTTCATGCCAAATATCTGCTCGCGGCCGATGGCGCGAGTAGTGCTGTCGCGAAGGCCCTGAATATTCGTCGAACGGGTCCGGAGGCTATCGCTACCTTTATCAACTTTTCCTGCGCTGTAGACATCAACAAGGCGGTGGGTGGCGATGATACCGGGCAGCCAGTGAACCCTAACCTGCTGCTTTGGCTGCTTGATCCTGACTTAATGGGTACGGTTATCGTGCACGATCCGAAGCAGCTTTCGGTCTTTATGAAGCTGGTGTCCGACGATACGACCAGTGCTGATGATTATGATGACAAAGAGACGCAAGCGCTGCTGAGCAAGGTCTTTGGCACCGACTTCCAGCTCCAGCACAAAAGCTTGTGGCGGATGACAGCACAAGTCGCAGAGCGTTTCAGACACCAACATGTGTTTTTGGTTGGAGACTCTGCCCATCGTTTTCCGCCCACAGGCGGGCTTGGACTCAATACTGGCGTTGGCGACGTTCACAATCTCGTTTGGAAACTGGCCGCATGTTTGCGTGATCCGCAACAGCAGCCTCTGCTCGAAACGTATGAACAAGAGCGCCGTCCTATCGCCCTGCGCAGTACTGACGTGAGCGTCAACAACAACCGCAAAATGGAAGAGGTTTTATTTGCGTTGGGCCTCGACCCCAGCAAGGCCCAGCTGCTGCAAAAGATCATGTCATCAGCTTTGATTCGCGCCATGCCAAAGTCCGCGCAAAAGCGCATTCGCGCGATATTAGTCGCCCCGGTGCGCAGACGACTGGCGCTTGCCGCGGAAGATGGCTCACAAGGTCAGGCGATCCGCGAGCGCACCGCAAAGGCCATTGACGATCAAGAAGAGCATTTCAATACCATAGGCCTTCAGCTTGGCAGTGTTTACGAACCTAACGTCGCGATTAGAGCATCGACAGAACAAATGCGCCAAGCCGAAGTCAGTACTTACGATCCCGTGGCATGTATCGGAGCCAGGCTTCCTCACGTTGCGCTAACCCCTGCAACTGATGTGACCTCGACCTTGGATTTACTGGACTACTCCCGCTACACCGTGCTGGTTAACGGCCTTGCTGAATTTGACCACCACAAGCTGCAAACCTTTGGGCAGGCGATAAAAGTCCTCAGGCTTGACGACGACTTGCTGTTGGCCGACCGCAAAACGATCGAAGCGGCTTACGAACTTGGTGCAGGCGAATGGCTGTTGGTCAGGCCAGACGGGATAATCGCCGATCGCTCCGCAGCGACCGTATAACCGACGAATTGAGTAACAGGAGCAGTCGATGCGACTTCTAGACAGCGACATCACCACTCGGGAAGTGCTCAATTGGCAGGGCCTGCACTTAATTCATTACCAAGGGTCCGCGTGCTCGCAGAAAGTGCGCATCTTTATGAATTTGAAAAAGGTTGATTGGCAGTCCCATCACCTCGACCTGAGCGCGCACCAGAATTACGAGCCATGGTTTTTGGGTGTGAACCCAAGAGGTTTGGTGCCGGTCCTCGTACACGACGGCGCTGTCCACATTGAAAGCAACGACATCTTGGCCTATCTCGAACAGGTGCTGCCTGAGCCTGCACTGATACCACCACAGCAGCAAAATGAAATCTTCGATGCCCTACGCGTTGAAGATGACCTGCATCTGGATCTGCGGGCGTTAACGATGCGTTTTGTGATTCCGAAGGCTTTGGCGCAAAAACCCTCTAAAGCGATGCACACCTATGCTGAAACTGACGGCTCAGTGCATGGCCAGCCCGATACTCGTAAATCCGTAGAGCTGACGTTTTGGCGCGAATACGCCCAGAACGGCGTCACCAACAAGCAAGTCCGGGAGTCCGCACACAGGTTCAAAGAGGTCTATGCGTTACTGGAGAATCAGTTAGCGCAGCATGCCTATCTCACGGGCGACGAAATTTCTTTGCTCGACATTGCGTGGTTCATCTATACCCAGCGCTTGATGACTGCCGGATACCCCTTTGCACGACTTCATCCACGGGTACTGGCATGGCACAAGGGCCTGTTCGCACGACCTGAATTTGCCAAAGAGGTAGTACCCCCAGCGCCTTTGCGGTTCATTACCGCGGTTTTGCATGCTGTGCAAAAGCTGCAAGGAAGCACGTTGGAAAAGGTGGCAGATCTGTAGCGGAGAAGACGGTCAAGTAAGTGGCCAACGAGAATTGACGCTGCGATCAGCTCACTGTTATTGCCATGCACTTTGCAGCGTAGACCGCGAGAATCGGCAACATACGCCCGCTTTCTTGACTTTATTTTAGTACTTAATAAAATAAATTTTTTGCTCGGACAGACCATGAAGCTAATCAGCTATCGCGACCCCGTTGATTCAACGCTTGTCCGCACAGGACTGGTGCTACCGGGTGAGGTGCATTTCGTTGATCTTTTAGTCGGTTACGAGCAACTGGACAGCGAACTGCCGGCGCCAGAACTCGCGCAGATGCAGACCCTGATCGAAGCCGGTGAACCGGCATTGGCAAAAATTAGAAAAATCGAGCAATGGGCCAGACAAAACCCAGAGCAGCGAAATGCGCTTGCCAATGTCGCACTGTGCTCACCGCTGCCTGTTCCAGTGAAATTCAGGGCCTTTAGTGTTTATGAAAAACACCTTTTGCAGGCCATTGATTCTGTGGTTCGCAACCGAATCGGCCCCATTGCCTATCGCGCCAACAAGATTTTCAAATTCATCAAGCCGCCCAAACAGTTTTATCAGGCACCGATTTACTACAAGGGTTCAAACACATCCTTCATCGGCGCAGGTGACGAGGTGGTACCACCAACCTTTGGTGAACCAATGCTCGACTACGAATGCGAGCTTGGTGTGGTGATCGGCAAACGGGGTATGGACATCGCTGAAGAGCAGGCGATGGATCACGTGTTTGGCTATACGATTTTCAATGACGTATCGGCGCGCAAGCGTCTGATACCCGAGTTTCGCGGTGTGACCGGACCCTTAAAAGGTAAGGACTTTCATACCGGAAATATCATGGGGCCATGGATTGTGACTCGTGACGAAATACCAGATCCCAGTGCCCTTGAGCTTCGCGTTTCGGTAAACGGTGACTTGAAAGGCGTCGGCCACGCAGCTGATATGCACTACAACATTGCGCAAATGATTGCTTTCGCGTCTGAGGGGGAACCTGTCGTTGCCGGCGAGTTCTTCGGCACGGGCGCACCTGGCGACTGCACGGGCATCGAGCATTGGGAATTTCTTAATTCTGGGGATGTTATGACGTTAGAAATAGACGGCATTGGCTCACTCGAAAACAAGGTAGGTTAGCGTGAATGCAATAGCGAAAATGCCGGCCACGGCGCAGCAGCGTGGAAAAATCGCGCCAGCTAAACTCGCCCATGTGGCATTGCGCACATCTCAACCGGACAAAGTGGTCAGTTTTTATAAAATGGTACTGGAGGCGGAGGTCTTCTACGCGAACGACAACTTGAGTTTCCTCACTTATGACGATGAACATCATCGGCTGGCAATTTTGCGAGTGCCTGGCTTACGTCCTTCGTCACGAGCCCGGGCGGGGGTAGATCATGTTGCCTTTACCTACCGCAGCTTAGCCGAATTGCTCAGCACCTATGTTCGTCTAAAAGATGCGGGTATCACGCCGGTATGGACTACCCACCACGGCGCCACACTATCGTTCTATTACGCCGACCCAGACAACAACATGGCGGAACTGCAAGTAGACGTGCACGAAAACGTCGAAGATCTCGAGGCCTATCTGGCGAGTGAAGACTTCAACCTCAACCCGGTTGGCGTTGATTTTGATCCCGAGGAGATTCGCGCTCGATTCGAAAAAGGCGAGTGCCCTGCCGACATTCTGGTGCGACATGCCGACGGCCCACGTGATATCGCGACAATTCCCAAAGAGATACTTGGCGGCCTGCATTGGTTTTTGGTGCGACTCACATCCAAGCTTGGCCGCAAGCTACATCAATAGAGTGGCCTGTTTGATGAGCGAACAGACTCCGCCCAAGGCGGGCGGATTTCTTCCCTACCAGTTTATCTGAGCTCTTCAATTGGAATGTCCCGATACATGCCGATATCCGCGTCGATAGGCAGTGGAAGATACCGGGCCTGCGTTTCGTTCAGCAGCGCCGCGCGTCGGCGAGTGCCGTGCAATGTCATGAGCTTGCGCCATCAATGAGTCGCTTTAAGGTCGATGTGTGCAGGTCGATAAAGGACCTTTCTTGCGGATCGACCCCAAAGAGTGCCAAGCACTCATAGCGGGCGGTAAACGGCGCGCTGCCCGCACCAACGAGGAAGTAGTACTGATGAGGACTAACTCGCTGGCCTGATGCTTTCTCGATGGCCGCGAGCAACGGTTTGCTTTGATGGGAGACTAAGTACTCTAACCGCCATGACTGGGCCTTAGCCTCCTGAAAAATCAACTGCGCGACTTCCGGGTGTGCTGCACTGATTTCGACGAACGTCTCGACGATTTGTTTCGCATCTACCGGCGCGTGCGCATGCGCTGCTAGGGCATCAACTTTTGCTTGTATCGGCTGGAAAATAAAATTCGCGGCTTCGCGCCAGAGATTAGCCTTTGAGCCAAAGTGGTAGGGGATGACATTCTTGGGCGCCTTGGCTGCTGCCTCAATGGTAGCCAGAGAAATAGAATCGTAGCCCATACCCGCGAAGAACTTCGCCGCCGTTGCCAGCAATGTCTGCCTTAGTGCCTTGGTTTTGGACTGCATGCTGCGTGAAGCAGCTGGCGCTAGTTGCTGATTGCCGATGCCATCTGACATGCTACCTATTGCCCCGTGAGGTATTGAACCCGCCATAAATTTTTTAGCGTATATTAAAATACGCATGTAATGATATTTAGGCGCAGCTGACAAGGTGAGGCAGGTGATGCGTCAAGCTAGTCGGTAACCTACTTCGCAAACTACCCCGCAAACAATTCAATCAACCGACAGTGCTCACGGTTCGCGGCAGGTTGTTGCTCAATCTTCCGCACGCGCTGCGCTGAATGCTCATGAAAAACCGCACCCTGCGGTAACTCAAACAAAGTACTCTTTTGGTCTGGGTGGCGATTTAGCTACAATGTGTAAGTGGGTAAGCGCCTGCATCCAGCAAAGATGCTCGACTCGGTTCCGGGGCTTGGCGTAGCTGGTGTCAAAATTTGCCGGGATAGCTCAGTTGGTAGAGCGACTGATTCGTAATCAGTAGGTCCGCGGTTCGATTCCGCGTTCCGGCACCATTCCTCGCTGCACTCGCTTTTAATACTGCGAACGACAACAAAAAGAAGAGCGTTCGATGAGAGTATTTTTACTGATCCTAGTGGCCGTTTTGCCAGACCTGTTGGCTCAACGATAGAGGGCGATGCAGATGGCATAACTGGGCTCTACGACAATAAGTATGTCTTCGTCTTCAAATTTTAAGGCGGCAACATCGCCCCACCTTGAAAACCCCAATCGCGACCACTGGTATGCGAGCAGAATTCTGCTTTAATCCGCTCTGCCGTCCGTCTTGCCGGCTGTGGCATCTTCGTTGCAGCACCTTTCGGGAAAGAAGCCGGCGAGGGAAAAGAAAAATAACGCAGCCTCAAGGAGCGGAGACTATGGCAAGTTTGAGCCGCAGTGATTTGATAAAAATCAAACGCTTCAAAGAAAGTAAGCCGCTTTTTGATCAAATGATGCAGCGCGCGCTATGGTTCTATTTGGGCGCCGGTCTACTGCTGATCGCAGCTTTAACCCTGGTCGGTTCCGATCAAACCCTCGCAGGTGTGTTGGCGATCAGCGCAATTGCCGCTCTAGTTCCTACCATCAAACCTAGAGCGACGGGTAAAGTCGTCGCGCTCGTGGAGCGGAACTACGATCTGTGGATGCGCCAAAATAAGATCGCTGGGTACTCCCGCAAAACCAGTGCCTTTTTGCTGAAGGCGGACGATGCGGATCAAGCGGAACTGTTCCATGACCCGGTCTGCGATGAGTGTTGGCATGAGAGCGAGGCTTTATTCAACATGGATGAAAACCGAGTCCTTCGACAAGCCGATGTTGAGAGTGGCGCGCGGGTGCAGCGCCAGTCCGTATCGCAACTCGATTTGGCAGATTACTACTGGGCACGCATGTCGTTAAGTACCGCATTGACGCTGTACGTCACGTTCCGTGAGGTGACGGAAGCAGCGCTTGTTGATTGAGTTTTCTCGGCGCGGCTGTGGAGCCACGCGTTTTCGTCGTTAGCTGGTCAGCGCTCGAACGAGATCCATGGCCACGGCGGTGGCGCTTATAGAGCTACCAATCATGATCGCCCGGTCACTCCACTGCACACCGACAAATATCCAGCCAATCGCGCTGATCACATAGGCAATTTGGCCCTGCATCACCAGCCCCGCGGACATCAAAAAGATGCCGCTTACGGAAAGAAAAGTTGCTACCCATTTGACGTACCAATCTGTCGTGCCAACAGGCGTCGTGGATTTCAGGTCATCGTTCTCTGCCTGTAACTCGCGTAGCTCGTCGATCAGCCGCTTCTTTTCGGTGGCAAGCTCCACAGCCAATTGGCTGGCACGGCTGGTTCTGCCGGACGGGGCAGCATATTGATCTGGCATGTAAGAGACTGCTGAAGTCAGCTCTGGTTCTCGTGGGCTCATAGTCCTTTCTCGGTCACAGCGATGATTCAAAGATATTTTTGCCGCCGCTGTTGCGGTCAGCGGCGCGAGAAGTGGCGGCATAATCCGCCTTTTTGGAGGCGAGTCAATCTTTTTTTGTGTTCGAGGAATAATTAATTAAAACAGTAGGTTAGGGATTATTTAGGGGGCTAAACTCTCGCACAAATTAGACCTCTTTTGCGCCTCAAAATCAGGCGCGAAAACCGTAGAGTTGGAAGGTTTTGAGAGCGCTTGGCAGCGGATTGATATAGGCCAGATGCACAGGCCTTGCGCAAAGCCAGTGTTTTTTCGGGTAAAAGTTATTGTTGGCAAAGATGATCGTTTTGGCAGGGGTTATTTGTGTCGTCGCATGCTTCGAGTATGAAACGTTAGCACGCTAATCATTTGGCCCCGCGCCGCCGTTACGGGTTGAGATCACCAAATTTTTCTACCGGGTACTTCAGTCCCCATTGTCTACGTATCTGATCCATTGTGAGCATCAAACTCAAACTGTCCGCAAGGGGCATGATCTCGCTCTCAGTCTTGCCTGCCAGCAAGCAGTCCACCACTTCCTGCGCTTCGAATTGGTAGCCATTGCCTTCATAGGGCAGGTGAACGTGTTGCGGTGCTTTGTTTCGTGGTTGAACGATCATTTCCTTGGCCCGCCAGAACTGCTTGGGTAAGTGAATTTGGCCGTGAGTTCCATAAACGTAGGCACTCATCGAAGTTTGGGTGCGTAGTGCTGACGCCAGTACGCTGATTTGCCCTTGAGCGTGGCGCAGCACGTAGGCCGATTGCTCATCGACACCCGTCGGCGCCTTGTGGGCAACGCTGGCGATCTCTGCGGGTTCGCCGAGCAGTAACATGGCGAAAGCGAGTGGGTAGATACCAATGTCGAGCAGTGCTCCACCGGCTAGGTCTAGATTGAACAGACGGCTGGATGGATCAAATGGTGCGCGAAAACCGAAGTCCGCCTGCAGCATTCTGACCTCGCCGATCTCGTTGTTTGCGAGGCGACGCTGCAAGTCTCTAAGCACTGGGATGAAACGCATCCACATGGCTTCCATCAAAAAAAGCCGGTGCCGCTGGGCTGCGCTCACCATTTCGGTTAGTTGCGCTGTATTCAAGGCAAAAGGTTTTTCGCATAACACATGTTTGCCTGCGCGCAGGCAAAGCAGGGTATTTTCGTGGTGCAAGGTATGCGGCGTGGCGATATAAACCACATCGACGTGGGGGTCTTCGGCAAGCGCCTCGTAGCTGCCATGGGCGCGCGCAAGAACATGGGCATTGGCAAAGGAGCGGGCGCTTGTTTGCGTGCGTGAGCCCACGCTCACCAGTTCTGCATCGCGCACGTATTGCATCGCTTTTGCAAACTCTGCCGCGATGAGGCCAGTGCCAAGAATTCCCCAGCGTATGGGTTTGCGCATTGCGGCCATATCAAGATTCCTGAATCGTGAGAGAGGGATGCAAAGAATGTTAACCTTCTCAGCACGGGCTTCGTCACCCAATGTCAGTGATGTGCCTGAAGCATTAGTCGTTTTTTTGGAAGCAATATGTCGCAAATGTCCCTAGAAGAAGCCGTTAGAGCCAGACGTTCTGTCCGCGGTTTTCTCAACCGCCCCGTACCGCAAGAAGTTCTCACCAAGGTGTTTGATATTGCACGCTGGTCTCCCTCCGGAACCAATATGCAGCCTTGGCAGACCTTTGTTGCCTCTGGTGCGCTGCGCGATCGTTTGCGCGCCCAGATGATGGAGCGAGTGCAGTCGAAAGTGCCGCCAAGCCAAGACCACAAGGAACCCAAACGAGACATTGGAAAAATCTATAAAGACCGACGTCGCGAATGTGCGGCAGTTTTGTATCGCGCCATGGATATCGAATGGGAGAACAAACCCGCCCGCGCTGCCGCGAGTTTTCGCAACTTCGAATTGTTCGACGCGCCACATGTCGCGTTCTTGTGCATGGACGAAGGCTTCGGTTTGGGCAGTGCTTGGGATGTTGGCATGTACGCTCAAACACTGATGCTAGCCATGACCGCAAATGGCCTAGCATCCTGCGCGCAGGGAACCATGGGGCATCATCCAGACTTAGTGCGTGAAGCTTTTGGCTTAGGCGATGAGGTGAAAGTGCTTTTTGGCATCAGCTTCGGTTACGAAGATGGCTCTATGCAGGTGAACGAAGCGCATACCGAAAGGGCATCACTGGCAGAGACCGTTACCTTTAAGAGTTAGAGACCGGCTTTTTCAGGCACTCAGCCCGCGGCTAAACACGGACAACAGCGTCGCCAGATTCTCCGATTTCGTTTTTTCCGAGGCGTCTGCGAACAAAATCGCGGTAGCGGATAAAAATAGGGTGTCGGCGACAGTATCTGGGGGAGGTGTGTGCGCAAAGGTTGGCAACTCACCGGTGGCGTAGGCCTGTGTGATGACGTCCTTCACCAGCCGCTGTATCGGTAGGGCGCCCTTTTCCTCAATAATTTTGTGATGATTCTTGATCAGTTCAAATGAGAACGTAGATTTTTGGCTTGAGTCTAAACCGAGCCACAGGCGCTGCCGTGCATCAAGAACGGCAAAGAGCTTGTCGTAGATGGATGCGTCTTCGCCGACTTGCTTGAGAGCATCGATCGAAGATCGAACGATCACAGACAAAAAGAATTCTATGACGCCGTTGAATACCTCTTGTTTACTGCCGAAGTAGGTATACAGCGCGGCTCGTGATATCTGGGCTTCCTTGGCCACATCTTGCATGGTGACGTCGCCGTAGCCGTTCGCGAGAAACGCGTTTCCGGCAGCTTCTAGAATTTTCTCTCGTCTTTGTGACCGGGAAGGCACGGCAGCTCTCTAACGATTCAACAACACCGACAGGTTGGCAGATCAAGGGCGAAATGCCAACGACAATTAACTATTGGTGGACAAAAAATTGGGGGCCGCCAAACAGCTAGCAATCTTGGTAGTTGGCTTGCTCGCTAACTAAGCGTCCCGCTCATCCATTGGGTAAAACGCTGACCTGCGCATAGAGTCAAGAATCCGGCAAACGCCAAGAAAGGCCCGAATGGCATGGGCTGTTCAACTTTCATTCGGCCAGCGAGTACGAGCAAGGCAGCGCTACAAAGTGCTGTCAATGCGGCGACCAAAACGACGCTAGGTAACGCCTGCCAGCCAAGCCAAGCGCCGATGGCGGCGGTTAACTTAAAGTCGCCATAGCCAAGACCCTCTTTATTGCGCAGCAGCTTGAACAACCAATAAATCGTCCACAGCGATAGATAACCCATAGCAGCGCCGAGCACAGCGTCAGCGATAGCGGCAAAGTAGCTTTGCGTGTTGATGAGTAGACCCAGCCACAGCAAAGGCAGCGTTAGCAGATCGGGTAGTACGTAGAAACGCGCATCGATCAGTGCGAGGGTGAGAAGCGCAAGGGCAAAAATTGCAGCCAGAACGAGCTGCGTGCTTTGACCAAAAACCAAGGCCAAGGCGGCAAAACCAAGAGCACCGACAGCAGCGGCACCGGTGTGCTGATGCATCATCGAGAATAGATTGGGTGAGAACTCGTCAACTGGGCCAGCGATCAATGGTTCACCGTTTGGTTGAAAGGGCTTACCAAGCTGCAGGGCTATTATTGAACTGAGCAAACCCAGAAGCGCGCCTGCAACCGCTGCTGAAGCAAGTAATACGTTCACGCTGTCAGTCGAGAACAAGGGGGTTCGCGCTACAGCCGGTCACTAACCTACTGGCGCGACAGTGGGACCGGTGTGTCTGCCATATCGTGGGTTGAAGCCCCCGCCGCCGGCTCGTCGGCGATGCCGACGTGGAGCATGGGCGATGCGTCGATGTGTTCAGCGTTCATCATCGAAGCCACGCGCTGCAGCGAGGCGACAATCATGGACTTTTCCCATTCCTCCAGCTTTTCAAAAGCGGTGCTGAAGACATCCTGCAAAGGCTTGGGTGCTTGCTGAATCATGGCCTCACCCTGCTGCGTGAGCGTGGCATGCACCACGCGCTTGTCCATGGTGCTGCGGTGGCGTGAGACCAAGCCTCGGCCCTCTAGACGATCCAAAATACTGGTCACTGTTGCTTGGCTAAGGCTCACATGAGTGGAGAGACGTGAAATTGCGACGGCGCCCATTTCTTGTATCGCCTGCAGCACGAGGAGTTGCGGCGCTGTCAGTCCAGACTTCTTACTTAGTTGGCGGGAATATAGGTCGGTGGCTCGAATGATCTTGCGGATCGTAATTAGAACGTCTACTTCTTGGCTCATGTGACTGATGTGTCCTTCCCGCGTGTCCCTAGGGTGATGTAAGTGGCATTGCTGGCACCTTGAGCGACGCTCTATACGCCTTATTTTGGTTTGGGTCACGCCCCCAGAGAGCGCGCTTCTTATGTAAGCGAAGTAAAAGGGCGCCGGCCGCAAGTCTGAATGTTTAGTAATCAAAAGAAAAGTGCTGATGAATCTCTCAGCCTCGCTTTAGCTTCTCTAGTCCGATCGCTACAGATTGCATCAATAAAACGGCCATTTTGGTTGGTTTTGATGTAACCTTAGTTATTGACTAGGGGCCGGGTGCGCAATTTTTTGTTCGCCCACAAAACGTTTGCTTGAGAAGCAAATATCAAATTTATCCTCTGGTTCTGAGAAAGAGCTCGCATAAGCGAGTCATCATCAAAAGGAGAGCACGTGAAGTTTCAACGGAGCAAGATGAATCAAGCAGTGGTTGCTGCGCTTGTATCGATGACGGCGAATCAAGCCGCTGCCGAACAAGGTGTGATCGAAGAAGTAGTCGTTACGGCGACCAAGCGGGCCGAGAGTACCCAAGACATTCCCGTAACCGTCGATGCGTTGACTAGCGACTCGCTTGAGGACTTCGGCATCACCAATTTTGAAGATTATCTGATTCAACTACCGGGCGTGACGGCCGGGGGCAGTGGGCCGGGACAGAATACGATATACATTCGAGGGATTGCGTCCACAACACCAAACCTTACGACGGCAGGTGTTGCGGGGATTGCGCCGAATGTCGCTTTGTACTTGGACGAGCAACCGTTAGCTCAACCGGGCCGAAATTTAGACGTTTATGCGGCTGATTTGAACCGAGTTGAGGTTTTGAAAGGGCCACAGGGCACGCTATTCGGTGCCAGTTCACAGGCCGGCACGGTGCGGTTGATTACTAACAAGCCTGATTTTTCCGAGGCCTATGGCCGCCTCAGCGTTGACGTTTCCAATACTCGAAAAGGCGAGGCAAGCGACAAATTTGAGGTAATGTATAACCTACCTATTTCTGACAGGTTCGCCGTTCGCGCTGTTGCGTTTCGAGACGACCAAGGTGGATGGGTTGATAACGTGCCGGGCACGTTGACGGCTCAGGAAAGCGCACGTTTTCGTGATGCAGGCTATGTGCGAACAAATGGAGTACCTGTATCTGCTTCTCGAGCAGGTTTGAACTCAGCAACCTATATCAACAGCGTGCCAGAAGAAGTGGCGTATACCAGCGCACGTATTCCTTTCGATCCTTATGATCCGAACTCTCAGGTGGATTTCCGCGCTGCCAACAACGAAGCCTTGGTAGAA
>ERZ802822.139-NODE-139-length-54861-cov-12.601398_pt1 | contig 54861 bp, 48 predicted proteins | sample MGYA00345649_ERZ802822 | MGnify/ENA primary metagenome ERZ802822 (study PRJEB30503, sample SAMEA104212359) | marine metagenome | biome: Westerlies Biome; feature: [SRF] surface water layer (ENVO:00010504) within the epipelagic zone...; material: water... | reverse complement strand
CTCACTCGGGACGGCAAAGCTCAGCAGAGGCTTGCACACCCGCGGCACCAGCAGTGGAAGACCTATTGGGTGCAGGTTGAAGGTGATATCGATGATGGCGCCTGCGCGCGGCTTTGTTCAGGTGTCGAACTCAAAGATGGCATGACCCGGCCTGCAAAAGCTGGCCGCATTCCGCCGCCGGATATTTGGACCCGAGACCCGCCGATTCGGCAGCGCAAAACGGTCAAAGATTCATGGTTGAGCCTGTCGATTACCGAGGGAAGAAACCGACAGGTCAGGCGGATGACGGCGGCGGTAGGCTACCCGACCCTGCGATTGATCCGAGTCGGCGTCGGGCCTTGGGAATTGGGCAGACTCCAGCCCGGTGAACATCGTTACGACCACCTTCGCTGATGCGGCATTGACCCAACTGCGCACTCCCCTCATGCTTCCAGCCGTCTTTTGACCAGACAAGCCACTGCCGTGACCCGCACATCGATACATAATCAGACCGTCATCGTAGGTATGTCAGGTGGAGTGGATTCCTCCGTCGCGGCCCTTATGTTGATTGAAGCGGGCTACCGGGTCGAGGGCCTGTTCATGAAAAACTGGGAGGAAGATGACGGCACCGAGTACTGCACCGCCAAGGACGATCTTGCCGACGCACAATCGGTGGCGGATGAACTGGGGATCCGCCTCCACAGCGCCAATTTCGCTGCGGAATACTGGGACGACGTTTTCGACCACTTTCTCTCCGAATATCGCGCCGGCCGGACTCCCAATCCTGACATTCTGTGTAACCGGGAAATCAAGTTCCGTGCCTTTCTCGACTATGCCACACATTTGGGCGCCGACCTGATCGCCACAGGCCACTACGTGCGAACTGATTCAGCAGACGGCTCAACACGGCTACGCAAAGGGGTCGACGGTAACAAGGACCAAAGCTATTTTTTGCATCAAGTCGATCATCAGGCATTGGCCAGGAGCCTGTTTCCCATCGGTCATGTTGACAAGGTGTTGGTCCGTGAGAAAGCCACCGCCGCCGGATTCGTGACAGCACGTAAAAAAGACAGCACCGGGATCTGTTTTATTGGCGAACGCAGATTCCGCGACTTCCTCCGGCAATATCTGCCTGCTCAGCCGGGACCCATCGTGTCGTTAGAGGGAGACGAGTTGGGACAACACGAGGGCTTGATGTATCACACCATCGGACAAAGGCAGGGATTACGTATTGGCGGGTTGGCAAATCACCTTGAAGCGCCCTGGTATGTCGTCGACAAACAAGTAGCTGATAACGTGCTGGTGGTTGCACAAGGCAACGAACATCCGGCACTGTTCAAGACACAACTCACCGCGGCTGACGTGATCTGGATCAGCGGCGAGCGCCCCACGCTGCCCCTTCACTGTCACGCCAAAATTCGCTATCGGCAGGCGGATCAACCCTGTGTAGTATCCGCTTCCGGGGCGAAACTCCAGGTCAGTTTCACTGCGCCTCAGAGAGCTGTTACACCCGGACAGTCCGTCGTCTTCTATGACGATGACATTTGTCTGGGAGGCGGCATCATCGAGGAGGCTCAATGAGTGACCGTTCGCTGATGGAGCAAAGGACCTTAGCGCTGGCAGGTGTCGCACAGGCAGCGCGTATTGTGGACTTAGCGGCCAAAACCGGTAGTTGGCCGCTACCTTTTGTCGAAGCCTCTATTCACTCCCTGTTCAGCTTTGATCCGGATGGTGTTGAGACAGTGTTCGGGACGCCACAGGGCATTCGCCTGGGTCTCGAGCAGTTGTCGGCCTGCCTGGGGCTCTCGCAGGAAGAGGCAACGGCAGATACGCTGCGCTATACCTTGGCCATCCTGCAGCTGGAGCGACGTTTTGCCGCGCGAGACGACCTGCAGGCCATCGTTCATTCGAGGCTCAAGCACACTGCTTACAAGGCAGAGAACTTCTCTAGCGATATCAATGGTCTAAGCGCCAATATATCTGCCATTTATCAAGATACGCTCAGCACGCTCCCCTACCGCATCAAGGTGACCGGCAGCGCGCAACACCTCAATAATCCGCAGGTAGCCGACCTGGTGAGAGCATTACTGATGTGTGGCGTCAGGGCCGCATTTTTATGGCGACAAGTCGGCGGTACACGCTTCAAATTAATGCTGAGTCGCGGTCGAGTGAGAGAGCATGCTGCGCGCATGGCTCGCGAACTGGGCGTGACGCATTGATCAAACTCCGCCCGACACCGTGATAAACTTATCATTGACCGATATCAGGCAACCCCATGAGCCCCACTCCGCTGACAGCCCTTTCGCCACTGGATGGCCGCTATCACGGTAAAGTGGATCCACTCCGCGACATCTTCTCTGAGTTCGGACTCATTCACCGGCGCGTTCAAGTCGAGGTGGCATGGCTGAAGGCGCTCTCTGAATGCGCCGATATTGTCGAGGTACCCGTATTCAGCAGTGAATCGGTCAACTTGCTTGATCGAATCGTGAGTGCGTTCGATGAAACGCAGGCCGAGGCCGTGAAAGCCATCGAGGCCACGACCAATCACGATGTCAAAGCCGTCGAATACTTCCTCAAGGAAGCGCTAACGGGCGATGCGGAGCTCAACGCAGTTAGCGAATTTGTGCATTTTGGCTGCACCAGTGAGGATATTAATAACCTCGCGCATGCCCTCATGATCCGCGATGGACATCGCGTCTTGGTCAAGCACTATGAGGCCATCCGTGATGCGTTGGCAGGCCTTGCAGAAGCGCATGCTGAACAGCCCATGCTATCTCGCACGCATGGACAAGCAGCCACCCCAACTACTTTGGGCAAGGAGCTCGCTAATTTCGTCATGCGGCTGAACCGGCAGCTGGCCGCAGCTAATGCCATTCAGCCAATGGGTAAGATGAATGGAGCCGTGGGCAACTACAACGCCCATCTGGTTGCCTATCCGCATGTTGACTGGCCAGCCCTCTCCGAGCGCTTCGTGTCTGGGTTGGGTATCGAATGGAATCCCTATACCACGCAAATTGAACCCCACGACTATTTAGCGGAGTACTTCGATGCGATTGCTCGGCTAAACCAGATTCTGGTCGACTTCAGCCGGGATATTTGGTCTTACATCTCACTGGGCTACTTCAAGCAGCGGATGGTCGAAGGGGAAGTTGGCTCCTCCACCATGCCGCACAAAGTCAATCCCATCGATTTCGAGAACGCCGAGGGTAATTTTGGCCTGGCCAATGCCCTGCTCAACCACCTTGCTCAAAAGCTACCTGTGAGCCGATGGCAGCGTGACCTGACTGACAGTACCGTGCTGAGAAACATGGGGGTTGCCTTGGGGTACTCACAGCTGGCACTGGTGTCTTTAAGCCGAGGGATCGGAAAACTGGAGGTGGCGCCTGATCCGATAGCGGATGACCTGGAGGCTGCCTGGGAAGTACTCGGGGAGGCCGTTCAAACAGTCATGCGTCGGTACGGCGTGCCAGAACCCTATGAAAAGCTCAAGGCGCTCACCAGGGGGCAGCGGCTCGAGGCTGACACGCTGCAATCCTTTATACTCGCGCTGGAAATTCCAGACGATGCCAAGGAGCGGCTCATGTCATTAACCCCTGATACTTATCTCGGATACGCCGCCGTTCTGGCCAAAAAAACCACTCTCTGACACTCGACTGATCTGAGAGCAGGTATGCACTTACCCGTTACAACAGAGCATTTTTTGGCCGAGTACTGGCAACAGCGACCTCTGCTCTGCCCGCAGGCTTTGCCCAACTTTGAGTCCCCCATCACGGCCGAAGAGCTGGCCGGTCTGGCCATGGAACCCGACATCGACAGTCGCATCGTCTGGCAGGACGCGGGGGTCTGGCATCAGCAGGACGGCCCATTCTCAGAGCATGCCTTTCAGGGGGCGGCGCCCTGGACCCTACTAGTGGAAGGCGTTGATCGCTGCGACCCACGGGTGTCGACACTGCGCAACATCCTACCCCCGCTGCCTCGCTGGCGCTTCGACGATGTGATGGTCAGTTTTGCCACAGATCAAGCAGGTGTTGGACCCCATTTCGATCGATACGATGTCTTCCTGCTGCAAGGCTCTGGGCGGCGGGAATGGCGTATCGGCCCTCACTGCGATGACACGACGCCACAGCTTCAGGAGAACGGACTGAATTTGATCCCACCTTTCGAACCTGTTCAGACTTATGTGCTTGAACCCGGTGATGTTTTGTACGTTCCACCGGGCGTCGCGCACTGGGGATTGGCTTTGGGCGAGGCCATCACCTACTCGCTGGGTTTCCGCGCCCCCTCTGTCGGTGACCTCATGGCGCGACGGACCGACGCAGCACTCGAAATGATTTCAGCCACTAGTCTTCTCGAGGATGGGGCCGCCGCCCATAAGACGGCGCGACCCGGCGAATTCACCGCCGAGCACATTGCCAATGCCCGTGACGCTATCAATAACGCACTCGATGCACTGGATTCGGGCCAGTGGTTTGGCGAGGTCATGACAGAAGGCGGTGGAGACCCTGATCATACTTACCCACTGGCCGCCCCTCAGGGCGATCAGCTCCGCCTCCATCCAGCCACCAGAATCGCGTGGCGGGAGCGAGAAAATACCATTGATATGTTTATCGATGGCGGCCACTTTGAGGTGCCACTTCACTCGCTCAAGCCACTGATCGCTCTCTGCAGTGGAGAGTGGGTCCAGCGTCACGAGCTGGCTGAGGCGACCGAGACACTTTTTGAGGCACTCCGCGAGACAGGCGCGCTCACGGACGAGGACTTCACATGATCAAAGACCGGCATCCCTTGCTACTACATCTGATGACCCTGCTCGAATCGGCACGCCGAGATATTGTCATCAGCTGCCCCGAGGCGATCATGCCGCTCTTTGATAACGATGACGCGATCTCGGAGATGTTACGAGTGACCCGTCGGGCGCGACAAACGGGACTCAGAGTCCTGTTGCGACAGTTCGAGCCCGTCAAGATGCAGGGCAGCCGATTTATCCATTCAATGCAGCGCATTCCAACGAAGGCTGCGTGCCGATTAATTGAGGAACACCCGGAGTGGCGACCAGAAACCCTCGTTATCATTGATCAAGCCGCAGGACTGCTGATCCCGACTAAAACGCGGCGCCCCATCGACCTCTCGGAGCGGCGAGAGGTGAAGGCGCGTTTGAATCGGTTTAACGCCCTGTGGGATGCGGCGCACCCCGCGCACGAGATGCGCCGTCTACGCTGACTACCCAGTGCATGACAGCACGACGCCTAGCCCATTCGCTACATCACTTGCTGTAAGACCCACACCGTATCGCTCCCAGGCCAGATCCCCCGCACGCGCATGCGCCGCCACCCCGAGGGCGCTGGCCTCCGTCGCACTCAGGCCCTGACCTACCAACGCTCCGATCGCGCCCGCCAGCACATCTCCCATGCCACCCGTCGCCATACCGGGGTTCCCCCCGGCACAAATATAGAGTGGATCGCCATTGCAAGGTGAAGCGATCACCGTGCCCGCGCCTTTCAGTACCACCACCCCGGCAATGCGCTCAGCTAATTCTCTTGCCCACCTCACTCGGTCAGCTTCGATCTCACTGGTTGTCACACTAGCGAGACGAGACGCCTCACCCGGATGGGGCGTCACGATCAAGGGTATCTCTGGAGGTATGGTGACATTATTCGCAGCGATCAGATTCAACGCATCTGCGTCACAGACAAGGGGTACCCCAGCCGCTACAGCATGTCGCAGGCTCTGCTGCGCCCAGTCGTCTTGGCCCAGCCCGGGGCCAATCACAATAACGCTCTTGTCCTCACAGAGCTCGGGCAACCCCGCCGCATCATCGAGACCCGTGACCATCAGTTCTGGATGCCGGGTAAGTGCCGCCGTAACGTGCTCCGAGTGGGTGGCCAATGACACCAAGCCCGCACCAGATCGTAGCGCAGCGCCAGCCGCCAAAAGCGCCGCACCGCCCATGCCCCGGTTACCACCAATCACCAACACATGGCCGAAGTGCCCCTTGTGAGCGGTCGGTGACCGCAGGGGCAACCCCGCCGCAATACTGTCCGAAATCCGGACACCGTCCGCAGGCACCGACGCGAAAACAGTCGGCGGTGCATCAAGGCCAGCCAATACCAGTCGCCCAACGTGATTCAAGGCGGCGCCGGTTAGCAGGCCGGGCTTGTGAGCAATGAATGTGACGGTTGTCGTGGCATGGATGCCCGCACCGATGATCGATCCGGTATCGGCATCGACTCCACTGGGTACATCCAGTGATAGCACCGGCACCGTGCTGTCGTTGATGACCGTTATCAGCCTCACAGCAGCATCTCGCGCAGGGCCAGCCAGGCCAATACCCGTCAGTGCATCGACCACGACGTCATATTCGTCAGCGTCAAGGCCCCTCGTGATCAAGGCTTCGGCATTGAAAAATTCAGCCGATGTGCTGTTGCACCAGGCGTCGTGAGCCATGCGTGCAGCACCCGATATACGGGAAGCGTCTCCGAATAGCGCAACCCGGCAGTCAAAGCCCGCGCCCTGAGCCAGTCTCGCCAAAACCCAACCGTCTCCACCGTTGTTACCAGTCCCGCATAAGACCAGGATGCGCCGGGCTTCGGGCCACTGGCTGACAAGCACCCGAAACGCCGCCCCCCCCGCCTGACACATGAGCGCATACTCAGAGATGCCAAGCGCCATATAAGTCTGCCGATCGACCTCACGCATGGCAGACGCTCGATAGAACGGCTGCACCTCGCTGAAATACTTGGCGTTCACAGACGTGAGAACGCGGTGGGAAAGCGGCGTGAGACCCGGAGATGGGAGTCTCGCCCTGTCATCTCAAACAGGCTCTCTGGCCAATGCCAATATTGCCTGAGCGGCGGCCAGAGGCGTTTTCTGGGCCGCTCGCACTGCCTCTTCCAGCGCCGGCATGGCTTCCCTGACTTTCGGATGCCGCGCCAGATTGTCTCGCAATAATGAGTCGGTCAACTGGCGCATCCAGGCGAGGTTCTGGGTTGCCCGAGCCGACTCGAACGCGCCCTGAGAACGAGCGGCGTCAGCGTACTCTCTAATGGTCTCCCATACCGCTTCAATCCCCTGCTTATGTAGCGCCGAGCAGGTCATTACCTGGGGCTCCCAGAAACCTTCGTGGCGCAGTAGCGACATAGCACCGCGATAATGCTGCTGGGTGGTCCTCGCCAGCGCCTCGCTGGCGCCATCCGCCTTATTCACGACGATGGCATCGGCCAACTCGAGAATGCCTTTCTTGATGCCCTGGAGCTCATCGCCACCACCGGGCAGCATGAGCAGCAAGAAGAAATCGACCATCCCCGCGACCTGATGCTCCGACTGACCGACACCGACGGTCTCAACCAAAATGACGTCGTAACCCGCCGCCTCGCAAAGCAACAATGACTCACGAGTTTTTAATGCAACCCCGCCCAGCGCTCCGCCGGCAGGGGACGGTCTGATATACGCAGCCTCTTCCCGCGAGAGCATCTCCATACGGGTTTTATCACCGAGAATCGAGCCTCCAGCGACGGGTGAACTGGGATCGACCGCCAGCACTGCCAAGCGGTGACCTTGATTAATCACGTGCTGACCAAACGTCTCAATAAAGGTGGATTTGCCGACACCGGGCACACCGGTGACGCCAACGCGGATGCTGTTCCCGGAATGAGGCAAGAGGTCCTGCAGCAGCGCCTGCGCGGCGTCTCTGTCAGCATCACGCTGACTTTCTACCAAGGTGATGGCTTTCGCCAGCGCGCGGCGATCACCCGCGAGAATTGCCTCAGCTGTCGGCGTTGATGGCATCGAGGACCTTGCGTGCGGCTTCTGGGATAGGTGTGCCCGGCCCAAAAATTAGCGCCACGCCGCTCTCCTCAAGAAACGCATAATCCTGTTGCGGAATCACGCCGCCCGCGATCACGATCACGTCGTCGGCGCCTTGCTCACGCAGCGCCTTAATGAGCTGAGGCACCAGCGTTTTATGACCCGCAGCAAGACTCGAGGCGCCCACAACATGCACGTCATTCTCGATGGCCTGCTTGGCCACTTCTTCAGGCGTGGAGAACATCGGTGATAAATCAACGTCGAAACCCACATCTGCGAACGCGGTAGCAACCACTTTAGCGCCGCGATCGTGGCCGTCCTGGCCCATCTTCGCGACCAGCATGCGAGGTCTGCGACCGTGTTGCTCCACAAAGGACTCAATATCCATGGAGATGCCCTCCCAGTTGGCATCTTCTGCATAGGCCGCACCATACACCCCCGATACGGTCTGTGCATTGGCCACAAAGCGTCCGTAGATCTTCTCAAGGGCATCGGAAATTTCACCGACCGTTGCCCGGCACCGAGTGGCCTCGACGGCCAGCCCGAGCAAATTGCCCTCGCCCGACTCCGCAGCCTGCGTTAGCGCGTTCAATGCAGATTCGACAGCGGCGTTGTCCCTGACCTTACGGATACTGGCCAACCGGGCCAGCTGTGAATCTCGCACCTGCTCATTGTCGATCTCAAGAATATCCACCGAATCCTGCTGGTCGCTCTGAAACTTGTTCACGCCAACGATCACGTCCTCACCGCGGTCGATGCGCGCCTGCTTTTTCGCGGCAGCCTCTTCTATCCGCAGTTTGGGAACACCGCTTTCGATCGCACTGGCCATACCGCCCAGTTCGTCGATCTCGGCAATCAACTCGCGAGCCTTAGCAGCCATGTCATTGGTGAGGGTTTCCATCATGTAGGAGCCGCCCCAGGGATCCACCACCTGTCCGATGCCGGTTTCTTCTTGCAGGATCAACTGTGTGTTCCTTGCGATCCTAGCGGCAAAATCAGACGGTAGCGCAATCGCCTCGTCGAGAGCATTGGTATGCAGTGACTGGGTTCCACCAAACACGGCCGCCATGGCCTCGATGGTCGTGCGCACAATGTTGTTGTATGGGTCCTGCTCGGTCAGAGACCAACCGGAGGTTTGGCAGTGGGTGCGCAACATGCCACTTTTCGGGTTAGTCGGCCCAAAGGCGTCGACGATCTCTGCCCACAACAATCTCGCCGCGCGCATCTTGGCGATTTCCATATAAAAATTCATGCCGATGCCCCAGAAAAAGCTCAGGCGCGGCGCAAAATCGTCAATCTTGAGCCCTGCAGCAATCGCGGTCTGGATGTATTCCTTACCATCAGCGAGCGTATAGGCGAGCTCCAGAGCCGCGTTAGCACCTGCCTCCTGCATGTGGTAGCCCGAGATCGAGATGGTATTGAACTTGGGTAAATTAGCTGAACAGTAGGCAATGATGTCGCCGATGATGCGCATACTGGGCGTCGGCGGGTAAATGTAGGTGTTGCGCACCATGAACTCTTTAAGGATGTCATTCTGGATCGTGCCAGATAGCGCTGACTGATCGACCCCCTGCTCTTCAGCGGCAACGATATAACCCGCCAACACGGGCAAAACGGCCCCGTTCATCGTCATCGACACCGAGACCTGATCGAGCGGTATGCCGTCAAAGAGAATCTTCATGTCCTCGACAGAATCCACCGCCACGCCCGCCTTGCCCACGTCTCCAGAAACCCGCGGATGATCCGAGTCATAGCCCCGGTGAGTAGCAAGATCAAACGCAACCGAGATGCCCTGGCCACCAGCCGCCAGTGACTTCCGATAAAACGCATTCGACGCTTCCGCCGTTGAGAAGCCCGCGTATTGGCGGATCGTCCAGCGTCGTCCCGCATACATGGTTGCCTGCGGCCCCCTGATATAGGGCGCGATACCCGGCATGGTATTGGTGTAAGGCAGTGACTCGAGGTCTTCGGCGGTATAGAGGGTCTTTAGCGGGATACCCTCCGGGGTATGCCAGGTAAAGTCGTCTGGTTTTAAACCTTTGCTTTGCTTTTCTACCAGCGCGCCCCAGGCGGATAAATCAGCCGCATCCGGATCATAAATACTCATGAGTGCGCCTCCGCTGGCTGGGAAAGCTCAATCAGCACACCATCGCAACTTTTCGGATGGATGAAAATGACGCGGGACCCATGTGCTCCGGGGGTCGGTGCATCGCTGGTGAACTGATATCCCTTGGCGCGCAGCCGCTCGACATCGGCGTCAATGTCATCGGTCCGGAAACAGAGGTGATGCAGCCCTCCACCGCGCTTATCAAGGTAAGTCGCAATAGGCCCGGCGCCGTCCAATGGATGCACCAGTTCTATGTGCGTCGCGGGCACGCTAAAAAATGCCGTCGTGGTCTGAGCCGCCTCCACCACCTCGTTACCGTCATGTTGGAGTCCAAAATCCTCGAGGAACCGCGCTATAGCGCCCTCAAGATCCGGTACGGCAATCGCGATATGGTCCAATGCAGTAATCATGAAACAACCTGCCTCTCAGGAATCTGATGATGCGCTAAATGAAGAGCTTGACGAGCTCAGTGGTGTGCTCGCGGCGCAGGGACGCCATCTCACTGTTAGAGAGCAGTTCAACCTTCTCGTCCGGCGTCACCTTGAATAGCGGCTGTCCTTTCGAAATGATCACACCATCTCCCTCGACCAATACCTCATCGACAGTGCCAGAGAACGGCGCTACCACTTTGTTGAACATTTTCATCACTTCAACAATATAGAGCGGCTCGCCTGCGTCGAAATGCTGACCGGCCTCGACATAGAGAGGTGCCTCAGGCACCTCACGCCCATAAAACATCCCTCCGCTTTCCGCGACGATCTCGTCAGACTTCGCCACTGGCGGCGGCGCTAACGCCTTGGCCATCGCTTTTTGGTGCGCTTCATCCAATAGGCGATCAGGTAGATGGATGGTCATATCGGGATTGACATCCAGGTCATAAAACCCGGTGAATCGCGCCATCGCCGGCAACAGTTCCAGGATCTCTGCGCCGACCTGATACCCACGATGCGCTGCCTGTATCGCTGACCACTCTGATGCATCGACAGCATCAGGCGCGGATCCCGCCAACAACTCGCTCATTGCGGCCCAGTTGTCAGTGTCACACCGCTTGCCAAGCTCGGTGTAGAAGTCTTCTGCATCCGAGAGGATCGCGTGGTCGTGGTCCCAAATCATATTCGCGGCCGGCAACGTGTCGTTCCAATCCAGTCTCAGGAAGTGGTAGGTATCGGCCAGGACCTCGACGGGGTTTTCTGCCCAAGAGAAGTGGCCGTCCTCAAACCGGAAGGCACCCTGATTAAGACTCAACCAACCCGATAAGAGATGTGGTGAAGCCATTAACTGTTTAATTGGCCGAAGGAGCAAGCTCTCCTTGGCGGAGAGGACCTTTTGCAAGGCGCTCTGATCGGAGGCTGCCGCTTGCACTCTCGCAGCACACAACTGCTGCCAAGCCACATCCACATCGACACGCCCAGCCTCCTGGGCCAGTTCTCCCACTGCCGTGAGGTAGGGCACGATGAATTGGGTGGTAGGGCGTGCGTTGACCGTGCGGCCGAGGAACCAGTGCACCAGCCCATAATGGAACGCAAGGTTGGTTGCCAGATCCTTGCCCCGCAATCGGCTGGCCCTCAAAACCTCGGCCATGTGTTCGTAAGCCGACTCGCGACTGTCGCCCACCGTCAGGAGAAGCGCGATGTTGGAGTCATAGGCACCCGCCAGCGTGTATTCCATGAACACATCGGTATCGGGGTTGTGCAGACTGATGCCTTGATCGTCACGAATCTCGCCCTCGATGGGGTCTGACCAGAACTCCACAATGCCCCCGGCACTGGGCTGCAGGGCGTCATTGGTGGCATTGAGCCGCGCTTCGAGAGAATCTGGCAATCGTGCAATGCGTTCGGGCCTTGGCAACTTCTCGCCGTGCACAGCCAATAGCACCATGGCCTCGACCAGCGACTCCACGACAAAGGCATCGTCGGCGTCATCCGGATTAGCAAAACGCATGGCGTAGCAGAGCTCAGAGACGCGGTGCTCCACCTGAATCCGGGTATTCATCTCCATGAAGAAGTGCTGGTCACGATCGACAATACACTCAAAGGTGGACACCGAATCGAGGCCGACTGCCTCTCCAAAGCGAGCCGCTTCAGCCTCCATCACGTCCAGCGTCTTGACGTCTTGAGCGAGCACTGCGGCCTCATCGGCCGCACCAGCCTGTGAAGCCCGCGCCTCGGCCGCTTGGAGCGACTCCCGCGTCACCGACACCTCGAGGAGCTTCTGCTCATGCATCTGTAGGGAGCAGTCTCTGCCACCCAACGTAATGCACCAGTCACCATTCCCGATCACCTGAATCTCCTGATGCCGGGTGGTTTCAATGTTGAGCTCGACCAGAACATTCTTGTTGTCGCCAACGCCTGTGGTCTTCACTTCATTGAGGATTTCGCGAACCAGTTCCGGCGTGCGATCGGCCTGGCCTAGAGGCACGATGCGCTGACCCTTGCCGCCACCACCACCGATGGCCTTCAAGCGCACCCTGTTCTGCGGGTACTGCTCGCTCATCTTCAGCACTGCCTCGGTCAGCGTCTCGCTGAGCTCGTCGATAGTATAGAGATCAATGCCCTTGCGATAACTCGCGGTCAGAACCGCCTCGGCCAGTGCCTCTAGATCACCCTCGGGCGTCTCCACCTCAAGCTCAAGCCCGTGTTCTGCAACCAGCGCGGTCAAAGCCCCTTGATCGGGATGCTTCTTGAGCAGCGTCAATGTGGTGCCGTTATCAATGCCTGGCGTGACCGAAACGCCAGCTTTAAGCGCTGTACGCTTGGCTTCATCCTTCAGGCCCGCCTGCCTCACGGTCCGGGAGCACGGCCCGATGAAATTCAGCCCCGCTCGCTCCATTGAAGCCACCATCTGCTCGTCTTCAGCCATGAAGCCGTACCCGGCAAAAATTGCGTTGTAACCGTGGGCATGCGCAATGGAGATGATGTCAGCAATGCGCTGCTCTCTCTCTTCCTTGGTAGCGCCGCTATAGTCGGGCACGCGATGCACTCGACCCGGATCCGTCAGCACTCTGAGCTCAGGCGCGAGCGCGCCCCGATACACAATGGAGTCCTTCTCGGACAACAGAATCCCATATCCGTCGATTCCCATTTCAGAGAACACATCCATGGCTTCTTTGCGGATCGGTCCCCGACAGATGATCAGCGGCTTCAGGTGGTCGCAACGGAACTGCTCCGTCCACTCTGAGCGACGCACCTTGTTCCGACGATCGCCGTGTATCAACGGGTTATTGAGGTAGTGTTGGGTACCCAAGGTGTTCTGCTCCCGGCCGTCGATCAGTGGAATTCGCGCTGAACCGCTTGCATCGGCCCCGGCGTGTAATGTCTCAGACAGAAAGCCATCTGAGTGGCCAGCGTTTTTCGCAGGTCGGCCGGCATGACAATCTCGGAAATCGAGCCCAGACTCAGGGCCTCTTCCGGATTCATAATCTCGCGTTCATAGCGCTGGGCAAGCAGCGCCTCCTCGGCTTTAATCGCCGCATCGACCGCCGCCTCGGCTTCCGCGCTCGCCTGCTCTTCGGGCAGGCCGCTCGAGACGCGCGCCTTAATTTCGGCGTCGAGCTGGGCCGAGCGACCCGCTCGGATCTTTTTCAGCTCATCTTTGTAAACATACTCCACACCAGCCGGCCCCATCACTGCAACCCGCGTGGTCGGCAACGCGACCACGAAGTCGGCACCCGTCGCGTAGTTGTTGTAGGACGCATATGCGCCACCAAAGGCGTTGCGCACCAGCACAAGAAAGCGTGGCGTGCGCAAATCAACAATCGCATCCAGCATCGCCCGCCCCGCCTGCACAATACCGCGGTGCTCCTGCTCACTGCCGGGCAAGAACCCGGTTGTGTCCTCAAGAAAGATGACCGGAATGTTGTAAAGGTTGCAGAACCGGATGAATCGCGCATTTTTATAGGCGGCATCGATATCGATTTGCCCCGAGGCGACGGCAGAGTTGTTTGCAACAAAGCCCACCACATTGCCACCCATGCGGCCAAACGCCGTGATGGTATTGCGAGCGCGGTCTGCCTGTGTCTCCAAGAAATCACCGTGGTCACACAACTGCTGAATCAAAATACTGATATCAAATGGCGTGTTGAACCCGGTTGGCGAGTTGAAAGCCTTTTTCAGCAAAATGTCGATGTCGACTGTCTGACGCGCGACAGGGTCGGACGTCTCTCTGTAATGAGCCAAAGATTGATTCGAATCGGGCAAGTATCGCAGCAACTCGCGTACCTTTCTCAAAGCAGCGACCTCGTCCTCCACGACAAAATCAGTCACGCCGGTTTGACTGTGCACTGCCGGGCCGCCCAACTCATCTGGCGTGATGTCCTCACCCAGCACGCTTTTGACGACACCGGGACCTGTCAGACCAAAAAACGTATCTTTGGGCTGGATAAGGAAGCTCCCCTGACGCGGCAGGTAACTGCCCCCACCGGCGTTAAAACCAAACATGCACATGATGCTGGGCACGATGCCACTGATCTTTCGTAACGCGGTAAAAGCGTCGGCATAGCCATCGAGGCCGCCGACACCCGCCGGTATGTATGCGCCAGCGGAATCATTAAGACCAACCAGCGGGATATGGCGCTTGGCTGCGAGCTCAAACAAACGCGCCAGCTTCTTGCCATTGGTCGCATCCATGGAGCCGGCGCGAACCGTGAAATCGTGGCCATACACCGCTACGTCCCGGCCGTCGATCGTGATAATCGCTGTGACCAGTGAAGCACCATCCAGATTCGGACCCCAGTTCTGATACAGCACATGCGGCTCATCATCCGCGAGGTAGCGAATACGCTCCCATACGGTCATACGGCCTTTAAGGTGTTGCCTTTGTCGGCTAGGGGTGCCGGCGGCGACATAAGGCCGCTCGCGCAACTCGGCGCCGCGCTGAAGCGTCGCTTCGTACCGCCCTAATTCGGCGTCTTCAGTCACTGACGGGGAGAACGGGTTTTCCAGTGACACGGCCGACACGCTTTGGACGGCCTCTTCGCTACCATTCTTCATGGGTGGTCTCTCAGATTTGCGGGGATCATGGCACCAAGCAGGACAAAATCTTAGATCCCACGATACGGGGCTCTGTGCACAGGGCGTGACATTACTTATCCTTATATCTACCTGTCAATTTTATCCCTAATTCTTATAGGGTTATGTATGGCGTCATTCGGCGAAGTCACTGCTTTCGACTACACGGCTACCCTCGCGGAGTGGGCTGGGCAATTTTCCGATTTACCTGGCTTCGTCTACCTCGACAGTGGCACCAACGGGCACGGTGCCGAGCTCGAGATCGTTACGGCACTACCCACCGTCATCCATCGGTTGCAGGATTATTCGGCGAACCTTGCCGAATGGATGACCGCACTGGAGACAGATTTGCACAGCGCCTGCGCCCAGAGACCTAACTTGGGCACATCAGAGTGCTTCACTGGGTGTGTGGCGATCGGTAGTCTCGACTACGATGCCCCTGCGGGTAGCCTTCGAGCTCAAGATCAGCCCGACTCCCAAACCATGGCTGGGCTTTATCACTGGCTGTTGGTCACCCACCGCAGCAGTCAAACTACCGAGCTGCTCATACATCCGGACTGCCCGACGGTGACCCGACAACGGATCACAGCACTCATTAAAACCAGACAAGCCACTGTACCTGCGAGCTTTCATCTCGCAGAGCATTTTCGTCCCGCCATCGATAAACCGCAGTATCAGGCGCATATCGCACGGATTCAGGAATACATACTGGCCGGGGACTGCTACCAGGTGAACTACGCACAGCGGTTCGAAGCAACCCTCGAGGGCGACGCATGGTCGGCCTACCGGTATGTCAGAACGCTTCTGGCCGGCGGATTCTCCGGTTTTCTCCGCACGGCCGAGGACCACGCAATTCTCTCACTGTCCCCGGAGCGCTTCCTGAGGATTCATCATGGCAAGGTCACGTCCCAACCCATCAAGGGTACGGCGCCCAGACATCCCGACCCCGAGCAAGACGCGGCGCTGGCAAAAGCGCTTCTCAACTCCGAGAAAGATCGCGCAGAAAACGTGATGATTACCGACCTGCTGCGCAATGATCTCGGCCAGTTCTGTGAAACCGGCAGCGTGAGAGTCACGGAACTCTGCGGCTTACATAGCTTTAACAACGTGCACCATCTGATCAGTACGGTAGAGGGTAAGCTGGCGCCTGGCGTGAGCGCAGGCCAGATGCTACTCGCCACTTCACCCGGCGGCTCGATTACCGGAGCACCCAAAAAGCGGGCTGTCGAAATCATCGCTGAATTGGAAGCCACGACCCGTGGCGCATACTGTGGCTCGCTGTTCATCCTCGGTGGCGACGATTGGTTGCAAAGCAGCATCGCAATCAGAACATTGGAAGTCACCGGGAACACGATCCACTGCTGGGGTGGTGGCGGCATCACCGCCAGCTCGCAGTGGGAGGCGGAGTATCAAGAAACCCTCGACAAGGTCGGACCGATTATGGCTGCGCTCGAGGAGGCCAATCAGTGCTCGGGTAACTCAATCCCTTCGTAGAGCGCGATGCGGTCTGTCAGCTTGGCGCGAGACAATGCTTCCTGCACCAGCTCTCGGCCGAGATGCGGCGCCAGCTCGTGAATGAAATCGTGCATGTAGCCCCGGAGAAAGGTGCCCTTTCTGAATCCCAAACTCGTCACAGAACTTGCAAACAGGTGTGACACGTCGATCTTTACGAGATCAGAATCCAGCGGCAGGTCGTAGGCCATACCTGCGATCAAGCCAACACCCAACCCAAGGCGGACATAAGTCTTGATCACATCCGAGTCGACAGCGGTAAAGACAACTCTGGGCGTGAGCCCGCGGTCGTTAAAGGCCTCATCCAGCTTGGATCGCCCTGTAAAACCAGTGGTGTAAGTCACAATTGGGTGCTCAGCGATGGCCTCAAGAGAGCAGTGATCGAGGGATGTCAGCGGATGCCCCTGAGGCACCACCACGCAGCGATTCCATCGATAGCACGGCAACGTAATGAGACTGGAAAACTGATTGAGCGCCTCGGTGGCGATCACAAAGTCGACTTCCCCGTCTGCAGCCATCTGCGCGACCTGTGGTGGGGTGCCCTGCTTCATAACCAACGACACGTCGGGATATCGTGCCATGAACGCTTTTATCACACTGGGCAACACGTAACGAGCCTGCGTGTGAGTGGTCGCAATCGACAGGGTGCCGGCGGTCTCGTTTGAAAATTCCTGCGCCACTTTCTTGATCGAATCTGCCTTGCGGAGAATCTCACCAGCCAGATCCAGAATCACCTCTCCAGCCGGGGTGATGTGCGTGAGGTGTTTTCCGCTCCGAGCGAATACCTCAACGCCGAGCTCATCCTCTAGCAGTCGAATTTGCTTGCTGATACCCGGTTGCGACGTAAAAAGACTCTGCGCGGTAGCGGACACGTTAAGATCGTGGTGCGCCACTTCCCAGATGTACCTTAGTTGCTGCAGCTTCACGTCCGAGCGCCTCTCTGGAGCTCCTGATTTCTGTCAGACCTTACTCCCCTTTTTGGCGGGTGACTAGCAAGAAGGAATAAAATTCTGATTTCTTATAAGCAAATCAGTCGGCGTTAGCGACACCATGGGGTACATGCCCGGTAGGAACATGGCCCGCTGCGTCGCTGCAGTGCACTTGCTGGTCGTCAAAAAACACGTCGGCGCGATAGGCCTTTAGGAATTGTGTTTTGGTAAGCCCGCCTAAAAAGATCGATTCATCGATGCGCACGTCCCACGCTCTTAGCGTTTGGATAACCCGCTCGTGAGCCGGCGCGGAACGAGCCGTCACCAGTGCCGTGCGGATGGGCGGATGCTCAGCAGGCAGGGCCTGCTGCAGTCGTTGCAGCGAAGCCAGAAAGTTCTTGAAAGGCCCGCCCATGAGCGGCTGTTTCCGGGCAGCATCCTCATTGGCGGCGAAGGCGTCCAACCCGTCGCGCTTATAAATCTGCTCCGCCTCATCGGAGAACAACACCGCGTCACCATCAAAAGCGAACCGCAATTGATCATCTCCCGTTCCAGCAGCGGCATTGGACACCAGCGTGGCTGCCGCCACACCGTGCTCAAGCGCCACCCGAACATCGCCGCCCTCTGCGGAGAGAAATAATTGGCAACCAAACGCCTCGATGTAACGCCACGGCGGCTCCCCGCCACAAAAAGCCGCCCGGGTAATCCCCAACCCGTAATGCTCGATAGAGTTGAAGACCCGCAAACCGGTATCCGCACTGTTGCGAGAGAGCAGTATCACCTCGATGCCCAGCGAGTCGGGAAGCTGGCTGTTGAGTGCCAATAACTTCTTGACCATTGGGAAAGCCTGCCCGGGCTCGAGCGTCTCGTCTTCTTTCTCTATTTGGTAGTCGGAATAGGCGTCCAGACCTTCTTGCTCGAAAATGCGATGCGCGTCGTCAAGGTTAAACAGCGCCCGCGACGAGATCGCGATCACCAGCTTTTGCGCACCCGTCTCCGCCACGAGCGTCAGATCGATTCCGCAGCCACACTTCGTCGACTGAAGTAGCTACGTGACAACTTAAATACAACGGGAGACAGCAATAGCAAGGCGATGAGATTAGGGATCGCCATAAAAGCATTGAGCGTATCGGCAACCAACCAGATCAAACCCAAGTCAGTTCCCGCACCCACCGGTATCGCCAATACCCAGAGGATTCTGAATGGCAGGATAGCCTTGGTACCGAAGAGATAAACGACGCACCGCTCGCCATAAAACGACCAGCCGATCATGGTGGTCGTGGCGAACAGTACCACCCCGAGGGTCACGACCAGTTCGCCTCCTGGCAAGGCAGAGCCGAAAGCAGACGCGGTCAAGCTTGCGCCGGATACGCCCGACTCAAGTACACCGGTCAACATAATCACCAAACCTGTCATCGTGCAGACCACGAGCGTATCGATAAAGGTGCCGAGCATCGCCACCAGGCCCTGCTCCACCGGCTCATTCGTTTTGGCAGCAGCGTGCGCGATCGGCGCGCTGCCTAGCCCCGCTTCGTTGGAAAATATCCCGCGGGCCACACCGAAGCGGATCGCCGCCCAGACTGTGGCTCCTGCGAAGCCACCGGCGGCGGAAGCGCCATTGAACGCACTGTCAATGATGGTCGCCAGCGCCCCGGGCACCTCCTCAATGTGCGAGCCAATGACGATCAAACTCATCAGCACATAGGCAATCGCCATGGCCGGCACAATGGCACTGGCGGTGGCAGCAATACGCTGAATGCCGCCGAGAATGACCGCACCGACAACAACCATCAAAACGCCGCCGGTTAGCGCCCATGGAATCTGAAATTGGTCGCCTAGCACCTGCGCGACAGAATTGGACTGGACCGTATTCGCCAGCCCAAAACCCGCCATGCTGCCAAACAGGGCAAAGGCCCCGCCCAGCAGCGCATAACGCGGGCCTAGACCATTGCGGATGTAGTACATGGGTCCGCCGCTGTAGCCCCCTCTGTCATCCTGTTCTCGATAGCGAACAGCCAGCACGGCTTCGGCATACTTCATTGCCATCCCAAACAGCGCGGTCAGCCACATCCAGAAGAGTGCGCCAGGCCCGCCCAAGGTGATCGCCGTCGCCACGCCCGCAATATTGCCCGTCCCAATGGTCGCACTGAGGGATGTCATCAGTGCCCTGAATGGCGGAATATCGCCCTCGCCCTGACCCTTGAACCCCCCGAGCAACAGCCGGAACGCAAATCCGAGGCGCCGCCAGGTCAAAAATCCCAAGCCGAGGGTCAGAAAAATGCCGGTACCGAGCAGCAGCACCTGCATGGGCACACCCCAGGCCCAAGCATTGATTTCGACGATAAAGGCTTCCATTGCGTGCGTTTCTCTCAAACCAGTGTGCTCGCTGAGCATATCAGTGCATCACGCGGACTGACCAACTTCAGCCCGCCTCCCAAGGCCATCTCAAAAACTGAGATGCCATGCTGTACCGTAGCCATCAGCTCGCGCCGGATGCAGCACTCATCAACTGGGGCTCGTGAGCGAACAATCCGAACACGCCGCCCGTGTGAACAAAAATGATGTCGTCGACGTCTCGGTAAAAACCCTCGCGCAGATCAGCCAGCAACCCATGAAACGCCTTACCTGTGTAGACCGGATCCAGCACGATACCCTCCAGCCGGGTCAACTCGGCGATCAATTCGTACACCGGCGCATCAGCCTGGCCATACCCAGGACCCACCGAGTGGTCACGCGTCTTAGGCACTAAATCTATTCGTGGTAGCTGTGGCCAGCGCGCCAGCGAGGCCTGCCAATCTGCGGCCACGCGCCGATTAAACCAGTCAGCATCGTCACACACGGCATAAGCCACGACATCAATTGGTAGGTCGAGCATCGCCACTCCTGCGGTCAGTCCGGTCTGGGTGCCCGCTGAACCCGTTGCCAGAGTGAGCGCGGCGCGCTCGATACCATGATCATCAAGATCACTTTGAAGCTCTTCAGTCGCGGCGATATAACCCCACACACCCAGGCTGTCACTTCCTCCGGTCGGGATCATGAGCGCTGGACGCCCTGCTTCCGAAAACTCCGACTCGCGCCTTGCATAGATTGTCTTTAACTGAGTCGCCCACTCTTTTGCCGGCAAAATCTCGAAGGTGGCCCCTGCCAGCTGATCCAACAGGAAATTACCGGTGTTTTGCTCAGGCTCGTCATCGGCGCGCAGCACCAGATGACAGTCGAGCCCCAACTGAGCGGCGACCAATGCGGTCGCCCGGCAGTGGTTACTCTGCACGCCTCCGCAGGTGACGAGGGTCTGAAAGCCATGCTCCAGTGCGTGCGCGGCAATAAACTCCAATTTACGAACTTTGTTGCCCGTCAGCGCAGAGCCCGTCAGATCATCGCGCTTCATCCAGAGTCTTTTGCCGGCACCCCATTTATCTGAGGCGCGCGACAAAAATTGAAGCGGGGTGGGAATCCGCGCCAAATCAAGGCGCGGCGGGTACTTAATCGGAGTCAACGCCAACAGACTTCAGTGTGCCTTTCGGCAAGACCGAGGTAACGTGGACCTTCTGAAACTTCAGCTCGACGTTGTTGCCAACGGATAGCACGAGATAGTTGGCGTCCAGCCCACTGATCTTACCCAGCATGCCGGAGGACAACGCAACTTCGTCACCCTTCTTGAGGGCCGCCACCATGCCCGCATGTTCTTTTTGACGTTTTCTCTGAGGCCGAATGGTCGTGAAGTACATAAACAGCAAAATACCCACCATCATCAATGGCAGGAAAAGCCCCCCGCCTTGCGGCGCCTGACCCGCTGCTTGCGCATATGCCTGAGGAATTAACATGAATCACTCTCCTGTTACCGGGGCGCCACTCTAAGCCCTGCGATTAAAGACAACAATACTGCGTTATCACTGTAATACGCAGCACTTCACTGGATCAGAAGCTGGCCACTGTGAATGTGAGTAACCGGCACCCTCAAACCAAGACCGCCGGGGCGTATCCCTACTCCGTCATCGGTCTATTTTGGCTTGGGAATCGCGAAGTCTATCGTGAGCGGCGCGTGATCCGAAAATCTCTCGTCACGATAGATGGACTGGCGTCGACCGGTCCCTGACAAACCGGGCGTGACCAGCATGTAGTCCAGTCGCCATCCGACATTATTCGCCCAGGCCTGCCCCCGATTGGACCACCAGGTATACAGATCCGGCTCGTCGGTGATCTCGCGAAAAATATCTACCCACTGAAGCTCATCATAGATTCGGTCCAGCCAAGCGCGCTCGTGGGGCATAAAACCCGAATTTTTCCGATTACTTCGCCAGTTTTTGAGATCGATATTTTGATGACAGGTATTCCAGTCGGCGCAGACAATAAACTCTCTTCGCTTCCGCCTCAAAGCCGCGAGGTGCTCATAGAACGGCTCCATGAACCCATCCTTGCGAGCCTGGGCGACCTCGGACGCTGAGCCTGAAGGCACATAGAGCGACACGACGCTCAAACCGGGAAAATCCACTTGGATGTATCGCCCCTCTAAATCGACGATATCCCAATCAAGCCGGGTCGTGACCTTCTGGGGCTTCTGCCGAGAGTAAATAGCAGTGCCTGCATATCCCGGTCGCTCTGCCTCGTTGTAATAACAGTGGTAGCCCTTGGGGTAAAAAACGGCGTCAGCCAGCTGCTCTTCCTTGGCCTTGATCTCCTGAATACACACCACATCGGCTTTCTGTTGTGCGAGCCAGTCAAAGAATCCCTTGCGTGCCGCAGCGCGGATCCCGTTGGTGTTACAGGTGATTACACGATACATGGGTGACTCAACACTCTCGACGCCGTCTCGCCAAGCAGTCAAACAAACTCGAGCGGACAAGACAACAAAGAGGTGACGATTGGGGAGATGCGGGCCAGAGCCGCGGCGTGGGGATCGTTTTGTTAGGGGGAGCCATGCTCCGAACTGTGTCTTTTTCCCTCACGCCGCACAATCAGATTAGGTAGGTCGGCACCCGCTGTCCAAGACTAATCCCCCATTTACAGGTAGCTGTTTAGATCGAAATGCTATGACAGCCCTGTGCCCAGCGCCACCCGATCAAAATCGCCGCGGCAAGCGGCAGAGCCGCAGTTTCCGACCGTTGGCAGCCTGGAAAACCCGCTCCTATACTCTCGGCTGATCATTCTGAGCGACCGCAAGAGACAAGGGCCAGAGATACCTGTGCGCATCACCCTACTCACAAATCGAGATCTCGCGAGTAACTTCGCTCTTAACTTACTGCTACCTGAGCTCTCGACTCATCACGACCTCCACGTGTTCTGCTCCGACAGAGTGGGAGGCCAGCCTGCAGCGCCCGGTTTGGCTGCGGCATCGTTTTATGAACAAACGCTACCGCTAAAAATCCTGTTCCCGCTTATCGATGCACAGCCGAAACAGGGGGAGCTCCTCACCTTTGAGGCTCTGGGGCAGTTTCTGGTCGCGCCGGTGGCCAGCCTGAACCAGCCCAATACCGCGGGAGGCCTGCGCACCCTGGCCGCCACCGAGCCCGACTTGATGATCTCAATCCGTTACGGCTGTATTTTGGAAGCCGACGCGCTGTTGATGCCGGCCAAGGGCGTGCTCAACCTCCACTCGGGCGGACTCCCGGAGTATCGCGGCGTTATGGCAACCTTTAGAGCCATGCTGGCCAATGACAAACTGCTCTGTAGCACCCTGCACTGGATAGATGACGCAACCATAGATACAGGCCGGATCATCAGCATTCAGCGCAACGAGAGAGACCCGCACCAGTGTTATTTGGGTAATACCATCGGACTCTATCCGGCAGGCTGTGCGGCGATCCTCAAAGTCGTCGATATGATTGAGGCGGGTCAGGAACCCGACGCACGGGCGCCCGCACAGACTGGGTCCTATTACTCTTTCCCGGATCAAGAGAGCCTGGAGGCCTTTTCTCAAGCGGGGCATCAGTGGGCCAATCCTGAATTCTTGACTGCGCTGCTGTCGCGTTACCTACCCGCTCAGTGATGGGCGACGTGCGGCTTTAGGGTTTTGCGATCATCGGGTGTGCATTTTGCGTCAAAAGTACCAAATAGACGATAAAATTAAGCATTTAGCGGCAATTATTTCTGAAAAATATAGGTTAAAACATTGTTTTATATATAGATAATACGGCCGCCAGCCATCTGTGAGTGCAATTCGCAATTTGCTTGATTTTTATTTCGTTTTGCAACATTATTGGTCCAAGTCAGGACGACGAGCGTGTTGCGGGTGGCCAAGGAAGGCCATAAGACCCAGGCCCGAAACACACCTTACAGGGGCATGGATTGCCCCTTCTTTTTTTCTCCTCTAAATCTTACCTCACTGCACCCACCAGCCGGTAACCGGCGAGTGTAGCGCCATGAGGCGTGGCTCTATGCCAACTGAAACCGCTTACAGCACCACCAAAGATAAGAGCCAAAGAGAAGAGTAAGTCGCTGCCAATGAATAAGTGGGGTGGCTGACGGGTCTCGAACCCGCTACCTCCGGAGCCACAATCCGGTGCTCTACCTGGTGAGCTACAGCCACCATCAAGAAGCGCAAGCGGAGAGGCTGCCGCGCTGACCCGAAGGCTACTCTCCTTCACTGTGGCATAACCGGAAGGAGATGGTCGGGGTGGAGGGATTCGAACCCCCGACATCCTGCTCCCAAAGCAGGCGCGCTACCAGACTGCGCTACACCCCGATGACGGAGGGTTCAGCCCCCGCGCGGCGCGCAGTTTACCGGCATTGCGAATTGTCGGCAATGCGCAACAAAACTTCTTCCCCCGTCAATCAATCTCTGAAAGAATCGCGCCCGTTTTTAAAGGGGGATTTCACATGACGGCAGTCATTCTGGACGGCAAGCACGTTGCCCAATTAACAGAAGAACAACTCGGCGTGCGTGTTGAAGCGCTGAAGGCAAAATCTGACGGCAGGACACCGGTTCTGGCCACCATACTGGTAGGCGACGATCCGGCTTCAGCCACCTACGTGAAGATGAAAGGCAACGCCTGCCGCCGGGTCGGCATGGAGTCCATGGCGATTGAACTGCCGGCCTCTACCCGCACCAACGACCTCCTGAGAGAAATCGAGCAGCTCAATGAGAACCCGGACGTGCACGGCATTCTGCTGCAGCACCCGGTGCCGTCGCAGATCGACGAGCGCGCCTGTTTCGACATGATTGCCCTCGAGAAAGATGTCGACGGCGTGACCTGCCTAGGCTTTGGGCGCATGGCGATGGGCGAACCCGCCTATGGGTGCGCCACCCCACAGGGCATCATGCGCCTACTGGCACACTATGAAATGAACCTCGAAGGCTTGCATGCCGTCGTGATTGGCAGGAGCCCGATCTTGGGCAAGCCTATGGCGATGATGATGCTTGAGGCCAATGCCACCGTCACCATCTGTCACTCCCGAACACGCGACCTAGAGAGCCACGTCCGTCAGGCCGATCTCGTGGTGGGCGCTGTAGGTCGCCCCGAATTCATCCGGGCGGACTGGATCAAAGATGGCGCCATAGTGGTCGACGCGGGGTATCACCCCGGTGGCGTCGGGGATATTGAGCTGGGCCCTCTCGCTGAGCGGGCCAGCGCGATCACCCCGGTACCAGGCGGCGTAGGCCCAATGACCATCAATACGCTGATTCAGCAGACCGTCGAATCAGGCGAGAAAGCACTGAGCTAGATCGTTAACCTCGGCGGCGCCACTGGGTGCCGTCGGGACCGTCCTCCAACACCACACCTTGCGCCTCGAGATCATCCCGAATCTCATCGGCCCGCTGAAAGTCACGATTCGACTTGGCTGCGATCCGCTCTTGGATCAGCCCATCAATCTCTTCTGCAGTGGGCCCCTCCTCCCCCATCGAGTCGGTAAACCAACCCTCGGGGTCTGCCTGTAGCAATCCAAGCAGGCCGCCGCCTACCGTCAGCTCTGCCTTGGCTAATGCGATTTCTTCAGGGTCATCTGATTTGTTTAAAGTGCTCGCCGCCGCATGCAGCGCAGCGACAGCCTCCGGGGTATTCATGTCGTCTAGCAGGGCGTTCAATACGCGGCTTTCTGCCGCGGCGAGTGCCGCAGGCTCTACATGCCGATGGCGCCGAAGCGCACCATAAAACGCATCTAGTGTGCCTCGAGCGCTAGTCAACAGATCGCCGGAGAAATTGAGCGCCGAGCGATAATGAGCTGAGAGCAGCGCAAAGCGCAGCACCTCGCCGGGAAAGCGTTCTAGTAGCTCTCTCACCGTTCGCACGTTGCCCAATGACTTGGACATCTTCTCACCATCCATGTCGATAAAAGCGTTGTGAATCCAATAGCGAACAAAGTCGTCACCATACGCACAGCAACTCTGGGCGCGTTCGTTCTCATGATGAGGGAAAATAAGGTCGCGACCACCGCCATGAATATCGATGGCCTCCCCCAAGTGTGCTCGAATCATTGCCGAGCACTCGAGGTGCCAACCCGGCCGCCCTCGGCCCCAGGGGCTATCCCAACCGGGTTCTTGATCGGTAGAGGGCTTCCAGAGCACAAAATCGCCGGGATGGCGTTTGTAGTCGGCAACCTCGACACGGGCCCCTGCCATCATATCCTCGAGCTTACGCCCGCTGAGCGCGCCGTAGGTGGGCATGGACTCAACCGCGAACAAAGCGTGCCCGTCGGCCTCATAAGCGTGCCCCTCGGCGATCAATCGCTCTGTCAGCGTGATCATGTCATCGATGTGCTCGGTGGCCATGGGCTCAATCGTGGGCGCAAGCGCATTGAGAGCCGCCATATCCTCGCGATATTTCTGCGTGAACTCCGTGCTGACTTCAGCAATGTCAGTGCCGCGCTGAAAAGCTGCGTCAATGATCTTGTCGTCGATATCGGTGATGTTGCGGGCGTAAACGACCTGCGGATAGAGCACACTTAACAGCCGGTACAGACAGTCAAACACCACGACCGGGCGCGCATTTCCGATGTGCACGTAGTTGTAGACCGTGGGCCCGCACACATACATGGTCACGCGCTCGGGATCGCGGGGCGTAAAGACGTCTTTGGCCCCTGTTAGGGTATTGTGAAGACGTAGGTCAGGCATGGGTTGCCGACCAAGTGTCGCGCAGACCAATGGTCATATTAAAAACCGGACGCTCCGAGGCATGGTCATAACGGTCTGCCACGAAGTACCCCTCACGCTCAAACTGAAATACTTGCTCTGGCTCAGCCTCCCTTAAACCGGGCTCCACCATCGCGACCTCAATCACCTCAAGGCTGTGGGGATTCACTGCAGCCAACATATCGTCCTCGCGACCCGGCTCGGGCACCGCGAACAGCCGGTCGTAACGCCTGATCGTTGCAGACAATCCATGTTCGGCAGAGACCCACTGAATCACGCCTTTGGGTTTCGCACCGTCGTCTGGGTCGGTACCGGGCACTGACGTCACACATCGGGCCAATACGCGCACGACATTGTCGTCGGCATCTTTCTCACAGCTCTCCGCCTCGATCACCAATCCGCCGCGCAACCTGACCCGCTTACCTAACACCAGGCGCTTGAACTGCTTGTTCGCCTCCTCGCGGAAGTCGGCCTGGTCGATATAGAGCTCACTGCCCATCTCCAATTCTCGGCTCCCAAATTCTGGGTCAGCCGGATGATTAGGCACGGTCAGCAACATGGGCTCAGCAAGATTAGTCAGCGTCAGGCGAAGAGGCTGCATGACACACATCGCCCGGGGCGCGTGCTGGTTGAGATGGTCCCTTACGGCACTCTCCAGCATCGCCACATCGACCGTCCCGTCAGAGCGGGAGGTACCGACCTCTTCACAGAAATGCCGTATGGCGGCGGCGGGATAACCTCTGCGCCGAAGACCCGCGATAGTCGGCATGCGGGGGTCGTCCCATCCGGCGACGACATTCTCGTCTACCAACTCCTTTAGCTTGCGCTTGCTCGTGATGGTGTAGCTGGTATTAAGCCGGGCAAACTCGATTTGTCGCGGCTGATGGGGCACCGGCAGATTCGCGATGAACCAATCGTAAAGCGGCCGGTGGTCCTCAAACTCCAGCGTGCAGATAGAGTGGGTAATCCCCTCGATCGCATCCTCCTGTCCATGAGCAAAATCATAGGTGGGATAGATTGGCCACTCTGAACCCGTCTGGTGATGTGCCGCGTGCCGAATGCGATACAGGATGGGGTCGCGCAAATTCATATTGCTCGAGGTCATGTCGATCTTGGCGCGCAACGCCCGCTCGCCGTCGGCGAATTCGCCCCGGCGCATGCGTTCAAATAGATCACGGTTCTCGTTGACGCTTCGGTCGCGAAACGGACTGTTCCGCCCTGCCCGTGTCAACGTGCCCCGATACTCGCGTGCCTCTTCGGCGGAGAGATCGCAAACATAGGCAAGCCCCTCATCAACAAGATACAGAGCCCACTGGTAAAGCTGCTCGAAGTAGCTCGAGGCGAAGCGCACCTCTCCAGCCCACTGGTATCCCAACCAGCGGACGTCCTCCTGAATAGAGTCGATAAACTCCTGACTTTCTTTCTCGGGGTTGGTGTCGTCAAAACGGAGATGGCACTGCCCACCAAACTGCTCAGCAAGGCCAAAATTCACGGTGATCGACTTCGCGTGACCGATATGCAGAAAACCATTCGGCTCTGGTGGAAACCGCGTGACCAACGCATCGACACGCGCGGCCTCCAGATCAGCCTGAATCTGTGTGCGCAAGAAGTTACTGCGAAGCTCCGCGGACATCCCGAACCCTAGGCAATGCGCCCTGAAATGAGCCGCGTACTATACCAACTGGGCGTCGAGCTTGGCATGGGAGCATTCCCACTTACCGCAAAAATTCGGCATCGCAACCACTCGCCATCTCAGGTACGATGCCGCCTCCCGATGTAGACCCCTGAGGTACTCATGCCAGCTGCGCATATCCTGATGACCACCACTGTCGGCCCCATGACCCTGGAGCTCGACGCAGACAATGCTCCGAAGACGGTGGAGAATTTCCTGTCGTATGTCGCGGATGGCTTCTACGACGGCACGATTTTTCATCGGGTCATCAATAACTTCATGATTCAAGGCGGCGGTTTCACAGCTGACATGGAGCAAAAAGAGACGCAGGCTCCGATCGAAAATGAAGCCAACAATGGTCTCAAGAACGCCCACGGCACGATCGCCATGGCACGCACACAGGACCCGCATTCCGCAACCGCGCAGTTCTTCATCAATGTTCAGGACAACGACTTCTTGAATCATACCGGTGAAAATATGCAGGGCTGGGGATACGCCGTGTTCGGCAAAGTGACCGACGGCGAGGATGTGCTCGATAAGATCAGATGCGTGCAAACCGGTGGTCAGGCCGGGCATCAAGATGTCCCCGTCGAGCCCATCATCATCGAGAGCGTGACCGTCATCGACGACTAAGGGCTGCTTGGTGCACCGACTTTTTGTCAGCGATTTACACCTTAGCGACGACACACCTGACATCGAGGCGGCACTGATTACGCTGCTAAAACACGAATCCCCCTTCGATTCGCTGGTCATGCTCGGCGATATCTTCGAGGCATGGGTGGGCGACGATGACAACTCGCCGCTTGCTGAGCGCATCAGGTTAGCGCTCCGCGCACTCGCAGATTCGGGCACCGAGATCCTCTTCTGCAGAGGGAATCGCGATTTCATGCTGGGAGAGCAGTTCGCCAGTGACATTGGCGGCGCCCTCTTGCCAGATCAGACAGTGCTAGACGTCGCAGGACATCCTGCGCTGTTGCTCCACGGCGACACCCTGTGTACTGACGATGTGGACTACCAGCAATTCAGAGAACTCGTTCACTCCCCCGAGTGGCAGACTGAAATGATGAAGAAGTCACTCGATGAGCGCCGTGAGCTGGCCCGCCAGTTGCGATCAATGAGCATTGATGCAGCGAGCAACAAACCCGAAGACATTATGGATGTGAACCAGAGTGCAGTGAGTACTGCCATGCGCGACGCCGATGTGTCGGTAATGGTGCACGGCCACACTCACAGACCTAACCGACACCAGTGTGACGCCGGGGAGCGCATCGTATTGGGAGACTGGACTGCAAAAGCGGGCTGGCTACTCCGCGAGCGAGGCAGCGAGCTCAGCCTAGAGCGCTTTTCTATCGGCTAATGCCGTGTCCCGACAGGGCCGCTGTGAAAGCGGAACTCAGTGTCCGCACCCTTCACCAGCCCAGCCTCAAGACCACGGAAGTAATCGAGCCGATCCGCCAAATGGACCTCGTCGGCCAACGATTCAGCCAAGCGCAGATAGTCGGCGTAATGCCGAGCCTCGCTCTTCAGCAGCGAAAAATAAAAGTCACCCAGTTCCCTATCGAGCTCCGGAGTCAGTCTGGCAAAACGCTCGCAGGATCGGGCCTCAATGAGCGCGCCTACAATAAGCGTATCAATCAGCCTTCCTGGCTCCTGTCGACGCACCCCTTTGTGCAGTCCCTGAGCATAACGAGAGGCGCTAAGCGGCGCATAGGCAACATCACGCATCGCCATCATCTTGATCACCTGCTCGAAATGACGGAGCTCCTCACGAGCAAGCCGGGACATTTTACTCAGTAGCACCGAGTTATCGGTATAGCGATTCATGAGCGCCAGGGCCGTCGCCGCCGCTTTTTTCTCACAATTGGCATGATCGATGAGCAGGGTCGATTCCTGCTCGCGCCGCAATGCCACCGCCACCCAGGCATCTGGCGTGGGGCAAGGTAAAAACTCCTTGATACCGGCCACCAAAGCCGCAGCCGCACTCACCGAAGCGCCTCCTGAGGCGACTCATCCGCAAACAGATCTCCGGTAGCAATGTAGCGGTCATAGTGGGCGGAGGACAGAATCCAGAACTCCTCATCGATCTGATCCCGAAGTGCCATCAGCGTCATATCTCTACAACTGGGCAATACCTCAAACCCGTACTGCTCGGGCTGAGCAATTTGTGTCGCACCCGCCTTCAGGAGCGCGAAGAGATGGCAGTAGGGATCATGATGCGGCTGATGGCGAATTTTCTGCACCGACAGCTGCCAATCCAACAACTTTTGGTCGACAATTCGAAACTTGTTGGCCACGCACATGGCCAAAAAGCGGTCCAGACGCGCATCAATCGCCTGTTTTTGTGCCTGCGAATAACCATTCCAGTCGATCACCTCATGCGCAAAGCGCTTGCAACCGCGACAAACCGCATCACCGATACCGGTGGAGCAGACGCCGATGCAGGGTGTTCTAATGGGATTGAGGTCAGACACGGTTCCTCCGAGGCGACCGAAGTTTAGCAGTTTCTGTATCGAGGCAACGCCCCGTCCATCGGCTGAATGAATGAGGGATATTCAAACCGTCGTTAACGGTGAAAACAGTCGCCACGCTATAATCACGGCAACGAGAACCCTGCACGTAGAAGGACGCTGTAAATGCTGCAAGCCTACCGTCAACACGTCGCCGACCGCGCCGCCCAGAATATACCCCCTGCTCCGCTATCCCCAGAGCAGGTTGCCGACTTATTGGAACTGCTGGAGAACCCACCAGCGGGCGAGGAGGCCTTTCTTGTCGAACTGCTGACCGAGCGAGTCCCTCCCGGGGTTGATGAGGCCGCATATGTCAAAGCCGGCTTCCTGTCGGCGCTGGCGAAGGGGGAAACCAGCTGTGATTTGATTGATCGCGAGCATGCCATTCGCCTACTGGGCGACATGCATGGTGGCTACAACATCGCCACGCTGGTCGGATTACTCGACGATGAGGCGCTGGGCACTCACGCAGCAAGAGAACTAAAACAGACGTTACTGGTTTTTGACGCCTTTCATGACGTGGTAGAGCTGGCAAACCGCGGATCAAAGAATGCCCAAGCCGTTTTGGAGAGCTGGGCGGCCGGAGAATGGTTCACGGAACGCCCCGAGGTGCCTGAGTCACTTAAAATGGTGGTATTCAAAGTCACCGGAGAAACCAATACCGATGACCTCTCCCCCGCTCCCGACGCCTGGTCGCGCCCCGATATCCCGCTGCACGCGCTGGCCATGTTCAAGATGGCCCGAGACGGCATTGAACCTGATGCGCCGGGCGTCACCGGCCCACTGAAACAAATCGAGGCAATCAAGCAGGCAGGTCTGCCGGTGGCATTTGTTGGCGATGTAGTGGGAACAGGATCATCGCGCAAATCTGCCACCAACTCCGTGCTCTGGTACTTCGGTGAAGATACGCCCGGCATCCCAAACAAAAGGGCTGGTGGCGTCTGTATTGGCGGCAAGGTCGCGCCCATCTTCTACAACACGATGGAGGACGCCGGCGCACTGGTATTCGAGGCACCCGTTGATTCGCTCGGCATGGGTGATGTGATCGAGATCCGTCCCTATGACGGCAAAATCCTGTCAGAGAGCGGCAACGTACTGTCGGAGTTTGCCTTACGCTCCGACGTGCTCCTGGATGAAGTCCGCGCAGGCGGGCGCATCAATCTCATTATCGGGCGCGGCCTCACCGGAAAGGCGCGAGAGGCGCTGGGGCTAGGTGAAACCGATCTGTTTCGCACCCCAGAGCCCCCGGAGGACTCTGACAAAGGCTTCACGCTGGCACAGAAAATGGTGGGGCGCGCGTGCGGCGTAGAGGGCATTCGACCCGGCACCTACTGTGAACCGCGCATGACGACTGTGGGCTCACAGGACACCACAGGGCCGATGACACGGGATGAGTTACAAGATCTCGCCTGTTTAGGCTTTTCGGCCGACCTGACAATGCAATCCTTTTGTCACACCGCGGCTTATCCAAAGCCGGTCGACATCGACACGCAGCACACGCTACCCGATTTCATCATGACCCGTGGCGGCGTCTCTCTCCGCCCTGGAGATGGGATAATCCATAGCTGGCTCAACAGAATGTTGTTACCGGACACCGTTGGCACCGGGGGTGACTCCCACACCCGCTTCCCCATGGGCATCTCATTTCCCGCGGGCTCCGGCCTGGTGGCTTTTGCCGCCGCAACAGGCGTGATGCCACTGGACATGCCCGAATCAGTGCTGGTCCGCTTCAAGGGCGAGATGCAGCTGGGCGTGACCCTGCGGGATCTGGTGCATGCGATTCCCTACTATGCGATCCAGCAGGGACTGTTGACGGTCGAGAAAAAAGGCAAGAAAAACATATTCTCAGGGCGGATTCTTGAGATTGAAGGTTTAGATTCGCTGACCGTTGAACAGGCGTTTGAACTGTCGGATGCGTCGGCAGAGCGATCTGCCGCCGGATGCACCATCAAGCTCGGGGAAGGCACCATTGCGGAGTACCTGCGCTCCAATATTGTATTACTACGCTCCATGATCGCGGAGGGCTACGGCGATGCTCGCACGCTCGAACGACGGGCAAGAAATATGGAGGCCTGGCTTGAGAATCCTGAGCTACTTCAGGCGGATGTAGATGCAGAGTACGCGGCAGTGATTGAAATTGATTTGGCAGAAATCGATCAGCCGATTGTCTGTGCGCCCAATGACCCCGACGATGCGCGTCTTCTCTCGGAAGTTCAAGGAGATCAGGTTGACGAAGTGTTTATCGGCAGTTGCATGACCAACATTGGCCATTTCCGGGCCGCCGGTGAGCTACTAGAAGCACATGGCGCACCCGTCAGCACGAGGATGTGGATTTGCCCCCCTACCCGGATGGACGAACATCAGCTCATGGAAGAAGGCTACTACGCGATCTTCGGGCGGGCGGGTGCGCGGACCGAGATGCCGGGCTGCTCGCTGTGCATGGGCAACCAGGCCAGAGTCGCACCGAAATCGACGGTGCTGTCGACGTCTACCCGTAACTTCCCGAATCGGCTCGGCGAAGGAGCGAATGTGTATCTCACCTCCGCTGAACTCGCTGCGGTCGGCGCACTGCTCGGCAAACTACCGACCCCTGACGAGTATCTGGAATACGCCGGCAAGATCGACTCTATGGCAGATGAGATCTACCGCTATATGAACTTCGATCAGGTTGTGGCCTTCCAGAAGCTGGCCGAGGACGGCGAGCGTATTGCGGCAACGATTATTGATGAAGTCGCCTGACCGCACCCTCTGGTGCGACTGAGCGTGCCGGGCTGGCGTGATCGCGACGCCGAATACGGTCGCCTAAAAGTGACCGTAGCGGCCTAGCGACTCAGCGCAGCGAAGCCCCGCAGACAGTCTGACTGCAGATCCGCGAGATCCTCAAGGCCCACAGCGATCCTAACCAACCCTTCGGAGATGCCCGCGGCTCCTCGCTGCTCGGCTGTCAGGCGCCCATGGGTCGTCGATGCTGGATGAACGATGGTGGTCTTGGCGTCTCCGAGGTTGGCTGTGAGCGACATGAGCTCGGTCCCATTGATGAACTGCCAGGCCGCCTCGCGGCCACCTGCTACCTCAAATGCCAGCACCCCGCCGAAACCCTGCTGCTGACGGACCGCCAAGGCATGACCGGGATGGTCGGGCAGACCGCAGTAATGTACCGCTTCTACCAGAGAATGCTCAGCCAGCCACTCAGCAAGACGCTGCGCGTTGTCAGAATGGGCACGCATTCTGAGGTCCAGCGTTTCCAGCCCCTTCAGCATCACCCAGGCATTAAACGCGCTCATCGTGGGTCCACAGGAGCGGTTGAACGCCACTACCGGCGTGATCAATTCCTCTGGCCCCACCAGAGCACCACCCAATACTCTACCTTGCCCATCCAGATACTTGGTCGCAGAGTGGGTCACGATGTCAGCACCCAGCAGCAAGGGCGTTTGCAGTGCCGGCGAGCAGAAACAATTGTCGACGGCCAGTATGGCGCCAATGTCCTGACTGATCTGGGCGAGTGCGGCAATATCTGCCACAGCATTGAGCGGATTCGACGGCGTTTCGATAAAGAGCATCCGGGTATTCGACTCGGCCGCCCCGCGCCACTGATCGGGATCAGTGAGCGGGACAAAACTCACCTCAACGCCAAATTTCTGCAACGTATTCTGGAACAGACCCACCGTGGCGCCAAAGACATCGCGTGAACACAGTACATGATCGCCCGCCTTGAGATGAGTAAGGCATAGCGCCAAGATGGCCGACATCCCCGACGCGGTGGCGACCGCCGCATCGCCCTGCTCAAGCGCTGCTAATCGCTCCTCAAAAGCCCTGACGGTCGGATTGGTATAGCGGGAATAGACGTTGCCATCGACCTCACCGGCAAACTTTGCCGCGGCATCCTCAGGCGAATCAAATAGGAAACTGGAAGAAGTAAAGATCGGCTCAGCGTGCTCACCCTCGGGCGTCCGCCGGATGCCGGACCGGATAGCGCGGGTGCGAGGCCCCGCATCTTCAAGCCATTTACCCGTCTCTTTCGTCATGACTCAGTTGTCGTTGTGGAGGCCGACGACCGCCCCTTCACTGGCTCCCGGAAACGGACCGCGCCCCTTGGCACCATCGGCACGCGCAGCCTCAATCGACTGCAAGTATTGATCATCAATATTCCCCGCGAGGTACTGGCCGTCGAACACTGACGACTCGAATCCGTCGACTTCGGGGTTTCCTTCGCGCGAACATTCGATCAGGTCTTCGAGATCCTGATAAACCAGCCAGTCTGCACCGATTTCCTCGCGCACCTCCTCGACGGTTCTACCGTGGGCAATCAGCTCGGTGGCTGCGGGCATGTCGATGCCATACACGTTGGGGAATCTCACCGGTGGCGCAGCTGAAGCGAAGTAAACCTGCCTCGCACCTGCTTCGCGCGCCATTTGAATAATTTGGCCGCACGTCGTGCCCCGCACGATAGAGTCGTCAATCAGCAGGACGGTTTTATTCTGAAACTCCAGCGGCACGGCATTGAGCTTCTGTCGCACAGACTTTTTCCGCTCACTCTGCCCGGGCATGATGAAAGTGCGCCCGATGTAGCGATTTTTCATAAAGCCTTCACGGAACTTGACCCCCAACTCGTAGGCCAGCGACTGCCCCGCAACTCGGCTGGTATCCGGAATGGGAATTACGACATCGATATCGTTCTCGGGTCGTTCGCGCAGAATCTTTTTGGCCAGCGCTGCGCCCTGGCGCATGCGCGTCTTATAGACCGAGATGCTATCGATGAGAGAATCGGGACGTGCGAAATAGACATGCTCAAAAATGCAGGGGGTTAATTTTGGTGAATCGGCACATTGCTGGCGATGAAGTTCACCGGCCTGAGTGACACAAATGGCCTCCCCGGGCAGCACATCGCCCAGTAGCTGGAAACCCAACACGTCCAGCGCCACGCTCTCTGAGGCGACCATGTACTCGGTACCACCCGCCTTGCCTTCACGCTGCCCGACGACCAGTGGACGTATGCCGTTGGGATCGCGGAATGCCACCAGACCAAAACCGGAAATCAGTGCTACTGCGGCATAACCGCCCTCGCAGCGTTTGTGGACCACCTTGATGGCGTCAAAAATGTCGTTGGCAGTGGGCTGAAGCTTGCCCAGGCGATGCAGCTCGTGGGCAAACACATTGAGCAGCACCTCGGAGTCCGAATCTGTATTGAGGTGGCGAAGATCTGACTGGAATAACTCATCTGATAAAAACGCGGAATTAGTGAGGTTGCCGTTGTGCGCCAGCGCTATACCGTAGGGAGAGTTCACATAGAACGGCTGGGCCAATGCAGTGCCCGAGCTGCCCTGTGTGGGATAACGGACGTGTCCGATGCCAAAGCGGCCCAATAGCTGTGACATGTGACTGGTACGAAAAACATCGCGCACAAGGCCCTCGCCCTTGCGCTGCATGAGTTTGCCCTCTGAACAGGTCATGATGCCAGCTGCATCCTGACCGCGGTGCTGAAGCATAGTCAGCGCATCGTAGATATCAGCGGCAACATCCCGCTCTGCGACCAAACCTACCAGTCCACACATAGTGCCTCTCCGGCCTTAGAGCATTTCACTCGAATCGATGGTGTCCTTCACCGCCTCAGTCGGCTCCGACTCCAGGACCCGGTCAAAGTTCGCGCCGATCCACTCGGCGACCCATTCTACAGGCTCCATCAGCACCGCCGCGTCCAATAGGTCCTCATCGGAATCAGGCAGGGCTGCGCGCAGCAGGATACTGATTGCGGCCACGATGATCACCCCCCGAAGCAGGCCAAAAATACCGCCCAGTAAGCGATTACCAACATTAAAGCCCGGTTGTCGCATCTGCTTGGATAAAAAAGCGGCGATGACGCCAAACATCATCAGCACAGCAATGAACGTCAGCGCCCACCCTAGCAGATAACGGGTGGTCGGCTCGTCGATCAGGTTTCGTGCCAAGTCAGCGACCGATTCGGCCACCGCATTGGCGAGAAGGAATGCACTAACCCAACCGATAATCGAAAGCGCCTCGCGCGCGAAACCTCTTGCTATGCCGTAGCCTGAGGAAACCAACCAGACAAGCACAATGACCCAATCAAACAGGTTGAAGCTACGGATCGTTGACCCAAGCTGACCCAATAGTTCCGCCACGTTACTGTTCGTACCTCAGAATCTGGGAGTCAACTTTGAGCACGGCATCGATGTCGGGCTTGAGCCGCATCAGCCGCGCTCTTTCAGCATTCGGTCCAATCTGTACGCGAAACAGCTCATCATCCACTCGGACATAACGACTCGAGAACGCCTTGTAACCCCGCGACCGCAAACCCTCCACAAGCTCATCAGCGCGAACCGCACTCCCCACCGTCGCGACCTGGAGAACGTAAAAGATCGCCAGCCCCTGACCATCCACTATTGCATCATCGGACGGGGGTGCCAGCCTAGGTCGCGGTGCGGCGACGAATTTGCTGTCCGGCAAATCGGCAAGGGAGTCGGCCGCAGCATCGGTTTGGGTCTGGATATCGGCGACCTCTTGCACCTGCGATGGGTTTTTAGGGGGATCCGGCAGCTTTGGGGCCACAGAGGGCTCGAAGCTCTCAGGTTCTGGAATCGGCGTCTGATCAATGACGGGTCGCTGGGACATCGGCTGCAGGACGATAGGCTCTCGAGTGTCTGGCGTCACAAAGATCAAGGGCCAGAAGACAATCCCCAGCGCCACCAATACCAGTGTCCCCACGAGCCGTTGCCTGAATAACGGATCCACTTAGTGCTGCTCCCCGTCATAGTGATGCGCCGCCAGATACGCCGTTGCCTCACCCACCGAGAAAAACGACCCAAAGACCACTACCCGGTCACCGGTCGTGACTCGCGTCATCAGTGACTGCCATAAATCGGCGAAGGCTCCCTGGTGAATCGGCGCGCCCATTGGCTTGAGAAACTCCGTTAAGCGATCGGTGGACATGGCTCTCGGTACGTCACAGAGATCAATTAGATGCCATTCATCAAACGCCGATTCGCACAAAATGAGCATATCATGAATGGGCTTATCCCCCATGACACCAAACACAGCGGCGGTCTTACCAGACACCGGGTGATCTTTGAGAAATTGCACCAGCTGAGAGACTGACTCGACGTTGTGTGCCACATCCAGCACCACCTCAAAGTCCTCCGTTTGGATTCTGCTGAGCCGCCCGGTGAGTCTCACTGACGCCAAGTGGTTGACCAGGGACTGATCTACCTTCACCAGACCGCTGACTTCCAGCGCTTGGATGGCCGCCCCCATATTCGCGGGCAGCAACCCGGTATTGTCGGGCAGCTGGTAGCGTCGATGGGATGAGGTCTGCATCTCACCCCCCACAACACGCCATTCCCGATTTATCAAAAAAGTTGTAGCGCCGAGGGCATCAAGCGTCGAGATCAGAGAATTGGGCGGATCAGGATCAGCGACAACACAGGGTTGCCCCGGTCTTGCCACGCCTGCCTTTTCGATAGCAATCAGCTCCCGGCTATCCCCCAACCAGTCAGTATGATCGAGTCCAATGCTGGTCACGACACTCAGATCAGCGTCGATAATATTCACGGCATCGAGCCGCCCACCCAGTCCAACTTCTAGCAGCTGAACGTCGACATTCCGCTCTCGAAAAATCCAGAGGGCAGCGAGCGTAGCGACCTCGAAATAGGTGAGGCTGATGGCTGCCCTAGCATCCTCGATCGCCTCGAACGCTGCGATAAGCTCAGCATCCTGGATCTCGACGTCGTCGATACAAATTCGCTCGTTAAAACGATTCAGATGGGGGGATGTGTAACGGCCCACCCGCTTGCCAGAATGCACCAATGCGGCGGACAAGACAGTCACAACGCTACCCTTCCCGTTTGTCCCGGCGACCGTCAGCGTTGTCGGCGGTGAGGAAAGCAGTCCTAGGTTTTGGGCGACATCAGAGACTCGATCCAGCCCCAGCTCGATTTCTACCGGGTGCTGTGATTCGAGACGTTCCAGCCACTCGCTCAGCGACAGTGGGGCCATGCTCAGGCTAGGCAGCGCCCCCATCGGCCTCAATCACCTCGCCTTCCAACACCGGCGCAGGTTGCCCTGGGGGCGAGAGATTGGTGAGCTTGGCAAGCACACGGGCAAGGGTTTCACGCATGTCATTGCGGTGCACAATCATGTCGATCGCGCCATGCTCCAGCAAAAACTCGCTGCGCTGGAAACCTTTAGGGAGTTTCTGGCGAATGGTTTGCTCGATGATGTTAGGGCCCGCGAAACCGGCACGCGCGTCGGGCTCTGCGATGTTGATATCTCCCAGCAGAGCCAAAGACGCAGAGACACCTCCGTAAATGGGGTCAGTCAGCACTGAGATATAGGGCGTACCCTGCCCCTTCAGACGCTCTATCACCGCTGATGTTTTCGCCATCTGCATCAGCGAAATCAACGCCTCCTGCATTCGGGCACCGCCCGAAGCCGAGAAGCAAATCAGGGGAAGGCCCTCCTCCAGCGCGACTGTTGCAGCACGGGTGAACTTTTCGCCTACGGCATAACCCATTGAGCCACCATGAAAATCGAACTCAAATGCCAGCGTTACCGCCTCGACTCCGAGAATACTGCCTCGCATGGCAATCAAGGCGTCTTTTTCACCTGTGCTGCGCTGAGCGGCAGTCAAACGATCGCGATATTTACGTTTATCTTTGAACTTGAGGTGATCCACCGGCTCGAGATCGGTAAACAACTCCGTCGCGCCCCGGTCGAGGCACAGTTCAAGGCGACGGCGCGCACCGATACGCATGTGGTGGTCACACTTCGGACACACCTCGGCATTTCTTTCCAGATCGGGCTTATAGAGGATCGCGTCGCATTTCACGCATTTTTTCCAGAGCCCTTCTGGAACGCTGGTGCGATTTGCGCTCTCATCTTTGTTGACGCCGGATGGCAGGATTTTGTCAATCCAACTCATGGGATTCCCCAACGCGGAAACAGCAGAGTATACGAGGGTGCGGTTTCTCTATGAAGGTGAAGAGTCCACACCCACACGGATACTTTGTAGCAATTTTACCGCGGCGCTGTGGATCTGGATCTCTTCCAAACCCTCGGCAGAGCGGGCTTTTTGCTCCATTTCAGCAATTAATGCACTGCCGACGACCACTGCATCAGCAGAAGCCGCCACCGCACTCGCGCTGGCCGCGTTTTTGATGCCAAAGCCAACTGCAATAGGAAGAGACGTTTTCTCTCGGATCAGGGCAACATTGCGCGCCACTTCATCGGTGTCCAACTCCCCCGAACCGGTCACGCCCTTTACCGCGACGTAGTAGATGAACCCGCGTGCCCGCTCAACAATTCTTTGCACACGGGGCTCGGGCGTGGTCGGCGAAATCAAAAAAATATTATCGAGACCGACATCCTTCAGAGCGCCGTCGATCGTGTCTACCTCCTCAGGGGGCAGGTCAACAGTAATCAGGCCGTCGACCCCTGCCTCAGCACTGGCTGCTGCAAATGCCTCATAGCCAAAGCGCTCGATCGGGTTCGCGTAGCCCATCATTACGATGGGTGTCCGATCATTGTCTTTCCTGAACTCTGCCACCATGCTGAGCACCCGGTGCAAGCTCATGCCGTTGGCCAGCGCACGCTCATGACCTTTTTGAATCACCGGCCCCTCGGACATCGGGTCAGAAAATGGCACCCCCAACTCCAGAATATCTGCTCCGGCATCAACCAGACTGTGCATTAAGGGTACCGTGCCCTCTGCGCTGGGGTCGCCCGCCACAACATAGGGGATCAAGCCTCTGCGCTTATCGGCTTGCAGATCCGCAAAGACCTGAGAGAGTCGACTCATGGCGACAATTAGACCTTGATGCCGTCGAGGTCGGCTACCGTCAGGATGTCCTTGTCGCCTCGTCCGGACAGATTCACCACAATGTGTTGCTCCGGCGACATGCTAGCGGCAAGCTTCTCAGCATGCGCCATCGCATGCGCCGTCTCCAATGCGGGCATAATGCCCTCGACACGCGTCAGTCGATGAAAGGCTGCCAGCGCCTCATCGTCGTTAGCAGCCACATACTGAACGCGACCTATATCCTTAAGCCAGGCATGTTCAGGCCCCACGCCGGGATAATCGAGCCCAGCAGATACCGAGTGAGTCTCAAGGATCTGCCCGTTATCGTCCTGCATGAGATAGGTACGGTTACCGTGCAGTACGCCGGGACTGCCGACGGAGAGCGGGGCTGCGTGCTCACCGGTCTCTAAGCCCTTGCCGCCCGCCTCAACGCCATACATCACAACGCTCTCATCCTGCAGAAACGGGTGAAACAGTCCGATTGCGTTGGAGCCGCCACCTACACAGGCCACCAGCGCGTCCGGCAACTTACCGTACTGAGACAGACTCTGCGCACGCGCCTCACGACCTATGACGCTCTGAAAGTCCCGTACGAGCATGGGATAAGGATGAGGACCTGCGACAGTCCCAATGATGTAAAAGGTATCCTCCACGTTCGTGACCCAGTCGCGCATGGCTTCATTCATGGCGTCTTTCAATGTACGTGAACCCGAGGTCACGGAGACAACTTGCGCACCCAACAGCTTCATTCGATACACATTGAGCGCTTGCCTCCGAATATCTTCCTCGCCCATGAATACGTGGCACTCTAGCCCGAGTCTTGCCGCAACCGTCGCACTAGCCACGCCATGCTGGCCCGCCCCGGTCTCAGCGATCACTCTCTTCTTGCCCATATGTTTGGCTAGGAGTGCCTGCCCAATCGTGTTGTTCACCTTGTGCGCACCGGTGTGGTTCAAATCCTCGCGCTTAAGCAGGATCCTCGCGCCGCCAATAGCATCGGATAGCCGGGCCGCCTCATATAATGGCGAAGGGCGACCGACATAATGGGCGAGGTCCTCGTCAAACTCTCGCTGGAAGGCTGCATCGTCTTTGAGGCGCGCGTACAGCTGCTCGAGATCGGCCAGCGCCGACATCAGAGTCTCGGCAACAAACTTGCCCCCAAAACGACCGAACCGGCCATCCTGATCTGGCACTGACGCAAATAATTCAGGAGTAACTTCACTGGTCATAATCCACCTTCGTTCATCTCCGGCAAAGCGGCTTCAATGAAAGCCCTCATCCGATCTCTGTCCTTAACGCCCTTGTCTTTCTCGACACCGCTGCTGACATCGATCGCTGCAGGTCGCACCTGACGAATTGCGGCGGCAACATTTTCAGCATTCAGCCCACCGGCTAGCATCAGCCTTTTCTCGAGGCCCGCATCAATCCATTTCCAATCAAAACGGTGACCCGTGCCACCGAACTGACCATCGTGTGCGCTGTCCAGTAGCAACCCACGAGCAGAACCATAAGCACGAATAATCTCCGACAGATCCACATCAGCCGACATCGCTACCGCTTTCAGGTAGGGACGCTGAAAATGCTCACAAAATGCCGGACTTTCCTGCCCATGGAACTGCAATACATCCAACTCAACCTGATCAAGCACCGCCTGCACCTGCTCGACAGTCGGATCGACAAACAGCCCAACCAGCGTGCCCGAACCATGAACGACTGCATGGATATCCCGTGCTCTCTTCGCCGTCACATGACGAGCGCTTGCAGCATGAAACACGCAGCCAACGGTATCAGCGCCGAGTACCAAAGCTTGATCAGCGTCCTCGGGCCTCGTGATGCCGCAGATCTTGATGCGCACGGCCTGCCCCCGTCTTGAAACCCCTATTCTAGCAGTATCAGGTGGCTTACAGGCGTCCTTGAAGAAGAGTGGGCCCTTCTGGCGTTTTCGGCAGTGCGAAAGCGTCAGGATAGATCACATCGACGAGGTACAGACCCTCAGCGGGAGCGGTGTCAGCAGCCTGGGTACGATCTCGATTCTGCAACACCGTCTCGAACCACTTGACAGATGACGACCTGGAACCTACGGCCAATAGAGAGCCGACAATATTGCGCACCATATGGTGTAAAAAAGCGTTAGCCGTGATGTCTACGACAACATAGTCACCTTGTCTGATAACAGTGCAGGCCGTGACGCATCGATTAGGTGAGGATGCCTGACAGCTCGCCGCCCGAAAGGCGCTAAAATCGTGCTCGCCCAGCAAGGTCTCAGCGGCATCATTCATGAGCTCGACATCAAGTGCATGGCGGTACCAAGTCACTAAGTTGTGAAGCAGCGCTGGTCGGGTCGGGGTATTGCAGATGATGTAACGATATCGTCGCGCCGTGGCACTGAAGCGCGCGTGAAATGCGTCACTGACTTCCTGGGCCCAATGGACTCTTATATCAACTGGCAGGTACCGGTTTGTCCCCATGACCCATGCCTTGAGGCTCCTGCCGACGGGGTCATCAAAATGGACCACCTGGGCAAAACCATGCACCCCCGTGTCGGTGCGACCGGCACAAGTCGTCCTCACTTTTTGCCCGGCTATCTCTTGAAGAGAGGACTCCAGCGACTCCTGCGCCGTAGGGACACTCAGTTGGGGTTGCGCCTGCCAGCCATGATAATGGCCGCCGTGGTACTCAATACGGGCCGCGACGCGAGCGCCCGGAGACAATGGCGAATCCGACAGGCTCAAGGACTCAGGACGCCTCTAACCGCAATAGCAGCTCGCGAGCTTCCGCCTGCTGCGGCCGGTCTCCCTCCTTGATGACCTCCATCAATACAGGACGCGCGCCATCCTCGTCGCCCATATCGAGGTATGCGCGGGCGAGATCCAGCTTGCTATCCACGGGATTGGTCTCAACCCCATGGATAGACTCATCCGAATCAAAACTCTCTGCTGTCGGTATCTCTGCAGCATCGACGCCAGCATCGAGCGGACTAAGGTCGAGACCTGATGTGTCGGGGGGCAACGAAGCGTAAGCCCTTGTTTCGTCCGATTTAGCACTGTCGGCACCTGTCTCCGGATTGCGGTCACCGACTACACCCTCGAGGGGTGCCAGCTGCAGACCTTGCTCATCTTCAATCGAAGACAAAGATGCCGCCTGCCCCGCCTCAGATTTTTCAGGTACCAGCGGATCCTCGAATGCAGACGGCGCAGCGTCGAGCAGCGGCACCTCTTCAACGACATCAACCGATTCAACTTCGGACGCATCCTCCGTATTTTGGGCATCGTTGAGCGCAAAAGCGGGTTCTGCGGAGAAAGACAGCTCACTCAGGACTGACGCCTCCTCCGATTCCTCTGCGCGCTCCTCGCTGCGCTGAGCGACGGTATCTCCCGAAGGCGAGGTAAGTGTCATGCCCCCATCTAGTAGTATCTGCCGGGCCCGCTCGAGCAATTCGGGGCTATCTCCCTGCTCCAGCCGCCCTAACAGCGCACCCGCTTCAGCGAACTGCTCCAGCTCCACGTAACACTCAAGCAGGCACATGTTTAGCGAAGCCGAGGTTAATCCCTCTGCCAGCGCGTCAACCAGTACCTCCACCGCCTGGTCAGTGCGACCATAGGCAATGTATGTCTGGGCCTCCTCGACCACCTTCGACACCATGATCTGTGGATCAGACAACCGCGAGGGGCTACTCACCTCATCAATCTCCTCAGCAGGGAGACTGTCTTTCAAATCGGCATGGTCGATAGATTCAGACTCAGTATTTCGCCCGGTGCGTCGCCATATCAAGAGCCCACCGCCGATTAATAATGTCGCGATTCCAGCCAGAAAGGGCCACAGCGGCAGTGGTTGTGCCACGCTATTCGGCTGCCCGGCGGAGGCAGATGACGTTTCCACCGCAACAGGAACAGGGATGGCTATCTGTTGCTGAGTAAGCGCTGACCTGAGTGAGGCCAGTTCTGCGTCGCGCTCGGCAAGCTGCGTCTCAAGACTGTTCACGCTTTCCTGCAGTCGACTCACCGTTGCAATCAGCGCCTCTAACTCTCGCCCAAGCGAAGCGCCTGGCACATCCAAAGGCGCTTCGTCACCGGGCTCCGTTTCGCCTCCAGCCAACATGGCGGTATCAGAAGGTTTGTCTGACTGCCCCACCGCCGGCTCGGAAGCTTCCACGGTCTTCGTTTCAGCATCGGCCACCAGCGTCAGGCCCTGCGACTCGCGAGCAACACCCTCTGCCCATTCCTCATTCTGCAGGGCCACCTCTTCAAGCGCGGTGGCGAGATCGATCCGAATATCCCCGGCGGCTGGAATCTGCAGCACGTAACCAGACTTCAAGCCGTTAATGTTGCCAGCCTGAAAAGCAGTCGGATTTGCCGCCAAGATCTCCAGCATGGTCTGCTCTACCGAGACGCCCGCCGCAGCGCCATCAGAAGCGATGCGCCACAAAGTGTCAGTTTTCACTACAAGGTATTGAGCGCCCGGAACGGGTCTCACCGACGCGCCAGTCGCATAACCACCGGCATCGACGCTTGCTGTCTCTGCACCCGAGACCACTGCCTGATTGTCGGGCTGCGCCGCTCTTTCGATCGGCGCATCCTGAAGCTCCAGCACCGCCGGCCTCGGCGGCAAATCGATCAACACGGTATATTCGCGCAAAAGACGCCCGTCGGGCCACCGCGCCTCGACAACAAAATCAAGGTAAGGCTCCCGCAACGGTGCCTCTGTCGTCAGCACCACCCGACGCCCTGACTCATCTGACTCCACCTGAAAATTAATGCGGGTCAGGAAGAAGTCTCGTGACACTCCCAGCCTCTCGAACTCGGCGTCAGAGGCCAGATCGACATGCACGTCATTGTCATTGAGTGAATCGGCCTCAAGCAGCGACACTTCGGCGCGGAATGGCTCATTGAGATAGGAATAAAGTGTGAGCTCTCCTAGCCCTAGGGCCCAGCCGTCACCGGATATGGTCGCCGAGGACAACACAGCAGCGGATACGATTGAAATTCTTTTCATGGACTCGTCGCCTTTACCTTCCTTTGGTTTGGCTTTCACTGGGCCCTGCCGCCATTCCTTGGCGCCAAATATAAAAGGTCCCAACTTTACGAAACGCTCTGGAGATACTCGGACAGCAAGACCTCTGCGATCTGCACGCTGTTCAGGGCAGCTCCCTTACGTACGTTGTCAGCCACCACCCAAAGATTCAAGCCTCTTGGATGTGAAATATCCTCACGAACCCTGCCCACAAATACCGGATCGGCTCCCGCTGCCTCAGTGACCGGGGTCGGATAGCCACCGGCTTCATGACGATCCAGTAGCGCAACCCCAGCCGCGCCCTCCAATACCTCTTTCGCTCGCTCCGCTGAAATGGGCTCTCGGGTCTCGATGTGGACAGCTTCTGCATGACCGTAGAAGACCGGCACCCTCACACAGGTCGGATTCACAAGAATGTTGGGGTCCCCCAGAATCTTTTGCGTTTCCCAGACCATCTTCATTTCTTCGCGGGTATAGCCGTTGTCCTGAAAGTTGTCGATGTGGGGTATCGCATTAAATGCAATCTGCTTTGGATAAACTTCTGGCTCTGGCGCTTTTCCGTTCAGTAAACGCGCAGTCTGCCCCGCCAATTCCTCAATCGCCGCCTTACCGGTGCCGCTGACCGCCTGATACGTCGCCACGTTGATTCGCGCAATGCCGACCGCATCATAAAGTGGCTTCAGCGCCACCAACATGCCAATAGTTGAGCAATTCGGATTGGCGATGATGCCCCTCGACCGATAGCCCGCGATGGCCTCTGGATTCACTTCAGGGATCACGAGAGGGATGTCTTCATCGCGACGAAAATGCGAGGTATTGTCGATCACGACGCATCCCGCAGAGGCTGCAATCGGCGCATATTCGGCGCTGATATCTCCACCGGCCGAAAACAACCCTATCGGTGTCTGGGAAAAATCAAAGGTACTCAGATCCTGCACCGTGTGATGCTTGCCGCGGAACTGCACCGACTTGCCGGCTGATCGGCTGGAGGCCAGTGGATACAGGGTGTCGACCGGAAACCCGCGCGACTCAAGGATCTCAATCATTACCTCGCCGACCGCACCCGTTGCGCCCACCACTGCCACATTCACTGGCTTCATCATCGTCTCCCTAGTGGCCTCGCAACGCCGCCACAACGGCGTCACCCATCGCCCGCGTACCAACAGCCGCGGCGTGGTTGCCATCAACAATCAAATCCGCCGTGCGAAGACCCTGCGCCAATACAGAGGCCACGGCGCCTTCTATGGCTCCAGCAGCCTCCGGCGCATTGAGCGAGTAGCGCAACAGCATGGCCGCTGACAGAATAGTTGCAAGCGGGTTAGCGCTGTCAGTGCCTGCAATATCAGGCGCAGAGCCATGAACCGGCTCATATAGCCCCTTGGCGTCCGCGTTAAGCGACGCCGACGGCAACATCCCAATGGATCCGGTCAACATGGCAGCAATGTCAGAGAGAATGTCGCCAAAAAGATTACCGGTCACCAGAACGTCAAATTGCTTGGGCTCACGCACCAGCTGCATGGCTGCGTTATCGACATACATATGCGACAGCGCTACGTCGGGGTAGTCTGCGCTCAGGGACTCCATGGTCTCTCGCCACAGCATGGTCACTTCGAGCACATTAGCCTTATCGACCGAACACAGGCGACCACCTCGCTTTTGTGCCGCCTCAAAGGCCAGTCGACCGATACGGCGAATCTCCGTCTCGCTGTAGCGGTCGGTATTGTAGCCCTCGCGGACGCCATCGGCGTTGGTGGTGATGCCACGTGGCTCGCCGAAATAAATCCCGCCGGTCAACTCTCGGACAATGAGCACATCCAGGCCCGCCACCAGCTCTGCTCGTAGACTCGAAGCCTCAGCCAAATCGGGAAACAACAACGCTGGCCGGTGGTTACAGAATAAATCCAGATCAGCCCGAATCGCCAACAGCCCTCGCTCTGGGCGATCCGCGGCAGGCAGCGCGTCCCACTGTGAGCCACCGACGGCGCCGAGTAAAATCGCGTCAGCACCTCGGGCCAAGGCACGTGTGGCATCGGGATACGCAGCGCCCTCCTCATCGATCGCAATGCCGCCCAGTCGTCCTTCGCTGAAGCTGAGCCCTAGCGAGAACTGAGCGTCTGCGGCTTCCAGCACCCGTCGTGCCTCACGCACAACTTCCGGACCAATCCCATCGCCGGGCAGGAGCAGAATTTGACTGTTCACAGAACAATATCCTCAAACAACCAAGGAAATCGCTCGCGGTGCTGCTCTTCAAAAGCCCGAATGGCGTCCGTTCGCTCCAGCGTGATACCGATGTCATCCAAACCCTTCAGCAAACACTCCCGACGAAAGGCATCCAATTCAAATGACCAGAGCGAACCGTCAGGCAGAAAAATCGTGCAAGCCTCGAGGTCAATCGTCAGGGCGTAGCCTTCTTCAGCGCGTATGGCAGCGAACAACGTGTCAACTTGGTCCGCGGGAAGCACAATCGGCAGGATGCCGTTTTTAAGCGCGTTCGAGCGAAAGATGTCGGCAAAACTCGGCGCGATAACGGCACGAAAACCGAAATCCTCCATCGCCCATGCCGCATGTTCACGGCTCGAGCCGCAGCCGAAATTCTCCCGGGCGAGCAAAATAGAGGCGCCCTGATAGCGCGGCAGATTCAAGGGGAAATCGGGATTCAACGGCCGACTACTATTATCCGCGTCGGGCTGCCCTTCATCTAGATATCGAAGCTCATCAAATAAATTCGGACCAAACCCCGATCGCTTGATCGATTTCAGGAACTGCTTCGGAATCATAAGATCAGTATCGACGTTAGCGCGATCCATGGGTGCGACGAGCCCGCTGTGGACAGTAAACGGTTTCATCAGCCGCCCTCCACTGTATAACCGGTTGCTTCCACCGGCACAAAATGGCCCGCCACCGCCGCCGCCGCCGCCATGGCCGGACTGACCAAGTGCGTTCGGCCACCACTGCCTTGTCGGCCCTCGAAGTTGCGATTAGAGGTGCTGGCACATCGCTCACCTGGAAGTAAACGGTCTGCGTTCATCGCCAAACACATCGAGCAACCGGGCTCACGCCACTCCATACCGGCCTCAATGAAAATGCGATCCAGCCCCTCGGCCTCTGCCTGAGCCTTGACCAATCCCGAACCCGGCACCACTAGCGCCTTGCGGATGGAGGGCGCTACTTTACGCCCCTCGAGCACCCGGGCAGCGGCACGGAGGTCCTCGATACGTGAATTGGTGCAGGAACCGATAAAGACCGCATCAGGCTTGATCTCGGCGATCGCCATACCCTCCTCAAGCCCCATGTACTCGAGGGCCCTGGACAACCCAAGCCGCGCCGTCTCATCGGGCATCTCCGCCAGAGTGGGTACCCGCCCATGCACTGAAGTGACCATCTCGGGTGAGGTGCCCCAGGTCACGTGAGGCGCAATTGCGTCGCCATCGAGCGTGATGCTGCGATCAAAGACGGCACCCTCATCACTGTGAAGCGTCCGCCACCAGGCCTCTGCCGCATCCCACTGCGCGCCTTTGGGTGCGAGTGGTTTGTCCCGGAAATAATCCAGCGTTACCTCATCAACCGCCACCAAGCCACAGCGGGCGCCAGCCTCTATCGCCATGTTGCAAAGCGTCATTCGGCCTTCCATCGTCAGTTCACGAATCGCCGTGCCTGTGAACTCCAGCGCGAAACCGGTGCCGCCCGCGGTGCCGATCTCACCGATAACCGCCAAGGCGATATCTTTGGCGGTCGCGCCCCCAGCCAGCCGACCCGTGACCTCTACTCGGAAATTCTTCATTTTCCGCTGGATCAAACACTGCGTAGCCATCACGTGCTCAACTTCCGACGTGCCGATACCTTGCGCCAGTGCGCCGGCAGCGCCATGCGTTGAGGTATGGGAATCACCGCACACAACTGTCATACCCGGCAGCACCGCGCCCTGCTCGGGGCCCATGACATGCACAATACCCTGCCGCACATCGTTCAGCGGAATTTCCACCACGTCGAAGGACTCGCAATTATCGTCGAGGGTCTGTAACTGGACACGGGACACGGCGTCAGGCAATGCCTCCAAGCCCGCCTCTCGCTCACTCTTCAGTGTCGAAACGTTATGATCCGGCACCGCGAGGTTGGCGCTACGCCGCCACAGGTCTCTGCTGGCAAGGGTGAGCCCCTCAAAGGCCTGAGGCGAAGTCACTTCATGTAGCAGATGACGATCGATGTATATCAGTGCCGTCCCGTCATCGCGCTCCTCGACCAGATGAGCGTCCCAAAGTTTGTCGTATAGCGTTTGCGCCATGAACTGAAATCCCGAAAGCCAACGAACGCAGAGCCCCCCAACCCAACAGACGGATTTCGGCAGCGGCTGCGCCTAAAAAAGGCGCGGAGTATAGCACCGAAGTAAGGCCAATAAAGGCGCTACGGCCACCACGGCCACTTGCCTTGACGCCCCGGATTCATCGTTTCAGGCGCGCTTTTCGTCGGGCTGTCAGCCGTGGGTCAGGCGCCAGCAGGCATGAATGCGGTGATTACGGGAGAAATCTTCCGGGATTGAACCCTGCGTGACGTCTTGCACCTGCCATGTCTGCTGCACCGCCGGGTCCAATACAAATTTGCGATGGTTGGTTGAAAAGTAGAGCACCCCACCATCACTGAGGCGTGCCATCGCCAGCTCCAGCAGGGAAAAGTGATCCCGCTGCACGTCGAAATCGGCTTGACCCTTGGAGTTTGAAAAAGACGGGGGGTCCACCATGATCAGGTCATAAGTGCGCGTCTCCTCTGACAGCCAGTCCCTGACATCGGCGCGGACACCGCGGTGCTGGCGGTCCGATAAGCCATTGAGCGCCAGATTGGCTTTGAACCATTCGAGGTAGGTGGCGGAGCTGTCGATACTGGTACTGGTGGTCGCACCGCCCAGAGCCGCATGCAGTGTGGCAACTCCGGTGTAGCTGAACAAATTGAGAAAGTGCCCGCCACTGGCGTCTCTGCCCAGCCACGCGCGGAGCGGCCGGTGGTCTAGAAACAGACCGGTATCCAGATAATCGTGCAAATTGACCAGCGCCTTGACCCTGCCCTCCCGGACAACAATCCGCTCACGGGTCGTTTCCAGCCGCTGATACTGGTCCCGCCCCTTCTGGCGCAGTCTCTGCTTGACCGCAATCTCCCCCGCGGCACCGACCTCAAAGACTTCTCGCGCGCCCTCCACCAGCTGCGCAAAACGCTCTGCCGCTTTCTGCTCGGGAATCTCTTTAGGCGCCGCATACTCGGCAATATGTAATCGGCCTTCGTACACATCAATCGCCGCGGCATACTCAGGGATGTCCGCGTCATACACCCGATAGCAGGTAACGTCCTCCCGTCTGAGCCAGGGCGTGAGGCGCTTCAGATTTTTTCGCAGACGGTTGGCGACCATCTGACCACCCTGAGACAGCACCCGGGGCACAGTGGACTGACCTTCAGAGCCACGCTCGGCCTCCTGTTGCAGTGTTCGAAATCGATTCTCGGCGCCGAGCTGAAATTGCAGGCAATGCAAATCGAGTCGCCCATTATGAAAGCGATGGCGTTTATTAGCGCGCAGACCTAGGGCCTTACCCAGCGACAACTCAGAGGTCAGCACCACAGCCAGCCAGTTATCGAATTCCTCGCTCATCCGCTCGCCCAAGGCGTTGTAAAGGTGCGGTAGCGCGTCCCTTTGTCCCATGCGCTCTCCCCAAGGTGGGTTAGTGACCAGCACGCCCCTCGAGAGATCCCGGTGCGTAGGTCGACTAACCATAGCGAGGTCTTTGCAGCGAATGCGTACGATATCTTCTAGACCAAGGCGCCCTATATTGTCTTGGCATCGCCGAACCGCCTGCATGTCACCGTCGTACCCCCTAATCTCCAACTGATTCGCCGGCACCGCCACAGCACGCTCTTCTGCATCAGAGCGAACGGCGCGCCATTGGTCCTCGTCATAACCCACCCAGCCATGGAATCCGAAGCGTTGCCGACTCAATCCCGGCGCCCGATCCAGAGCCATCAATGCACCTTCCAGTAGGAGCGTGGCTGAACCGCACATCGGATCGAGCAAGGCCTCTCCCCGCTGACTCCGCTCCGGCCAACCCGCAGCCCAAAGTGCTGCAGCAGCAATATTTTCCCGCAGCGGCGCGACGCCCCCGTCGAGCCTGTAACCGCGACGGTGGAGACTTTCACCACTGAGATCGATACCGAGAATCAGACGCCCCTTGCTCAAGCGAGCAGAAACCCGGACATCTGGCTGCTTCAAATCGACCGAGGGACGCCCCAAGCCTTTCTCCCGGAACTGATCGACAATAGCGTCCTTAATGCGTTGCGCGCCGAACTGTGCATTTCGAATATCTGCGCTACGTCCGGCAAAGTCGACCAACAGAGAGCCGTTGGCTCCGAGATGCGCCGTCCAATCGATACCCCGCGTCGCCTCATACAGCTCGTCGCCAGAGCTTGCCGGCGCCGCACCTAGCTGGAGGATGATGCGATTCGCCATGCGGCTCCATAGGCAGGCCCGATACCCCAGCCCCACGCCCCCCTCGAAGGACACACCGACGGGCCGCTCTACGATCTGCTGAGCCCCCAAACCCTCAAGCTCCTGAGCCAGATAGACCCCGACACCCGCGGGACAGGTCGCGAGAAATGAGTGGGTCACGGCGTCTGGCCTCCAGTCTCGATCAAGTAAATATCGCGCAACAGGTCGCGCCACGTGTCGTATTGTGACTCAAGGGTCCCCTCCAACCGAAACACTTGATCCTGTGTTCGCATCACTGTCGGCCTCGCCTCGCCATCAAAGGCCTCTGCCAGCTCAAACAGTGCCTGTTCCTGAATCCGAAATGACCGATAGGCCGCATACTCCGCCTGCATCCGCGTGAACTCGCTGTCACCCGCACTGCCAGTGCGAGCCGCTGCGCGTCGCTGATAGCGCTCGAGCCACTCAGTCTGCTCCAGTGTGGCCGATCGCCAGAGCCGATAGGTGGGACCCACCCGGTCCACCATGTCAACATACTGCTCATCAATAGTGTCGCAAAAAAGATACTCCTGATTTCGAATCCGCTCGATACGCGCCAACATAGGATCACCTTCAGCCGGAAGCCGAACAACCTTCCAATCAGTCTCTGAGCGCTGGATCATTCCTGAAAACGCCTCGGGGGCTAGCGCCTCCGCGTAAGCGATCTCGGCGCCCTGAAGCAACGCGTCTTGCTCATCACGATCTTTGCCCTGCCACACCGAGAGCAGACGGTTAGCCAAAGCGTTGAAGATGCCGCCAAATCCCTCATCCGCCGCAGACTGCTGACGATAAGCCATCGTGTATTCAAACCAGAGAGCGCCCATCGCATCTTTGACGACGACATCGAGAACCAGATCGCGCCCGTCAGACACCGCAATTCCGGCTCGAATTGACACCGGCGTCAAAGAAGAGGCCGTGGGCACAAGCCTCACAACGCCCCATTGATTGCTGCGGGCCAATGTGTCTCTCAACTCGCCCGCCAAAAGTTGCGACTCCAAGCGTCTCACCGCAGCCACCGGAGACCGATCCTCACCAGATACCCCGGGATCAAATAATTCAACGGCGATATCCAGAAGGGGCATCGTCGGAGCCGCTGCGATCAGCAGCGGCTCAACGGTATCCCATACCCTAGTCGAGTCTTCCTGCAACTCGGTAGATGTCTCGTCACTCGGCGAGCTAGCGCAACTACCCAATGCATAAAAGCTGGCCAGCAGGAGCAGCCGGGGCAAGACTCGCCAGTCATTCATAAGGCGCTGCCTGCTCCGTGGTACAAACCCGACCGCGCGTAAGCGTCTCCGTACAACGGTAACCTCTCTCAGTGGGGTCGTAGCGAGAGAAGATCCTGACCACCTCCATATCCCTTGCAACACCGGGTGCGGTCAGCGCGGTCCTCTGCGACAGAGACAAACCATCTGCCGACCGCACAAACCGATGTTTGATCAGCAAGCCATCAGGCAAAAGGACCCGAAAATGCAGTTGGTTTCCATCCCACCAGCACTGCTCAGCACCCAGCAGACTGGGAACCGATTGCGCCCCCGTCAGCTCACAATTCAGGGCAAAACTGTTCTCTCGCTCTATCCGGATGCGCCGAACATCCTGATACACCTCCAGAAGCTCTGGCTCAGTAACCAACTCAGCCATTTTGGCCACCGCTACCAGCGTGTCCAAATCCCCCATCGGCGGACCCTGGTAGCTCGCTCCGCGCTCCGCCGCTTGACGTCGGCGCCGGAGCTCTCGCTGAACCTCCCGAAAAGAAGCATTGAGTTGGGTTTGCACGCTATCGCTTCGCGCATAATCCACCTCCCAGTGACCCGACAGATCAGGGACCGGGCTGTCATGATGGGAAGTCGGCATCGACGTCGGCTCGCCCGCGCAACCATACAAACAGACAGCCAGTGCTCCGACGGGAAACCCGAGTGCCGCGCCCCCCGATCGGTCTTTCAGAGCCCTCAGCACTCTCGCTGAGCGCTGCCCCAGACGTTAAAGCCCGCAATGCGTGGTGTGCCCGGCAGGTACATCTGATCGAGTGACTGAATACCGAAACCGGCCTTACTGATCCAATTCACAATTGGCCGATTCAGGTTGCAGCCTCCCAATAATTTCCTCCACATGGGATTGATGCGTGCTTGCCATCGGGCAACGGATTCATCAGGCGCCTCGCCGTGCTCGCAAAACACCAGGCTTCCCTCCGGCTTTAAGACGCGACGTATTTCTTCGAGCGCCGCATGTCCATCGGGAATAGTGCACAGACTAAAGGTCATCAGCACCGTATCGAATGATTCGCTCGGCAGGGGCATATCCTCCGCCGAGCCCTGCACGAATTCGAGCGGCACGCCCAACTGCGAGGCCCTTTTTTGAGCCAAGTCCCAACTGGTGGCACAGGGATCAATACCAACCACCGCGTCGACTCGCTGACCATCGTAATAAGGCAGGTTATGTCCCGCCCCCATGCCAATCTCCAGCACCTTGCCTTGAGCCAGCGGCACCACTTTCTCCCGTTGCTTTAGGATCGGCTTGGTGCCGCAGGCGCAGGTGACGAGCCTCGGCACAATCGTATCGCTATAGAATCCCATTACTGACCTCCCCTTTGTCCGCGCAGTCTACACCGGCCCCGTATCGAATGAGTTCACCTCGCGCCTCACCGTTCAGTCGATTCAGTTCATGCATTGTCATCGTGTAGACCACCTTGAGCCGCTCGCGCGGCAGCCGCCTGCTCCTCGAGTGCCGCACTGAGTGTTGCCTCCTGCTGAAGCGGGTCGGGCGGTCGCTCTGATTCGGGATAGGCTTCTGGATCAATACGGCGCATTTCATTTTCTATCCAGTCTGAGACCTTATCCATTAAGTCAGCGGCACTTTCGCCCGGGGACGGCGCGATCTGCGGGCCAAACGAGACGGCCACAGTTCCGGGTATAAAGGTAAAGCTCTTACGCGGCCAACATCTCGCTGACGCGACCGCAATCGG
>ERZ802822.138-NODE-138-length-54933-cov-13.700361_pt1 | contig 54933 bp, 55 predicted proteins | sample MGYA00345649_ERZ802822 | MGnify/ENA primary metagenome ERZ802822 (study PRJEB30503, sample SAMEA104212359) | marine metagenome | biome: Westerlies Biome; feature: [SRF] surface water layer (ENVO:00010504) within the epipelagic zone...; material: water... | reverse complement strand
TATTTGGGAAAACTTTAATGTTTTTTTTTATTCAGTATTAGCAGCAGTTATTTCAATAATCATTATTAGAATTCAAGCAAAAAAAATTCAGGAAAATCAAGGAAAACAAATACCAGTTTTATTAATATCAATAGTTTTGATATTAATTTTACCATTATTGAGTTTTTTAATAGGAGGTGTAAAATTATCGTTTGAGATACCAGTTTTAAAACAGCTAGCAACTACATCATTTATCTATGATGGTGGTGTTAGCTTGCCACCAGAATTAATAGCTTTAACTTTATCTTTATCGCGATACACAGCAACTTTTATAGCTGAATGCGTTAGAGCGGGAATACAAGGGGTAAGCAAAGGTCAAAAAGAGGCTGCAGCATCAATTGGTCTGACACCCAACCAAGTACTTAAGTTAGTAATAATGCCTCAAGCTCTTAGAATTATAATACCACCTACTACTAACCAATATTTAAATTTAACTAAAAACTCTTCTCTAGCAGCAGCCATAGCTTATCCAGATCTTGTATTAGTTTTTGCTGGTACAGCCCTTATGCAAACTGGTAAAGCAATTGAAATAGTTTCTATTACAATGTTTACCTATTTAACTTTGAGTGTTTCAATTTCAATACTAATGAATTGGTATAATAAAAAGATAGCTATACAGGAAAAATAATGTCAAAAATTAACTTTTTAAAACCAGATAAGACTAATTTAAATATTTATTTATTCTCAGGTTCTTTTTTGATCCTATGTTGCATAATCGCAGCAACTCAGTATCAATATTGGTTTGGCCTTTACAGTTACAGTAATTTAAAGGATTTAAAAGAAATCGAGCAAGAGCCATTCCTCTCAGATTTACAGCATATTAACTATGCTAACTATCAAGATAAACTACAAGTTGATTTCTCTCACTGGCATGGAGCCAAAATCATTCGCCTTTCCTTGCCACCAAAAGTGTGGTCTGAATATCATGATCCACTTGTAGAAGCATTCTGTGAGGATCTCTTCGAAAATGAATCATTTGATTTGGTTCAATGTCATTGCTGTCAACTTCTAACAGCTTCCCCATTGGTTGTTGCCCGGCGCCATCACATCCCCTATGAAATCGTGATGCACGATGCTTGGTGGATGAGTTATGAACAGTTTTTGGTTTCAGCGGCTGGACGACTAATCAATCCTGCAGACCCCCTCGATCATTTTGACCAACAGCCAAGCCCAGCTGAAGCCCAACAAGCACTGCAACGTCGAGAAGATCTCTATCAACTTTTAGAGCATGCTCAACGAAGAATTGCAGTTTCAGAAGCCTTCAAAAAGATTTGTGAGAGTGCAGGCATTAAAAATGTTGACGTTCAAGTGAATACAGCCACAGACATGGGGCTACCAGCTGAACGAGAAAAATTGCACCCCAAAACTTCTACTAATAACTATAATTTATGCCATATTGGTGGCATGAGCCTACATAAAGGTTACCAGTTATTAAGGCAAGCTGTTCATTACTTGCCACAATCTCTCCCCATACAATTCACAATTGTGGATCACAGATTGCCCTCCTCTAAAAATAATTATGAATCAATATGGAATGGATATCACGTTAGTTTCATTGCCCCAATTCCGATGGATAAGATGCCAAAATTCTATAGCGATCAAGATGTGTTAATCGCACCGTCCATCTGGCCAGAAAGCTTTGGACTCGTAACACGAGAAGCCCTTAGCGCTGGACTCTGGGTGATTGCCAGTGATGCCGGTGCACTTGCAGAACCTATCTTGAACACACAGGAAAAAAAGGGATCTGTGATCCAACCAAATAATTTAAGCGATCTTGTCCAAGCGCTAAAAGATTTACCAATCGCCCTTGATAGAACAAAAACAGAAGATGGGAACTGATAAAATGAGTTGGAGATTTTGGCGAAAAAATATGCATCCTTCACTCGGATTCTTAATTTGTGGCCTAGAACATAGTGGAACCACAATGGTATCTGATCTCTTTCGAGAACACCCAATTGCAGACTCAGGCTTTGAATGTGGTGTTCTCCTCTGCAACACCCCAAGTGAATTTCTTACATTTGAACCTTTTTGTCGGCATATGTATGTGGGATGGGGGATCGAGCACGACGACCTGTCCTATGCCTGTTCAGCACAATCCTTTGAAGATTTTTATCAGCGACTATTTGAGCGTTCAAAAAGTATTGAAGAAAAGTCTCCCAACATTATTTTCGATAAAACACCGCGCTACATCACACAATTACGGCAGGTTCAAAAACGCTTGAACCGTCCTGCGATCGCCGTGATCAAAGATCCAAGATCACTTGCCCTTTCTGATTTTAAGCGGTCGAAACGACCATTAGATGAGATTGATTCTTGGTATGACGAGTGGAAAAATCCCAAAATGGTTTATATGCGATCAGCCTACAAAGGCTATCTCTATGCTTGGAAAAATAAAAACTGCCATGTTGTACGCCTTGAGGACATTTGCTTTAATGCCAAATCAACTGTCAAGAGTATGTTTGATTTTGTTGGACTTGACTTCAAAAATAAATATCTCTATCTCAGCAATAAACGTTTCAACAATACGTCTGGATCATCCATCAACGTAGGATCTTGCATGGCATTTATGGATGCACTTCCAACACGAATTCAGGAACGAGTGTGTTCTGACTTCTCAGAGTTCGATAAGTGGTTCTATCCTTTTTGATCTAAATATTTACCATCATAAAAGTTTTCGCTCTAGCAATAGCCCCCAAACATCCATCAAAGTGTCGCTAGAAATCCACCTAGCACAGCAGCAATGATTCCACAGGCCAAGACCTGCGTAACAATCTCACGGCTATCTTGCTTTTGCCACCGGTCGATTGTCTTGCATGCCATTCGATAACTTTCGCAATTTACCTGAAGTTTGTGAACATATTGATCAACAAATTCTTCCGACAATTCTAAGCGACGTAGACGCGACTTGATTTGATTGGTTTCGAACTGATTCATTGTTGTTCGAATTCACCCAATTCATTGAAGAAACCGTAGCGACGTTGACGATCCCCCTGTGGGACATGCATTCCCCATAAGCCCTCCCAATAGAAAAAAACAACCCCATGACCACGTTCTCGAGCCAATCGAACTTTCTCTCGCAGAACGGGGATTGCCGTCGTCCGTGGGCCAAAACCGGCCAAAATCCCAATCTGAGTGGGAATCCGCCACTCACGTGCTTTGCGTAACGCAGGCTGATCCAGATCACGGGCAAAGCTCTTGACTGAATGGGCATAGTTCTGCACTACGAGCTCATCGATGAGCTCACCCATCGCCCAAAGTTCCCAGTCCTGCAGCCAAATGTTGTATGCCTGTCGAAATGGACCGGGAGAAAGACTGATCCGTTGCGGCAATTGTTCTTGTTTCAGGCGGGCACGTAAATCCCGTAATAGCGAGGTGAGCTGCCGCCGTCTCCAACGCATCCAATAGCGGTTGGTGTGATCGACGGGAGGCAACGTTCCCGTTTGCTCCCTGTACAAGTTCGACGTGTAGCTGTCGTAGCCAAACTCCACAGGCCAAGCGAAGTGGTCATCCAATTGCAGGCCATCCATGGAGCATCGCTGAAGTAACTCCACCACCAAACCAATAAATCGTTCCCTCACCTTTGGGTGAGCCGGATTCAACCAAGCCATGCGATGCCGTCCGTGCATCGTCATCGTGCGTTCCCCATTCGCTTTCGCCAAAACCCAGTCAGGGTGGTCTTTCACGACCTGAGCATCGGCCGGTTCCATCAGGCCATATTCAAACCAAGGCATCACCTTGATGCCACGCTTGCGTCCTTCAGCGGCGAGCGTACAAATCGGATCAATCCCAAGCCCAACCTTGGCTAAGGGTGGTTCCACCGGCGCAAACCGACTCCGGTGGAATGTGGTTCCACGACTCCAAACATTAGGGATCACTCGCGTAAATCCAGCCCGTTGCAGCTCGTCCATCGCAACCGCCATGCGACGGCGGTCGTAATACAAAGGGCTTGGGCTATTGGTGAGCCAGACCCCCATCGTGGTCTTGGTTCGCAACAACCGATCCAAGCGCGATTGCGACTGGGCGTTGAGCGTGAACACTCCAAAAGAGGTGAGCCCCGCAAGGACGCCGCAAAGCAACCGTTGCAACATCAGGGAGAGGCTTTAACGGAACATCGAGCTCACTGAGCTCTCTTCATGAATCCGCAGAATTGCCTCACCCAACATGTTGGCAGCGGAGAGAACTTTGAGCTGCGGGAAACTTCCATCGAGCTCAATGGGGAGGCTATTGGTAACAACCACCTGCTCAAAAAGACCGTCTGCAGAAAGACGTTCGCAAGCTGGTGGTGAAAAAACAGCGTGGGTGGCACAGGCGATCACCCGTTGCGCACCTTGTTGACGAAGCAGCTTCGCTCCAGCACAAATCGTGCCGCCCGTATCGATCATGTCGTCGATCAAAATAGCCGTTTTATCCGCCACATCACCAATCACAGTGAGGCTTTCAGCCTGGTTATGACCAGTCCGTCTTTTATCGATAATCGCAAGAGGCGCATCATTCATTTGCTTGGCAAACGCTCGAGCCCGTGCCACTCCACCGACATCGGGCGACACGACAACAATGTCTCCGAGATTTTGCGTTGATAAGTAATCCACCAGTACTGGCGATCCATAAATGTGGTCACACGGAATGTCGAAGTAACCCTGAATCTGAGCGGAATGAAGATCCATCGCCAACACGCGGTCCACTCCCGAGGTCACCAACAGGTTGGCGGTGAGCTTGGCGGTGATCGACTCCCGACCCGCTGTTTTGCGATCGGCCCTCGCATAGCCGTAGTAAGGAACCACTGCTGTGATTTGTCGAGCGGAGGCGCGTCGACATGCATCCACCATGATCAGCAGCTCCATTAAGTGATCATTCACCGGAGCACAGGTGGGCTGGATCAGAAAGACATCACAGCCGCGGATCGACTCTTGGATTTGAACGTAGAGCTCCCCATCGGCAAACCGCTTCACAATCCGAGGGCCGTCAGGAACCCCCAGGTATGCGGCAATCTCCCGAGCCAAGCCAGGGTTCGAGGTACCGCTGAAAAGTCGAAGCCTCGGACTTTCACCAGAAAGCTTCTCTTGCTCGGCCCGTGGTGCTGTCAGGAAGCTGGTCACGGCGGCCGCGGAACGAATTCTGCTGTAATCCGATGGTAGTGGTGAACGCGCCCCCCATGTCCAAAGGTTTTCCGCTGATCCTGGGTGCAGGCCCCATCCCGGAGTTGGCCATGAGGCATGCCTGTGAAGCCATCGCCGAATCCTGTGGTTGTGGCCTGTTGAGTTATGCGTGCGGAGAATCTCCGCACAACGTGTTGGCATCGACAAAATCCACGCGCGATTTGGTTCGACTTTGTGGTGATGCCGCCCGGTTCCATCGCGATGGAGGCAGCTGGTTGGAAGCCATTGCCAACTGGCGCCAACCCGTGCTGCTTTTGGTCCCAGGAGATGCCGACGGCGGAATCCCTGGGGTCGGCCCGGCCTATGCCGCCCTCTGCCGCGAATTAAAAGTGCCCTTGGTTGGCTTGGCGCAGCTTCACGGGGCATGGGATAGGACGGAACGCCGCAAAGATGGACTGCCATGGCGCGGCTGGATTCCAGCAGCAGAGCATCACGATCACAACGATGCCGTGGAAACGTTCAGTGTCTGGTTGCGTCGATCGCTCCTCAGTCCTGTGGCCACAGGGGCAACGTCTGATCAGGCTTAACTTGTCGCAAAATCTGATTGTCCACACGCTTGGCCAGGGGCACCTGGGTGATGCGAACGGGCAGCGGACTCGCGATCAAAGCCGCCGCCAAACTCAATTGCTCAAGACGGCTGAGATTGGTATCCAACTCATCGTCCAACCGGCTCACCAGCAACGGCAGCGTTGAGATCACACTCGAATCCTTCACCTGATCAACCAAGGCCAAGATCAAATCCTGCTGTCGGTTTCGTCGGTTGGCGTTATCCAGAGGGGTTGGTCGGTAACGGGCGAATTGTTCCGCCTTCTCCCCATTCAGTCGTTGCCGTCCGGCCTGGAGATTGATGCTGTAACCCTGAGACTGGTCGTTGTGCTGATAGGTCTGATCGAGAACTAAATCCACATCACCCAGACCATCCACAAGGGTGCGTAATGCCGTTCGAGGCATCACGACATACCGCTGAGGTACCTGTTGCGTTGACCCAAGAATGTCTTGAATGGCATCGTTCAACAACGCCACCCCACCGCTTTGCCAAAGGCTGGACAAACTGGTCGGTGAGTCGCTCCCTGGCAATTGCACGGCGATCTCGCTGGGAAGCTGCAGCACCTGCAGCGGCTCTTCGGCGCTAACGCGCAGCAGGAGCAGTGCATCGGCATTGGCTCGACCCAATGGTGCGGCTTGATTGGACGATTCACCCAACTGATTGGCATCAATCCCCACCACAAGCACCATCACAGGGGCGGAGGGGAACGGAGCCAAGTTGGTAATGGCGTCCGACTTGGTTAAAGCCTCTTTGGCGGCGCGATCTGGCTCGGGCCAAAGCACGCTGAGCAGCCAACCCGTCGCACCCATACCTAAGGCGATCGCTCCCAGGCGCAAGACCGTTCTCAATGGACGACGTCCAAACCAGCGCGTCAGGCGCGTCTCTTTGGAAGAGGTCATCGTCCGCCGATTCCTGGGTTACACCAGACTTATCTTCACCCCGCTGTCCAGTCTTTAGCGTTGGGGCCTTGCATGTCGTCCTTTATGCCCTTGCGCCACGACTTTCGAGAACGGCCTGCCGCAGACATTCGCGTCGTGGTGTTCGGCGCCACGGGCTACATCGGTCGTTTTGTCGTGAAGGAACTCGTCAAGCGGGGCTATCAGGTGGTGGCTTTTTGTCGAGAACGCAGTGGCGTTGGCGGACGTCAAAGCCAAGATCAAGCGGTGGCGGACTTTCCTGGAGCAGAGGTGCGCTTTGGAGATGTCACAGACGTGGACTCCCTGAACCGAAACGCTTTTCAGCAACCAGTGGATGTTGTTGTGAGTTGCCTCGCCTCTCGAACGGGAGGGAGACAAGACTCTTGGGCGATTGACCATCAGGCCAGCTTGAACACCTACACCGAAGGTCGGAAGGCTGGGGTTGCCCATTACGTTCTGCTCTCAGCCATCTGTGTGCAGAAGCCACTACTGGAATTCCAAAAAGCAAAGCTGGCCTTCGAAACAGCACTGCAGGCCGATGCGGAGATGAGTTACTCCATCGTCCGGCCCACAGCTTTTTTTAAAAGCTTGGGCGGTCAGGTGGAAAGTTGCCGCAAGGGGGGACCCTATGTGATGTTCGGCGGCGGAACACTCGCCAGCTGTAAACCGATCAGCGAGTCGGATTTGGCTGCGTTTATGGCCGACTGCATCACGGATCCGGAGAAACGCAACCAGGTTCTTCCCATTGGCGGCCCTGGACCCGCCATGAGTGCCCGTGAACAGGGGGAAATGTTGTTTCGTGCCCTAGGGCGCCAACAACGCATGTTGTCCGTGCCAATCGCCCTGATGGACGGCCCGATTGCACTGCTCGAGGGCCTATCGAAGCTGTTCCCAGGTCTTCAAGACACCGCTGAATTCGGACGAATTGGCCGTTACTACGCCAGTGAATCGATGCTGGTTTGGGATGCCCAAGAACAGCGATACGACGCCGATGCAACCCCCTCCTATGGAGACGACACCTTGGAGCAATTTTTCGAGCGGGTGGTCCGCGACGGAATGGCAGGTCAAGACCTTGGGGATGCCAGCGTCTTCTGAAGCAGGCATCCTGCAGCGATAGAGGAAGCACAACCGTTGATGACCGAGGCAGCCACCCAGCGGGCCCGCACAAGCGGTGTGTTGCTCCATCCCACAGCACTGCCCGACAGCCCTGTCTGCGGAACTTTTGGTGAACCCAGCCGTCGCTGGCTCCATCAACTGGCCAACAGCGGCATCGGAGTTTGGCAAATGTTGCCGCTTTCACCGCCAGATCCGACTGGATCCCCTTACAGCTCCCCCTCCTGCTTTGCCCTCAACGCCTGGTTGCTCGACGCATCAGATCTGGCGAATGAACAATTCATCAGCCACGAGGCCCTGAATGGCCTGCCCGGAGCATCCTCAACAGCGGCTGGGGCAGCGGTTGTTGATTTCCAGCTGGCCAACCAACGCAGTAACGCCCTGGCCGATGCACTCCTTGAGGCGTGGCCGCAACAGACGTCAGAACGACACGAGGCCTTTCGGCACTGGTGCAGCCAACAATCCTGGCTCGACGACCACGTGTCGTTCAGCGTTTTGCATGCCCAACACAACAACGCATGGTGGACCTGGCCAAAGCCACTAGCCCAGCATCAACGTCGAGCACTCAAAGCCTGGGCAGCGGACAATCAAGCAGGGCTGATGAAAGAGCGCCTGATGCAGTGGCAGCTTGATCGCCAATGGCAAGAGATCCGACGACTGGCCCAAGACCTGGGCGTGGTGTTGTTTGGCGATTTGCCCTTTTACGTGAGCACCGACAGCGCTGATGTGTGGAGCCATCGCAACCTGTTCACCGTGAAGGAATCCGGGGAACTCACACTTCAGAGTGGGGTTCCTCCGGATTACTTTTCCGAAACGGGACAACTCTGGGGGTCGCCCGTCTATCGCTGGGGACGACACCGCATCACCCGCTTCCGGTGGTGGCGAAACCGCATCAGCCGCCAACGCGAATTAGTTGATTTGCTGCGGTTGGATCATTTTCGCGCCCTCGCTGCCTTTTGGGCCGTTCCAGGGGGTGATACAACCGCTCAAAATGGCCAATGGCAATCATCACCAGGCCATGCCTTGCTGGCCAAATTGCAGAAAGACGCGGGCGGGGATTTGCCTTTAATTGCAGAAGACCTTGGCGTGATTACGCCAGATGTGGAAGACCTGCGAGATCAATTCGCCTTGCCTGGCATGAAAGTGCTTCAGTTTGCTTTTGATGGCCAAAGCGACAATCCCTATCTTCCGGAAAACATGGATGGCAGCCGCTGGGTGGTCTACACAGGAACCCATGACAACCCAACAACCCTGGGCTGGTGGCAGCGTCTCGATAGCAGTAGCAGAGAGCGAATTACCACCCGCATCAATGGCGAAGTCTCAGCTCCCGCTTGGCATTTATTCGATATGGCATTTGCAACACCAGCCACTCTTGTAGTTGCGCCCCTCCAAGATTTAATGCATCTTGATGACCGAGCCCGATTCAATACCCCTGGAACATCCACGGGAAATTGGAATTGGCGCCTCAGTCAGTTTGACAACACACTGGAGGGATCTCTGAAGGGATTTGGAGAACGCGCCAAGGTTTGGGGACGAAATCTTGAGAGTGCTACAGCACTGCTAAACCATCAATAATTGAGGGAAAGCTGATGACCACCAACATTGCAAATAGTCGGTCAAAGGCTGAACCGGTAGGCATTTCAATGATGATTGAAAGCTTTTTTTTCGCAGCCAATAAGATCTTCCTGAGAGACAAAATGGACCGGTACAGAAATAACAAATGATCAATTGTCACCAAAGGCCCAACATCTTCAGAATCACTCGCAACGATTAGCCAGAGAGAGGTGAGTAATTACGCCCATGGCACAGGAGAAGACGCACCCATAAAATTATTTCAAGGGAATGCATCAAAAGCGGCCTCACTCAAAGGTCGCTTCTTTATGGGAAATTCATATTAAATAGTGAGGAAAAGTTAGATCCTCAAAGAGAAGACTTCTCCACCCGGTATACCCCCGCAAACTTGGGAACTTGCTTTAACGGAACACCGTTCCACTTCACCTGTTGGATGTCTTCAGGCGGTGGGGTCATGGTTAGGTCAATCGGTGCCCTCAGCTGCAAGGTGAGCTGACCTTGCCCAGCAGCAAGCTGCACACGATCGCCACCCTCACTGTCGATCTTCAGTTGACTCGGTTCGTTGAACAACAGTTGCAACACTCCATCGTTTGGATTGACGGACGTGGCAACGCCTTTCAGCCAGTCTTGAGGCAAACGCTGGCGAGCCTGCTCGAGGGGGCGCAAACCCTCAAAGGTGGATAAAACCCCAGCCGACGACATGACAGGTGCTGACGTGATGACCTGAATGTTGGCTCGTACGGGCTGCAAAGAGAGACCGTTTTGAACAGCAAAAGTTTGCTGCTGACGATTCATCGCCACAAGGCTAAAAAGCATGACGGCGCCGTACACGACGCTCCCTTGCCAGGTCGTAAAGACATCAATACTTCCAGGGGTAAAGCGACCAAAACCGCGAACGGATTTCAGCTTCGAACGGGACACCGAAACTGGTAGAACCGGTTCTAAACAGCCAGGGGGGAGCTCCAAGCACCTCTCAACCTGAGGAAGCATTGAGGCCAAATAGGCTCTCTCAGGCAAACGATCGATCCAGCCACGCTCTAGGGCTTCGAGAACTGGCGTTGTGATCCTGATCTGAGTCGCCAGATCTCTCAGCGTTAACCCCATCAACTCTCGACGTTCGCGAATCATCGACCCAAGAATTTGAGCCTGCTCCTCACGACTCACAGACTCAAGATCAGACCGCTTCAAGGCAAGCCCAGAACGCGGCCACCAACCCCTTGGGAATCTCAATCGCAGATTCATGATGGATCCATGGGCCGAGGTGCGTTCCCAACCAAGATGGTGTTCCACTCTGTCGCGTCAAGACGGCGCCAACAGCCCTCGGCCAAAGCATCGAGATGAATGCCATCAATGGCAACCCGCTGCAAATCAATCACAGGATGACCAAGCAACTCAGCCACCCGTCGAATTTGGCGATTGCGGCCTTCTTTGAGCTCAACTTCCAATAACGATGATGCGCGGCGTGACTGAAGACAACGCACGCGAGCTGGTCGGGTCAGGCGTCCATCTAACAGCAAACCCTCGCGCCAACGACGGAGGGCTTGCGAACTGGGAATCCCTCTGACCAAAACGCGATAGGTCTTGGCGTGGTTGTAGCGGGGATGGGTCAATCGCAGCGTCAGTTCACCTTGATCAGTCAGCAGCAGAGCGCCACGACTATCAGCATCCAGTCGCCCAACAGGGTGCAGGCCTGAGCGTTCTTGATGGGGCAGACAATCCAACACCGTGGCCCGGCCTTGAGGATCACGACAACTACAAATCACCCCGACTGGCTTGTTGAGCAAGAACACGCGTGGTTCTTGAACTGAAATCAAGGGAACGCCATCAACCTCAATCAGCTGAGAATTGGGATCGGCCTGATCCCCAAGGCTCGCAACACGCCCATCAACCGTTACGCGACCAGCTTGAAGCCAATCTTCTCCGCGCCGACGTGAACACAGCCCGGCAGCAGCCATCAATTTTTGAAGCCTTTGACGGGTCACGCGATGAAATCGAGCTAAAAATGCGCTTCAAATCATCGTTGAATTTACAAGACAGGTGTCAAAGCCTCGACCAATGATCGTCTGAAAATAAAGATCAATGCTGCTGAAGAACCTCAATGCAATCCGTGACATTCAGGCCACAGAATTCCTCATCATAAAAGGTTATCTATACAACCATTTCAACCAAAAGCTGCACATGATCGAGAGAATTGCCTTAAGACGTTAATAACGGATTATTCGAACAACGAAAAATTGAAGATTTAGCAAGTAATTCCAAAATTATTCAAGGAAAACCTCTTAATGCACTGGGTCCAGTGGGGCGTTAAAGCGGAAATGGCAAAAAGAAAGGTCTAAAAGAATTCGTCAAAGTTATCAAAATCAACAGCTTTGAAATTACCGCTCTCCACTTGTTGCATCAGTCGCTCCAACTGTGCGAACAAAGCTCCCCCAGTCAGCAGAGACAGCAACAAAGCAACCAAGAGAGCAGTCCCTGAGGCGAACCCAAAAATTTGCAAGCAGCACCCAATAAAGAGCGTTACACCAATCAAGGTGCCTGAAAAACTCAAAAAGATCTCAGCGGTTGCCAGAGGCAAAAGAGGCAAACGATCTTCCTTCCAGCCGTCGAGTTTGTTCTGAACAAGACGACCAAACGTCAGTCCGCAGAGGACACCCATCAACAGGCCAACTCCAGCCATCAGATAGGGCGGCTGAGGAAGAACCGCCATCATCAAGTACTGCTCAATCTGCTCGGCAGTGATCTCCTCAAGCATTGAAGCAATTCTCGGAACGGGATATCGACCTTAGTGGATTTATCAAGCTGCAACGAGGGGATTGAGCCGCTGCAAAAAGCCTCCTGCGAGTCGGCCAGGCCCAAACGTTCTGCCGATCAAACCGGCCAACGCACGCACATCGTCTGTGTGAAGGCGATCGTCTCGGATCAAAGTGAGCAAGAGACGCTTGCGCAGATCAGCACCGTCTCGGCTGAACAAAAGTCGAAGACCAGCTCCTGCAACGGGTAACAATTCCACTCCTGGAGAGGGCGCACCTTGACCCACAACCTCTAAGAGGCTTTCCAAGCGTTCGAGACGCAGGCGCCCTGATGCATCGAAGATCACGTCCAACAACTTCTCTCGCATCTCGCTGGTGTCGCCAGCCAGCAACCGTTTTGCCACGTATGGATAGGCAACGGAAATAATTTTGAAATCAGGGTCGAGGCGCAGGGCGAGACCTTCTTGACTCACCACCGCACGAATAATCAATGCAAATCGAGCAGGCACACGGAATGGGTAATCGAACATCAACTCTGAGAAGCGATCCGTGATGGCTTTGAAGTTGAACGAACCGACTGACTCACCAAGGCTTCCACCGAGCACTTCTTCAAGAGCAGGAATGATCGGAGAAAGATCTGCGGTTGGACTTAAAAAACCAAGATTTTGGAAGTCTTCCGCAAGCCCTGCGAAATCACGATTAATGAGATGAACAACGGCACCGGTAAGCGTGAGCCGGTCGCTATCACTAATCGAGTCCATCATTCCGAAGTCCACATATCCAACATGACCCATATCGCCGCTACGACCCTGCAGAGCAAAAAGGTTGCCGGGATGGGGATCTGCATGGAAGTAGCCAAATTCCAGCAGTTGCTGTAATCCGCAAATCACCCCGGTGCGGATCAATGCAGCTGGATCTAAGCGTTGATCAATCAACTCCTGACTATTTCTCATTTTCGAACCTTCAATCCACGTCGTTGTCAAAACATGCGTTGAACTAAGCATGCGCTCCACACGGGGCACATAGACCGCTGGATTGTCAGCAAAAAGAGTCGCAAAGCGTTCTGCATTATCGGCCTCCTGCTCGTAATCAATCTCTTCGAACAAGCTCCGCCCGAACTCATCAATAATGCTTCCCAAACCGAAACCCAGGTTGAGGGGAAGAAACGGCGCTGTGAGAACACCGAGGGCTCGGATCAAGACAAGATCACGGCGGAGGATAAAGGTGAGGTTGGGCCGCTGAACCTTGACCGCCACCCAGGATTGACCTTCAAGTCGCGCTTTATAAACCTGTCCAAGACTGGCGGCGGCAATCGGTGCTGAGGGGAATTCCTCAAAGAGTTGTTCAGCTGGGGCACCAAGCTCCTGTTCAATCCGTGATAAGGCGATCGAATGTGGGAAGGCCGGGAGGTCGTCCTGCAAACGAGTGAGCTCCTCAAGCCAATCCCGCCGGACAAGATCTGGACGGGTGGAAAGAGCCTGACCAAGCTTGATAAAACAAGGACCAAGTCCCGTCAGGGTATTGAGAATGCGACGAGCCAACCCGCGTTGAACATCAGCGTCGGAGCTCGAACCCCGCAACAGCAAAACAATGACCAAACCGCTGAGGGTCCACAGCACTTGAATTAATCGCGGTATCGCGATCCATGGACGAAGGAGCAACCACCAGAAATCACGCCCGGAGTCGTACTGCATATTGCGGCTCGATACAGGATGAGACTCTAAGGACAATCGCTCTGGGCAATGGCCCTTTTGCCCCTGTTAAAAAAACGGCTCGGCAGAAGCTTGTTTTTGCCGGCTCACGGCAGAGGACAGGCGCTGCCCAGAGAGTTCAAACGTCTTCTAAGGCAACGGGCTGGAGTGTGGGACTTGCCGGAGTTAGCGGAGATTGGCGGACCACTCGAACCTGAAGGTGCAGTTGGAGAGAGTCAACGGGAATCAGCAGCCGCCATGGGGGCTGACCGCTGCTGGTATGGCGTGAATGGGGCCACCGGGTTACTTCAGGCAGCCCTATTGGCCATCGCTCAGCCCGGCGATGCCGTTCTCATGCCGCGCAATGTGCACAGAAGCCTGATTCAGGCCTGTGTACTAGGCGATATAAAACCGCTCCTATACAACGTTCCATACCAAACGAAACAGGGACATTCAGCACCTCCAAATCAAGCCTGGATTAAAAAAGTCTTAGCTGAGCTGCCCAACAATCAAGGTGAAATCAAAGCGGCAGTATTGGTCCATCCGACCTATCAGGGCTACGCCAATGATCCAACAGAAATTATCGCAACTCTGCAGGAGCAAGGATTATCTGTTCTTGTTGATGAGGCCCATGGATGCCATTTAGCCGCAGGAATTGATCCCGATCTTCCACCTTCTTCACTGCATTGTGGTGCGGATCTCGTTGTTCACTCGCTCCACAAATCTGCAGCAGGACTTGCTCAAACAGCGGTGTTATGGCTCAAGGGTCAACGGGTTGACCCAGAACGAGTCGAACGTTGCCTTGGCTGGATTCAAACAACAAGCCCAAGCTCTTTGCTACTCGCATCATGCGAATCTGCAGTTCAACAATTATTCAATTATCAAGCCAGAAGAGATTTAGCAAATCGAATCGACGAGGGTCGCCTGCTGAAATCTCGACTGATTCAATCAGGAGTACCCCTAATCGAAACGCAGGATCCTTTACGGATCATCTTGCACACTGGATCAGCAGGCATCAGCGGAATCGAGGCAGACAAATGGTTTATCAAAAGTGGGCTAATTGCCGAATTACCTGAGCCAGGAACGCTGACATTCTGTCTTGGATTATCCAAGCATCGAGATTTACACTCTAAACTAAATAAAACATGGGAAAAGCTAATTCAAGCCAACCAAAATCAATCAGCTCAACAAGACTTTGACACTCCTCCTTTGCCACTTCTAGCGAGCCCAGAGATCAAATTAAGCAAGGCCTGGAATGCACCCAGCAAAGTTGTGACATTTGAGCAATCAGAAGGAGAGGTTGCAAGTGAACTTGCCTGTCCTTACCCCCCCGGGATACCACTTCTCATCCCGGGAGAAAGAGTTGATCATGCTCGAGCACTTTGGCTCGCAAAGCAAAGCCTGCTTTGGAGCGATGTACTGCCAAATGAAATCAAGGTAATAACGATATGAGCGACGGAGAGCGGTTGATAAGCTGATGGTCATCACGGGTTTGGGTGATCATCGAGGTCTATCCATCAGTTGATCAACCACGATCGACAGAGTCCTCACGCAAACGACTGTTAAGCGGATTAGCCGTTGGTGGTTTTGGCCTCGTTGTTGTCTGCCTCGGTGGATGGTGGTTCACCGCCGCCGTCGGAATTCTGGTGCATCTCGGCCTGTTGGAATTCTTCCGCATGGCCCAATTCAAGGGGATGCGCCCGGCCACAAAAACAACCCTGGTGGCCTGCCAACTGCTGTTATTCAGCACCCAATGGGCAGCTGTGTCTGGAGGGTTGCCAGGCGAACTCTCGTCAGCGGTGTTGCCGTTATCGGGCGCAGCCATTTGTGCATGGTTGCTTCTGCAGCCAGTGACTGGCTCCATCGCCGATGTTGCAGCGTCAATCTTTGGTTTGTTTTATCTGGGATTTCTACCGAGTCACTGGCTATCGCTTCGCAATCTCACGCTGGTGGAACTCGCGCCAGGGACCTCGGAACTCTGCACAAGTGGGCTGGCGATCACCTTGTCAGCCTGTCTGATGATTGTCTGCAGCGACATCGGCTCTTGGGCCTTTGGGCGACGCTGGGGGAGACATCCCCTATCGCCAATCTCACCGGGGAAAACAGTGGAAGGTGCCCTAGGCGGAGGTCTTTGTGCAATGGCCATGGGTGGCATTTGCGCCCTTGTGATGGGGTGGCCTTACTTCGGTTTACCCGGACTGATCCTTGGCGCCCTCGTCGCACTCATCGCCATGGTGGGGGACCTCACCGAATCCATGATGAAACGCGACGCTGGCGTCAAAGATTCCGGTGATGTTTTGCCCGGCCACGGTGGAATCCTCGATCGAATCGACAGCTATCTGTTCACCCCAGCCGTGGTGTATTACGTCGTGGCGCTGATTCAGCCCCTACTGGTTCGATGAACCCCGGATCCTGACGCAAAGGAAAAGATCACGGTGTAGAAATCACGGTGTGACATCAGCACAACCTTTGAGATGGAGTTGTCCCCCCTGAAGGGACGCATGGGTGATTTTGATCCCGGGATCCATCGGCAGCAGCATTGATGAGGCATCCTCAGCATCGTGTGATCGAAACCGCAACGTGTTGTCTGAGGCATCGATCTTGAAGCAACGACGCACCGGTTCTCGATGAGCCACCACTGACGATTGGAGCTCCATTCGATCGTTCTGGATGTTTAAGGCACCCAGGGTTGTGAGGCCCATGAGCTGTTCAGCAAGCCAATCACCAAGCCAACGCCATGGCTCAGCCAGCAAGGCATCGTTCAAAGCACCGCCACTGATCGACACATCTCCCTCCACTTGGAAAGGGTGCTGGAGAGCCAGCATTTGCTCAGGACTCAGCACATTCACATCCACAGTGATCGGACCACTGCGGAGTTGAACATGCTGAAGTGGCAAGCCCTTAAACCCCACATCACGGGCCTTCAATGTGACCCCTTCAAGGCGACCACGCATCAACGTGAATGCTGATCCATGCAGGGTGAGGTCCAAACTGCCAAGCCGATCACAACGACTCCTGATCCAAAGCTTGAGTGCTCCGGCGAGGAGCGTCATCAACGGGTCAGCCATGGTCAAAAAAAGTGAAACAGCGCTCGGCAACGCGTTGGGGGTGATCGAGGTGTGGCAAATGACCACAGGCTTCAAACGTTTCCACGGGCTCATCCAGAATCTCAAGGGCAGCCCGTTTTTGCGGCTCCCGCAGAATTCTGTCTTGCGCACCCCAGATCACATGGAGTGGTTGAGTCGGTAAGGGCGACCCACTGCCAGCGAAGCCACCGCCGCGGGCAAAGGCTGCCAAAGCTTGGGCCCAACCGGGACATTGAAGATGGAGTGACGCAATTTGTTCTTCCGGGGCTCCCACCGAGGAGTCGGGATCAGCAAAGGCCTGTCGACACAGCCCACGCCGCACCCCAGGCCGACTCAAGAACCAAGCCCCAAAACGATCAAGGAGAGGTGGCACGGGCATGCGCCGACCCGACAAGCCAGCGGGGGCAAGCAGCAACAGGGATCGCACCCGCTCGGGAACACGACGAGCCAGTTCCACGGCCACCGAGCCTCCCATTGATGCACCAATCACCGATACAGGCCCCGATGATGGCAACTTGCTTAGAAGAGCCTCCAAATGCAGCATCACCGGCTCAGTGCCGTAGGTGGCAGTGAGGGGGCGAGGCGAAAAACCAAAACCAAATAGATCTGGAATGATCAGTTGAAAACGACCGGATAACAATGGCGCCAAGCGCCGATACTCCAAAAAGCTGCTGTCGAAGCCGTGCAGGAGAAGAAGGGGATCACCCTCTCCCAAGACCGCCACAGGGAAGGGATCGTCAACGCCCAAGGACGGAAGCGACCACCATTCGACGGCATCGGTAAGGGCACCAGCTTGGGGATCCAACAAGCCTGGACGAAGCTCCTCTAAAAGACGTTTCAAGATGGCACTGGGCTGCGTTCAGCCAGTCCAACCAAAGCGTCGAGCAGGGCAGCAGGGGTCACTGGAAAAGGCAGATGGTGAAGATCGGAACCGTCTTGACAGGCAAACTCACACACGGTTTGAAGATCGCTAGGGCTGGCGTTCGCCAGACCCAAATCATCAAGGCACACAGGAAGTCCGAGGCTCTGTAAAACGGGCTTGAGCTGACGGTGGGCCTGGGCGGCAAGCCGGTTGTTGCCGAGACGCTCCTCTAAACGCAGCTGCACCAAAATTCCAAAACCCACCTTTTCTCCATGCAGCATGTGATGGCATGCAGAAAGTTGGGTCAGGCCGTTGTGCACGGCATGGGCTGCGACGGTTCGGCAGCAAGCACCACCAAGTCCTCCCATGACCCCTGCCGTTAAGCCACAGGATTCAATGGTGCGCTCCCAAGCAGCACTTGTGGAATCTTCGATAGCAACGGGGCTATCGATCAACAATTGGTCGCGCAACACCCGTGCCATTTGCACCGCTTGCTGGACCAACCCATCGTTGCTATCCGCACTGCTAACAGATGCCTCGTACCACTTCGCGAGAGCATCGGCGATTCCACTCGCCAACGTTCGCGGTGGTGCTTGGCGTACAAACCCGTGGTCAAACACCAATAAGTCAGGACAACGGTCCAACACAACATCGCCCTCAAAGGCACCGTCTGGTGTGTAGAGATTGGCCAATGCTGTCCAGCCTGCACAGGTGGCAGCACTCAACGGAACTGTGATGCAGGGCAGCTTTAAACGATGGGCAAGAAGTTTTCCTGCATCGAGAACCTTTCCACCACCAGCAGCCAAGATTGCATCACAAGGTGCAGCTTCATCGGCAAGACGATGAAGATCGACTTCACAACAATCAAAACGAAGATTTGACGCTGTGACAGAAAGGCCAAGGGCCTCAAGGTCGGTACTGAGTTGGTCTCGCAGTGGTTGTGTGGCCATGGAACGCCCCAGTAACAAGGGGCGCTGACACAGCTGAGTTATGTAAGGCAGGGCTTCACCCCAGGCACCTTGCCCCCTCAACAATGTTGTTGGGGCAATGGCCTGGGAAGAAATGGGCGAAACCATCAGACGGCAGCACCGGCCAACTCGGGTTGCGCTTCAGCACGGCCCTTGTGGCGGACGACAACCTTTTTGTTCTCGTCCACGTCAACTTCTGCGTGGTCACCGTCTTTAATGCGACCTGTCAGAACTTCCTCAGCAAGGGAGTCTTCGAGCAGACGCATCACAGCGCGGCGAAGCGGACGTGCGCCATAGGCGGGGTTGTAACCCTCTTCCACCAAACGCTCCTTGAAGGCATCCGACACCGTGAGGGTGATGCCCTTCTCTCCCATGCGGCCAAAGACTTCTTTGAGCATGATCTCGGCGATCTCTTTGACTTCCTCTCGATTGAGTTGGCGGAAGACAATGATCTCGTCAAGGCGATTAAGGAACTCAGGACGGAAGTATTGCTTGAGTTCTTCATTCACAAGGGAACGAATCCTTGTGTATTGGGAATCTTCAGCACTTTCACCAGAGAATTCAAAGCCAAGACCACCGCCACCTTTTTCAATCACCTTCGAACCGATGTTCGAGGTCATGATGACCAATGTGTTTTTGAAGTCGACCGTGCGACCTTTTGAATCGGTCAGGCGACCATCTTCAAGCAGCTGGAGCAAGAGATTGAACACATCGGGATGGGCTTTCTCAATTTCATCGAACAACACAACTGTGTAAGGACGACGACGAACAGCCTCGGTGAGTTGCCCACCTTCGTTGAAACCCACGTATCCCGGAGGAGAGCCAATCAGCTTGCTGACGGTGTGGCGTTCCATGAATTCGGACATGTCCAGACGGATCATCGCTTCTTCACTACCGAAGAAGTAAGTCGCGAGCGCCTTGGTGAGCTCTGTTTTACCAACGCCGGTTGGACCCGAGAAAATGAAGCTCGCGATGGGACGATTTGGATTTTTCAAACCAACGCGTGCCCGTCGGATGGCCTTCGAAACAGCCTTGACGGCTTCATCTTGTCCAATCAGGCGTTGGTGAAGGGTTTCCTCCATATTGAGCAACTTCACAGACTCACTTTCCGTGAGTTTCTGAACAGGAACGCCAGTCCAAGACGCCACAATGTGAGCAATATCTTCTTCGCTCACCATTGGAGTGGTGTCGACAACAGCTGGAGTCGACACGGCTGATTCATCAGAAGAACCTTCCTCAGCCGAAGAACGGCTGGTTTGCATGAGGGCGCGAATTTTTTCGCGAAGCTCAACTTCTTTTTCGCGTAATTCGCCAGCTTTGGCAAAATCCTGATCGCGAACAGCATCTTCTTTGTCTTTTTGGACGGTGCGCAATTCCTTATCAACTTCCTTTGCTTCAGGAGGAAGTTTGGAATTCATTAAGCGAACCCGGGAACCCGCTTCATCAATCAGATCAATCGCTTTATCAGGGAGGAAACGATCAGAGATGTAACGATCACCAAGTGTTGCTGCAGCCACTAACGCCTCATCGGTGATCTTGAGGCGATGGTGTTGCTCGTAGCGCTCACGCAAACCTCTCAGAATTTCGATGGTGTCGTCAATGGAGGGTTCGCCAACATTGACAGGCTGAAAACGACGCTCTAAGGCAGCATCACGCTCGATGTGTTTTCTGTACTCGTCGAGAGTTGTGGCACCGATGCATTGCAATTCGCCTCGAGCGAGTGCCGGCTTAAGGATGTTGGCGGCGTCGATGGCACCCTCTGCGGCACCTGCACCAATCAAGGTGTGAACTTCGTCGATCACCAGAATCACATTTCCGGCGGATTTGATCTCCTCCATGATTTTTTTGAGGCGCTCCTCAAATTCACCTCGGTACTTCGTACCTGCCACTAACAAGCCGATGTCCAGAGTCAACACCCGCTTATCTTCGAGAATGTCGGGGATATCACCCTGCTGAATACGTTGGGCTAAGCCCTCCGCGATTGCAGTTTTTCCAACACCAGGTTCACCGATTAAGACCGGATTATTTTTGGTGCGGCGACCAAGAATTTGAATTACTCGGTCGATTTCGTTGTAACGACCCACCACAGGGTCCAGCTTCGACTCGTTGGCCATTTGGGTGAGGTTGGTACCAAACTCGTCCAAGGTCGGAGTCTTGGTGGAGCCCTTTGCACCACCGCCACCACCACCTGCAGTGACTTCGGCGGTTTCACCCAGCATCCGGATCACTTGAGTCCGAACCTTCGCAAGGTCGACACCAAGATTTTCTAGAACACGGGCAGCAACACCTTCACCCTCGCGAATCAGGCCAAGGAGGAGATGCTCTGTACCGATGTAGTTATGGCCAAGCTGACGGGCTTCTTCTAAAGACAGTTCCAAGACACGCTTGGCACGTGGTGTGAAAGGAATTTCAACCGCTACAAAACCCGATCCACGCCCAATAATTTTCTCAACTTCAATCCGAGCGTCTTTGAGGTTGACGCCCATCGACTTCAAAACTTTGGCGGCGACACCAGTGCCTTCACCGATCAGACCAAGCAAAATTTGCTCAGTGCCGACGAAGTTGTGACCAAGCCTTCGAGCTTCCTCTTGGGCCAGCATGATCACTTTGATGGCCTTTTCGGTAAACCGTTCGAACATCGCTAGGCCGATGTGAAGATGACACCAAGCTATCAGGACTTGGTGTCACCTGTGAGGAATCGATCCAAACACCAACCAGCTTGTCTACGACTGGGTTTTAACAACACAAAAGTATCAACCAACTCGAAAAAATTGACGGTTTCTTTGACTGTCGAAGACGGGAAACCGAACAACAAAAATAAATGATATGTAGCTACTTCGACGGACTGATCCGACACCACTGAATTAGGGCATCGCTTCCATCGCTGTAGTACTTGGTTCGAGTGCCAGCGGATTGAAATCCACTACTTGCATACAGAGCTATCGCAGCAGAATTGTGATTAGCAACCTCGAGAGTGGCGTGGATGACACCTTGTTGCCGTGCCCGTTGCAACAGAGCCGACAACAATCGTTTGCCATAGCCCTGACGCCTCACGGACGGATCGACGGCAACCACCGTGATGTGCAGTTCATCAGCGACAAGCCAGCCACAGGCCACACCCAACAACGACATGTCCTCAGTCCAGCCAAGGCATAGGCGTCTTGGATCCTCCAATTCGCGGCGCCATTGGTCTTCGGTCCAAAGACCCTGAAGAGCACATCGATCGAGGGTCAAGCAGTCGGCCAACCACGATGGGTCAAGTGTGATAACGGCCATACCAAAACCGACCGTTTCAGGATCAATTCCTACATTGCCTTCCTCTGCCCAACATCCGTGACCCAGACCATCACCAATGCAAGGCCCTATGAGGCGGATCTGGATCCGGAGAGTCCCAACCGAAATCTCACACCCTTAACAACCTCATTGGATGCCGACGATCGGCTCGTCGTGGGCGACTGTCTCCTGAGTGATCTCGCCCAGCGCTACGGCACTCCGTTGTATGTGCTCGATGAGACAACCCTGCGCTGCACTTGCCGTGCCTATCGGGATGCTTTGAAGCGTCACTATCCCGGGCCATCCCTACCGATTTATGCCTCAAAGGCCAACAGCTCACTTGTGATGAGCAGCTTGGTGGCGTCTGAAGGTCTCGGCCTTGATGCTGTGTCCGCCGGAGAATTACTCACCGCACTCCGGGGCGGAATGCCAGGCGATCGGATGGTGTTGCACGGCAACAACAAATCGGATGAAGAACTACTGCTTGCTTACAACAACAACGTGACCGTGGTGGTGGACAACCAGCACGACCTCGACCGCCTCTCAGCCCTCATCCCCCATGACGGCGCCCCCGTGCGGTTGATGCTGAGATTCACCCCTGGCATCGAATGCCACACGCACGAGTACATCCGCACGGGGCACCTCGACAGCAAATTTGGATTTGATCCCGACCAGGTGGAACCCGTCCTGCGCGGATTGGTTGGTCAGTCCTGGGCCAAATTGACGGGATTGCATGCCCACATCGGCTCACAAATTTTTGAACTCGAGCCCCACCGTGACCTTGCTGCGGTGATGGCCGATGCCCTCAAGCTCGCCCGCGACCTCGGGCATCCCGTTGAAGATCTCAATGTGGGGGGCGGACTCGGCATCCGTTATGTGAAATCCGACGATCCACCAAGCATCGACCGCTGGGTGCAAGTGGTCGCAGAAGCCGTAATTGCCGCTTGCCAAGCACGGAGCCTCGACTTACCCCGACTGATGTGTGAACCAGGCCGATCCTTAGTTGCCACGGCGGGGGTGACCTTGTACACCGTTGGCTCAAGAAAAACGATTCCCGGCGTTCGCACCTACGTGGCCATTGATGGCGGCATGAGTGACAACCCACGGCCGATTACCTACCAATCGCTCTACACCTGCTGTGTTGCAGATCGTCCTTTGGCCGAAACGGATGAAACCGTGAATCTCGTCGGCAAACATTGTGAGTCGGGCGATGTCTTACTCAAAGACCTCCCTCTTCCAAGCACCACAAGCGGAGATGTCATCGCTGTGTTTGCCACCGGTGCCTACAACGCTTCGATGAGCTCGAACTACAACCGCATTCCACGACCAGCGGCCGTGCTCGTCCATGACGGAGCTGCAGAACTGGTGCAGAAACGAGAGCAGCCGGATGATTTGCTGCGCTACGACGTGCTGCCACAACGTTTCCACAAGGTACGTTAAGTAGAGAGGGGAGTCTGGAGAGGTTGGACGTTTTCGCGGAGGAGAACCTGCGCATCGTCCTCGACGTTCTGTTTGCCTCTGCCATCGGTTTTTTGATGCTGTCGAGGGTTCGTGAGGCACGAACTCTGTGGTTGTTGCGGGGATATCTATTTCTTGTCGCGACAGCCTGGTTTGTACAGCGATTTGCCAACCTCCCCCTCACCACTCAATTGGTGGATGCGTTGGTGTTGGCCTGTTCCTTGTCCTTGGCCATCCTTTGGCAGGGCGAGTTGCGCCGCTTGATGGAACTCCTCGGCACTGGGCGGCTCGCTGTGTTGCTTGGAAATCCCCAAAAGGAATTCAAAGCGGCTGAAGGCACCATTGCTCAACTCACCGAAGCCGCCGGACGGCTCTCTCAGCAGCGACGTGGCGCCTTAATCGTGGTGGATCTCGGTAGCGACCTGCGACCAGAAGATTTTCTCAATCCAGGCGTCGCCATTGGCGCCCAACTCAGCCGAGAATTGTTGTTGAACGTGTTTGCCGCAGATACACCTCTCCATGATGGAGCCGTGTTGGTCCGAGGCAATCGGATTGAATCAGCGGGAGTGATCCTTCCCCTATCGCGTCACAGCGTGAGTCGTTACGGCACAAGGCACCTCGCAGCCCTTGGAATTACGGAACGCTTCGATCGCTGCATTTGCATCGTTGTGTCCGAGGAAACCGGAACTCTCTCCTTGGCCAATCAGGGAAAACTCGAACGACCAATCACCAGCAGCCGCTTAGAGACGCTGTTGAGGGAACTGTTCAGCAACACCGAGGCACGACAGCCAGCGAGGCGTACCGTGGGTACCTCATCATCCGATTCGCTGACTTGAGCCGAACCCCGGCCACGAGCACCGATCTCACAGCTTCATCGCTCTGCCCTCCGGAGCTTGATTCAGCTCGGCTACCAGCCCATGTTGCTGTGATCATGGATGGCAATGGTCGTTGGGCCAAGGCCAGGGGATTGCCGAGGGTGGTTGGCCATCAAGCCGGGGTTGAGGCCCTGAAATCCACCCTGCGACAGTGCAGCGATTGGGGGATTGGAGCGCTTACTGCCTATGCCTTTTCAACGGAAAATTGGTCCCGTCCAGGGGATGAGGTGAATTTTCTGATGACCCTATTCGAGGGGGTCTTGCAGAAAGAATTGCGGTCGTTGGAAGAAGAACAGGTGCGGATTCGCTTCCTTGGTGATCTCGATGGACTTCCAGAGAAATTGCAGCAGCTCATCGACGACGCGACCGAACGAACAGCGAAGAACAGCGGTATTCATTTCAATGTCTGCACCAATTACGGAGGCCGACGAGAACTGGTGCGCGCCGCCCAACGCCTTGCCAAACAAGCAGCCTCTGGAACGCTCGATCCAGAGACAATCGATGAAAACAGCTTTGCCAGAGAGCTTTTTACCGTTGGAGATCAGGATCCCGACCTGCTGATCCGCACCAGCGGTGAATACAGGATCAGCAACTTTTTGCTGTGGCAGTTGGCCTATGCAGAGATCCACGTCACGGATGTGTTTTGGCCCGATTTCAACGCAGATGTCCTGAAACAAGCTCTACTGGATTACCAAGGGCGCAACCGCCGCTTCGGTGGGCTTGATCCAATCACAACATGACCATTACGACCCGTCACGACTGGACCACCGAAGAGATCCAAACGCTGCTGGAATTGCCGCTGATGGATTTGCTGTGGCAAGCCCAAACCGTTCATCGGGACGCCAACCCTGGCTACCGCGTTCAACTGGCCTCCCTGTTGAGCGTCAAGACCGGTGGATGCGAAGAGGATTGCTCCTACTGCTCGCAGTCGATCCACAACAGCAGCGATGTGTCTGGCTTCGAAGCCCAAATGCGGGTGGAGCCTGTGTTGGAGCGGGCCCGCGCCGCCAAGCAGGCTGGAGCAGACCGATTCTGCATGGGATGGGCTTGGCGAGAAATTCGCGACGGCGCTCAGTTTGAAGCGATGTTGGAGATGGTGCGTGGTGTGCGGGGCATGGGCATGGAAGCCTGCGTGACCGCAGGAATGCTCACGGACGATCAGGCCGGACGGCTCGCCGAAGCGGGCCTCACCGCCTACAACCACAACCTCGATACAAGCCCAGAGCATTACGACAAGATCATTTCGACGCGGACCTATGAAGACCGCTTAGAGACGCTTCAACGGGTGCGTAAGGCCGGCGTGACGCTCTGCAGCGGTGGAATCATCGGCATGGGAGAGACCCTCCGGGATCGAGCCTCGATGCTGCAGGTGTTGGCGAGCATGAATCCCCATCCAGAAAGTGTTCCGGTGAACGGGCTGGTGGCCGTAGAAGGAACGCCCCTCGAGGATCAACAACCCTTTGAACCGCTCGAATTGGTTCGCATGGTGGCCACCGCGCGAATCTTGATGCCGCACGCCCGAGTTCGCTTGAGTGCTGGACGCGAGCAGTTGAGTCGGGAAGCGCAAATTCTCTGCTTGCAAGCGGGGGCCGATTCAATTTTTTACGGCGACCTCTTGCTCACCACAGGAAACCCCGATGTGGAGGCCGATCGTCGTTTGTTGGCCGATGCCGGAGTACAAGCCAACTGGCAAGACAACGCCAGTTCCTTGGTCAACCAGGCTCCCGCATCAACCTGAGCAAAGTGCCCAGACAACGTGCTTTAAGTTGCCCAAGACCCTGTTGAACAGCAGCATGAATCGGCTGCAGGTAGCTGCCTTTTATGCCTTCACGCCGCTGAATGAGCAGCAGCGTGGGTCGCTTCTCAGCGACCTGCCAGACATGGCGAACACAAACAATGTGTTGGGTTCAATCCTGGTGGCCCATGAAGGGGTGAACGGCACGATTAGCGGCCCTGAAGCGGGGGTTGAAGCGTTGTTGCAGAGCCTGCGTACGTCGCTTGCCTTGGGTTGCGAGCATTTTGAGCGGCTGGAGGTGAAACGCAGCTGGGCTGATCAAGCCGTGTTCCGTCGTTTTAAGGCCAGAGCGAAAAAAGAGATCGTCACGATGGGGGTGACGAGCGTGAACCCAAGGCAAAACGTTGGCACATACGTGGATCCCAAAGATTGGAACGCTCTCGTTGATGATCCCGACACCCTGGTGATCGACACCCGCAACAGCTACGAAACCGCCATCGGCAGCTTTGAGGGCTCCCTCGACCCCGGCACCGACAGCTTTCGAGACTTCCCCGCATGGGCCGAGGCCAGCTTGCGCCCCCTCGTGAACGACCAATCACCCAAACGAATCGCCATGTTTTGCACCGGGGGGATCCGCTGCGAAAAAGCAAGCAGCTACTTACAAAGCAAGGGATTTGGTGAGGTTCACCACCTCCGCGGCGGAATCCTCAACTATCTCGGGGAGATCCCAGAACAGGAAACCCGATGGCAGGGGGAGTGTTTCGTCTTTGACCAGCGCGTTGCCCTCAACCATCAGCTGGAACCCGGTGTGCACAGCCTGTGCCACGCCTGTGGTCTTCCGCTTTCACCCAGCGACCGCGCCGAACCGAGCTACATCAAAGGTGTGCAATGCATCCATTGCATGGATCGCTTCAGCGAATCAGACCGGGCCCGCTTCTTGATGCGGCAACAGCAATTCGATCAAACGCCGACCTAAGCGATCGCCAACGCTTGCCTTCCATCAGGAGCAATTCATGCTGCCAATCCTTTACAGCTTCCGCCGTTGCCCCTTTGCGATGCGGGCCCGCTGGGCCCTGCTCGAAGCAGGCCTGGTGGTGCATTGGCGAGAAATCGAACTGAAGCGAAAACCCGTGGAGATGCTGGAGTGCTCTGCCAAGGGAACGGTGCCGGTCATGGTGCTGCCCGATGGCACGGTGATCGACGAAAGCGAAGCGGTGATGCGCTGGGCCCTGACCCAAGCCGATCCCCGCGGGTTGCTGCTCAGCGATGGTGCCTCAGCTTTGATCTCCGAGAACGATGGGGTGTTTAAACACCATCTGGATCGGTTTAAGTACACCGACCGCTACCCCGGTGAAAGCCGAGATGAGCATCGTGATGCCGGGCTGCACATACTTTTCGGCTGGAGCCAACGACTTGAGCAACACCCTTGGCTACTGGGACCGGCCATCTCTTTAGCGGATGCTGCCCTGTGGCCGTTTGTGCGTCAGTGGCGTCTTGCCGACCCGGACGGATTTGAAGCCAATGGGCAGCTGGCGCCCCTGCGCGTATGGCTGAATCGATTTCTGGAGGACCCCAGCTTCGAACGCTTAATGCAACGCGCCGACCCCTGGTGTACGGGAGGCCTACAGCCCTTATTTCCAGCCGACGCCACCGCCGTACCCCTCGATGAACCCCTGTTTCACCTCGCCCTGAAGGACGACTGGGAGCAAGCTCAAGACACCAGCAACTATCAATGGTCGACGCGAGGCATGCGCTTGGACCAGGTGGGATTCATCCACTGCTCATGGCAAGAGCAGGTGGCGAAAACCTTTGAACGCTTTTACGCCGATGCAGGGGACGTTTTGCTGTTGGAGATCGACCCAAAACGCCTGACCGCACCACTTCGGGCCGATGCCATACCGACCGGCGAACTCTTCCCACATCTGTATGGACACCTGCCAATCGAGGCCGTGCGTTCGATCACTCCCTACGGCAGCGATGGCTAACCAGCGCCTCAACCGAGTGATCTGCTGCGGTGATGATGGTTTGATCACTCCCGAGCCTGATGCTTGAGCACTTAGAAGCACAGGCCCGTGACCGTGGCTTGCTACTGCGAGTACAAGTCGGACGTCCGCTCAGCCAGTGGAGTTTGCGGATGGTGGTAGCGCGTCCGATCGATGCGTCGCGCGTCCAGCTGTTGGGTGAGATGAAGGGCTGGGCTTACAACGCCGAAAAGGGCCTTCAACTCGACACGATGCGGGTGATTCCCTCTCGATCGGTGGGGGTTGGGGATCTGATCTGGGCCGCCACGATGGCCTGGGCCTTGGAGAACACCCCATGCCGCCAAGCCCGACTCTTGGCCATCCGTGATGACGAACGACAACATCGACGCCTCAAGCGTTATTTCGAACAACGCGGCTTCAACACCGTGCGGGAGGTGGAAGCTGCGCTGTGGGATTTGCCGCTCCGGATGATCTGGGGAGGGGCCGGAGCGTTGATGACGGGGACCGTGGAGACCGTGCTGCATCGCAGCATTCGCGGCTGGGATCAATCCGCAGCGTGATAGCTACTCCGCACCAAGGGGCCGCTGCGCACCTGGGCAAAACCCAGCGATTGAGCCACCGCCCCCAACTCATCGAATTCCTCGGGAGTCCAATAACGCTGCACGGGCAAGTGAGCCAAAGAAGGCCGCAAATATTGGCCCAGGGTGAGGCGCTGACAATCCACCGCGCGGAGATCCTGCATCGCAGCGATCACTTCCTCTCGCGTTTCACCCAAACCCAACATCAAGCCTGATTTGGTGGGGGTGGACGGTGCCAACTCACGGGATGCGGCGAGCAAGGCCAAGGAGCGTTGGTAGGTGGCTCCGCGACGCACCTCGCCTTGCAGCCGCTCCACCGTTTCAAGGTTGTGGTTAAAGCAAACCGGCTCAGCCGCAAGCACCGTGCTGAGTCGTTCCCGTTGGGCTGCCACGGCACGATCGGCATCCGCAACACCACCCCAAAAATCAGGGGTGAGCACTTCGATCAAAATCAACGGGTTACGGGCCCGAATCGCTGCCATCGTGCTGGTGAACAGGTTGGCACCGTGATCGGAAAGATCATCACGGGCAACGGCCGTGAGCACCACATAACGAAGGCCCATCGACTCAACGGCATCGGCCACGCGTTCGGCCTCCGCTGGATCGACAGCCATGGGCGCACGGCCCTTCTCCACCTGACAGAAGGCACAGCTGCGCGTGCAGATCGAACCGCCCAAGAGAAACGTTGCCGTTCCGGCCGCATAACACTCACCGCGGTTCGGACAGCGCCCTTCCTCACAGATGGTGTGCAGACGATTCTCCTTGACCAACCCTTGCACGCGCTCCAATTGTGAGGCGTTACCAATCGGCCGACGCAACCACTCCGGCAGCCGTTCGGACGGCACAATCGAGGAGTATTGGCTCATCTCAAATCACCACCTGAGGTCAGTCTGGTGAGCGAAACGGAAATTTGAAGCCGATCTGCTGGGGTCCGCACGATCAATCCATCGGGCGGCGACCTTCGAGGGCCCTGCTGAGGGTGACCTCATCGGCGTATTCGAGTTCGCTCCCCATCGGCAAGCCATAGGCGATCCGGCTAACGGGGCAAAAGGGCTTCATCAACCGTGCCAGATACAAACTTGTGGTGTCTCCTTCAACGCTGGGCGTCAGCGCCAAGATCACCTCACTGATCCCATCCTTGGCGATGCGCTCGATCAAGGGCTTGATATGCAACAACTCCGGGCCGATGCCATCCATCGGAGAAATCAAACCACCGAGCACGTGATAACGCCCCTTGAACTCCCGGGTGCGTTCCAAGGCCAATAGATCCCGGGAATCAGCCACTACACAAATCAAACCGTTGTTGCGTTCCGGTTTGCTGCAAATCTCACAGAGGGGATCAGCAGAGAGGTGAAAACAGCACTGGCACTGGCCAACTTGAGAGCGGGCCGCCAACAAAGCGTCTGCAAATTGCTGAACCTGATCTTCGGGCTGGTTGAGCAAATGCAGGGCGAGGCGTTGCGCCGTGCGCGGGCCAATACCAGGCAAACGCTGGAACTGATCAATCAGCCGCGCCAACGGTCGAGTAAAGCCGCTCAGGAATCTGGCGCTACTGGGGGCAACTCTAGGCAGAATGGTTGAACTTGTTCTGGTTCTGATGCGGCTGCTCCGATCGCTCACCCGCTTGATCGCCTGCGTTGCGCTGGCGTTCACGTTGGGGGCTTGCGCTGCAGGACCAACTGCAGGGCTGCAGTCGTACCAAAGCCCCGATGGCCGTTTCGCCTTCCTCTACCCAACGGGGTGGACCCAGGTGCAGGTGAGCAATGGGCCGCGGGTGGTGTTTCACGACCTGATCCACAGCGATGAAACCGTGAGCCTCATGGTGAACACGGTGGATGAAAACAACGACCTCACTGAACTAGGCAGCGCAGTTGCCGTGGGCGAACGCTTACGCCGCGAAGTGATCGCGACCGCTGGAAGCGGCCGAACCGCTGAATTGGTGGAGGCTGGGGAGCGCGAAGTGAATGGTCACACCTTCTACGACCTGGAATATGCGGTGCACTTAGAGGATCGCGACCGCCATGAACTCGCCACGGTGGTGGTGGATCGCGGCAGGCTCTACACCTTGGCCACCAGCACCAACGAAGAGCGCTGGCCAAAAGTGCAGGATCTTTGCAACCGCGTAACCCACTCCCTCAACCTCCTGATTTGAGCCAGATCGCTGAACAAAACAACATCTAGAGCTTCATCTAATTCCAGAAAATTTACGACTAAATATCTTTTTAAACCAAATAAGCGATTAAAGCTCTACACAAACTAGTCTATTTTAATGTTCAAGTTACTGGGTCGCTAATGACCATTGACGCACAGGGAAGCTGTTTGATCAGTTTGCTCGTGCGATCGCTACCTGGAATCGGAAGACCAGCCACGCGACGGCGCTGCGTTCGCAAAATCACCAAATCATGCTCTCGACTCAAGCGATGAATCGCTCCATCAATACCGGGTCCACGCACTAACACCGTGTGAAACCGCTCTGCCGGGATAGCAGCTGGTCGCCAACGAATCAGTTGCTCTTCCATCCAGGTTCGATCTTGATGATCAGACCGAGGATCATGGACATGCAGCAGAGTAATCCGCGTTCGATGCAAATTTGGGGAAGAATTAATCACACGTAGAGCTAACTCAAATTGTTCGCGGGCACTCGCGGAGAGATCTTTAATCGGCACCAAAATTCGTCCTAAAGGTTGTTGGGGTTCTCGTCCCACATTCACCACAACAACAGGACAGTGGGCGGTGCGACACACACCATCCACGATGTCCCCCATCAACCAAGCCCGCAGTTGATCAGTACGACCTGCTCCAATCAACAACAAATCGGCCCCCTGCTCCAACGCTGACCGACTCATCCCTCCCGGGATGTCCTCATCAAGACGCAGCAGGGTTCGTGTTGGCACGGCAAGCTCGGTGCCAATCGCTTCGGCCGTCGCTAGTCGGCCCCGTGCCGCGGCCACCGCACGCGTGAGGCCACCCCGCAACTCTTCCAGGCTGGGATTCACCAGAGCCAACGGCAACAACAGGCCTTCCCCCCCCGCAGAACCGCGCACCAAGCGGGCCGCCATCCCCAATAAACCCTGTTCTGTGCCTGGGTTTGCCACCGGCACCACAATTCGCAGCGGCCGTTGCACCACCTCACTCACCCCATCCAGAACGGCTGCTTCCTCCCCAAAACTGGTGGGAACCATGCCAAGCGGAGCATCCATGAGCCGCTTCACCGAGCGTTCCGTCAGGATCGGCCCCAAGGTGGCCGTCACCACCATGACGGCCAACACGCTATTGAGCACGGTCTGATTCAGCAGACCAGCTTGATAGCCAATAAAAGCAGTCGCCAACGTTGCTGCCACCTTCGGCATCGTGAGCGACCACATCATCAGGATCTGGGGCCGCCGATAGCCAAACAACTTGCCACTGATCCAAGACGCGAGGCCCTTGCCGCCAATGGCACCCACGAGCATTAAAGCGGTGAAGCGAAAATCCCTGAAGCTCTCACCAAGGCTGCCGAGGTCCAACAGCAAGCCCAGATCGATGAAAAAGATCGGAATAAACAGCACGCCGCCGAGGAAGATCACCTGTTCTTTCACACGCCCTTCTGGCAAGACGGAGTTCACCGCCAAACCCGCCAAAAACGCACCCACAATTTTTTCAACGCCCGCCAACTCAGCGCCAAGGGAGGCGAGGAAAAGCGCCACCATCACCGCGAGCACCATCCTGTTTTCGTCGTTGATTCCCCGCAAAATCAAGCGTCGGCCCAACCACCGAATGGCGACAACCACCAGCAGAGCAAAACCACCAATCCGCAACAGCAACAAGCTGAGATCCATGCCGCTGAGGTTGCCTTGGCCTAAACCCAGGCCCACCGCCAGCAACAACAGAGCCACGATGTCGGTGAAGATCGTGCTGCCCACACTCACCACCACCGCCTCATCTTTTTGGGCGCCATAGCTGCGCACAATCGGGTAGCCCAGCGGCGTATGGGTAGCCATCAATGCGCCGAGCAGAAGGCACGACACCGAGGCAAAGCCTGCCAACAGCCCAATCGTGACGCCGGTACCAATCCCAATCAGCAGAATCAACAAGCCATAAATGAACGATCGACGCTTCACCCGGTTGAACTCCTCCAGGTCGATCTCCAACCCCATCGTGAACAGCAAATAAACCGCGCCGAGATCGGACATCAACCGCACGGTTTCACTGCCGCTATCCACCCAGCCCAAGGCATGGGGTCCCACCAAAATCCCTGCGGCCAGCAGTCCCACCAAATCGGGTAGGCCCACCCGCCGAATCAACGGTGGAACGGCTGCACTGATGGCAACCAGGAGGGCAAACACTCCGAGTGGATGGTGGAAGACGTGCTCCACCGATGCCTGCATGGCCATCGATTTGTTGCCGATCAGAACGCCAGCATGCTCCCCATTGACCTAGGACACAACGCCCTGTTCAGGAAGCGAAAAGCCGTTCACCCGCCTGCACCTGCCAAAGGTTTTGATAAACCCCACCCAAGGCGAGCAACTCGTCGTGGCAACCCTGCTCCACGATCGTTCCGTTCTCCATCACCACGATCCGATCGGCATGGCGCACGGTGCTTAAGCGGTGGGCAATCACCACGGTGGTGCGGTTCTTGGTGATGCGTTCCAAAGATCGCTGAATCGCGGCTTCCGTGTCGTTATCGACCGCTGCGGTGGCTTCATCAAGCACCAACACCGGAGCATCTTTGAGAATGGCACGGGCTAAGGCAATCCGCTGACGCTGACCACCCGACAAGCGTTGCCCCCGCTCTCCCACCAAGGTGTCGTACCCCTGGGGCAATCCATCAATAAATCCAGCAGCTTCCGCCAACCGTGCCGCCCGCTCAATCTCATCGGGCCGCGGATCAACCATCCCGTAGGCAATATTTTCCGCCACAGTGCCGTGAAAGAGGTAGATGTCTTGACTCACCAAGGCGATTGAGCGGCGCAGATCCTCCATCCGCAGCGACTCAATCGGATAACCATCCAAAAGAATGCGACCGGCGGAATGCTCATAGAGGCGTAGCAAAAGTTTCACCACAGTGCTTTTGCCAGACCCCGTGGAGCCAACGATGCCGAGGGTTGTGCCGGCTGGGACCCTGAGATTGAAACCATGGAGCAACGCCTCACGCCCGGAGTAAGCAAACTGCACATCTTCAAAACTCAGATCACCCTGCACATCCGCGGTGGGCAACGGAAGAGAGCCACCATGAATGGTGACGGGAGCATCAATGAGATCCAGCACTCGCTGGGTTGAGGCCATCGAACGCTGGTACTCATCCAGGGTGCGACCTAAGGCCGTGAGCGGCCAAAGCAGGCGTTGAGTGATGAACACCAAAACGCTGTAGGTGCCGACAGCTAACTGACCAGCCACAGCCTGAAAGCCACCGATCAGAAGAATGGCGAGGAAGGCAAACAGAATCGCAAAGCGAATCAACGGAATGAATGCCGCAGACAGGCGAATGGCCTTGGCATTGCTATCGCGATAGGCCTCGCTTTCCTTGCGTAACCGTGCCAGCTCCAACGGCTCGGCCGTAAAACTTTTAATCGTGAGCATGCCGCCCAAATTGTTCGCCAAGCGGGCAGAAAGATCCCCGGCCCGGGCGCGCACCTCGCGATAACGGGGGGCAAGCTGATGTTGAAACCGCATCGATCCCCACAGGATCACGGGGATCGGCAAAAAGGCGAACAGCGCCACTTCTGGGGCCACCACCACCATGCCGATTCCAACCACCGACACAGTGGTGATCAGCTGCAAGATCTGATTTGCACCACGGTCGAGGAAACGCTCGAGTTGGTTGATGTCGTCGTTGAGAACGGACAGCAAACGGCCACTGCTGTCGTGCTCAAAAAATGCCAGTTCAAGTTTTTGCAGATGGTCGTAGGCCTCGAGGCGAAGGCTGTGTTGGGTGCTCTGGGCAAGGTTGCGCCAAAGAACGTCGTACTGGTATTCGAAAATTGATTCGGCAGCCCAAATCACGAAGGTGAGAAAAGCAAGCACCCACAGCTGATGCGACACCGAATGAATGCCATAGCCAGCAAGCAGTGACTGCTTACCACGCACCACCACATCCACCGCCAAACCAATCAGGGCTGGTGGAGCAAGATCAAAAAGCTTGTTGAGAACCGAGCAACTCATCGCCGCAAAAACCAAGCGGCGCTGGGGCTCCAGATGACGAATCAAACGTCTCAACGGAGCGGCTTGAACGGAAGCTTCGCTGAGAGTTGTCTTCACGACGGTTTTCAACACAAAAGTGGGTGTACAACGGGAGAACAACCGAAGGAGTTGCAATGAACCGTTCCAGGTCGTTCAACCGCTTTCACCGTTACCTGGCGCGACAAAAGCGCCATGGACTTAAAGCAGTTTTACCTCAATCGAGTCAGCTCGGATCAATCATCAATGGTGGTGTTGATCGACGCCGAGATGACCTTGATCGACTTAGCCACCAAGACATCGAGATGGAGCTGCTCGAAAGCCAGTCCTAACGCTCAATCGCGATAACCGCCGCCGCCGCCACGGGGACCACCAGAACGTTCCCGCGGGGTGGCTTTACTGACGCGAATCATCCGGCCCATCCATTCCACGTCTTGAAGGTCATCGATGGCCTTTTGCTCGTCGGCGTCGTTCACCATCTCCACGAATGCGAAGCCTCTCTTACGACCCGTTTCGCGGTCGAGGGGAAGACTGCAATTTTTAACTTCGCCGTACTCGGCAAACAGGTCAGAAAGATGCTCTTGTTCGGCCTGGAACGAGAGATTGCCGATGTAAATGGTCATGGACCGTGGAACCGTGAATGAAATCGAGCGCGTGAGCCGGTTTCGAAAACAAAGTCGAAATGGGCCGGTGGTCAGGCGTTAACCCACAAACGTTACAGGGCGATCGCACGGAACAACACAAAAAACAAAAGCAATTCCGAAGAGCAAAGCGAAATCGAACAATCGGCTCCATTGTCAGCAGATCCTGACGAAAGGAGAACGATGGCAATGCTTCACCTCCAATCCATGCGCTGGACATCAGACGGCGAGCTCCATGATGCCGACCGAGTGATTCTGCTGAACACCCTGATCCCCCAGTGCATTCCCTCCGTACAGACTGAACTAATCAAAGTGGTCGAACGGATCGCACTAAGCCAAACCACCCTCACTCCACAGATTTGCGAATCCTGACAACGCGTCAGTGCTCAGGATTTGTAAGTTTCGGCAGCGCGCTGCTTACACGTCTCACGAGCTGCGTCGATCCCCGCACCACCATCCACCTCATCGAGGAAGCAACTGCAGGTTTCCTCACCCATTCCTGGAGGTGGGGTTTCTCCCGCCTGTGCCATGGCCGCTTTGAACGCTGCAAGACAAAAACTTTTGAGCAAATTGTTGTCTTGGCTCGTTGCGGGAGTTGCAGCTATCAATCCCGCTATTAGGAGCGCAATCATCAAGAATCTTGGGTGATCTGCAACTCACGATTCATCACACGAAGGGTGCGCAAACTATTGAAAATGTCCTCTGGCATGCCCTTAGGGAGATCCACAAGGCTGTGGTTGTCAAAGATTTGAATTCGACCAATTGAGCGACCTTGTAAACCGGTTTCACCGGCTATGGCACCCACAAGATTGCCGGGTTTCACCCGATCACGGTGACCAACAGCAACGCGATAGCGCTGCATATCTTCTTCAGGAGCCCGTGCCGGTCGGTCGGTCCGACGTTCACGGCGTTCCCCACGATCGCCGCGATCTCCACGGTCACGGTCCATCCGCTGGGTGTTCTGAATCCAGTCGTCATCACCTTTACGCAACAGGCCATTCGGACCAATGGCCAGGTTGAGAGCCGCCAAGGCAATTTGTTCTGGCGTGAGTTCCAGCTCCGTCGCCACCCGCTGCATCAGTTCTTGGATGAGTGCCCCTTCCTCGGAATTGTCTGCAACACCATTGGCCGCCTCACTGAGTCGTTTCCGCAATCGATCCAAGCGACCCTGGTTGATTGCCGTATTACCAGGCACTTCCATCAGTTCGATCGGTTGACCAGTCGCTCGCTCGAGATTGCGAATAAACCGACGTTCCCGCGGCGTCATGAACAACACGGCTTCACCGGTGCGGCCTGCCCGACCGGTCCGACCGATGCGGTGCACATAGGCCTCGCTATCGAAGGGCATGTCGTAATTGATCACAAGACCAATCCGCTCCACATCCAATCCGCGGGCTGCCACGTCCGTGGCGACCAAAACGTCAACAGAACCACTGCGCAAGCGTTCCACGGTGCGTTCCCGTTGGTTTTGGGGAACATCGCCGTTTAAAACAGCCACCTGATGCCCTGCAGCCTCCAGGGTTTCAGCCACCGTCAGCGTGATCACTTTGGTGCGAGCAAAAATGATCACACCCTCTCCCCCACAAGCATCCAACACCCGTTGCAAGGCCTCAAGCTTGTGGCTCATCGGCACGGTGATCGCCCGTTGCCGAATCAGCTTTCCGTCTTGATCTTTGGTTTTGATCGTGACTTCAGCTGGATCATTGAGATAACGCTTTGACAAGCGACGGATCTCGGGAGGCATCGTTGCCGAGAACAAAACCACCTGTCGTTCCTTAGGCAGCTGCTCAAGGATCCACTCCACGTCGTCGATGAAGCCCATACGCAACATCTCATCGGCTTCGTCGAGCACCAAGCTCGTGAGCCCAGACGTGTCGAGGGTGCCCTGGCGCATGTGATCCATCACACGGCCTGGCGTTCCCACCACCACATCAACGCCCCGTCGCAACGTGCTGATTTGGGAGCGGAAATCCGTGCCGCCGTAGACAGCCAGAACTTTTAAGTGGGGATGACCAGCGGCATAGGCCTTGAAGGAATCAGCCACCTGCATCGCCAATTCCCTTGTGGGAGCCAGCACCAACACTTGGGGCGTCTTCTGGCCACTCTCCAGACGTTCCAGCAGAGGCAATGCAAAGGCCGCTGTCTTACCGGTACCGGTTTGAGCCTGACCGACAAGGTCGCGGCCCAACATCAGTTCCGGGAACGCTGCCTTTTGGATCGGTGAAGGGTCGCTGTAGCCCTTGTCTGCGAGGGTTTTGAGGAGAGCTTCGCTGAAGCCAAAACCATCAAATCCGGATTGCGGCTCTGATTTGGCCTCATCGGCCGTCACCTCGGTTGAGGATGCCTCGATTGTGGTGGTGAAACCCTCTTCTTTGTTGTCATCTTTTTGGTCGACTTCTTTTTTGTCGTCTGGCAATGCAGATGCGGAAAGGTCAACTGCGCACGAGGAATCCTCGTGCTGCTGCTGCTGTTCAGTCATGGAAGGTGGCCCTGGCCTGATTGATCTCTGAAATCAGGCTCACAACCTCCCAACAATCCAACAGATTGCAATCCGGTTGTGTTGCCTACGCTTCAAAGGTTGGCGCTCAAGCTATCACCCTGCCGTAATCATCCTGCAATCGTTCGATGTCCTCCTCGCGAAGATCATCACCGTGTTGAACCTCAATAATCACCAAATCACATTGTCCTCCTCGCGCTCGATGCACTGCCCCAATTGGGATTGTCAGCATGACTCCAGGATGTGCTTCAACCCATTCGTTGTTGCACAAGAGCAACCCATCACCTGAAGCGACAGTCCAACTTTCACTGCGATGCTGATGCCGCTGCAACGACAATTGCTGGCCTTTGAACACCAAAAGCCGCTTCACCTTGTAGCCCTCGCCCGACAGCAAGTGTTCGTACCAACCCCAAGGTCGATCAACGCGCATCACGGCACGATCATTAAATCCAGGCTGACACGGGCCCGTGTGATGGCCGTATAAAGAAGTCGGCAATCGTGGTCAGACCCATCAGGGGAATCCAGCGGTTGTGGCCACAGCACAAACACCGCGTCGGCCTCACTTCCCTGGGCACGATGAATGGTGAGCGCCACCGCTGGCTCCAGTCGACGCAGCCGTGCCGGATGCAAACGCCTCACCTCCACACCTCCGTCATCCGTCGCCACCCGAAACAGCAAACGGCTCTGGTCGCCAGCTCCAACCGTGATTCCCAGATCACCATTGGCGAGGCCCAGTTCCGGCTGGTTCCCACCACAGATCACCGGAAGGCCGCTGGGCCAACGGCGGGGATCCGCTGCAATCACCTCCCCCAACAACGATCGATGCACATCTTCAAGGCTCCAGGGCCCACGGCGTCGGGGACACAGCACCAGATTTTGCTCCAGGGCTGATAACAGAGGCTCTGCCTGTCCACTCAACTCCGCCTCTGAACAATCGAGAAGACCCTCAGATAACTGAAGAAGTCGGCGGTGATGCCCTTGCCAGTGCTGTCGAATCAACGGTGGCAATCGGCGGGAGGATTCGCGGTGGATCCGAACATTCGCCTCAGCATCCAGCCCGGCCAGACCCCCCTGAAACGCGTCCATTCCACCCTCCCGTAAGACACTGGCCAGTTGAGCCACAGCTCCACGGTTGCGATACGTCTGCTTGAGGTGAACGGCACCGGTCCCAAATCGTTCTCTGACATCGGATTGCTGCAAGCGATGCCAAACCGCACCACTCCCAACGGGTGGCAATTGCGCTGGATCACCAACCAACACCAAACGACAGCACGGAGGAAGTGCAGACAGCAGCGCTTGCATCAATGCCAAATCGAGCATCGACATCTCATCGATCACCAAGAGATCCAGCTCCAGCGGTCGCTCGGCATGGCGAGCAAATCCATGGGCACCTGCCTCAAGCCAGCGGTGCAATGTGCCGCATGGCAACCCCTTGAGTCGAGGGCGGACCGCATCGCCCAACCGTCGAGCCGCCTTACCCGTGGGTGCGGCCAAACCCATACGCAAGCCAGGATGATGCAACTGCACCCGCGCCAACAATTCCACGACGGTGCTGGTTTTGCCTGTGCCCGGTCCGCCACTGATCAGCACCACTGAAGCCTGATCCAGGGCCAAGACAGCATCGCGTTGCTCACGGTTCAAGCTCGACGGTGGATCGGTAAAACGTGGATCGGGAGAACCTGGATCAGTCGGGGATGGGTCAGGAGCTGGTGGATCGCTCGGCATCGCGCGTTCCACCAGCGCTTCCACCACGTTGTCCATCGCCTGCATCCAACGACGCCAACCCAGACGTTGGCCCTGCAACACCAACGGCGAGGCCTCTCCCTCCAGCCAACCGCTCTGCCGCACCAGCTGCTCGCGCTCGGGAGACAACGGCACCGTGAGGTTGCCCTGCTCTAGCGCTTCAATTAAGGCAAGGCTGAGCTGCTCAAGCTCAGGCCCATTGCGATCTGGTGGGATCCTGCGCACCAACGCAGCGTGCAAGCCAGAGGCAAAGGAGGCGGGCCAACCAGAACTGTTCATCGATCAACCTCAGACAAGGCACGATCCAGAGCCAAAACCCGCTCCAACGGTGCAGGTTCCACCAGACGTCCTGGTCCCACACTTGCGCTGTCCTCGAGCGAAACGAGCTGATCTCCCGGCATCCCTCTTAAAAAGGCATAGACGTATCCACCCAGATGCTGTTCGGGGTTGTAATCCGGCAGACGCCAACGCAAGTGTCGGTGTAAGGCAACTAAGTAGAGATGGGCTTGCAATGGGTAGTGATGGTGAATCATCTGCTCTTGCATGGCGTCCTGGTGATAGTGACGCGGTCCACAACGGCCAGGGCTGCCCTCCGATCGACGTTCCCCGATCCAATTGCTCTTCCAATCCAAAACCCACCAGCGCGACTGATGGGGGTCGCAAAACACCAGGTCGATCGAGCCGGTGAGGAAGCCACGGCTATTCACCCCCAACGTGGCGAGGTGATCGATGTATCGCCCTCCAAATCGTGCGTTGGGAGAACAACGAAAGGCTTGAACGAGATCCTTGGTGCGCACATGGCCCACCGGCAGATCAAAACTCAACTCATGGATGCGTTGCTTCAGCCCCAATTGGCTGAGTTGCAACTGCTCTAAGGGGCCACCAAGGGGGGTTGTGAGTACATAATCCAGCCCCTCCATCACCATCGATTGCAGGTTGCAATCCAACCCAGCCCGCCTGAGTTCCGCATCGATCACAGCTTCCCGAAGACTGTCCAGCTCGGAACGGTCCAACTTGGACCGATCCAAGAGGGACGGGTCGTCGGCGTCCGCGGCCTGAAATGGGATCTGCTCAAGAATCCGATGCAAACAATCCCCAGCCACGGCACCCCTAGGGAAATCGGCAAGGGGCCCTTGATCTGGCCAAAGCTCCGGTCCGGTGAGACTGCACTCCTCAGCTCCGGGGTCAGGGTCTCGACCTTGTTCATGCACGACAGGATCCACAGGCGCTGAGATCCAGGCGGAGTAACTCGCCCGTCCCCAGCTGCGATCGATTCGCCCAGGCGTTTCTCCAAGGCCGAGCGGCTGCTCGCTCGGCAGTGATCGCCAACGCTGAGATGGGAGTAGGGGATCGGGCAAAACACGGCGCAACAGCGACACACCCCGCTCGCTCAGGGCCAAGTCGAGGCGGTCGTCGCTGAACTGATCCACCGAATCATGGATGGCGTCCGCACCAAACAGCCAACAGGGCAGTGGAGCGCCCTCTTGCCCCGTCGAGCGCACCCAAACCACCATCAACTGGGAGCGGGCACGGGTCATCGCGACGTAGGCCAACCGTTCCGCCTCCGCCATGGCGTCGTCAGCCGCTTGTTGCGCAGCACGGTGTCCCTTTCCCCAATGGGAATCGATCGCAATGAACCAGCGACCATCGCCCGTTTCCCGCCAGAGCGGTCCACTTTCTTGGCGCGGGGCTTGCCAGAGATAGGGACAGATCACCACGGGATACTCCAGCCCTTTGCTGCGATGGACAGTCACCACAGCCACGGCGTGATCGGCTTGGTCGCTGTGGGGCTGACGGGCTTCTGGCACCGGAGTTGTGGGATGCAAGCGCTCGCGACGCAGCCAATTCGCTGCCGTTGCACTGTCCAATCCCTGCCGATGCATTGCCTCCTGCACCAATCGACCCACCTGCTGCAGGTCCCCCAACATTCGGCCCCGTTCGGACAAATCCGCAGTCCGCTGCCCCTCCAGGAGTTGGGCCAAACATCCCATCAAACCGAGCTTGGGTAAGGCGCGTTCCCAAAGCCGCAGTTGCTCAGCAAGCTGATCGAGTCCCCCCTCATGCTCCATCGCCTCTAAGGACCAATTCATGAGCGGGGAGCTCACCAACAGCCGCAAACAACGATCATCACCGGGGTCTGCCAGGGCATCCAACAGGCGCTGCACCACCAGAGCGGCTTCGCTTTCCAACACATCTCCCTGGGTGACCAACCGACTGGGAATGCCAGCGGCGCCAAGGGCCCGGCGCAGGTCCGTCGCCTGTTGATGACGACTGACCAGCACACACAGATCAGAAGGGTCGGGTTGATCGGGGCCTTCCAAAATTTCAAACACCACCGCAGCGAGCTGTTGCGGCAACTGCTGCTCCAATGCCGTTCGTGATGCAGGCGTATCCAGCTCCAGCTCCAGTAGCTGAAGCGCGGCCGTCGTCGGAGACACCTGATCAACGGCTTGGGCTCGCACCGCAGGAATCTCCAAGTGAGAGCGAGGCATGCCTGGCGCCATCAACGTGTTCAACCCCTCCATCAGCGACGCGGTGGCGCGGAAGTTATCGAGCAAGTGATCAATGCGATCAACCTGATGGCGAGCCTCTAGATAGGTCCCGAGATCGCCGCCACGAAAGCGATAAATCGCTTGCTTTGGATCGCCAACCAACAGAAGAAGATGGTGAATGCGATCACCAAAGGCCCGTCGCAGCAAACGCCACTGCACCGGATCGGTGTCTTGGAACTCATCCACCATCACCGCGCGATAGCGCTCCTGGAGCGGTGCCAGCCAATCCACCTGTCCATCACCCGGATCCATCGCCGCGAGTAATCCAGCGAAAGTGATCGCTCCACGACGACCACGACGCTCCCGTAATTCCTCAAGACCACGCTCCAGCAGATATCGCCATACCCGTTCCAATGGCTCATCCCAAAGGGCACCAATCGCGGTCTGCAAATCCGACGCCACCAAACTGGGCTCGTCCTCTCCGCACTTCCGGGCCATCCGGCACCAACTGCCGGGGTGGAAATACTCCTTCAAGGGTTTCTCAACGGAGGCAATCGCGGCCAGCGACGGCACACCGTTTTGGATCGCGATCCATTGGTTGATCACAGCGCAGCGATCCGTGCGTGGCTTCGCGCTGTAGGGCGATGTGGAGCCACAACCCTGGGATTTCCACTGCGCAGCTGCCGCTCGAAAACCCGACTCCAGGGCGGCATGATCGCGCTCCCAATGGGATTGAAACGCATGCCAAAGGCTTTCGATCCAGCACGGGAGCTGATCACGCAGCGGCGATTGCCGATCAACAATTGTCGAATCGCCGGCCAGCCGGGGGTTGGGATCTCCATCCAGTCGGGCCAAGGCCGCACCGAACGTTTGTGGCGACAACCCCCGTTGCCGTAGCCCTTGCAACTGCTCATCGGGAAGGGTCAACAGCTCCTGCTGCCAGAGGTGTTGCACCACCTCGGCCTGAAGTGCGGCCGCGTCACTCTCGAGTTGAGGTTCGATCGCCGCCCCGTTATCGAGGGCTAAACGGCGCAGGCTGCGGCGGCAAAACCCATGGATCGTGGCGATGTCAGCCCGGTCGAGTTGCTCGAGTGCCACCAACAGCCGTCGAATTCTGATGCGTCGATCCGCAGACGCCGTGCATTGCTCCCACCATGCGGCCATGACCGGGTCGGGAGCCGTCGGGAGCGTTTCGTTCTCCAGTTGCTCCAACCCAACCAGCGCCTGCTGCAAACGCTGACCAATCCGAGATCGCAATTCCTCAGCAGCGGCTTCGGTGTAGGTCACAACGAGCAGTGCTTCCAGCGGGTAAGCCGCCTCGGTGATTAATCGAAGGGTGAGATGGGCAAGCGCGAAGGTTTTGCCCGTCCCAGCACTGGCTTCCAACAGACGGATTCCAGGCTCAAGGGGATAGGTGTTGGCGTTAAAGCGTTCAGCCATGGTTGCGATCAACTCCGCCGCGCTTGAAACAGGGGTTGATACAGCGCCGAACAGGCTTCATCGAAGCCTCGTGTCTGCAACAACGCATCCGCCTCCAGCTCCGCTCCGAAACAAAGCTGAAGCGCAGGCGACAGGCGCTCCTCTTGCCAACACGTTCGAAAACGATCCAAGCCTGTCCCTGGTTTGCGCTGCTCATGCCAAACCATCTGCCAACCACTTTTAGGGGGAATGGGCCAGCACTGATGCATCCCCTGCTGAGCCAGTCCTTGCAGCGTTGCCAGATGCTGCTCCGCCTGGTCCGCTGGCAACGCCATCCAGTGCAGGTGAATCTCCGCACCGATGGCACGGGTACTGCGGGCAATCACCGCCGTGGGGGTTGGCCTCAACCGACAAAGGTGGAGATGTTGAAGCCATCCACGCATCACACCCCTCGCACTGAGCATTCCCGCCTGAACCACCACGTGGGTCTCCCCAGCGAACACAAGCGGTCGGAGAACACCTCCAATCACGATGTCCTCGCGACGGCAAGGACCGAGGCTGTCGAGCTGACGTCTGAGGCGTTGCCAACGATCTGCCAACTCCTGTTGCTCTAGGGCGGCGCCAGCTCCAGCCGGCAGAACCCCCTGACCGGCCAGCAGCGACCGCCAATTCGGCAACTCTCCGGCGGCAAGCAACGGTTCCAGGTTTTGATCCAACAGCTGATAACGCTCGAGGGCATTGAGCTCGAGGGGGTCAAGATCCTCCACCGCATCAATCCCCTCACCCGGTCGCAACCCCTTTGAACGCAACCAAGCCGCCTGGGGTTGATGCATCCAGCGCAGGAGCTCTTCAAACACCAACGGCTCCTCTGGCTTGGAACTGGTCCTTGGGTTCGTGAGAGGGAACGTCCAGGCCAGGGGCCACGCCAGGGCCTGTTGTGGTTCCGGTCGAGAACGATCCAACCAGCGGCGGGCCTCCAACTGACGGCGATCACAACTCAAAGGGGCCTCGATTTGAAAGTTGCTACGCGCTAAAGGGTTGGCAGCTGGCGTCAGCACCAAACCGTCGGTGCTGCTGGTGGACAACTCCTGCTGGAGTTGGGCCAACCATTGCTCCACAGGAGCCGCAGGGGGTTGGGCCTCACCGGTGCGTTCATTCCGACCACACCAACTGATCAATAGATGGCGTCGTGCCGACATCAACGCCTCTAATAAGACGTACCGGTCTTGATCACTACCGCGGGGATCACCAAGCCGACGGTGTTGTTCGAGCAGATGGAAGCCGGGGCGTTGATTGGGACGTGGAAACACGGCGCCATCGAGCCCCATCAACACAATCACCTTGTGGGGGATGGCCCGCATCGGTTCCAAGGCGCTGATGGTGAGCGAACCAGTGCGGTGCCCGAAACGACCGCTATCCACCGACAGGGCTTCATTAAGCACCTCCAAGACAACGGCGATATCAAGCTCTAGCGCGCAATCGATGGCCCGCAATCGCCAGTCTTCTAGGGCTGCAGTCCAGGTTTGTAATTCACCACTCCAAGCGCGGCCATCCCCAAACAACTCCTGCAACACCGACTGCAGCAACGCCACCCATGCAGCACAGGTGTGGGGTCGCCTGAACTGCTCGAGCATTCGAGCCAAGCGATCCAGCAGGGTCCACCACCGCACCAAACGCTCCGGATCCAACTCCCACTGGAACGGTGCCGCACCCGCAGGGGCTAATCCATCACGAACAGGCAACACCAGGCCCAAAAGCCAGCGGTCTAGACACCAGCGCAACCCATGGGTTTCGTCTCCACCCCGTTCCTTTGCATCGAGCCCCCAACGGAAACCGGTGTGCTGCAAAACCCGCGTCATCAAGGTGCAGTCTTCGGACGACAACCCCTGTAATTCCTGAAGAGCAGGGTTGGCCAACCATTGCTCTAAGCCGGTAGCCGTTAAACGACCAGCCGCCAGCTCCAGCAGGTTGAGCATGGCCATTGACAGTCCAGGACTACTTTGCTGAGTGCGGTCGGTGAGACGCCAGGGGAGATCAACACCAATGGCATCGGCATCGTTAAACACTGAATTCAGCAACGGGGCATAACGATCCACCTGCGGAGTCATCACCAGAACATCACGCGGAGCGAGATCTGGATCCGCAGCCAGCCATTGGAGGATCCGATCCCGCACCAGCTGCACCTCTCGCCAAGGTCCAGGAGCTGCTTGAAACAGGAGCGATTGATCCTTAGCTAACCGGTGCAGTCCTCCCGACTGCACCGGATCAACAAGCTGCTCCTGCAGCTGTTCCAGGAGGGATGGAGAGCCCGGAGATGCTGCAGCCATCTGAACCGGTGACGCAAAGAGATCTCCCTCGCGCCGCTCACCCAACTGCACATCACCCGACCCCTCCAACAATTGCTGGAACTCAGCCCCCATGCGGCCAAAACTGGCTTCCAGCCTCGGTGCCGCCTCAAGCCAATGTCCATCTGGGGGCTCCAACCAATCCTCCTGGAGCAGCTCTCGACGGCTTCCACAGCGTTGCCATAGATCGGGGCAAGGCGTCAGGAGATACACCTCCACATCAAGAACACCCGAGAGGGCCTGAATCAGGTCCACTTGCACGGGGGCTAGGGCACTGATCCCAAACAAACGCAATCGCTGAGGAAGAGACTCAGCTGATACCGCACCCCGCCGCAATCGGTCGATGGCGTCACGGACCTGCAGGCCAAAGGGCGGGCGGTTCAGCTGATCCGCCAAACGACGCCATAGCAGTGGTTGCCAATCGGTCTCCGCTGATGATGGGGACGCACTCCACTGAGCTAATTGATCAGCGCGATAGAGGGCGTAATCGTCGAAGGCATCAGCGATCATCCGGGCCAGCTGCCAGCGATCACGACTGAGGGCTTGGGATTGGCCACTTCCCTCCCGACCATCCAACCAACGCTTGAGGGGCAGGGCGGCTGGCTGCTCGAGCAACTCCGGGAGGAGTTCCAGCACAGGCCAGACCAATTGATTGGCGCGCCAGGGATCGGCTTCCTTCGGGGGAAGTTCTAAAACCTGACGAACCAACTCTCGAAATCGACTACCCGGAAAAGGGAAGCGAACCAACGAGCTAATTCCATTCGCCACCGCAAGCTGTTCGCCCAACCAGCGGCTGGTGGGCCAGGTGTTCACCATCACCTCCAGCGTTTCCAACGGTCCTGGCTGCTGGTCAATCAGTTGCTGAGCCAGCAATTGAGCGAGGAATTCAGCGCGGTTGCTGCGATAGAGGGTCAGCAAAGTTCTGAAGCACCAGTAAGAACAGAAAGCACCCGCTCGAGCTGGGCTGGCGTATCTCTACAAAATAATCAGCACCGAGTGCGCCAGACATCAACGGATGCAATGCCGCATCACGATTCCGCAACAAAAATCACGACCAGGAATTTTTGCAATGAACGCAATGAACGGTGCTGGCCAAAACAACCAAAGGGCTTTGATGTGTAATTTTCCGCTTCAACCAACAATTGGTCGAAACCAAAAAGGGAAGTCTTTTTCACAAAATAGGTGCGCTCGCACAATTCATTCCATCGACCAGAAAACACACCAACAGCAACAAGACATTTCATCAGCCGATTTAGCCGCGCTCAGCATTAATCTCGACAACAAATCTCTTAAAGAAGAAGTAAATCAAAGGTCTCATTCGCCTTTTAGCGATCCATTCGACCGACTAATTTACTTTCCAATGGTGATCAAGGGTTGATTATTTTTAAACCAAATCCAATCCCGAATGGGTGGAGTTTCAGTTAGGTCACGGCGCGTCAGGCCAAGGCCAAGCTTCGCTGATGCGCCCAACAAAATATCCACCATGGCATCGCCATCCGCACATGTTGCCAGGGCTTGATTGGTTTTTTCGGCACCATTCAAAGCGCGAACCAACAATGTGATCCGCTTGGACACAGGCAATGAACTTGGATGCATCAAACGCTGCCAGACAGGGGGTCAGGAATGGTCGACGAGGGAGCCTCGAAACGTCCCACGGCAACGTATTCCAACCGTAATTTCAAAAATGTGATGAATTTTTCATCTGTGGATACAACCGCTGCGGACGGTTGAGGCACTTGGCTGGCCAGCTCCGCCAGCTCTGATGCTTGAAGAAATGCTGGGCGAATCAGCAACCAAAAGTCGATCTCTCGGTTGGTTTCGGCGTAGTTCCGCCGACGCTCCTTGAGCACTTCCTCGAGGGGTTCATCAACGGTGAGAAACGTCTCGCTGGCGGCAACGAAGTGATAAGTGGTCATCCGAGTGCCTGTCCAAACAAGGGGTCACGCCGAGGATTCTGAATCAACGCCTTCATTTCTCGCACCGCCTGTTGCAGTCCAACGACAACTGCACGGGCGACGATCGTATGGCCAATGTTCAGTTCTTCCATTCCGGGGATCGCGGCCACAGGCTCCACGTTCTGATACGTGAGCCCATGACCTGCATTGACGCGTAGGCCCATGGCCCGAGCCGTAGCGGTGCCCTCGGTGAGTCGGGCTAATTCATGGGGTTGATCATTCCAACTGGCCTCCGCATAGCGCCCGGTGTGGAGTTCCACCCAACGAGCCCCGGAATCAGTGCAGCCTTGTAGCTGGGACGCCACGGGATCCACAAACAAGCTCACCGGAATTCCGCTGGTCTGAAGCTGGCTCACCATTCCACTGAGTTCCGACAACTGCGCCACCACATCCAGGCCACCCTCCGTCGTCACCTCTTGGCGATGTTCTGGCACCAGCGTCACCATGTCGGGCTTCACCCGTAAAGCAATAGCCACCATCTCGGCTGTTGCAGCCATCTCCAAGTTCAGTCGAGACCGAACGGTCTGCCGCAACAGTTCAACGTCGCGATCTTGGATGTGACGACGATCTTCTCTGAGATGGACTGTGATCCCATCAGCACCCCCCAATTCAGCGAGCATCGCCATCGGCACGGGATCGGGTTCGACCGTACGTCGCGCTTCGCGAATGTTGGCAATGTGATCGATATTGACGCCCAAGCTGGCCATGGAGGCTGGTATTGATGGCCAAATCCTATGCAGGTCGGCCAGCGGGCCTTACATTCTCCAGGTTTTCCTGACGACTGTTCACCGTTGACAGCGGCACTGGCAACCCGAGAAAGCGCTCTGCAGGTTGGGATCGACCGGTTCTGGGCACCCTTGGCCATGCTGGCCACGCAAGACTTGGCGCTGCCATTGCAGTTCCGGGAACGGCTGGTGTTGCATCGCGAACGACTGCCGCACCACGGACCTGTGCTTTTGGCGCCAACCCATCGGGCCCGTTGGGATGCGCTGCTCTTACCCATGGCAGCAGGCCGACGGGTCACGGGCCGCGACTGTCGCTTCATGGTGACGACGACGGAAATGAAAGGTCTGCAGGGATGGTTCCTGCAACGTCTGGGCTGTTTCCCTGTGAATCAAGGTCGCCCATCGATGACCACACTGCGGTTTGCCATTGATTTATTGGCCAGTGGCCAGCAGCTGGTGATGTTTCCAGAAGGGCGGATTCAACGCACCGATGCCCCGATTCAGGTGCGAGGTGGGCTGATGCGTCTTGCCCAGCTTGCCCAAAGCCAAGGGGTCCATGTTCCTGTTATCCCAGTTGGTCTGGGCTACAGCCAAGCCCCACCACGACCGTTCAGTCGTGCAGCGGTCTGTTTTGGCGAGGCGTTGCACGTCCCGAAAGAAACGGGCCGAGATGCAGCACAACAGTTCAACATCCAACTCACCGCTGCGATGCAAACGGCTGAACAAGCGGCCCGCAAGGCTGTTGGACGTCCCCTAAAAGCCTTCTAAAGTCCGCACAAATTGCTCTGATTGACCCGATGGGTTGTCGCTCTCTGCTGACGGCTGCCGCCCTGGTGGCCACCCTTGGCGTCACAGCTCCGCCGGTCCTCGCTCAACAGGCCTCCAGCGACAGGGTTTTGGCGCAACCCGACAGTGGCTTTAATCCATCGGCTGTTCGCGGCATGATTTCCCGTGGCGATGCCGCCGCAGCCCGGGGAGACCTCGCTGGCGCTCGTACCGAATACGACAAAGCACGGAAAGTGTCGAAACAGCTGTTGTCGTTCTACCGAGATTTAAGCGGCGCCTTCCGCGGCCTGGATGCACGGATTCCTCGCGAAATGGACGAGAAAGGACGTGAAGCCCTTGGCTTATTAGCGGAATCTGATCTGCGCTTAGCGGCCCTCTTCCGTCGTCAAAACCAACCCGAAGTTGCCGTTCCCGTCCTCGTCGAGGTGGTGAAGCTGATGACACCCTCCAAACCTCAGGGCCAAAAGGCTTATCAGAGCCTTGTCGAACTTGGTTTTGTCGAAACGGAGTTCAAGGGTGCATCAAGGCCAGGCAGCTGAGTTCATCTGCCAACATCATTGAATTGGGAGTTTTGTCATGGTGCAGCCGTCCGCGGTCGAATCTGCAATCCAACGGGCCATTCCTGATGCAACGGTGACCGTTGAAGATCTCACTGGCGGTGGAGACCATCTCCAAGTGAGTGTGGTGTCTACCGCGTTCAGTGGCCTATCGCGCATCCGACAACACCAAATGGTGTACGGAGCACTGCAACAGGAGCTTGCCAGTGAGGCCATTCATGCTTTGGCTCTCAGCACCTCCGTCCCTTCCTAATTCTCGAGACCTCTTTTCCTCGTCATGGACGCTTCCACCAAATCACGTATCGAAGGCTTGATCGCGACGAGCCCAATCTTTGTTTTCATGAAGGGCTCCAAATTGATGCCCCAATGCGGCTTCTCCAACAACGTTGTGCAGATTCTTCACTCCCTCGGGGTGACTTTTGAAACTTTCGATGTGCTCTCCGACATGGAGATTCGTCAGGGAATCAAAGAATTCTCGAGTTGGCCCACCATTCCTCAGATCTACGTCAAAGGGGAATTTATGGGTGGATCCGACATCCTGATCGAGATGTACAACTCTGGCGAACTCAAAGAAAAACTTGAGATTGCCCTCGCGAGTTAAACGGTTTTAGTAGCCGTGGGGATGCTGCATGTAGAGCGTGCTGACGTCCCCATCTGGACCTATGAAACTCGAGGGATCCAAGATCCAGCGGTCGATTAGCTGCTCTAGGCGATGTTGCTCACGCATGTCGAGGGAGCCAGTTTTACGAAGCGCATGAAGATATCCATCGGCGTAGAGCCGAAGCTCGGAAGGTGTGTGATAACGCGTCGTGAGTTCTTGGCACGCATCACAAATCGACTGAAAATGACGGATGGCCTGTGGGTCATCAAGTGACGTCATTGGTGGGAGACGGCAGCTCTCGCTACCAGCGCTTAATGAAATTGGTACTAGCCTAGTCGCGCCTCGATCGATCCAGTGACCTCAACGCCACAAGACTTACTTACTGAGTCGAACACTCCCACTGACCAGGCCATCTCCATGCCTGGCTCCGGAAGCGGTCTTGAACCCTCACGTGTTCTGGTGGTTGAGCCTCATCCCACCCTGCGCACTGTTCTGGTGCAGCGTCTTCGTCAAGACGGTCACCTCACCGCAGCCGTGGGTCGAGCCGTCGAAGCCCTTGAAATTTGTCAGGATCAATCTCCAGATCTCTTGGTGAGCGCAGAGATCCTTGAGCAGAGTTCTGCCCTCCGCCTCGCTGGACAACTGCGTTGCCCAGTGATCGTGTTAACAGCTCGCAGTGGTGCCGAACCTGTTGTCGGCCTCCTGGAAGATGGTGCAGACGATGTTTTGCGCAAGCCCTTTGGCCTGGAAGAGTTAGCAGCGCGTTGCCGCACCCTCTTAAAGAGAGGTCATAGCGGTCTGCAAGAGCGCGTCACCGTCGGTCCCCTCGAGGTGCATCTCTTGTTGAGGCAGGTCACGCTCCGCGACAAACCTGTGGAACTCAGTCCTCGGGAATTTGCTCTACTTTGCGCCTTACTCATGCCTCCAGGGCTGGTACGCAGTCGCCAAGAATTGCTTCGGATGGCATGGCCCCCCTTCAGTGGTGGTCCTCGCTCTGTGGATACTCAAGTTCTAACCCTGCGGCGCAAGCTCGAACAGGCGGGTCTTGGCGAGGGCGGTGGGATTACCACCGTGCGTCAACGGGGCTATCGCTTCAGCCTGGATAACTTGCCGGCAAGCTGATCCAGCCCTGGCTGATCGCTAAACCAGACACCAGCTCTCCAACCACCATGAGAGCTGCGAGGCAAGCAAGCACTTGGTAGGTCCAAGGAGGGGTCAGACGACCGATTCCCTTGGTAGAAATGGAAGCCCGCTCACTGAGCAGTTTCAAAAACAAATCGAACCGTTCAATGCGCTGAGGAAGCAATTGATGACGACAATCAGCGGCTTTTAGGTAGTAAACGGTGCCTCCTTGGCTCGTTCCAACAGGAACCAAGGCACGGATATCGGCCCACTCCATCGACCAACTCCGTCGCAACAACCAACGAATCCAGCCGGGATAACGCACCCGAAGGCCGGCAGCATCGGTTTCAACCTGCTCGCTAAGCAAACCCACAACCAACACAAGCCCGAGAATCAAACCAGCAACCATCAACGGCCTCAACGAGTCGGGGGCCAAGACGGGCAAGGGCAGCACCAACGCCACGTACAGGCTCAACAGGGTGAAGCGGATCAGAGGAGAAAGGCCAAAACGTTCCATGGGAATTAGCGATCGTCGGGTGATCCAGGCAACGGCTCAATCAATTCGGAAGGCACATAAACCCCTTCAAACACCTCAGCTTCTCGACCCTTCCAAAATTTGCCCAAGCGCATCAAATCGGCATGGGCCTCTTGGAGTTTGGCGATGTACTCCAGCGGATCCATCGTGTTTTTGGCCTCTTTCAGTTTCTGAAGCCGAAGGATTTGGAGGTTCCACGGTTTATGAATATCCCCGCGTTGCTCCATGAATCGCGCGAGTTGTTCAGACGATGGCTGCGGATTGATCGGCATCACATCTTTTCAGTAGGCAAAGGCTAATCAGCCCATCACGCCGGCAGGGCCCAGGGGTTCAGGCCTAAATCGGCACCAACCCGATGCGCGCAGGCAAAACCGCTGAAGGCAACTGCATTCAGCCCTTGCCCGGGGAAACAAGAATCCCCAACGCAATACAGGTGCTTCACTCCCGTGCGATTGAACGGCATCGGCAACAACCCAGGCAATTGCATCGCAGGAATCGGCCCATAACTGCCTTGAAAGCGTCCCAGAAAGCGCCGGTGGCTGCGGGGTGTTCCGATCTCCTTGTGGGTGATCGCCCCAGAGAGACCAGGAAGAATGGCCTCCAAGCGTTGAATCATCCGTGCCGCATCAGCCTCTTTTTTGACTTTGTAATCCGACGGACTCAGCCCTTTCCATGCCTCCATCGATGACGGCGTAAACGTATGGACGATGTGATGCCCCGACGGGGCTAAATCGGGATCGAGCAGCGATGGCATCGACACAAAAATCACGCCCTGCTCGTCTTCCATCCGCTCCCAGTCCTCCAGCAACAAGTGATGGCAATGGGTGCCAGCCGGAATCACATCAGCCCGTACGCCCAGATGTAGCGATAAAAACGAAGGCGACGGTACGTAACGTCGGCGCCAAACCTGCTCCTTGGCCGGTGTTTGATCAGAGCCGACGAGGGCCTGACCTTCCCCTTTTGTCCCTGCCACCTCACCCGAGAAGGTGTCCCAACGGGTGGCATTGGAAATCACCCGTTTGGCATAGATGATTTCGCCATCAGCCAGCTTCACGCCAACGGCCTGGCCCTTCTCGATCAACACTTGGGTAACGCGGGCTTTGTAGCGAATCGATCCGCCATGGCGCTCCAACCCTTTCACAAGCTTTTGAGAGATCACACCCACTCCACCTTTGGGGTAGTTGATTCCACCGGCATGACGGTCTGAAAAGACCATGCCTGCGTTGATCATTGGTGTGCGATCGGCTGGCATCACCGACCAGCAAAAACATTCGATATCAATGAACTTCAACAGTTGTGGATCTTTGATGTGCTGACGCGCAACGGCCCCGACGTTGAAGGGAAGCCAACGCGCTAACCCCAAGCAGGCGAAGGGCGCTTTGAAAAAAACCTTGGTGAGATAAGCAGGATCCTCAAGCGACAACAACGGCATCGCATCTAGGCAGTTGAACACCTGCCAGCAGGCGTCATAGAAGCGACGAATACCTTCGGCTTCATGGGGGAAACGGGCTGAAAGATCCGCAATAAAGGTGTCGTAATCACGGTCGACGGCAATGCGCAACCCGCCAGGCATGTGATATTCCAGCTGGGCCTGATCGGGAATGGTGTCGCAGTGTTCCCCGATATCCGCCAGGGCGCGGGTTAGCAGGTTCGTATAGCCCTTCTCCCCAAATCCAAAAATCATCGACGCACCCACATCAAAGGTGTAACCGTTCCGATGAAACGCGCCTCCACTCCCGCCAGGGATGAGGTACCTCTCCAGTACCAGCGTTTTTGCACCCTTCGCCGCAAGCTGGCTCGCTGTGACCAAACCACCCACACCAGAGCCGATCACGACGGCATCCCATTGCTGCTGATCGACCAAAGCTTCGAACACCACTAGTGATGACGCTAAGGGGCAGCCTGCGGAGTTGGATCCAAGTGATGAATTGGCGGGTTCACGGTGAGGATCACCTCAGACCGCACGGGCCGACCCAGTGCTGAACTGCAGCGTTGACCGATTTGATGGCGCAGCCCATCGATCACAAATCCGTCCTGCGGTTCTACCGGGTTGATGTAAACCACTACAAAGGCAGTCCGACCAAGCTGACCATCAGCACTAGCAAGGCATCGGGCCGTAGCGGTGGAGAGGGGTCATGCCAGCAATGGTTCTGGGATGAGCGCACGAATCGGCTCTAAATCAGCCAAGGATCGATCGCGATACGCGCCGTAACGGGCCCGTTTATCGCGAATCCGTTCGGGCAGGTCTGGCAGCAGCCCAAAGTTGGGGGGCATGGGCTGAAACTTCTTTGTGGGGGCTTCGCTCACGAAGTGGGTGAGGGCACCAGCCATCGTGGTGTTGGGCAACGCGATGGGATCCAAACCCCGCACGAGCCGCGCCGCATTGGTTCCCGCGAGCCAACCTCCAGCGACCGCCGCCGCGTACCCCTCGGTTCCCGTGATCTGACCTGCCGCCAAGAGATGCCGGCGCGTGCGGAACTGCAGCGTTGGGTCCAGCAGCTGGGGGGATTCAAGGAAGGTGTTGCGGTGCATCACCCCAAAACGAACAAATTCCGCCTGGGCCAAGCCGGGAATCATCTGTAAGACCCGCTTCTGTTCACCCCATTTGAGGTTGGTCTGAAAACCCACAAGATTCCATAAGCGACCGTCTTTGTCTTCCTGACGCAGTTGAACAACGGCGTAGGCACGCTTCGCCCTCCGCACGTCACGGTCGTTGACGTCTCCCCAGCGGGGATCCCAAAGGCCAATGGGCTTCAG
>ERZ802822.137-NODE-137-length-54997-cov-7.099090_pt1 | contig 54997 bp, 41 predicted proteins | sample MGYA00345649_ERZ802822 | MGnify/ENA primary metagenome ERZ802822 (study PRJEB30503, sample SAMEA104212359) | marine metagenome | biome: Westerlies Biome; feature: [SRF] surface water layer (ENVO:00010504) within the epipelagic zone...; material: water... | reverse complement strand
TGAGAGATTCAGAGAACCCATTTGCGGGCAAACGTAATGTCCTCACGCAGCGCCAGTTAGACCGACGAAAACGCAGTATCAAACACCGCAAAAAGTCGAAGAAATAGGCTGGTTTACTAGTCTGGCGTTAACTCGGCCATCATTGACTGCGGGTCTACCCGATAGCCGTTTAGGCTGACTGACCAATGCAGGTGCGGGCCAGTCGCTCGACCAGTGGCACCCACCAAGCCTATCACCTCACCCTGGGCAACTCGCTCACCCTGCGTCACCAAGGACTCGCTGAGGTGACAGTACATGGTGATAAGACCCTGACCATGGTCGAGAAAAATGGTTTTACCGTTGTAATACAGATCATCCACCAGCGTGACTTCACCCGCCGCAGGCGCGCTAATTTCGCTGCCGGTGGGAGCCGCAATATCTAAACCGCTGTGCGGATTACGCGCCTGACCGTTAAAAAATCGACGGTGACCAAAGAGGCTACTGATTCGGCCTTGCAGCGGTTGAATAAACCCAGTGGTAGGGGGCGGAACGTCACTGTGCTGCAGATAGAGTGCCCGCTGCCGCCGGCTCTCCTCGCGAATTCTGGCCAGTTGTTCAGGGTTCGGGTTCACCATCTCACGGTTTTGCAGGGTAATGTGCTGCTCTGTATAGGCTTTATCGACGACGCTAAAGCTGTGGCTGCTAGCCTGACCGCTAAACAGGTAGGTCAGTTTTGCCGATCCCAGCGGTTGGCTGAGAGCAATGCCCACCAAGATCTGATCTTGCAAGCGCATGACTGGGCGGTTGTTGAAGCGTATGTCTGTGGCCCCTGCAGGTGGAGTCCAACGGTAAATGCCGCCGGGCACCACGGTGTGCTTTGTGTTTATGCTTTGCACAAGGTCGCCATCATTCAAGCTGGCAGCTTCTGATGCGGTTGCGGTCAGGCTCCAGTCTAATAGACCAACGAACAGGCCAACCACTAGGCCAAACAACAGACTAGCCAACGGCATACCCCGCATGTGTATGCCTGTATTCGTGTGCATTGCACCCTTGGCATGATCATCCATCAAGTTTCTCGTCATTTGGGTTTGCTCGCCTGCGCGGAGGTGTCCAGCGTGGCGCCAATCGCAATGTCTGTCACTGCGGCGGTCAAACGTCCGTCGCGCAACTGGGCGGAAATCTTTTGTCCTGAACGCAGGGCAGATGCATCGGAGATCACGGTACCTTGATCATTGCGCAGTACAGCATAGCCACGAGCAAGGGTTGGCAACGGACTGAGGTTGTTGAGCATGCGCGAGGATTCGCCCATACGTTGGTGGCGCCGGTCCATACCGCGCTGCAGCGCCTGCTGCAGTTGTCCCTGGGTTTTGTGCAGGTCCTCGCGCAGGCTGAGCAACTTACGATCCGGTCGCTGGGTCGTTAGGCGTTTGCTGAGCTCGCGCAGCTGGGCGCTGGCAGCGGCGCCTTGCCCGGACACAGCTCGGCTTAACCGCGCAGTTAAATCATCCAGACGCTGTGCAGCCTGCTGGCAGTAGCGTTGAGGGTTGACCAAACCAAGGGCGAGTTTTTCCAGCGACAGGCGGCGCTCACGCAATCGAGCCTGCAGCGTAACCTGCAAACGTCGACGCTGGCCTGCAATCACCTGCAGTAGTTCCTCACCATCGGGGACGATGAGTTCCGCTGCAGCAGAAGGCGTAGGTGCGCGCAAATCAGCCACAAAGTCGGTGATGGATACATCAATCTCATGACCGATGGCAGACACCACGGGAATCTCAAGCGCAGCAATCGATCGTGCAATAGACTCGGCGTTGAAGACCCACAGATCTTCCATCGATCCGCCACCTCGAGTGAGCAAAATCACATCGGGTGCCAGCGCCGCGGCGCGCTGCAGGGCAATGAGAATGTCTCCTTCAGCCTCGGCTCCCTGTACAGCCGTTGGCACCACTGTGACGTTGAGTGCCGGGTAGCGTCGTTGCCAGACCGACAACACATCTTTAAGCGCTGCGCCGGTAGGCGATGTCACCACGGCCACATGCTGAGGCATGTCGGGCAGGGCGTGTTTACGTCTGGAATCGAAGAGACCTTCTGCATCGAGCTGGCGTTTTAAGGCATCGAAGGCGGCGCGCAACGCTCCTTCGCCCGCGGGCTCCATATGCTCGACGATGATCTGAAATTCACCGCGACCCTCGTACAAGCTGACTCGACCCCGCAACAACACTTGTTGGCCGTTGGCAGGCTGCATTCGCGCACGGCGATTGGCGTTGGCGAACATGGCGCAGCGCACTTGGGCCTTGGCGTCCTTCAGCGTGAAATACCAGTGCCCGGAGCTGGGTCGAGCAAAACTGGAAAGCTCGCCGCTGACCCAAATTTGGTTGAAACGCTGCTCGATGGTCATGCGTGCTTGGCGGTTCAAGTCGGTCACCGACAGGACTTGTCGCTCTTGTGCTGTCGGCCCAGCAGGCGTTTTACTGGTGTTTGAAGAAAACAGATCAGACATAGACAGTGACTTGGACGCTGCAATAGACGCTGAAATGGAAGCTAGATACATGTGGCATACACGGATCTTTTCGCGTTTAGCCGGTCATGACAACAGCTATGTCAAAAGCTTGGTCAAAAGCGATGGTTTAGGCGAGATACAGCACATCACATACTGTGTGAGAGGGTGTACAAGTGCCGCTTTGAGATGTCGTTTTACATCTCACAGACCCATCGCTAAAATGCGGCTTTTGCGGGGCACCTAATGCTGCGAATCGCCAACGAAGCACTCACCTTTGACGACGTGCTACTGCTGCCTGCTTTTTCCAACATCCTACCTTCTCACGTGTCGCTGAAATCTCAGCTCACGAAAAACATTGTCCTAAACATTCCGTTGCTCTCCTCAGCCATGGACACGGTTACCGAAGCACGACTTGCCATCGCAATTGCCCAAGAGGGCGGCATCGGCATCGTGCATAAAAATATGACCGTCGAGCAGCAGGCCCGTGAAGTGCGTGCGGTGAAGAAATACGAATCGGGGATCATTCGCGATCCGGTGACCATCCACCCCGACGCCATGCTGCAAGATCTTTACGCGCTGACTCAAGAGCATGGTATTTCCGGCGTACCGGTCGTCAGTGAGGGCAAGCTGGCGGGCATTATTACCAGCCGTGACCTGCGTTTTGAGAGCCGCACCGATGCCATTGTCAAAGATGTCATGACCCCACGCGAGCGTCTGGTGACTGCGTTAGAGGGCTCTGATTTTGAGCATGTGACATCGCTACTGCACAACCACAAGATCGAAAAAGTCTTGCTGGTCAACGAAGCCGACGAACTCACCGGCATGATCACGGTAAAAGATATCGTCAAGGCACAGGCCTTCCCCATGGCCTGCAAAGACGCTCAAGGCCGGCTGCGCGTGGGCGCCAGTGTCGGCACCAGTGATGAGACTCAAGAGCGTATCGCGGCCTTGGTCGACGCCGGTGCCGATGTCGTCGTAGTGGACACTGCCCATGGGCATAGCCAAGGCGTACTCGATCAGGTGAGTTGGATCAAACAACACTACCCAGATCTTGACGTGATTGGCGGTAATGTTGCAACCGCCGCAGGCGCTAAAGCGCTCATCGAGGCTGGAGTGGATGCGGTCAAGGTAGGCATTGGACCGGGTTCCATTTGCACCACACGCATCGTTGCCGGTGTCGGCGTACCGCAAATTAGCGCCATCTCAGATGCCGCTGCCGTGGCTGTCGATGCAGGGGTGCCGGTAATTGCTGACGGTGGCATTCGTTATTCTGGCGATATCGCCAAGGCCGTTGTGGCGGGCGCCAGCGCAATCATGATCGGCAGCCTGTTTGCAGGCACAGACGAATCCCCCGGCGAGGTAGAGCTGTTTCAGGGGCGCACCTATAAGTCGTATCGCGGTATGGGCTCCTTGGGGGCTATGGCGCAACGGCACGGCTCTAGCGATCGCTACTTTCAAGAAGTCGAGGGTGATGGTCGCAAGCTGGTGCCAGAGGGTGTCGAAGGGCGGGTCGCTTACAAAGGCCCGCTAAGTCCCATTGTGCATCAGCTGATGGGCGGCCTGCGGGCTTCCATGGGCTATACCGGCAGCGTCGATATTGAAACCATGCGCACACAACCAGAGTTTGTCAGGGTGAGCAGTGCGGCCATGGTTGAGTCTCATGTGCACGACGTTTCCATCACACGAGAAGCCCCCAACTATCCGGTGAGCTAGCGGCTAGGATCGCGGCGACGTCGGCGATGCGTACCGCTTCGCTGCAGCGTTAAGAATTGCCAGATACGACGCATAAAACGAGGAAGTCAGGTCATGCAGAGCGCGCTACGAGACATTCATGCCCAGCGACTGCTGATACTCGATTTTGGTTCTCAATACACCCAGCTCATTGCGCGTCGCGTCCGTGAATGCGGCGTGTACTGCGAGATTTATCCTTTCGATATCAGTGCCGATGAAGTCAGCGCCTTCGCTCCCGCAGGGGTCATTTTATCTGGCGGTCCAGAAACCGTCACCGAAGGCGCTACCCCGCGCATACCCGAGCGTATCTTTGCGCTGGGTGTGCCCGTTCTCGGCATTTGCTATGGCCTTCAGGCGATGGCGGCTCAGCTTGGCGGCGAAGTGGTTGCATCGAACCTCAGGGAGTTTGGTCACGCGCAGATCCAAGCCGAGCAAAACAGTCTGTTGCTCGATTCGGTGTTTGCTGACGCCGACCAAGTGAGCGTCTGGATGAGCCATGGCGACAAGGTATCTGCAATGCCCGAAGGCTTTGTCCGCACAGCCAGCTCGCCGAATGCGCCCTTCGCCGCAATCGAGAACCCAGAGCGACGTTTTTTCGGTGTGCAGTTTCATCCCGAGGTGACCCACACCGACAAGGGCGAAGCACTGATACGACGCTTCGCTCGCGACCTGTGCGGCTGCGCAGGAGACTGGACGCCGGCCAATATCGTCGAAGACGCCATCACCGCCATTCGTCAGCAGGTGGGCGCAGACAAAGTCGTGCTGGGGCTATCTGGCGGTGTCGATTCCTCTGTCGTCGCCGCACTGCTCGCCCAAGCCATCGGCGAGCAACTGACCTGTATCTTTGTCGACAACGGCCTGCTGCGCAAAAACGAAAGCGAAGAGGTCCGCGCCGCGTTTTCCGGCGCCATGGGCGAGGGCACGTTGGCAGAACTCAATATCATCACGGTCAATGCTCAGGATGAATTTCTCGACAAGCTGGCTGGTGTTGACGACCCAGAAGCCAAACGAAAAATCATTGGCGCCACGTTTATCGACGTATTCGACCGCGAGGCCACAGCGCTTAAAGACGTGAACTGGTTGGCCCAGGGCACGATCTACCCGGATGTGATCGAATCCGCCGCCTCAAAGTACGGCAAAGCCCATGTGATCAAGTCGCATCACAACGTCGGCGGCCTGCCCGAGCGTATGACCCTAAAGCTGGTCGAACCACTGCGAGAGCTGTTTAAAGACGAGGTGCGCAAAATTGGCCTGCACTTGGGCCTACCGGCATCACTGATATTTCGTCACCCGTTCCCGGGGCCTGGTCTTGGCGTGCGGATACTGGGCGAGGTCAAAGCCAGCTACGCCGACGTGCTGCGCGAAGCCGACGCGATTTTCATACGCGAACTGCGTGACGCTGATCTTTACGATCAAGTCTCTCAAGCCTTCGCTGTGTATTTGCCGGTGAAGTCGGTGGGAGTGGTCGGCGATGCTCGCCGCTATGAGCACGTCATTGCATTACGTGCGGTAGAGACCATCGACTTTATGACCGCGCGCTGGGCGCACCTGCCCTATGAGTTTATCGAGCATGTGTCCAACCGAATCATCAACGAGATCGCTGCGGTATCCAGAGTGGTATACGACGTGTCCAGTAAGCCCCCAGCGACCATTGAGTGGGAGTGACAGGGTGAATATATCCCCCTGATGCACATAGGTTTGTGAGTTTTAGAGAAGTGATAAACGGCAGCAGCTGTCACAATTCAGCAACGTAGTCGTCTAATCGTTTGAGATACCTTGTTTTCGACTGTTCATCTGCCCATGAGATCTCGAACGCATTCCGCGTCAGTTGGACCAGTTCTTCGCGGCTGAACGCGGCTCGTTCGGCCAAGGCCACCAGGTTTTCGTTCATATACCCTCTGAAGTAGGCGGGGTCGTCTGAATTCACTGTCGCTTTGATACCAAGGTCTAGGAATCGACGGATCTCATCGCCGGTTAGATTCTGCACGACGAACTCGTTAGACAGCGGACAGATCGTAAGTCCTAGGTTGCGGGCCTTTACATCTTCGATCAGATCTTCGCGCTCGAGGATATTGATGCCGTGGTCGATACGGTCGACCTGAATCACGTCAAGACACTCGCGGATATGCTCGTGGATGTCTTTCTGGTTAACGTCGCAGTGCATCGTCAGTTTTAACCCGGCATCGCGGGCGGCGTAAAACGTGTCGCTGAATTTTGTGGGTGGATTGTCCTTCTCATCGCTGTCGAGGCCGATGCCAATGAGCTTGTCGAAGTGTGGTTGGGCGATCTTGAGATGTTCGGCGGCAGATTCTGCTGAATGATCGCGCAGAAAACACATGATCAGATTTGAATCCAGCCCGAGGTGTTTGCGGGCGTCCTCCTGGGCCTGAGAGATACCATTGATGACGGTGTCGAATTCAACACCTCTGATGGTGTGTGCTTGGGGATCGAAAAACGGTTCGCAATAGATGACGTTTTGCTTTGCTGCCCGCTCGAAATACTGATAGGCCAGATTGTAAAAATCTGCCTCTGTGCGCAGCACGTCCATGGCCCGATAGTAGATGGCAAGAAATGAGGGCAGGTCGTGAAAGTCGTAGGCCGCCAGTACATCCTCAACGGTTTGGTACGGCAATTCGATGTTGTTGCGCTGGGCAAGCTCGAATAGCAGCTCTGGTTCCAGCGTGCCCTCCAAGTGGACGTGTAGCTCTGCCTTTGGCAGTTGCTCCAAAAATGATCGCACTAAAATTCTCCAGATTGGGCTTCGCGACAAGCCTATCTAAACGGCGTCTGCGCGTCACACTTGGAAAGGAAATAATCCCGCTTCTCATGTCCCGCGCACTGTACACATAAGTCGGGAGAGTGACCTTTGGGACCGGCGTAAGTGATGCGGCGGCGTATCGAGTCGGATACGACGTGTCCAGTAAGCTCCCAGCAACGAACGGGTAGGAGTAACCCGCTAGACGATCTCTGTGAGCGCTCTTATTGGGAAGATCTCACCGCTGATTCTCGCACTGCCTGGCGCCGCCAGAAACAGTGTCAGATCGGCAACATGCTGCGGGTCTGGTGGGTATTCCAGTAGCGGCACCGGTGAGCCATCTTCCTTGGTTTTCGCAGGCAGCCACTGCGCGACTCCTTCGGTTGCCGTTAACCCCGGCGCAATGCAATTGACGTTGATGTTGTGCTCGCCCCAACAAGCGGCCATCGATTTGGTTAAGTTGATGACCCCGGCTTTTGCTGCACCGTAGTGGATGAACGCAGGCGAGTTTTTGATGCCTGCAACCGAAGAGATGTTGATGATTCGGCCGCCATTTTGGCTGATCATTTGCTGCCCAGCTGCGGCGCTGCAGTAAAATACGCTGTTCAAGTTCAGGTCGATGGCTGCGCGCCATTGTTCGGGCCGCAGTTTTTCTGGTGGCTTGACGAACATCGCGCCACCCGCGTTGTTCACCAAGACATCGAGGCGACCAAACCGCGCAACAGTAGCAGCTACCAGCTTCTCGACCTGCTCGGGTTCGGTAACGTCGCAAGACAAAGCCATACAGGTATTGCCGTCGTTTTCGATACCGCTAGCGACATTGTCCAACTTGGCTTGATCGCGACCCGCGATAACGACTTTGGCACCTTCGTCAGCGAAGGCTTTTGCCATGCGGCTGCCAATACCGCCGGCACCTCCGGTGATGATTACGACTTGGTCTTTATGTGGCTGTTCCATGGTGTTGTTCCAACGTTATTGGTGGTCAGTTGAGATTGTGCTTCGAGTGCAGCAATTACCCAGCAACTGCGGCTACCTCCGTAATGAACTTCTCCATCAGCTCCTGCTTGACGTTATCCGCCCCGATCAGTGTGCCCAATGTAAAATCCGGGATGATCAGTTCTTTCACACCGATCTCCTTTAGCTTGCTCACAATCTCGATCACTTCGTTGACGTTACCGATGATGGTTGGCGAGGCAATATCGGCCTCGCGTATGCGCTTTAGGTATTTTTCGTTATCGCTGAGGAACAAAAGCGCGACGGCAGAGCGCTCAATTTCCTGTGGATCGCGTCCTACGGATTCGCAGTGCTGGTCAAGAACGCCCATTTTGTGGCGCAGGATGTCAACGTCGCCCCACACATTCCATTCGTCAGCGTACTGGGCGGTGATCTTCAATGTGCGCTTCTCGCCGCCACCGCCAATCATCAGCGGCATCTTTGTCTGCTGCGGCTTGGGTTCGAGCGGCGCATCCTGCAGTTGGTAGTGCTCACCGTTGAAGGAGAAGTGCTCGTTGCTAAAAAGGCCCTTGATGATCTGACAGGCCTCTTCGAGTCGATCCAGTCGCGAGCCGACGCTGCCGTAATCCAGCCCATAGGCCTCGTGTTCATTTTGCTGCCAGCCTGCACCAAGACCGAGCACTACGCGGCCATCGGCGAGGTTGTCCAAGGTAGCCACCATGTTCGCTAGCACCGCAGGATGGCGATAGGTGTTGCCCGCAACCAAGGTGCCTAAACGGACTCTCGGGACATCTCGCGCCAACGCGGCCATGGTGATCCAGCACTCGTGCACGGGAATTAGCGCCTGTTCCTCGGGTAGGAAGTGGTCGGCAAGCCAAATGCCGTCCCAGCCGGTCGCCTCGGCGTGTTGGGCTAGGGTTTTGGTCGCTTTGTAATCGCTGCGTGGATTAGGCCAAAAGCCAAATCGCATGGTTTTGTTCTTGCTCAATGTTGTCCTGCCTGCAAATCAACATACTGACGGTAGCGTCCGTCTTGTCGTGCCATAAGTTCTTGATGCGTGCCCGATTCTAAGATCTGACCCTCTTCCAAAAAGTAAATACTGTCCGCGTGAGTAATGGTAGAGAGGCGGTGGGCAATGATAACCACCAGCTTCTCGGTTGCTGCCTTGTGTAGGGCATCGACCAAGTAGGCTTCGGTCTCGGGATCGAGCGCGGAGGTCGGTTCATCAAGAATGAGAATCTTTGATTCTTTCAACAGGCCCCGCGCGATGGATATACGTTGTTTTTGCCCGACGGATAGTTTGCTGGTCACGGTGCCTAAATTGGTGTCGTAGCCCTCTGGCAGCGCCATAATAAAATCGTCTGCACCTGCAGTTCTCGCCGCTTCGCGCACCTCCGCGATGGACGCAGCATTGTTGCCATAGCGGATGTTTTCGGCGATGGAGTCGGAGAAAAGCTGGGTCTCTTGAAAGACATAGGCGACTTGCTTTCTCAAGCTAGGAACGGAGATGTCCTTGATGTCGATACCGTCAATACAAACGGTGCCGCTGGAGGCTTGCAGGAAACTGGGTATCAAGTAGGCGAGGCTGGTCTTGCCCGCGCCGGTGGGTCCTACTAAGGCGACGATCTCGCCCAGCTGCGCGGTAAAGTTGATGTCTTTGAGGGCCACTCGCCCATCGGGATAGGTCATCGCGACGTCGCGCATTTCTACGCCGCGCTCAATCACGGGAATGTTGATGCCGTCGTTAAAGCGCTCACTAGGCAGGTCGAGCAGCCGAAATACGCGGGCTAATCCCGCGATGAATCCCTGCAGTTCGGTGTACAGAAAGCCAAAAGAGTAAAACACCGCACTGAGCACGAAGAAGTAGTAGAACAGTACGAAGTAGTCACCTGCGGTAAAGGTACCGTCAATAACGTAGCCGGCAATGACCAAGAAGAACACAATTTGTCCGATCAAAAAGGCCATGGAACCAGCATGGCCAAACAGCAGTTTGATCAATGCCTCAGCGCGAAATTTGCGAAATGAGTCGTCGCTGGCCTTGGCGAAGCGATCACTCTCGCGCTTATTGCCGCCTAGGCTTTGTACCGCTAGCACATTGGCCATGCCTTCTTCGATGTTGCTCGTGGTCTCAGAGCCTGCTAACCGACTGGCTTGGCTTTTTTCCCTGGCGAGCCGCGCAAAGGGAATGACGAATAAAAACGTCAGTGGTCCCACTAAGACACCGACGACGATGACCTCGGGTGCGCTGCCGAAACTGGTGAACATGACATAGAGCGTCAGGGCCACCATCAGCAGGCCCCCGTAGAGCCCCAAGGTGAGCGCCTGATAAATGCCGGACGCGCTGGTGGTGTCGTAGATCACCCGGTAGACGCTGTCGCCAATGCGTTGATCGTCGAGGGTCGTCATGGGTAGTGATTTGATGTGCTCGGCAAGCTCCGAGCGCAGCAGATGGTTCATCGACTGCGACAGTCGCATGTGCACATTAAAATCCAAAATGCCGAGAATACCGCCCATCTCGCTGCCCGCAGCGTTCGCTGCGTTTTCGGTCTGCGTGGCGGTATCGTGGCCCTGGGCGAGTTCAGCAGTTGCAGCGCCAAGGGACCCCGCAGCGGCGCCGGTATAGCGTCCGGTCTCCTTTCTACCCGCACCTCGATTCAGGGTCATGCCCATGAAGATAACCATCATGACGCCAACCACTAAAATCCACGACATGATCTCTTGGGCAGTTTTGTCCGCCAGAAAGAACATCACCGGTTCCATGTAGCCAGGGAAACCCGCACCATCGGCGGCAATGGGCTCGCCTAGAATCACATGATCTACAACGATCTTAAGCGGCCACGGCAGCAGCAAAATGCGCAGCACATGCTCGAAGGTCATAAAACCGAGTTTCGCGAATATGCGCGCTTTGAAGTAACCAAAGTAGGAGACCAACCTCGCAAAGACCTGCATGGTCTGGCCAAAGGTAATTTCCTGCTCGTGTTGTTGGTCGTGAGGTGCGCTATCGCTCATGCGTTTTGCTCGCTGGCGGAGCGCTGAGAGAGCCGCGCCTCGGTTTCCACAAAGGCGCGATAGGCGCCACCCTGCAGCGACATGAGTTCTTCATGAGAGCCTTGTTCTATGAGCTTGCCCTGATCGATGTACAAAATCGTATCGGCCTGCTGGATGGTCGAGATGCGGTGGGTAATGAGAAATACCGCACGCTGCTTGGCCCATTCTGTAAGGCGCTGGAGCACCCGGTGCTCAGTCGCAGCATCCAGCGCAGCAGTAGGCTCGTCGAGAATGAGAATGGGCGCGCCCTTTACCAATGCTCGGGCGATGGAGAGGCGCTGGCGCTGTCCGGTGGACAGCTTGCCACCACGATCACTGAGCACCGTATCAAGGCCATCGGGCAACCCAGCAATATAGTCTTCAACGCAGGCGACTCTAACGGCTTCCATAAGCTGTTCATCCGGGGCGTCTGGCACCGCGTAGCGAATGTTGTCACGCAGCGATAGGCCGAACAGTACATTCTCCTGCAGAGCAACCGAGACGCCAGCGCGCAGGCTGTCTAGGTCTAAGTCTTTCAGGTCCACACCGTCAATGGATACCGAGCCTGAGTCGGGATCAAAGAGCCTAGAAATCAAGCTCATCAGACTGGTCTTGCCCGAACCGGTGGGACCGACAATGGCGGTCACTGTGCCCGGCGTGACGCTAAAGCTCACGTCCTGCAACACCGGTCTTGTTGGCTCGTAAGCAAAACTGACGCTGTCGAAACGAATTTCCCGGCGCAGTTCACCAAGCGCCTGCGCGCCGGGTTTGGAGGTGACGTCGGGTTCGATGTCGAGAATGTCGAAGACGCGATTCAGACCCATGGCGATATCCTGTGCACGAGTCCAGCGGTCTACCAATTCGCGAATCGATACGCTGGAGGCTCCCAAATATTCCTGCGCAGATTGATATGCGGAAAGATTCCAGCGCAGAAAACTCAGGCCGACCAGCGCGACCAAAACACTGGCGTAGGTTTCGCGCTCGCCGAAGGCCCAGATAGCCGTGAGATATTGGCCGTACAGTAGTGCTCCTGCGGCAATGGTGAAGGTGACGATACCAATCACCGCGACCAGCGAGCGAACGTTGTAGGAGGCGTTAAACGCATTGATCGAGTCCGCCTCGAAGCGCTGCTGCTCCTGTGGTTCAGCGCCAAAGGCCTTAATCAGCCGTGTACTGGAGAACGTCTCTTGCACCCGCGAGGTAAAATTCGAATTGGCCTGCCGACTGGCTAAAGAGTTGACGCGCATGCGCGGCGAGAACCAGCGTGCCCAAATGAGTGTGCCGACGATGATCGACAGTGCCATCAGCCCCAAAATAGGATCCAGCGCGAACAAAAAAACGATGCCGGTGAAGTAGGTGATCAGTACCTGTAGCGCTTGCGTTAGCTCACCAATGACCGCGGTGACCTGGGAGCTGTCCTGATAAATTCGGTACACCGAGTCACCCACGCGATGGTTGCTGTGATAGCGCATCGATAGCTGGTGCCACTGGCCGACAAGGGCAACGCGTAAGTCCTGATTCAACCGCTGCATGATGTAGATGTAGTAGTAGGGCAGCGCGAAACCCAGTGGCAGCTGTGCGATCCAGCCGAGTACTAAGAATGCCGCGTAAACCCATTTCAGACTGTGCCGTTGGTCTGCGGTGAGAGGCGCTAGCTCTACTGCAGCGTTGCCTTGAGCCGCTGCCGCCGCATCCGTATCGATCGGTGCGCCAGCAAGTTCAGGGCTGGCGATGAGGTCGGCGATAAACGGCGTCAGTGGTTTGGCCTGCAGGATGGATTGGCTGACCACGTCGACGGAAAACAGTGCAATCAATATCAGCAGTAGAGTCGACGCCCATACGCCGACAAAGTAATAAATTAGGTGGCTGCCTAGGCGCACTCTGAGACGCAGCTTGCCCTCGTCAACGCGGTACTGCAGCAGCCAAATACCGGTGCTGACGGCGCACATAATGGCAACGTAGACATTGTCCAGAGTGCCTTCAACGGCGAAGACGGCAAACAGAAATGCTATGGCGCCAATGATGAATAGGCTCGTCGATAGCCCAGCATAGAATCGCTGTTTAGCGAACAGCAGGCACCAAGTCAGTCCTGCCATGGCAAAAGTAGTCAGCAGTAAAAAATCGTATAGCCAGCTTTCGTTATACGGCAGTGCGCCAGTAATCGGCCCTAGGGCGGCGGTCAGAGTTGCCAGCGGCGGAATATGGTTAAAGCTCCACCGTGCCGATTCCGGGTCGTTTGCAGCGTCGCCCGGTGTATCGCTGGCGACGGTGTCCCGGGTATGCGCCCCAGCGCGACCTGAGAAAGACAGCTCTCGCCAGTAGCCAACGACGTAGGGCTTGAGGAATGGCCAGGTGCGAGCAAAGATCATCGCGATGGCGACGAAGCCCTTTTCTGCCACACCACTGTCTTTTGGATTTTCGTTGACGGGGCCTCTGCCAAGGAATGGCAAGGCGTTAGCCCGATTCGAATTGCTCATGCAGGCCCCCCGACGCCTATCGAATCAGCCTATAAAGTGCGGTCATAGTGGGTCAACGCCGGGTTTTATTAGTTCACCCATAAACCACCCAAGAGCGACGCCATCCGGTCGCCTGCACGGTCGGTGAAAAGGGTTGGACGGTGTCACGCTTGTCAGACTGGGCGGGTTATCTGAGTCGCAAAATGGGGGAAAGCTGCGGATCGAGCATTGCGTTTGCGCCGCTAAAATCCATACGCTGCAACGTTAAATGTCAGGGAGATCGGAGATGGTACAGATTACGTCAGACTACGCTGAGCGAGTTTATGCAGGCGTACTTGGCAAGGTGATTGGCGTCTATTTGGGGCGACCGTTTGAAGGTTGGTCTTACGAGATGATTCAAAAGCGCCTTGGCGATATTGAGTACTACGTGCACGACAAGCTTGATGTGCCGCTAATCGTCACCGATGACGACATCGCCGGAACCTTTACCTTCATACGCGCACTGGAAGACCACGGCACGAATCCCGACATCAGGGCGAAAGACATTGGCGACAGCTGGCTCAACTATTTGATCAAGAACAGAAGCGTGCTGTGGTGGGGTGGCCTCGGCCAGTCAACCGAGCATACGGCCTATCTGCGTTTGGCTAATGGCATTGAAGCACCGATGAGCGGCTCAATGGCCATGAACGGGCAGGTCGTGGCGGAGCAAATTGGCGCGCAGATTTTCATCGACGGCTGGGCCATGGTCGCACCGGGCGATCCTGATCAGGCTGTAAAATTTGCCGAAGCCGCCGCCCGCGTGAGCCACGACGGTGAGGCGGTCTATGGCGCGAAAGTGTTAGCCGCCATGGAAGCGATGGCATTTGTGGAAAACGACATCCAGAAACTCATCGACATTGGCCTTAGCTATATTCCTAAAGATTCGGTGATCGCCAGAATGATCGCCGACCTGCGGTCGTGGCATGCCAGCGATAAGGACTGGCGCGCCACCCGAGAGCTACTGGCCGCCAACTACGGTTACGACAAATATGGCGGCAACTGCCACATGGTGCCAAATCACGGTCTGATCATTCACTCGCTGCTGCACGGCGACGGCGATTTTTCTGAAACCCTGAAAATTGTCAACACCTGCGGCTGGGACACCGACTGCAACTCCGGCAACGTGGGTTGCCTCATGGGCATACTGGTTGGCGTCGACGGCATCGATGCCAGCATCGACAAGGGCATTGACTGGCGCGGGCCGGTGGCGGATCGACTGTACTGCCCGACATCGGACGGTGACCGATGCATCAGCGATTGCGCGCGCGAAGCCACACAGATCATCAACATGGGTCATACCCTTGGCGGAGCGGCGCGCTTTGCACCCAAGCAAGGTGCGCAGTTCCACTTCAGCTTCAAAGGCTCGGTGCAGGGCTTCCAAGTGCAGTCCGGTACAGCGCAGTTGAGCAATCCCGACGGCGACGCTTTGCACATTTCCGGCAAGGCCGGCGCGCGTATCGGCACACCGGTGTTTGCGCCGTCTGTGGAAGTTGCCGAGTATTTTGAAAAGGCGCATTACAAGCTTATGGCTTCGCCGCGGATTTTCCCGGGCCAGCAGGTGTACGCAGGTGTCTCTTCGCCGGATGCGAATCTATACATTGCCTATTACGGTGATGGTGATGAAACCTGCTATGTCGACGTCGATAGTCCCGACGATGCACTGAACCCTTCACTGCATGTGCCCACGGTACCCGGCCCAATTTTTGAGGTCGGCCTGCGCCTCAATAAGGATGTTTCTCTGCAGCTAGATCATGTGGGCTGGCAGGGCAATCCCGAGGTGACCTTTGAGCGACCCAAGCACAAAGGTCTGATGTGGAAGCGCGCTTGGGTCGACGCGGTGGATCAGCTTGTAGGCTGGAGCGAAATGTTCCGTTTGGTGCAAAACGAAGGCCTCGGCATGATCTCCCAAGGCACGCGCGAATGGACAAACTATGTTGTCAGCGCAGATGTCACACCCCATCTCGTCTCGCGCGCCGGTATTGCGGCGCGGGTTCAGGGGTTAACGCGTTTTTATGCACTCATGGTCACGCTCGACCAGAAGGTACAGCTAGTCAAAAGCGTGCATGCAGAAAGTGTGCTGGCCGAGGCCGAGTTCAACTGGACGCTCGGTGACACCCTAAACATGAGTTTGCATGTGAATGGCGATGCGCTGGTTGGCGAGATCAATGGCGCTGTCGTGCTGACCGCAACGGATGCTGCGCTGGACAGTGGCGCGATTGGTTTGGTCGTAGCAGACGGTCGCACCGCGACGAATACCGTTACCGTCGCACCGTTAAGTTAGCGACGACGACCTTGCCACTAACAACAGGAGCAGCGAATCGATGTTAGACACTTTGTTTTCCATGAGCGGCAAAGTCTGCGTAGTCACGGGAGGCTCCAGCGGTTTGGGCAGCTACATGGCTCAGGGTTTTCTCGAAGCCGGGGCAGAGCGCGTTTACATCACCGCCCGCTCCGCGGAAAAGCTGCAAGCCAAGGCGCAAGAACTCTCTGCGCTGGCAGCTGGTGAATGTATTGCTCTGGTTGGTGATCTTGCGACGATGCCCGGCGTTGAAGCCTTGGCGTCGCAACTGGCGGAGCGCGAGCAGCACATTGATGTACTGGTCAACAATGCAGGCCTTGGTACCGGCGGCGCTTTTGACAAGATGAGCGTTGTCGATTGGGATCGCACCATAGACATCAACACGCGCTCGCCGCTGTTTTTGACCCAGGCGCTGCTGGGCTTGCTGAAGGCTAGGGCGACAGTAGATGCGCCCTCTAGTGTGATCTTTATCAGTTCTGTGGCCGCAAGCGAGATCTTTGCTCACGTCATGGCTTATTCGACGAGCAAAAAAGCTGTTGAACACTTAACGCCCCAAATCGCATTAGCGCTGGCCGATGATCACATTCGGGTAAACGCCATCGCGCCCGGTCGCTTCTTCTCAGAAATGACTCGGGGAGCGTGGCAGGATCCAGAAGCGGAGTCCTACAAAGCGGAATTGCAGCGGCTGCCAGCCCATCGCTACGGCGATATGCACGATATCGCCGGAGTCGCCATCATGCTCTGCAGTCGGGCTGGCGCATATTTCACCGGCGAAGTGTTGAATGTGGACGGTGGCCATCGGCTGCGTCGTTAACAACTCCTAGGGTTCAGGGTCGGTTGGCATCCGCAAACCGACAGGTACGCTGTGCCAAGTCAGAAAAGCGACAGTGCTCATAGCCGCGCACGGCGCTGTGTATTTGATCGTTGAAAACGCCCACCCACTTTTCGGGCAGGGCCTTGGCGCCGAGTATCAGCCCGATGACCGAGCCTGCGGTGGCGCCGGTACAGTCTGCATCCCAGCCGCCTAACACTGTGGTAACGATGGTCTGCTCAAAATCACCCTTGCCATGAACAAGCCCCATGACGATCAGCGCAGCGTTGTTGATGGTATGCACATCGGGGTAGTGGCCAAATTTTTCATTGACCAGTGCCCAGGTGTCTTGCCAGTCATCGTTTGCCTCGGCCCAAGCCATCGTGTCCTTGACGGCCTGGGCCAATCGACAATTGGCGGGAATTTCGGATAGCGCAATGTCGATCACTGCTTTGATGTTGCTGGTGGCGAAGCTCGCGGCAAGCAGAGCGGCCACAAACATGGCGCCGTAGACACCATTCTTGGTGTGCGAGATTGAGGCGTCGCGAAACGCCATTTCTGCGGCTTTCTCCGGCCAGCCCGGTGTGACATAGCCCCACATATCGGCTCGGATTTGTGCCCCAATCCACTCACGAAAGGGGTTATCGGTTAACGCAGAAGAGGGCGGCAGCAAATCGTTGATAAGATTTCGATAGGCAACCCGCTCGGCGGTGTAAACCAGATTGTAGGGCAGGCGATTTAGCCAGGCGCTACCCACATCTACCGACGTAAAATCCGCTGCGTAGTCTTCCAGAATCGACAGCCCGAGAATGGTGAAGTCCATATCGTCGTCACGCGGCATCAGCGTGATGTTGCCCCGGGTGCAGTCCATACCGCTGACGTAGAAGTGCTCTGGATGGTTTGCCGGAGATGCTTTGCCCGCGGGAATGTAGTTGTCCAGCGGCAGCGCATCGTAGTGACGCAGATACTCGTCGATGACCTGCTTAGGCCACTTTTCGACGGGTTTACCCAAGGCGCAGCCCGCCGCCCGGCCTAACCACGCACCGTATATGCGATCAAATAAATCGATATCGTTGGCAAGCGCGCAGCGTCTTGGTCCACTGGGTCGCGATGCTCTAATGGCGTCTAGGTCGGTGGGTTCCTCATAAGGAAAGGCGGCATCCGGTGTCAGCGCCGCCAGTTGTTCAAACAGTGTCCGTAGCTGAGCGTCGCCACCGCTGGATTGAGCCGCTTCAATTTGCGCAACCAGATCGGGCTCGACTACGCAGCCCTCGGCAAGGCGTTGTTCCAACTCAAAACCAATAAGCGCGCTAAGACGTTCCCATGGCTTGCGCATATTACTTTCCTCGGTGCTCTGGTAGTGCTCTAGTGGTGCCCGGCATTCGCTTATGAACGTCGAATTTACTGCCAGAAGCGCTCGGACTTCATCCAGGTGCGAACCGGATAGAGCTCGCCGGTTAATGCATCAGAGGCCGGTGACGCCAGAAACAGTGCGAGGTTGGCAACGTCCTCGGGGTTGGGTGTCAGTTCCAGTCGCGGTATCGCATTGCCATCGTCATCTGTGTCCGCCGGTATGATGCCGTACTGTTTCATCTCGTCGGTGGCAATGAGGCCGGGCAAAATGCAATTGACGTTGATGTTGTGCTTTGCCCACAGGCAAGCAAGGTTGTTGGTCAAACTGATCACGCCGGCCTTGGCGGCGGAATAGTGCAGTTGATACGGATTACCCTTGCTGCCGGCGGTGGACGAAATGTTAATAATTTTGCCGCTGCGTTGTTTGATCATTTGCTGGCCAGCAACTTTGCAGGGCAGAAAAACACCGGTGAGGTTTTGTTCCACGACGTTTCGCCATTCATCTAGCTGCGTGTCTTCGGCGGCAGAACTGCGTCCCCACCGGCCCGCGTTATTGACCATGACATCTACCGCGCCAAAGGTCGCGACGGTTTGCTCGATCAGATTGTTAACCTGTTGCTCATCGGTGACGTCAACCGCGATAGCTGCGGCGCTGTAGCCTTGTTCGCGCAGGCTAGCCGCCTCGGCTTCGATTTTGTCGCGACTGCGGCTGGCGACAATGACGTTGGCGCCGGCGGCTGCAAAGGTTGCGCACATTGGCCGGCCAAGACCACCAGCGCCGCCGGTCACAATGACGGTTTTGTCTTGCAGCGAAAAATTTGACATGAATGGTTCCTTTAAGGCGTGCAGCCATAGGGCTGAATGTTTGTGTGATAACGGTTCAATGAAGCAAGGCAACCCACGGCGCGCTACCAAGCAGTGGTATCGAGGCGGCTCAGCATGGGATTCATCACATCGGTGAGCAAATGCTGTCGGATCTCGGCATAGTCCTCGCGCTCGATTAGATTATGTAGTTCAGCAGGATCTTCGGCCAAATCGTACAGCTCGATCGGTTCGCGGGTCTTCGCATCCGCCGAGAGCTTGTGCTCGTTGGTGCGCACCATGACGAAGGCAGACGGCGGCAGGCCCAGCTCACTTAAGACCGCTTGGCGGTGTGAGGTGGCTGATTCACCGCGCAGCAGCGGTGCGATCGATTGACTGGGGCTGTCTTGTAGTGGCGCAGCCCCGCAGATATCAATCAGCGTTGCGACAATATCCAGATGGTTCACCAGCGCATCGGTGCTGCCTTGACCCTGACCGTTTGGCGGTCGAAACAGACAGGGCACATTGACCGCGCCTTCGTAAAAGACTTTTTTCGCCAGCAGGCCATGATCGCCGAGCATCTCGCCGTGATCCGAGGAAAATACAATCCACGTGTTATCCAGCAGGCCCCGGTCCTTGAGGGTTTGCACGATGGCGCCAACACAGTCATCGATCAGGGTGACCTTGCTGTAGTAGTTGGCCTTGAGCAGTTGGTTCTGGGCCGTGCCCATCTTGTGCAGTTTGTTCGGCGCGTGTTCGAGCAGCAGCTGCACATGGGGCGACAGGGGACCCGTGCGCTGGCCACGGGCTGAAACCGGTATGTCGTCAGGGTTATACAAACTGCGGTATTCCGGCGGCGCATCCCAAGGATCGTGTGGCCCGCCGAAATTCACCTGTAGATAGAACGGTTTGTCGGTAGGGCATTCTGCTATCCACTGTTGCGCGAGACCGCCAATAAACACATCAAGATGGTCTTGTGTTGGCAGCGGCGTCGGTGGCAGTTCCCAGGGAAAGGGTCTCGCTCCGCGCAGGTACATCTCGAAGTATTGGCGATGTGCGTCGAGCAAGCCTCGTGAGGCTAAGTGATCGGTATAGCGCGAATCGGTCAGCAGCGACTCCGACGGCCCAGTCGTTTCTCTGGCGTCGATAAAACCCCAGTCGTGCATTTCCTGCTCGTGATCGCTGGCGTGTCCCTCGCCGTGGCGCCATAGGTGTGTTTTACCGACGATCCCGGTGCGGTAGCCGGCGTCACGGATGTTGCGCACATGGCTTTGACCGTGGCGCAGCTCTGGGTTCGCGAATGCCCAGACACCATGCTGATGCACCTGATAGCCGGTCATCATACTGGCGCGCGCAGGCATGCAAACCGGGGAACTCGTGTAGCAGCGGCTAAATGCGGTGCCCTGTGCAGCCAATTGGTCTAAGTGCGGTGTGATCGCGACTGGATCACCAGCGTGGCCCATGGTGTCTGCACGCTGCTGATCGCTGAAGATAAATACTATGTTTGGTCTGGGCATGAATCGCTCGCCTCAATCGACTCACTATCCCACAACGCATTTACGCCAAGCAAAAGATTGCTTTTCTGCGCGCGAATAAATTACCCCAGAATCTGCCGCGTTCGAAGAGCGCGAACTGCGAAGGTCGTGTGTGGCCTTATTCTGACTTGCCCGTGTAGAAGCAGTTAAAGCCACGGCGCGGTGTGCCGTTGTGGTTGGGCCCAGACCAATGCACGGTGGTGGACTGAAATAACACCATATCGCCTGCGTTCATCGATGCCTCAATCAGGTCGGGATGATCCGAAAGGTCATTCGCTTGATTGGGCTTCAGGTATGAAAACTCTGCCTGCCGCCGGTGCGAGCCCCTAAGAAAATGGATGCAGCCGTTATCTCGATTGGTATCGTCTAGGGCAACCCATATGACCCCACCGTAGACCGAATCGATGTGCGGATAGACTTCTTCTGCGGTGGTGTTCTTGGTGAAGAAACTTGCCGTTGCGGGAATTGGCCTAGTGCCAAGGAGTTCCTGCAGTAGCGACACCTGCGGTCCTGCATTGAGCAGCTGCGCAAAAAAACCGTCAGCTTTTTCCAGTCCCTTCGTGATGTTGGTATAGGTCGGCGAGAATTCCGTGCGTTGGTCGAGGATCTTTTCTGCTCGGCGGCAAATCTCCGCAACGGTCTCTTGAGAGAAAAAGCCGCGGGCGATGGCGAAGCCATCCTCTTCGAATGAATGCGCTAATGCACTGCGTTTCGCTTCCTGCATCGGGGGATCTTGCTTGGCTAAGTTCATCATTAAGACTCTACATTTCACCGGAAAAACTTTCACATGTAGGGGGTGAGTTTCCCCCCAAATTCCCGAACCTTGGGCGATGCCTATAAACCTTGGGCGATGCCTATAAACCATGGGTGATGTCTATTTGTGCACCGCGATCAGCAAGACAAATTGAGCGATACAGCAAATTTGGGTGACTTTGAAAGTGCTAAGCACAGGTTGGTGTTTGAGAATCGCTTACGATGTCCGCCTATTGTGCTGAACCAAGGTGGAGGGGTTGTGCTGGAACTGGGCGTACTTGCGGATGATCTAACCGGGGGCATGATGGTGGCGAGTCTGCTCGAAGCCGACGGCATTCGTTGTCCGCTGGTCAGTTCCGTTGAGGCCTTGGCGGCCCTTGATCCAAGCACCGCAGACGCTGTGGTTTTGGCACGAAAGATCCGGCTGATCGAGCCGGATTTGGCGATAGCCGAGGCAGGCGCCGCCGTTGAAGCCATGCAGAAGCTTGGCATTCAGCGTTTTTACTACAAGTACTGCGCCACCTTCGATTGCACCGATCGCGGCAATATCGGCCCCGTGGCGCTTGCCATGCTAGAGGCCAGCGGCGGCTCTCAAACCATCTTTTGCCCGGCGTTCCCGCGTCATACGGTGACAGTTTTTCAAGGTCGAATGTTTATCGGCGCCACACCCTTGGCGGACTCGTTTAAGAAACACGACCCGGTAACGCCCATGCTCAATTCCAATCTGGTTGAAGTGCTTGAGCCGCAAACGCCGGAGTCGGTAGGCCTGATTCCGCATGGTGTTCTGGTTCAGGGCACTCAGGCGGTGCAAGCGCTGCTCGCCAAGGAGAATGCGCCGAAGCTCTATATTGCTGATACAGCAGACGATGCTGATCTCGAGCGACTGTGCGAGGTGGTATTGGATTGGCCGTTAACCACTGGTGCAGATGCCTTGCCGGTATTTCTCTCGCGCGCTTGGCGCGGGCGCCAGGGCGTGGCGCTTAAACCGTCGCAAAAAAACCTCCTGCCGGGGTCTCCGGGGCGCGAGGTGGTCATCGCTGGCAGCTGCGCTGGTCCAACGTTGCGGCAGATCCAACACTTCGGCGAAGCGCATCCGGTGTTTCGCGTGAATCTGCTTGAATCCCAAGACGCCGATGCCACCGTGCAGCAAATTCTCACCTGGGCAGACGCCCAACCGGCAGACCAGCCCTTGGCGATAGCGACCTCTGATGAGCTTGAAGGGGTGGAAAAGAACCAGGCATCCCTAGGTCGGCAGGGTGCTGCTGCCTTAGCGGATCGCATCTTGGGCGAGGTGGCGCGTGGCCTCTATGCCAAGGGTTTTAGAAAATTCGTCGTCGCCGGCGGAGAAACCTCTGGCCAAGTGGTTAACGCCTTGGGCATCGCTAGAGTGGAGGTATCTGTGTTTGACGAACTGGGTGGAGGCTACTGCCATCAAGCGGCACCAGAGCCGGTGTCGCTGGTGCTCAAAGCAGGAGCGTTAGGACAGGCTGATTTCTTTTTCCGGGCGCTAGAGCGAATGCGCCTAGCGGAACAACATTAATTTGAGGGTGTCATGACACAACAACTAGACGAAGCGACATTACGGGCACAGCTCGCTGAGCAGTATCAACATCTCGAGGCAATAGGCCTGAACGAATTGTCTTCGGGCAACGTCAGCTGCCGCCTTGGCGACAACATGCTGATATCACCGTCTGGGGCCACGGGCTCCAACATCACGCCTGAGCATGTCGTCGAAGTGACCCTAGATGGCGAGTGGAGCGGCGAGCGCAAGCCCTCCAGCGAGTGGCGCATGCATGCAGCCATTTATAAGTCGACTAAGGCTCAGGCAGTAGTGCACACCCACTCGGACCACTGTGTGGCTCTCGCCTGTCAAGGTCGCGGCTTACCCGGCTTTCATTACTTGGTAGGTTCGTTTGGCGGTAGCGATGTGCCCTGTGTTCCCTATTCGACCTTTGGTACCGAACAGCTTGCTGAAGATGCCGCCGCTGCCTTAGACCGGCGTTCGGCCTGCTTGTTAGGCGCTCATGGCATGATTTGTCGTGGCCGCGATCTCGCCAACGCGGTGTCTCTCGCGCACCGCCTAGAAATCATGTGCCGCCAGTACCTGCTTGCCTGTCAACTGGGTGAACCCTATTTGCTGACCAAGGATGAGTGGCGGGAGTTTTTTGATCGTGTCAAACAAGTCAGTTACGGGTCGTTCATCTAGGTAGAAAAAATTAGGCAGACAAAAATCTCGGCCTCTTGCTGGCTAAATGGGTGAATGCCATGGCCGGTAAGTTGCCCGTCAAGATTCATTGCGTACTCTGAGCGCGCAGAAAAAGGTGAGCGTAAGCATGATTTCATTTGATGGTTGTCGCGTTGTTGATTTGAGCCCGCGAATCAAGGCTCGCGTGCATCGCGTAGATGGCTCAATCGAGGAAGGCACAACAGACCCCTACGGCAAACCATGGGTGATGCAGGAAGGTCGTTTTCCCGGCGACAACTCGCTGTTCACGCTCTATTCGGCGCCAGCAGACGATGCAGTCTGGCATCAGGAACGCATGACCTCACATAACGGCGCCCACGTTCAGGGTGGCAAGGGCCATATCGATCATTGGCCCGGTATGCCTGCAAACATGCAGGGGGTTTGGGAGATGCCGCTGGAAACCTTTGTGGGTCCAGCTTCCGTGGTGAGCCTAGATCATCTCGAGCCACGGGCTGACGAACAATCTGCACGCTATCCCCTTGGCGAAGGCTACAAATTAACCAGCCAAAGTGGCGATCTGCGGGGTCAGGAGATCTTGCCTGAGCACCTGGCGAGTGTTGAGCAGGGTGACATTTTGTTGATGACCAGCTGTTACGAGGGTCTGCAGCAACCTTGGCTATCGGCGTCGACGGTGAAGTGGCTCATCGAAGATCGACAAATCCGCATGCTCGGTTTGCAGGCGACGGGCGTGCAGTGGCAGTACGCACTGAAGGCAGAAGCGCCGGCGAACTCGCCGATCAGAAGAATGCTGCTCGGCGCCAACGTTCCCATCGCACACCCCTTGGTGAACATAGATACATTGCAGCAGGGGCGAGTTTTTTATTTCGGCATGCCATTGCGTACGCCAAAAATGGAGGCGAGCTTCATTCGTGCGATGGCGTTAGAAGCGCCCGATGCTTGAGGTAGCTCAAGCATCCCAGTAGCCAAATCCCAGGCAAGAAAACGGCAAAATGACGAGACACCGAATATGACACCAGCGATGTTCGAAAATTTGAGTAAGGGCAAGATCGTTGATTTAACGGTGGAGCTTGTATCGCGTCTGACGCGACTGGACGGCACCATCGAAGCGGGCACCCGCGACGTTTACAACATGCCTTGGATCGTCGAGGAGACCGTCAACGAGCGTGACGGCACCATCGAACATCTCGTTGGTACCAACAAGGGTACCGTCGCTGAGTGGCCGATTGGCGGCTTGAGTGGACATATGGGCAGTCATATTCAGCTCGGTGTTGGGCATAACGATAACTGGACTGAACTGCCTGACGGCATGCTCGGCATCTGGGACATGCCCCTACAGACCTACTTTGGTGAAGCGGTGGTATGCATGCTCGATCACCTGAAGGGCCAGCCGATTCTGCCGGAGCATCTGGCAAATGTTAAAGAGGGCGATATCGTGCTGCTGGGCAGCAAGTGGAGTGGTGAGGACCAACCTTGGATCGAAGGCGATACGGCGTTTTGGCTCGCAGAAGAGAAAAAAATCAAAATGCTCGGGGTTGCCGTACCGGGTATCAGCTGGGAAACCAACACGGATGCGCCGGAGCCCAATAACAGTCCCACTCACCGCGCCATGACTGGTAACAACATTCCAATCGTATATCCCTTGGATAACCTGCAGACGTTGACGCAGGAACGCGTGTTTTTTCTGAGTCTGCCGCTGAACGTCGAATCGATGGAAGGTACCTGGGTCAGGGCCATCGCCATCGAAGACGAGGCTTAGGGCCTGCAGCGCATCCTAGGCGGGTAGCCAATCCGCCTAGCTACCCGTGGCCGAGCTACTCCTCGTCATTGTGAATGGTCACGATGCCGGAATCACCCTCAACGGTAATGGTTTGACCGTGTTTGATGCGCTTGGTGCCGTCACCTACGCCCAATACCGCGGGTATTCCATATTCTCTGGCCACAATGGAGCCGTGGGCGAGAATACTGCCCACATCGGTGACCAAGCCGACGGCGTTAGCGAACAGCTGAGTCCAGGCCGGCGTGGTCAATGGGCTAACCAAGATACTACCGGCGATCATCTTGTCGAACTCAGCGGGGCCTAGAATGACGCTGGCCTTGGCAGTAATCGTGCCTGAGCTGACTGGGAAGCCGCGCATGACGTTGCTGTCGTCATCGTTTTTGATTTGTGTCTCTTTGAAGGAGATCGATTGCATGGCGCTGGCTTCTGCGGGCAGTGTGCCCGGCGGGTGGTGCAGTTTACGCGCCTCTCGCAGCCTGCAGCGCTCCTCGGCAAGTTTGCCAAGCTCTGGTAAGGATTGACCCGCCTTACGTGCCTCCAGCGCCTGCTCGAGTTCCTCGCTCACCAAAAAGTAGGCATGGTCCGCCACGCGCAGGGTACCGTTAGCCACCAAGCGTTGCCCAAGCTCATTAACCATGGGCCGCAATATCGACCAGGTATAGCCAAAGCGAAAGGCAACTTCCTCGCGGATGAAGTTGTATTTCAACGCCAGCCACAGCCGAAAACGAAACTGCCAGTAGCCCAGGCCGCTGAGCAATTCAGAGATTTCGGCAAGTTTATTCTCACGGATTGCCGCCGTTTTTTGTGCCTGATTCTTCGGGTCATAGTTCTCATCGCGCACCATGCCCTTGAGGGTTGCGAACAATGCCGAGGGGTCTTCAACTTGGGTCGGCTCGATAAAGTCCATGCTGTAGCCTTGATGGCCATAGGTGGCCAAATAGCTATCGATGGCTGCGACCACATCGACCGCAGCTGCTTCGCTGCGCAGTGCGCTAAGCAGAAATTGCGATGGAATGCTCAGCACCAGATAGCTCAGCTGCTCGCTTGCTCGAACCAGCTTTGCGATTTCAAACAGGTCCGCATTGGCTTGCATGGCCTTGGATTCGATACCGGTTAAGAACTGGCCGCTAATAAAATTATGCTCGGGTAGGGTCTCACGCAGAAAACACTGCAGCTGATCATCGGTAGATTTCGCAACCCCAAAGGTGTGGCTGGAATCCGCAGACCAATAGCGGCCCTCCTCAATGCCCATTTCGACCACAGCGGACAGTAGTGTCGCGTCGTCGGCTGCCTGCACGTCAAGTGTTCGCCATTTCTCCGCAACACTCTCGAGGCGGGGTAGGGTCTCGTCGTACCATGACTTTAGCTGCTTATCGTTGACGGTGGTGTTGTTAAAGGCGATGTAGGTTGGATTGTTGCTCTCCGGCAATACGATCAAGCCATCAATCTGATCCTCATCTTGCGTTTCGTACCACGCATCAAAGCTTGCTCGATCAGCGGCGCTCAACTGTTCTTTAAAGGGTTTGAGGTCGGCAATCGCTGCATCTTTTGCGGCCTCCTTGCTCTTTTTGATCTGCTCAGCAAAGGCACTGTATTCCGCGGCTTCAATTTCTTCTTCCGTGATCGCTAGGGTTTCGCCTTGCTGCTGCTTGCGTTCGTCCGCCTCCTTGATGATCTGCGGCCAATCGAAGCGCTGGTAGGCATAGCCATTGACGGTGACGAACATGGGCCCGCCTCCGACCATGAGGCTCTTCGGTCGCGGCGACTCTAGGCCTCTAGTGAGATAGAGCTCTTCAAACAGTGGCGAAATGGGTTCTGGCATGTTCTCGACAATTTGCCGTCGGCTGACAAATCGTGCGGGCGCGGTTGGCTCCCAAACCACATCTATGGGCTGGGCACCTAGGTTGGTAATGGGCCTTGATTGCAGTAGGTGCAGCTTGCCGCCGCAAAAAGCCCACTCAATGTCCTGGGGCAGCCCTTCATAAAGCGCTTCAATCTGCAGCGCCGTCTCGCAGAGTTCGTTGAGCTGCTCGGGGCTGATAGAGGACTTTGATCGATCTTCCTCAGCAACGGACTCCATGCGAACGCCATTGTCGCCGTCGGCGACGATTTGTTGCTCCTTGGGCCCTAAGAGCTCTTGTTGGATGCTCAAATCTTCGCGATTAACGATGTAGGTATCCGGCGTCACCTGGCCGCTGACCACGGCTTCGCCAAGGCCAAAACTGCCGTTGATGATGATTTCTGCGCGCTCGCCAGACGCTGGATTGGCGGTGAACAAAATGCCAGAAACTTCCGAAGGCACCATCAGCTGCACCACCACGGCCATGGCGACACTGTCCTGATCGATGCCGTTTTGATGCCGGTAGCTGATTGCTTGGGCAGTCCACAGCGACGCCCAACAATCTTTTACTGCGGCAACAACGGCGTCTTCGCCGCGCACATTCAAAAACGTTTCTTGCTGGCCCGCGAAGGACAGTCCCGGCAGGTCTTCAGCATTGGCAGAAGATCGCACAGCAACCGGTGCATCTTTACCATGTTCTGCCTGTATCTCGCCGTAGGCGGTCTTGACCGCTGTGACGATGGCGGCGTCCATGCTTGCCTGTTGGATCTTGGCGCCAATGACCGTGGAACATTGGTCGAAGGCGGGGTAACCATCCTTGAGCTGGGGCCTTGCATCGCTAACGATTTCACTCTGTAGTCCATTATCGGCAATAAACGATCGGTAGGCATCGGCGGTGACAATGAAGCCCGTCGGCACGTTGAATCCCTCACGGACCATTTTGGACAGCGACCGGCCCTTACCACCAACTCGTTCGAGGGCGTCTTGGTCTGTCGCGAGGGATGTAGTAAACATAAAGGTAAGTTCCTTAAACGGTGGTTTGCGGTGAGGCGCGATTATTGCCGTTACGGTTTCCCTGAGAAACTGTCGCGATTGGGAAGATCACCCATTTAAGGCCGCGCGAGCGGGTAAGTTGCCGCTCGTGCCGAGCGACTCAAAAAAATAATGGTTTGCATCGAGACCCTGCTGGGTGCGCAAACCGCCAAGAACAGAGAGCTTCCATGACCCGACCATATGCAGAGTTGCACCGGCCACAATTTCACTTCACCGCAGCAAAAAATTGGCTGAATGATCCCAACGGGCTGGTGTTCAGCGATGGCGTCTGGCACCTGTTTTTTCAGCACAATGCGCACGCGACGGTGTGGGGCGAGATGACCTGGGGGCATGCGATCAGTCGTGATCTGCTGCACTGGCAGCAGTTGGAGCATGCTCTACATCCTGATGCCATGGGCACCATGTTTTCCGGATCAGCCGTGGTCGATCACGACAATACTGCCGGCTTCGGCGCAGGCGCCTTGCTCGCATTTTATACCGCAGCGGGGTCACAGGTGAGTCCAGCCAAACCCTTTACACAGTGCCTGGCTTATAGCACTGACAGCGGCTATCAATGGACGAAATTTGTTGGCAACCCTGTGGTTGATTGGATCGAAGACGACAACCGCGACCCGAAGGTCATTTGGCACGCCGCCAGTCAACAGTGGGTAATGGCGCTGTATCTGGCAGAGGATCGGTATGCGCTATTGGTTTCAAAGAATGCTCAACAGTGGCAGCAAATTCAGGAAGTGGTGCTGGCTAACGATACCGAGTGCCCTGATTTTTTTCCGCTGCTTGATGAATCCGGTGTCGAGCGCTGGATTCTTTGGAGTGCCAGCGGACGTTATCTGGTTGGCAGCTTCGATGGCAGGAAGTTCGAGGCCCAGACACCATTGCTGGTCAGTGAAAGCGGCTACAACGGCTATGCGGCCCAGACTTGGAGTAATGCCCCCGACGGTCGATGTGTGCAGATCTCGTGGATGGCAGGGGGGCTCTATCCTGAGATGCCTTTCAATCAACAACTCTCCATCCCGGTTGAGCTCAAGCTCAAAGGCTCGGGGGCAAGCGTGGTGCTGACTCGTCAACCAGTGGCCGAACTCGATGCGCTGCGCGGCAAGGCAATAGTCCACGAGAACACGACTATTCGGCCCGGCAAGCCTTTCGTGGCAGATACTCAGGCAAGGCTATTCGATGTGTCCTTCATCGTGTCTACCGGGTCTAGCAAGGCCCTCTATCTGATCGTGCGGGGACAGACCTTGGCATTTGATTGGGCAACGGCGAGTCTGACGCTAGTCAATGGCAGGCCACACAAGCTTGGACTGGCAGAACAGTCGGTGCGCCTGCCCATGACGACAGGATCTGCTGCCCAGTTGTCTTGTCGGCTCGTCGTCGACCTGACATCGATAGAAGTGTTCATCAATGATGGCCAGGTGTCGGCGTCGTTTTGTTATTTGCCAGATGCTCATACTAACCCGCTGATTTTTTATGGCAGCGGTGATGACCAACGCCTTGAGCACCTCGCGCTGTTCGAGCTGAAATCGATATATGAGCAGTAGGCCTGTGGCGCTTTAGGCGTGGCTGGTGCGGCACAAAGACCAAAAATGGGGGAGCTTTTTCCTCATGCAGTTTCATTCACAAAGCGTGATCAATAAGCTGAACCGATGAAAGTCTTGGTGATTAGCGACATACACGGCAATGCCGAGGCACTGCGGGCTGTGATGCAAGCCGAGCAGGACGCGGACGCGTCGATCTTTCTGGGCGATGCCTTTTTGTCTGGGCCACAGGCCAATGAGACCCTTGAGCTTTTGGGTGAATTGAACCTGAGTATTGCGATTCGTGGCAATCACGATGACGAGGTGCTCGACCCAAGCACCTTTCGCGGTTGGCCGGCTGAATGGGTGGCGCTCAACGAATGGATTTTGGCTGATCTCGATGCCTCGGCGGTGCCCTGCATCGAATCATTTACCGATGCCGGCGCCTACCAGTTCGATGGGCTATCGGCCTATCTACACCATGGCGATCTGGGCAGCAGAGATCTGGCTGCGGTACCCGATGCCAAAGACCATGTTTTCGATCTTCTTGGCGGCGGCAGCGACGCAGACCTCGTGCTCTTTGGTCATACCCATGTGCAGTTCACGCACAAGATCGGGCACCGAAGCTTTATCAACCCAGGCAGCGTCGGTCAGCCGCGCTGCGGGGTGCTGCACGCCTGCTACGGGGTCTTTGAAGACGGCGTCTACCAAGCGCGTCAGGTGCAGTACGATCCAGCACCGTGGTTAGCTGCGTTGGATCGAATCGATGTGCTCGATGATTTTCCCGATTTTAAGTCGTGGTTGTCCGCTGGTCTGCTGACCGGCTACGGCATCGGTAAGCGCGAGCCTTGGACGCGCTACGCCGATCAGGGCTACGCCTAGACAACGCTCACAACCGGGAACGGATCCATAAGAGGGGAAGCATGGTCGACGCAGCGGCGCGTTCCGGTCAAACACAGTCGGCAGAATCGTCCGGGGAGTCTGGAGAGCTCAAAGAAGCGTTCCGGCTGGCCCTGCGCTGCTGGCCCTACTATCGCGCGCAGGCGAAACACCTGGCTACCTTCGTTCTGATTAACACCATCCTTGGTGCCTGCGCGCTGGGCGCTGGGATCATCGGCAGCGATCTGATCGAAAACAAAATCATCATGGGCGAACAACTCGAGCCCACGCAGGCGACCATGTTGCTTCTCGACAGCGAGTACGTCGCCAGTACCGGTACTGATGAAACCACATTAAGCGCCGATCAGCGTAAGGAAGTGCGCCAAAGAGTCATTGTGCTGGCAGGCGTTTTAGCCGTGCTGCTACTGAGTATCAGTGTTTGCGTGTGGTACTACATGATCTGGATTTTTCAGCGGGTCAATCAGGACTTACGCGTGGAAATGCTGTCTCGGGTGGAGCGCTTGTCGCTTCGATTCCACAGCGACTCAAAGACCGGAGACGCGATTTATCGCATCTACCAAGACAGTGCCACCATCGTTAACGTGCTGCTGTACATGGTGATATCCCCGCTTCGGGTGGTGGCATGGGCGAGCTTCGGTATTTTTGTGTTGCTGCTTTTCTCACCCGCTCTCGGCTTTATGGTCATGCTCGCTGGCATTCCTACTTTTGCGCTTATGCGCTACTACATTCCGAAAGTGCGCCAGGCGGCGACGCTGTCGAGAGAGTGCAATAGCGATCTGACGTCGAGGATCCAGGAAACATTGGCGGCGATTCGAGTCGTTAAGGCAAGTGGTGCAGAAACCCGCTTGATGGAGCGCTTTCAAAGCGACTCGCAAAAGGCGCTGGATGCCGCCTTTGATATGCGCAAATACATTGCGTTCTTAACCGTGGGTGTTGCGGTGATCGGACTCAGCTTCGTGTTCGTCGCCGATTACTTTATGGCGGTCTGGGCAATGCGTGAGGAGCCCACGTACTTCGGTGGCGGTATCGCCTTGGTGGGTTTCGCGGTATGGAATTTGGGCGCCTTTAAAGCCGCATCCTTGCGCGGTGAAGAGGCCTCGGCGCAGATTTGGGAACTCGCCTTTTACTGGTGCACGGTGCAAGACCTGGTCGCTGGCCTAAAGCGAGCGTTTTTCCTACTGGATCTGGAACCAGAGGTTGTCGACGTTGCCGACCCTCAGCCCTTTCCGCAACCACTGCAGCAGGTGCGTATCGAGAACATCCGCTTTGGTTATCAGCCGGATCGCCCGATTCTTCGGGGTGCTACCCTGTCTGCCAGCTCGAGCACCGTGACGGCCATTGTCGGCGCCACCGGTTCCGGTAAGTCCACGCTCATGTCGATGCTGTTGCGTTTGTACAACCCAGACGGCGGCGCGGTGTTCATCAACGACACCGAGCTGAGCCAGATGTCGACGCAAGACGTCAGAGCCAATATCTCCATCGCCCTGCAGCAGAATATTCTTTTCGCCACCAGTGTCGCTGAGAACATTCGCTATGGCATGCGCGATGTTGATGACGCGCAGGTAACAGCTGCGGCCAAGGTGGCGTGTGCGGATGAGTTCATTCGCACCCTCGCAGATGGCTACGACACCGAGTTGGGCGAGCGCGGGGGCAAACTGTCTACCGGCCAACGGCAGCGAATTTCCATCGCGCGAGCAATCCTGCGCGATACTCCCATTCTGATTTTGGACGAACCCACCGCCTCTTTAGATGCCGAGACTGAGCGTCAGGTGATGACCAATCTTGCTACATGGGCCCAGTCTCGCGTGGTATTCATCATCACCCATCGGCTGTCGACCATTCGCAATGCCGATCAAATTGCTTTTCTCGAAGATGGTGTGGTCAAAGAACTTGGCACCCACCAGCAACTGGTAGCGCAGCAGGGTCCCTACGCCGAATTTGTCGCGGCCGAACTTGGCACCGACAAAAAGCAGGTTGCCCACAGTGAGTAGTGATGCAAGGGCGAATAGCGCAGGCACCAGCAGCGCAAAGCGCTACGACGACCGCATTGATGTCGATACCGACCTCACGTTGACAGATACCTTTGTTCTGATCGGCCGCTCGATTGGACTGCTGGCAAAAGTGAAAAGACTGTTTGCCTACAAATTTATTTTTGCCACGGTTGCCTTACTACCGGCGCTGATTTTGCCGTGGCTGCTGAAGATTGCTGTAGATCAGGTGATCTTGCAGCAGCCCCTTGACCCCAGCGTGCGCTTTCCACCGTTCTTGGATCCGTTTCTACACTTGATTCAGGGCATGGCGCCTAACCAGATCATGATCGCGCTAACGGCTCTGTCTCTGGTGCTTTTGGCGCTCTTTGGTATGCGCGCCATGCCAAGTATTCAAACCGAACGTGATGGCCTGCCTGCAGGCCATGATGCGGCGACACAGTCCGAGCAAGCCCTGTCTGCGGGGGGTAGTCAGACCAGTGGTATTTGGGGGCTGCTGGAGACCTTGCTGACAATTCGCATGACGCAAAGACTGGCGAATAGCTTGCGCACCAGTTTGATGGGTCGGCTGACGCGGCTAGAAATGACCACCCTGGACGATCAACGCATTGGCGACTCCGTATACCGCGTCATGTACGACGCGCCCATGCTGCCGGAGATCTGCTACAAGCTCACCGTGGCGCCACTGTTGCTGTTGTTCGGCGCGCTGTTGTCGTTATGGATGATTCAGTACAGCTACGGCTCTATTGCACCAGAGATCGTTTGGTTGGCTGCGGCACTGATGCCCATGACCCTGTTACTTACGGCGCCATTATCGGGCATCGCTCGCCGCGTCAATCAAGCCAGTCGCGCCGCTGGTGCCTCAACGACCAATCAGATTGAGCAAAGCGTCGATAACATCAGCGCCGTGCAATCGTTGGGCGGCTCCCAAGTTGAATCAGAGAATTTTGCGGACAAAAGTAAGGAGTCGTTTAAGCGACATCGCATCACATTCTTAGTCGATCTGGCGGCGGTTGCGCTGTCTTACGCAGCGCTGATCATTGCACTTGCCCTAGCCTTCATACTGACCACAGACAAGATCATCGCCGAGCGTCTATCTCCAGGCGATTACGCGGTACTGGCGGGTTTTTTTCTGCTACTGGGCACCAATGCACGGCTGGCTGGCAAGTACTGGATCGAGCTGCAGCGCAATGTGGCCGCGGTTCGCCGAGTGTTTTTCTTCATCGACTACACCACAGAGTTGCACGATCAATCGGCCCCGCTGCCGACGATTAAAAAAAGTGTCGAACTGGAACACGTCGGCTTTGCCTATCCTGACGGCACGCAGGTGCTGCGCGACATCAGTCTTTCGCTGCCGCTGGGTGAACTGGTCGCAATTGTGGGTCCAACCGGCGCTGGTAAGACAACGTTGGCCTATTTGCTACCGGGCTATATCAAACCTTCACAAGGCAAGATGCGTTTTGACGACATGGATCTAACGGATGTTGGGGTGGATGAAATACGCAAGCAGGTGACCTATGTGTTCCAAGAACACATGCTGTTGTCCGAGAGCATTCGAGACAATTTGCTGCTCGCAAACCCCGAGGCGACCCAAGCGCAGATGCTCGAAGCCTGCCGAATCGCCGGCGCCATGGACTTCATCGAGCAGATGCCCGATGGCATCGACAGCATCATTGGTAGGGGTGGCGACACATTGTCAGTGGGGCAGAAACAACGCCTGTCGATTGCCCGGGGCATTGTGCGTGACACACCGGTTTTGGTACTTGATGAGCCAACGGCTGCACTTGATCCGAAAACCGAAAATGCGCTGGTGGAAGCTCTGCGTAATACCGCCAAGGGTCGACTGGTGGTGGTTATCGCACACAGGCTGTCGACCATACGAGAGGCGGATCGCATTATTTTTCTCGAAGACGGTCAAGTGCGCGATGTGGGCAATCATCAAGCTCTCATGGCCCAGCCGACGAGCGCGTATCGAAAATTCGTTGAACTGCAAAACGCATAGGACAGATATGGTTATTGAAGAACCCGTAGACATCAGTGGCATTGTTGAAGAATACGGGCTACAGCGTCATATCGCGGAGCTCGATGAAATCGGCCTCACCGTGGTCGACAAGGAGACCCTGCGGGTGTCTGACGCTTGGGTAGATCAGCTTCGGGATGGGATTTTACGCGTGGGTGAAAGCCGCGCCGACACCACCTTTGAACTGGATAAGAATCCAACCAAGGCGTTCACCGGTCGACCAAGCGAAATCGGCCATATGATTTTCTCCCATCTCGTCTACGAGGATCCGGTGTTCGTCGATGTTTTGACCCACCCGGTAAAAAAGGCGCTGATGACGCATCTGCTCGGTGTTGGGCATCGCGTCGCGGTGAGTGACGGCTGGATTAAGTGGCAGACGCCAGACGATTGGCCGAGTGAAGAGACCACGGGCTTTCACGCAGATCAAAGTGTCGTACCCGCGCCTTGGAACTGGCAACTGCCGCATATTGCCAATATGAACTGGACGCTAACGGAGTACTCTAGAGAGGATGGGGCATTGGCCTATGTGCCGGGCAGTCACCGCTTGGAGCGCCTGCCGGAACTGGGCGAGGCACTGCCTCTTGCCATTCCAGTAGATGCGCCGAAGGGCTCCTTGGTGATTTTCAACGGCGCTCTGTGGCATGGCTCATACCGCAAAACTACGCCGGGTTTGCGGGTAACGCTGATTGGCCAACACTGCAGACCGTACATGCTGCCGTTTCAGGATTTTAAGGGGAGAATTCCCGAGGCGACGATTGCCGCCAACGACGACCCCGCCTATCTACGCAGCCTGCTGCGGGAGGGTGAGGATCAAATGCAGGCTGCGCCGAGTTAGGCCAGCGCTGGGTTATTTGCTGCTTGCTGTCTGTGGCAGGGCATAACGACTCAAGAATGCCCAAATGACCTCATAGGTCGGCCGCTCGCCGAGCGTGGCTGGCCATTCGTGGGTGCCCGCCAAAAGCTGATAGTGCTCAACCGTGGCATTTTGCTCGCACTCGGCGTAGACCGTGTGCACCTCACTGGGCGACTCGGCAGTGTCGACAGTCCCGCACCGGTAGCGCGAGCGCCAGAACGCTACAAGACCGGGTATGTCGCGCATGGTGCCGACAGCGGGCCAGTGCTTCCAATCCCATGTGCTTGCGTAGGCGATGATGGGGTCGTTGACGCCATGAATATGCATCAAGGGCACATGACGTTTGGGGTCACAGTCAGCCGGTCGAATTGGCATGGAGCCAGCGAAGGATGCGATGGCGGCGAAACGATGGCTTAGATGACAGGCCAGTTCGTAGGCAAACATGGAGCCTAAAGAGTAGCCCACCGCATACAGCCGGTCTGGGTCAATGACATGCCGTTCGGCAACGTCGTCAATGATGTGATTGATGTAGTCGATGTCCTGATAGGTACTGGCTGAGGTGTTGAGTTGCCAAGCCCCCTCGTTGTCTTGGACGTACTTGCCCACCGGCACGGCGAGTATGATGCCAAGCTCCTCGGCCAGTGCCTGCCAGGCAAACTGTTGCGGAAACCGCCAATGACCGGCGTCGCCGCCATTCAGTAAGAATACCAGGGGCTTGGGCGCGTCGAGCGCGTCTGGCGCGATATTGGGAGCAAATACATAGTATTCGCGATCTGTCGTGTCGACCGTGATGTCGATGCGCGGTAGGTGCTGACCGTATTCCCGGGTGACCCAAGCCAGATACCACTGGTAGCCGAGGGTGGCGAGGACGGCGATGCCGAGCAACATAAGGCCTGCATATTTGAGTCGTCGCTGCATGTTGGGTACGCGGTGGCGGTGACGGTGGCGGAAAAGGCCAAAGTAGCGCTAGAGCCGAAGCCTAGGGCCGAAACGGAGCCCTAGACAGCTCAGCTGCGCTACGCGCCAATGGTCGCGGTCCAGACTTCTGGTGACGACAGCCATTTTTCGGTTTCGCTCTCGCGACGCCCGTCCCAGCCGCCAGCCACATACAGTGTGTTGTCGACAATGGAGGCGGCGGGAGAGGAAATCGGTTTAGGGAGTTTGGCCATGACCTGCCACTCGCCACCGGCTTGCAGCGTTAGGATATCGCCGCAAAAGCTCTTCTTCTCGCCTGCCGGAGTGTGGTGTCCGCCGATCATCCAGATCGTGTCTGCATGGACAAAGGTCGCACCTTCGGAATGCGAGTGACCGTAGGGCAGCGGCGGGCCAGCGCGCCATGTGCCTGTTGTCGGGCTGTAGATATCGACATCGGTTTGATCGAGCTGCTGAGAGTCATGATTGAATTGGCCACCCACTACGTAGATCTCGTCATTGAGCACCGCGACCGAAAGTTGGTTGCGTCCGACGGGTAGGGGGGCGGCTTCGACCCAGTCGGTTTTTTCGCCCTCTCGCCAGGCCGCGAGGTCGAGCACCCAATGATCCGGCGAATCCGTGTCCCGGTCTGCCATCAAGCCGGATATGTAGTGCAGGTTGTCGCCGATACGCGCCAATCCGCCACCGGCTCGTGGGCCGGGCAGGAGTGGCGCGGCGGTGTAGCGATCAAGCTCGATGTTGTAGTGCCAGACTTCGGCAATAATATGATCCTTGCCCGGGTGTACCTTGTCTTTCATACCACCGGCGAACCAGAAACCTGACTCTCCGGGCACCAGATTGACGTGAGATATGGCGCTGGGTAGGTCCTGCAGCTGCTGCCAAGTCTCGGTCTTGGGGTCAAACACATGTAGGCACCTGCTCGACATGATGTAGTTCTCGTAACCACCAAGCACGTAGAGCTGGCCGTCGATGAGAATGCTGGCAGGCTCCCATTTGGCGACGGGCATATCCTGCAGTTGCTGCCAATCGAGTGTGTGGGTTGCTTCGCTCACGTTCATTCTCCTAGCCAAGATGCCGATAAACGGTCCTTATTGTGTGAGTAGTCGCCGGTTCATGGCGGCGAGTAGGTCATTGCACCGCGATTCCAACATGGCGTGGCTAAATCACAGTTCCGCGACTTTGTTGTGCTCGATGAGCTCAAAGTCAATTTGCGCGCCAAGCCCCGGTTCCTGATGCGCATGCACCATGCCGTTCTTATCCACCTCAATATCTTGCACCAGACCGTGCTTTTGCACTTCGTCCGGCAGCAGCACTTCAAAATACTCGCAGTTTTTCACGGCCATGATGAGGTGCAGGTTCGCAACGTTGTTCAACGAGTTGCCGCCGTGGTGCACCTCGTAATTCATTTGGAACGTTTCGGCTGTGTGTGCGGTCTTCAGGCAAGAGGTAAGGCCGCCCTTGATGGCAACGTCTCCGCGCAGATAGTCCGTGGCGTTGTTCATGATCCACGGCGCATAAGCCTTGGGGCCGGTGTTGGGCATTTCTGTGGCCATCAGCGGGATGCGGAGATCTTGCTTGAGCTTGATATAGCCATTGATGTCGTCATAGGCGAGTGGGTCTTCGTACCAGTAAAAGTCCAGCGCCTCGGCGGCTCGCCCAACCCGCAGGGCGTCGGGGTAGTCATATGACCAGGTCGAATCCAGCATGATTCGGTAGTCATCGCCTACTGCCTTGCGAACGGCCTCACAAATTTTGATGTCCCATGCTGCGATGGCCGGTGGATGAATCTTGTATGCGCTCCAGCCCGCTTCTTTGTAGCGAACGGCTTCCTCCGCATATTCTTCGGTATGCTCGAAGACGGCGGAGCTGGCATAGGCCGGCACGCTGCTGCGATAGGAGCCCATCAACTTGTGGATAGGCACACCGGCCGCCTTGCCTGCCAGATCCCAAAGTGCCACGTCGATGGCACCGATCACCCGCAGGATTGGGCCCATGGCCCAGTTCATCATGCGCTGAAAGATCTTTTCCCGAGCCAGAGGATCTTGCCCAACCAGCATCGGCTTGAAGCGTTCAATGATGGTGTTGGCGTCGTTGCCCAAGGAGCTCAGTGCATTGCCGAGAAAGGCGTGCCCCTCGATACCCTCGTCGGTGATGATTCTCACCAGTGCCATATGCGTGGAGCGTGTACCCGAGCTCTTCACGCTTAGGGTGTAACGTGTTGGTGGAATATCCTGCCATTCCCAGACGGTGACCTTAACGTCGGTGATTTTCATAAATGCCTCCCTGTGTGCCCGATTTAGGCGTAATTCGTGTGCTTGGGCGTGATTTGCGTCAACGCGCCGGTCTTTCGTTCTTTCTATCTTTCTATCTTTCTCTCGTTCTGTCTTTCTCTCGCTCTATAACCGCTGTGCCTGTCTAGGCATGGGACATGCGGCGCCCGCTGACCGGGACCACGCCCGGATAATAGGAGCCTTCAATCTGATCGCCGTCGAGTCGCCCTTCAAAATCCACAGTAAAGTCCCAGTCGCCTTTGTCGATGGCAAAACTGAATTTGAGCGCACCATCGACTAGGGAACAGCCGCTGATGTTAAACGGCCCCAGCTCGTTATCGACCAAGTAGATGGTGCCTTCGCTGAGTTTCAGTAACTGTGCGCCCCAGCCCGTGTCCAACTCCCAAATGCCCGAGGCGTCGCCGGACAGGGTTTCGACCTTGGGCGCTTCTGCGGTGGCCGACATTGTTGTGGCGACGGCGACAGTGCGCTTGGCAAGCCGTGACAGGGTGTTGTGATTTTCCCCACGCACGGCTGAGATAAGGCGATCGTTCAGCACTTCGGTCCATTTGTGCGGCAGTGCCTTGGCGCCGAATTTCACCCCGAGGATCGACCCCACGGTGGCGGCATTGCAGTCGGTATCCCAGCCCGCCAGCGTAGTCACGACGATGCCCTGCTCAAAGTCCGCGAAGCCGAAATACACGCCCATCACCACGACAGCCGCGTTATTAATGGTGTGTACACCATGGTAGTGGCCATAGTGCTCGTTAATGTTCTCCCAGACGTTCTGCCACTTTGGCTCGCTGGCGGCCATCTCTTGCTGGCACCAAGCCTGCGTTGCGCGTATGGCGACAGCCAGTCGACTGTCCTTGGGAATTTCGCCTAGCCCCGCATCGACAATGCTGTCGGCATCCTCAGCTGCGAACGCCGCAGCGATCATCGCGGCGATGAACATCTCGCCGTAGACGCCATTTTTGGCATGAGAAATGCTGGCATCTTGAAAGGCCAGTGCGGCGGCTTTTTGCGGTGCTCCCGGAGCGACGTAGCCGAAGACGTCGGCGCGAATTTGGGCGCCGATCCACTCCCGAAAAGGGTTACGAAACAGCGCTGAATGCGGCGGCCAGATGCCGAGGGCAAAATTGCGATAGGCAACCTTCTCGGCGGTATAGGTGAGCCCAAGGGGCATATGCGCTGACCAGGTATTGGCGATGGTTCGCGGCGAAACCGCTGCGCCCTTGCGCTCTAACGCCAGTAACCCGAGCACGGTAAAGTCCATATCATCATCGCGATCCATGCACTGGATGTTGCCGCGGGTACTGGACTTGAGCGCGTTGGCGATTAAGCGTTCGGAAAACGGGATGTAATCGTCTAGGGGTAGCGCGCCGATATCCGTGAGATAGGTCTCGATTCGCGCTTTTTTCCAGCCCTCCACCGGTTTGCCTAGGCAGCAACCCACGGCCCTGCCGAGCCAACCGCCATGAATTTGCTCCGCCGCTTGATCCGCGTCCAAAGGATCATTTGTCTGAGCGCTGGGTTTGGGGCGGGCCTGCTGAATAGCCGCTAGGGTCGATGGTTCGTCGTATGGAAAGGATGCTTCAATCGGCAACGCCATGAGATCGTCGTAGAGAGTTTTGAATGTGGTATTCGGTGCTTCCTCCGCAAACGCCTGAGCGACATGCTGTTCGATTGCCGCAACATCACAGCCTTCTTCACGACGCTGCCTGAGTTCTGTCTTTATTAAAGTCTTTTCGAGTGCATGCATAAGGCGGAGCTTCTGTGATCAGTCGGAAGAGCAAGCGCTAAGACTAGAAACGCCTACTGGGGCGGTCAACTTGGCAGGCTCCTACATCACCCAAAAACCACGAGCGCTTCGGTGCCGTGCCAAAAAAGCGGCGTCTACGAGCCATCATGCCGAAACCGTCGGCGTAAAATTTTGGGTGAATATTCGTGAAAGCGGCTTGAAACGGCGCAGCGCCCAGTCAACTATCGATGTTCGGCAAGGAGAGGGAATTTCACATGTTTGATATCGACGTCAGCACCTTAGAGACCGTGGGCGAGTTTGGTTCCAAGGCGTGGGGCGAGGCTTGCGCTGACTTCGGGATAAAAATCTTACAGTCTGCCGACCTGCCAGACGATCTCGTCTGGGGCTTTAGTGAAACTTATACCCACGCTCCTGAGCGCTTGGTGGGCGCGGATCGACCCATCGCCGGTTATTATTTTATGGTGAACAACGGCGTTATTTCCGGTGGTGATGGGGTACCTGAAGAGTGCCTCAGCCTGCCCGGTTTTCACGCCAAGCTGCGTTGGGCCTACTTATGCAATCAATCGCGCACGCTTTACGGCTCTGCTGGACAGAAACAGCGCGGCCTCGATGAAGCCGAGCTGGTCGCACAAATGGAGGCACATCTAGGTTACAAACCCGATATGGGCGGTGTGCCTTCACCGGTTTGGCCGAAACCGATCGTTGTTGCGTTGAGCTACGGCGTAGAGACCGGCGGTGGCCTGCACAATATTGCCGCCAGCCTGCAAGCACCGTCGCCCGAGTTCGAGGCATGGCCCACCACAGAACTTGGTGTGCCAGATTTTTCTGCCATGACAGAGGCGCAACAGCTCGATTTTATTGCTCTGTGCGGACTTGAGTCGGGTTCATTTTGGGTGAAGTGTAGCCGTGCAGCTTGCATATTTTTCCGTGAGTTGCCGTAGCCGAGCGAGCGTCAGTAGGCAGTTGAGATATACGAGTTCATAACGGATCGTGACCAATTCGGGGGATAGTCTCTTGGAAAGTGGATATCAAAAGGTGAGCCTTGACAGATTTACGGATCGACTTTGCGCCGATTCGTTAGCAAAGCCACTGGGCAAGGTAGACCGAAAGTTCGTGCAGAGCATGCTCAAGGGCATCAGCGTATCGCGCTCGTTAAATCTCACGGAGATCGCTAGAGGCCTAGAAGAAAATATCAGCCTGCATGCAACCCACAAGCGACTGTCGAGAAATCTCTATGACGAGGCGCTCGTGGAGAATATCTCTGAACGCCTGCTGAGGCTGGGCAGCGAACGTGTGGGGCCCAACACACGGCTGATCGTTCATGTGTCTGAACTGCACAAGAAATTTGCGCGCAAAATTGAGTTTTTGCCAACTGCCGAGGAAAACGCAGAAGCGGGTTTCAAAGTGTGCGAGATCATCGCCAGCGAGCCCGAGTCGAAAACCTACTTCCCCTTGCTCACCCATGTTTGGTCTCATGAAGTGCCGGGCTTCAACAGCGACGCTGAGGAAGTGTTCAACTCGGTGCGCAAAGTGCTCGACGCGACGTCGAACCAAGGCATGGTTTTTATCGATAATCGCACGGTATCCCAAGCAGCCTGTGACATGATTTTTGCTGATCGCACGATCAATTACATGATCTTGGTCGAGGATCGCAGCATGCCGGTGCGTGTGCGCAACGACTGTTTTTCGCTAGAGCAGATGCTGGATCGCGTAGAAACTCGCTACGGCAAAATTCTCTACAAGCTCGTCCCGGTGGGCATTCTTGGGGCGGCACAAACCGACTTAGATCTGTTTGTTCACGCAGGGTGCTCCGGGGTCAAAATTCCTTCGTCTGGGCGTCCAGTCAACTTCATCGCGCTGCGCACCAAGAGCTCTATTCTAGAAGAGCATGCGACGCCGTTTCTAACGACGCAAACAGACCTACGTTCGCGCAAGGCGTTAATGGGTCTGGTGGACTCTTTCTTGTCGATGGGAGACATCCTCTCGATGCATCGCACGCTGAGGGACAGCTTCAACCCGGAGAATTTCCGCGTGCTGAGCTATAAGCGCCTGCAGCTATTGATGACCCTGCTTGAGGCAGTAATTGGCTACGAAGTGTCTGTGGGCGGTGATGAAATGCTCACAGACCAGGTGTTTGCACAGAGCCCTCACGACGGTCAGTTACAGCGTACGTACCTGCTGCCGGAGAATGACGCCGTCGCGCTCTCGCGTTAATTGCCCAGCACTGTGTCCCTGTCGAACTCGTCCGAAATCAGCCCGCAGATGCGCCAGTATCTGTCGGGTACGGCAAATCAACGTACGCAAAAGTCCAAGCTCGGCATGAGCGTGGCTGATGAGCGAGCGAACCTCGATGCCTTTATGTCACGGCTGCCCATTCCTGAGCAGGTTGTTTTCGAAGATCTCACGCTAGGTGGTCGGCCCGCCAGAAAAGTACTGCCAAACGACTTGGCTGCGGATGGTGCAGTGTTGTTTTTTCATGGTGGTGGCTATCGAGTAGGTTCCTTGGATGGATACAAGTCCTTTATGGCCTACCTTGCGCTGGCGTGTGGGGTGCCGGTGTATGGACTCGACTATCGCCTCTCACCGGAACATACCTATCCTGCGGCATTGAACGATGCGGTCTCTGCCTTTGTCGAACTGAGCCAAAGCGTCGCGCCTGAGCGGATCATGTGGGTTGGCGATTCTGCCGGTGGTGGTCTGGCGCTGGCGAGTTTGTTAACGCTGAAGGAAAAAGGCCTAGCGCTCGGTGGGGCGGCAGCGCTGCTATCGGCCTGGTTAGACGGCACGGCCAGTGGCGACAGCTATGGCGCGCGGCGGGCGGAGTTTTGTACGGGCATGCGCGGCTATGCGGGGGATTACCCGCTGGATACGGTAGGTGTGTCGCCGCTCTTTGGTGATCACGAGGGCTTGCCGCCGCTTTTGCTGCAGGTGGTCGACACCGAGCCAATGCGTGATGACTCTACTCAGCTGCAGCAACGCGCCAGCGCTGCAGGTGTTGATAGTCGGATCGAAGTTTTCGCATACGGGTTTCACGACTTTCAGATATTCACCAACATTCCTGAGGCGCGCGCGGCCATCGACTCGATAGGGTCGTTCTTCAGCGAGGTCGTGGCCTAGACCGCTTGGCGAGGGTGTTGGATTAGCCTTGCTCGCGCGGCGCGGTAGCAAGCAGACTAGCCTGTTTGTAACCGGCGGTAGGCAGTATCACCGATATCAGCGGCAACAGACATACCCAACTCGTTGGCCTTAAGCATGGCATCGCGCAGCGAATCAGCCGTGACCGGCATCGGCATGTGGTGAGCATTTTTGTTCTTCAGCGTCGCTTCGATAATGGTGTCTAGGGCGGCTGAATCCTTTGGCGACAGTGATAGCTGCGCCATGTGTATGGGCAGCCCAACATTGGCGAAGAAGTGGGCGACCTTTTCAGCGTCAGCTGAACCCTCCATGGCGAGCTGAATCATGGTGCCCATGGCGACCATTTCACCGTGCAGATAGTTGTGGTGGATGTTTTCGATTTGGGTAAATGCCAGCGCGATTGGGTGGGCAAGGGCAAGGCCACCACTTTCAAAGCCAATGCCGCTGAGCAACGTATTGGCTTCCACCACGCGCTCTAATGCATCGTCACAGGTATTGCCAACCACAGAGCGACTGGCGGCTTCGCCGTGTTCAAACAGCGTATGGGCGCAAACCTCACCCATGGCGCAAGACGCAAGGGTCGGGCGAGCACCAATGGGCGTTAGCGCATTTGGGTTCTGCAGGCACACGCGGGCCTCGTACCATGTGGCCATGGCGTCGCCCATGCCGGCCACCAGATAGCGCTCGTCAGCAGCGGCGATGATTTGTGTATCGACAATCACCAGTGCCGGATTGGTGGGATAAAATTCCACCACGTCGTTGGCGCCTTCGGGTGTGTACAGCACGGACAGCGCTGAGCAAGGGGCGTCGTTGGACGCAAGGGTCGGCACGATGACCACTGGAATATCTAGGCGGTAGGCGATGCTCTTGCCTGCATCGACGGGTTTGCCGCCACCGACTGCAATCAGGCAGTCTAGATTCTCTTCAGCCAGCGTCGCGACATGCCGTTCGACCTCCTCCAATGAACATTCCCCGGCGAAGACGGCGGCAACACAATCGATGCTGTCGTTGTTGAGCTTTTCGGCAATGCGCTGGCCTTCTGCAGCTTGGCCCCGTTGGGATGCGAGTATTCCCACCCGCTTAACATTAAGCAAAGACAGGTAGCGGTCGATTTGGTTCAACACCCCGGGGCCTTGAATGTAGCGCTGGGGCGCGACCATCACCCGCGGCGTGATTTCGTTGTGAGAATTGAAAATTTTTGCCGGAAGATAGGGTGTACTGCTCATGTTATCTGCCTAGTGATTAATCGAATGTGCCTGTCAGTGCGTGCTGGCATGTTACCCGCAGAATTTATGTTGGTTCCTGAGTTTCGGCGCGTCGCTGCTGAAGTTCTCGTTGTTCGTCCTGCGCCCGCTGCCAAATTTTCTGGCTAACCGCATGGCTGCCGAAGGCGCTGGGCGGCATGAGCATCTGCCGCTGCTCTGCGCTTAAGTCTGGATAGTTGTCGGCGTTGTAGTAGCACGGACTCCAAGCCACGGCATGGGGGCAGTACTTATAGAACAGGGTTCTGCGCTCGTTGCCGGGTTTGCCCTCCCAGGGCACCGTGCCATGGGCACAGGCTTCGGTGAAAATGATCGCATCGCCAGCGGCTGCGGCGACTCGCTGCACGAAGTCAGGAACCTCGGCTTGGGTTTTGCTGTGGCGCCACGCTGCGGGCAGGCCGATATTGGACTTATGACTGCCTGGTACACAGGCGAAGCCGCCATCGCTTGCTCGCACATCGTCCAGCTCGAACGCTACCGCCACCAAGCCGTTAAAGAAGCGCCCATTGCTGTAGCGGTAAAAACACTGCCCACCATCACTTGGGCCTACGAGATCTGCTGGGCCGCCTGCGCCCTGACCGCCACCATGCAGATATAGCGTTTTTTCCCGGTCGGGCATCTTGCTGTCGATCTTGGCGTAGTCGTGGTCGAGGCGATAGTGCTCGCCGAGCAGTTTGGTCAAGTATGGCGCGATGGTGGGCAGATCGATCAGATCGAGGTATGCGCCGCCAAGCTCGAGTAAGGATGGCGCTGACCAGGCATCTTTGTCGTCGCCCAATATCGTTCGATCCGACCCGAGGATTGGACTGAAATTGCTGCTGCGATGGGCTTCCAGCCGTTGGGATAGGTCGTCAATCTGGTTTGGCTGTAATGCGTTCTTAACGACAATGAAGCCGCGAAGATCAAAAAGATAAGCCTCTTCTTCGGTCATTAAGACATTGCCTCTGTCGTCTTCAGGTATGTGTCGCTAGCCACCAAGTGCCCTGACAGGTAGAGCCGTCAGCGCCCCGTGAACAGCGGATCTCTTTTTTCGCGAAATGCCGCTGCCGCTTCCTTGGCGTCCGCAGTTTGTTTGAGCATGGCTAGGGCCATATTCTCGGTGCGAAATTGGGTCTGTTGATCGGCAGCCTGCTTCAGCGTCGCTTTGTTCGAGCGCACTGACAGCGGTGGCAAGCTGGCGATATGTGACGCCATCTCGGTGGCGTCGGCCAGCAACTGATCATCCGCGATGCGGTGGTTGATCAGGCCGATCTCAAGAGCCTCGGCAGAGGTAATCATTTTTGACGTCAGCACCAATTCCATAGCCTTTGCCGAGCCAACTAATTTGGGCAGCGTATAAGTCGAGCCCAGTTCCGCCGATATGCCGAGCTTAGTAAAGGGTAGTTGGAATCGGGCGCTCTCGGCTGCAAGCCGTATGTCGCAGAGCAGCGTCAGCGTGCAGCCTCCGCCGACGGCAACGCCGTTGATTGCCGCAATAACGGGTTTTTCGATGTCCACCAGCGCCTGATAAAGCCGTTCCGCCAAGGTCGGGCTGTTGGTGGCCTGATGCGTCTCGCTCGCCGAGTCCGCGAGATCTGCACCAGCTGAAAAGCCTCGACCTGCGCCAGTAATGATGAAAACCCGGGTCGCGTCGTCTTGGTCATGAGCATGCAGGGCGTCGAAAAGCTCGTCGGCCATGGTCAACGTCAGTGCGTTTAACCGTTCCGGCCGGTTCAGCGTAATGGTGGTGACGAAGTCATCGGTGGTGACTTCGATCGTGCTAAAGGCCATGGGCTTGCCCCCGTGTTTCTGGGTTTACTCGGAAACGTCGATTTTTTCGAAGCTAGGCGGGCGGCGCTCAACAAAGGAAGCAACCCCTTCCTTGAAGTCGCTACGCGCCAGACTTTCGTCCATCCAGACGTTGGACTCGCTCATGGCGTCTCCCAGCTCCTTGCTGAGGTGCTTATAAATCTGTCGCTTCATCATCATGATCGACATTGGTGCTGAGGTTTGTGCAATGTCCTTCAGATATTGTTGGGCCTCGCCAACGCATTCACCGTCTTCGCAAAGTCGGTTCGCATAGCCAAGGCGAAAGGCCTCTTCGCCATTGATTTTGCGCGAGCTCCAATTCATGTCCAAAGCATTTGAGGGGCCAACCAACTTGGGCAGCATCCAGCTGGTGCCGTGCTCTGCGATCAGGCCCCTGGGTGCAAATGAGGTCACGATCTTGGCGCTTTTATCCATAAAGCGCATGTCGCAAAAAGTCGCATAGCTGAAGCCCAGCCCGGCAGCGGCGCCGTTAACCGCCGCGATCAGGGGTTTACGCAGGCCAAGAAAGTAGCTCGGCGATGATTTGTAATTCGGATCGTCGTCGGGGTTGCCCGGATCGGCCTTGAGGTGCTCGTAGCTATTGCCGAGCCGCTTGCCGGCTTCGCTCATACCGCCTAGGGCGTTCATGTCTACGCCGGAGCAAAATCCGCGACCTGCGCCGGTTAGCACGGTACCGATAACTTCTGGGTTGCTCTCTGACTGTCCTAAGGCGTGACGAATCTCGGCTTGGGTCAAATCCGTCAAGGCGTTGAGTTGGTCCGGTCTGTTGATGGTAATGGTGGCCACACCATCTTCAATGTCGTAGCGTATTTCTTCGTAGTTTGCGGTCATGAACCCTCCTCAGTCATTGCCACATTGGAACCTGATGCAAGATATATGATCGGCCCAGCAGGCTGTAGCGGCCAGTAGCGATATGGGGGGTAATTCCCCCAAATTTGTTCTCGCTCGCCACAAACCGGCGAATTTTGATTTTTGGGGGGCATGTGCAGGCCCTCGCTTGAGACTTATCAGACGCCTGCGTAGGGTCAAACGGTCAACCTCTGGGAGTATTACGGTGAGTGTGAAAAGCGAGGTGTTAGCGGCCATGCAGGCCCATGTCGCTGCACGAATGAATGACGACGTCGACGCGGTTGTGAGTTCTTATTCAGACCAGTGGACAGACGACAAAGGGTTCACCAAGCGTACCCAGAAGGATTGGCATATTGCCTCCGCCGTTGGCGATGCCAAGCTCGAGATCACGATAGATTTGCGCACTGTCGACATCCTTGTCGATGGTGATGAGGCCACCTTCAGCCCAGTGCGCACAGACACCGCAAAAGGCAGAACCACACAAAAGCACCAACTGCGTAAAGAAGCCGACGGTGTCTGGCGCATTGTCTACTCCCAGGTGGTTGATTGGGAATCCGGACCAATGGACGATGCAAGTCAGGCCCGCAAGGATGCCATCGATGCGACCGCGATGATTGTGCGCGCCCATCGTGAGCAATTGCTAAATGATCGCTGGCGACCGGGGTATCACTTTGTTGCACCCGAGGGCGTCGCCATGCCTTTCGATCCCAACGGCGCCATTTTTTGGCAGGGCCGTTACCACCTTTTTTACATCTTTCAAGACAAGCGCCTCGGCAAGAAATCCGATCATTGGGGGCATGTGTCCAGTACCGATTTGTGCCACTGGCGTCACCACCCCACGGGATTGGTTGAGGGTATGTACAGTGGCAACTGCTTTCTCAATGAAAACGGGGTGCCGACCATTTGCTATCACCAAGTGGGGCAGGGTAATGCGCTCGCAGTTGCGCTCGATGACAATCTCGATGACTGGGAGAAGCTGGCGGCAAATCCGATCACGCCGCCTCCGGCGAGCCATGCTCCGGGTCAGGAGCGCTATCGATCTTGGGATCCCTTTGCGTGGTATGAAAACGGGCATTACTACGCGATTTTCGGTGGTGAGCATCCTGCCATTGCCAAATCCCCCACCATGGACGGTGAGTGGCGCTACGTTGGCGACCTGTTTGCTCATGGCATCGACGGGGTCTCCCTCAATGAAGATGTCTCCTGTGCGGAAGTGTTCCGGCTGGGGGATAAGGACATATTGCTCTGTATCAGCCATCGGATGGGCTGCCGCTACTATGTTGGCGAGTGGAAAAACGAGCAGTTCTACCCTCAAGCTCACGGGCAAATGAGTTGGACCGACAATGTTTTCTTTGCTCCTGAGAGTCTGCGCGACGAGCAGGGCAGAAGAATCATGTGGGCTTGGCTGTTGGACCTTGCCGGCATTAATGCACGTTTCGAGGCTGGCTGGTCGGGCGTTATGAGCTTGCCTCGGGTGATTTCCTTGGGCACCGATCGGGGTGCGGAAGGTTACCTGCGTATTGAGGTGGCAGCAGAAATCGAGCGGCTGCGTTACAGGCCTGCGCATTTGTACGACATCGACGTGCCTGCGGGTGCCGATCTGTTGGTTGAGGGTGTGAGCGGCGATAGCCTTGAGCTGTTCGTCGAAATGGATAGCGCTGATGCCAGTGAATTTGGCATCAAAGTGTGTGTGGCGCCGGATGGCGAAGAGCAAACGATTATTGTCTATTCGCCAGAACAGGGCGGCTTGAGTGTCGATACGCGTCAGTCCGGGCCAGCGGACTCACCCAAGGCCATTGAGACGGCGCCGTTTTTGCTGGATGCAAACGAAAGACTGCGACTGCGCATATTCATCGATAAGTCGGTGATTGAAGTGTTTGCCAATGACAGACAGGCCGTCGCGCGGCGCATTTATCCTGCCCGCACGGACAGCTTGGGCGTGAGCCTATTTGCCGTCGGCGGTAGTGCGAAGGTACACGTCTTACAGTCGTGGCTGATGTCGCCGTCTAATCCTTATTAGCTCGCCGGTTTGGCGCGCTTTGGCTTAGGCATCGAGTAAGGCCTGAATTTCCGCCCGAGTAGGCGGTGCGCAGCCGCTTCGCGAGACATTAATTGCCGCGGCGGCGTTGGCATACTGAAGCATCTGCAACAAAGCCGTCTCGCCGATAGTGGTCGCGGCATCGTGGATTGTTGGCAACTTGCAGCAGCCATTGCGCCGAAGGCATGCCAGCAGCGCAGCGTAAAATGTATCACCGGCGCCGACGGTGTCGCGAACCTCAGCAACCGCTGGCGGTGTGCATCGCAGGACCCTGTCGCCGGCAAACAACACCGTTTCACCGGCGCCCTGAGTCAACACAAACATACCCTTACCCTGTTGCCCGTAGGCTATCCGCGCGGCGGGCTCAGCATCCCTAGCAAACTGCAGCGGCGCTAGGTCTTCGTCACTGGCCTTGATGAGGTCAGCGAAGGGCAACAGTGAGCGGACGCCTTCGAGATAGGCATCCGTGTCTAGACTCGCGCCGAGTCGAATGTTGAGGTCTAGGCTGATGACGATTGAGCGCCGCTGCATGAGCTGCAATAGCTCGCGTATCTTAGGTAGCTGGCTGGGCGTGATCGCCAGCGAACCGGTATGCAGAACCGTGAGATCCGCGGGCAATTGGGCGGCGATTTCAGCGAAGGTAATGTCTGTGTCGGCAATGCCCTGGCGATACAGGGTATAGCTTGGCTGTCTGTTTGCATCGGTGGTGACAAGAGCCAGAGAAGTTGGATAGCGCGAGCGCCGCTGCAGCGGAATTTGCACGCCTTCCTGGCGCAGGCTCGAATGCATCAGTTCGCCAAAGTTATCGCTGGAAAAAGGCGATAAATAGCTGACGGATTCGCCGTTTCTGGCCAGCCCAATGGCAACGTTGTAGGGCGATCCGCCGAGATGGGGCCGATACTCCCCCTGTGCGTTGGCCATAAAATCGATAATGGCCTCGCCAACAATCGCAATGGTCATAGGGGCCTGTCCTCGCGGTATAGGGCTTCCACATGGGCTGCTGCCCGTTGATAGGCGTGGTAGTGCTCTTGATAAAAATCCACTGCGTCGGGCTGGGGCAGACAGCATGCGTCGGTAGCCCTTGTAAGGTGCTCGTCAGCTAGTGCTTGGATGTCGGCGCCAGTGAGGCTGGCGAGGGCCTGCAGCGCAGCACCCAGAGCCGCAGCCTCTGGATTCGTGAGCACCGTCACCGGGGCGTTGCAAATGTCGGCGACGATTTGTCGCCAAGCGGGGCTGTTAGCGCCGCCACCGGTAAGCACTATGTCCTGCGCCGTCATACCTTGTTTGGCCAACAGCGCAAGCCCAGCGCGAAGGCCGAAGGTCACGCCTTCTACGGTGGCGCGCAGAAAATTTTCTTCGCGCATGTTTTGTCCATCGAGGCCAAACAGGCACGCCTTGCCGCCAGGCAGGTTGGGGGTACGTTCACCGTTGAAGAAGGGCACCGCGATCACACCTTGGGCGCCGCGGGCAGAATTTCGTAGGTTCGCCTCAAACTGACTGATCGTCGTACCAAAGAGATCTTGCATGAGCTGGGTGCCGACTGTGCAGTTCATGGTGCAAACCAGCGGCAGCCAACCACCCGTGGACGAGCAAAAGGCCGCGATGTCGCCGTTGGGATCGGTGACCGGCGCTTCTGCAAAGCTGTAGATGGTGCCAGAGGTGCCCAAGCTCATGGTGACCACGCCGGGCTTAACGTTGCCGGTACCAATGGCGCCCATCATATTGTCGCCGCCGCCCGGGGCCACGGGTATGCCCGACGGGAGTCCCAGCTCTCGGGCAATACTGGGTAGCAGTTGGCCGACTGGTGCCATCGAAGTACCGATGCTGGGTAAGCGATCGCGCAGGTCTGTATTTGGATCGATGATGCCGAGCATCTGTTGGGACCACTGTCGCGCGCCAATGTCCATAAAGCCTGTGCCCGAGGCATCACCAGCCTCCATGGTCTTTGCGCCGGTCAGGTAGAAATTGATGAAGTCATGGGGCAGTAGTATACAGTCCATCTGCGCATACAAATCTGCGTGGTTCTGGCGAAACCACAGCAGTTTCGATGCCGTGTAGCCGGGCAAAATCGGATTGCCCAGGGCGGCGATGCAGGCATCGGCACCGCCCATCTGCGCGGTGAGATAGTCACACTCTGCGGTTGTCGACGTGTCGCACCACAGCTTAACCGGCACCAGTGGTTGGCCGCTGGCATCGATAGGCACGAAACCGTGCTGCTGACCTGATACGCCAATGGCCGTCACGCTAGCGAGCACACTGGGTGCTATCTGCCGCAGTGCTGCGTGCAGGCCGTCGATCCACCAATGCGCCTGTTGTTCAGCAACGCCGTCATGGGTGCGGTGCATGGCCAGCGGTGCGCTGGCTTGTGCCGTGCACTGCTTGGTGTCTGCGCAATAAAAAAGCACCTTGACGCTCTGGGTACCAATGTCGATGCCTAACACCGTGGACATAGCACTTCTCTCAGTTTTGACTTGGCAATTTGGCTTCGATGGTTAGGCGAAAGAAAGGCGAAAGAAAGATGGGCACTGGTTGATATCCCCCATTTATCCGACGGCGTAGATGGCGGCCAGACCTCCTCTGCCGCTGACGCTAGCGCCAGAGCCGATAAATCCATTTGGCTCGATCTGATAGCTGCTCTAGCGCAGTATCCTTAAGGCTCTCCTCACTGGCATGTAAGTTGTCCGGCAAAGCGTACTGACGGTAATACACCAGCGACAGCATGGTGCGTAATGTATCGGTGGTGTTGGCCATGCCTCGATGCCACGTGCGCATATCACGAATGACGATAGAACCCGCAGGCGCCGTCACTTGCACCCGAGGGTAGTCCGACCAGCGACTAGGTGAAATTTTCAGCGTGTTGATCTCCGCCTGATCCGCATCAACCAGGCGATGGGAGCCTGGCCAGATTTCTGTTGCACCGTTAGCTGCGGTGAAGTCATCGAGCAGGATATTCACTACGACAAGCATTGGCGGTAATGCTTGGTCCAGCTCGGGAAACAAGTGCCCACAATCTCGATGGACGTTTTGTATGCCACTGCCGGGAAACGCGGTGTTGCAACCGTAGGGCAGGCAGCCGAAAAAATGCTCGCCCAGTGCGCGCTCTAGTACCTGCATTACCGCAGGATTTTCGACGATCTGTGGATCTAAAAACGGCGCCTTAAGTGGCGGCTCGAAGCCGCCGTGTCCGCTTTGACTGGCTGGCCTGTCGCGATAGCCCCCTTGCAGCTTAGCGGTGAACGCCGAGCGGGTGGCCGTCACCCAAGCCTTGGGCAGCACCTGGGGCAAAATGACATAGCCCTGTTCCTGCAGGGTGTCTACGGCTTGTTGCAGAGTACTCTCGGTGAGCAATGCCGTTGTTATTTCTGCGTTAGGTTGCTGCATGGTTCGCGCTCAGCGCATTGCAAACGGAGCTTAGAGCAATTGTGGGTGGTAATTTTTTCTGCAAGACGGTTCAAACCAACAGGCTGGCTTTTACTCAATTTATTTGCGCCCTAGTATCGTTGAGAGACACAGATTTGGCGATAACATCATTAAGCAAAAGGCTGAGCGCAGGTTTTTACTGCTAAACCAGGCTAACGTTTGGGCCACCGCTAACTTGGCACTGCGGGTAGGCACGGTGACCAAGCATCCTGCAAACCCGCTATTCGTGGAAGAGCATCCATGGGAGCGCAGGTTCGATAACCTGTATGGGAACATTGTCTTTGATTCTGACCGGGGCCTGTATCAATGCTGGTACAGCCCCTTCATCGTCGCCCATGCCGCCCACGGCATGACGCTGGCGCAGCGACTTGAGTCACCCTTTGAGGGCCATGCACAGCAGGAGATGGGCGTGTGTTATGCGCAGTCCCGGGACGGCATTACTTGGGAAAAACCCGACTTGGGTTTGGTCGAATACGAGGGTAGCGAGCGCAACAACCTTGTCATGCGCTGCGTGCACGGCTCGGGCATCTTCAGGGATGATAGTGAGGAAGACCCTAGCCGACGCTACAAGGCGCTTTTTCAGGGCCTAAGCGTAAGCTTCTCAGCAGATGGCATCGAATGGTCCACGCCGCAAAAGATTAACTGTCAGTTGGCGGGCGATACCCACAACAATGCGATGTGGGTGCCGCAGTTGAACAAATATGTGGCCTTTACCCGTGACTGGATCAAGACCGACCGTGTGCTGGTGGGCGCGGAATCCAAGACCAATCATGGTTGGTGTCGCAGAGTGGCGAGAATTGAAAGCAGTGACTTTGTGAACTGGTCAGAGCCGACCGTGGTGATCGATGCGCAATGCTGGGAAGAGCAGCCATACGCGATGACCGTGTTTCCCCACGGCGATGCATACCTTGGTTTATTGGTGATTCACGATCAGGTTTCCGACCGGGCTTGGACGGAACTGGCCTACAGCGATGACACGATATCGTGGCAGCGTATTGACCCTGGTAATGCCCTGATTGGCTGTAGTGACGCTGAACTGGACTACGATTACGGCTGTGTTTATGCCTGTGCTGGGCCGGTGTTTTTAGACGACGAAGTGCGCCTCTACTATGGTGGCAGCGATTGGTTGCACTTTGGCTGGCGCAACGGCTGCTTGGCCCTCGCCACGTTGCGGACCGATGGTTTTGCGGGTTACAGCCCAATCTATCAGGATCAGCCCGGTACACTTACAACAAACCTTATGGACTATCGTGGCGAAGAAATTCAGCTCACCGCTGATGTGATGCCCCAAGGCTCCATCGTCGTGAAGCTGTTGAACCACAATGACGAGGTGATTGCCGAAAATAGCATCACCGGCTCGACAACCGATGGTGTGGTCGTGCCAGCATCGCCTCTCGCGACTACCCTTGCGACGAGCCGAGTGCGCCTTGAATTTACGGTGGTATCGGCCCAGCTGTTTTCCTTCGTTTTGGTTGGCCAGTGATCGCCGACCGCGTTGTCGTCGGGCGCGGCTTCATGGAGCAAAAGTTGGTTCAGATAAAAGTGCAGATAAAAGTGCAGATGAAAGTGCAGAAGCGTGATGAGTGAACAAAGCCAGCAGTTGTTAAGTGATGATCAGGTGCGGCGCTTTATCGCAGACGGGTTTGTGATTATCGATTCAGCGCTCGCGCCAGATTTTCACCAGCGCGTGACCAAACAAATCGCCTATGCGCTGGAATACGAGTTACCGCATCCCGGCGACAACATCGTGCCCCGCGTCCCAGCGCTAAACCAGCTTTGTGAGTCTGCTGCCGTGCAAGGTGCGCTAACAAGCCTTTTGGGCGAGGGGTTTGTGTTCCTGCCACATCGTTTTCCCCATAACAGCGATCCACTGGGGCTGGGTACTACCGAAGCTTCCACGGACAAAGCCGGTGCTGCTGGGACTGTCGCAGAGGCTGACCCAAAGGCTGACTCAGAGACCAGCTCTGATACCACCGATACATCGCAGATAACGGCTTTTGCCACTCAGCCGAAGATGGCCCGTGGTTCAATATCCGCCTCGGCTTGGCATCAGGACTCGCATGCCTCATGCGGGCGCACGCGCTGGCATAGGCCTCGCGCCGCCAACGTTTTTTATTTTCCCCATGCGACCTCCATGGCCATGGGGCCGACGCGATTTCTGGCGGGCTCCCACCTGTACGCCACACTGCACGATCTGCGAGCAGAACAGGCGGTTATGCAGGAAATTCCAGCAGGCTCTGTGGTGATTGCACACTTTGATTTGGTACATGCCGGTTCGCCGAACAACAGCGAGCAAATGCGCTACATGATGAAGTTTGTCGCCCTGCGCTGCGAAAACCCAACGCGGCCAACTTGGCACAGTGTCGAGCCGCCGTGGCGTA